>Ga0210123_1001649_pt1 | contig 11131 bp, 9 predicted proteins | sample Muzzi_PWB_D2_FD_185535 | JGI IMG/M metagenome (GOLD analysis project Ga0210123, IMG submission 185535) | Wetland microbial communities from San Francisco Bay, California, USA, that impact long-term carbon sequestration - Muzzi_PWB_D2 (SPAdes) | ecosystem: Environmental > Aquatic > Marine >... | reverse complement strand
TAGAGGACGGTCTTGTTCCGCTGGTTGACCTGGAGCTGCTGGAGGGAGCCCGCGCCGGGGTTGAACGGATCGGGATCGGTCACCACCGGGCCGCCGAACGCCCCCAGGTCGACCGACAGGGTGTGATGGATTACCTCGCCGACGATCGGCGCGTCCGCGTTCGAGATGATGCGCGCCGAGCCCCGGCCCGCCGGGACACCGGCAGCCAGCGGCGATGCCGGGACGGTCGCGAAGCCCTCGGCCGGGATGTTGAGCGGCACGTTGCCGACCATCACACCGCCCTCGTCGTAGAACTCCACGTTCACCGAGGCCGCCACCTGGTTCGGGTTGGTGACCACGACCACGCTCTGAAAACCGGACAGCTCCAGGGGGGCCGGTGGGTTCCAGAGCAGCCCGGCGGCGAACTTCTCGCCCGCCGGCTTGCCCTGAAGGTGGTCCGACGAGTGGACGAAGTTGTAGTCCGGCCAGGTGCTGAAGCCGACGTTGGGACGGCCGGTCGTGCCCGAGGGCACCGGGTCGACGATCAGGGGGCAAAGGGGCGGCACCGGCACGCCCACCTGGGCGGTGGCGGGCAGAGCACCGGACACGAGGATCAGGGTCAAAGCGAAGGCCGCGGCCAGGCTCGAGGCCAGGCCGAGGGCCGCCGCGCGGGTCGGGAACCCCGATCGGTCTCGCGTCTTGCTCGGGTGGAAGGTGTTCACGGTCGTCCTCCTCTCGTCGTCGGCGTCCCGCACCGGAGGCGGAAAGCCGGTCTCAGGATGGAGCGGATCGTCCGCCCCGATGGGAATCGGGAACCCGCGATGAGCTTCCCAATCCGAAAGCGAGAAAGACGACCGGAACCGATAAGAGCTTGCTCAGATGCCGCCGGTGCCGGCGGGTGTCGAATCCCCTCCTTTCAGGTACCGCTCGAACCACCCCACCATCTCCACCGTGGCGCGGATGCGGTTGTCGGTCTTCCTGAAGCCGTGGCCCTCGTCCGGGAAGACGACGAGCTCGACCGGGACGTTCCGCTCGCCGAGGTTCTCGGCCACCTGCTTGGCCTCGACCAGTGGCACGTTGGTGTCGTTGGCGCCGTGGAGCACCAGGGTCGGCACGGTGATGGCGTCGATTCGCGACAGGGGCGAGAGCTTCCAGAGGAGGTCGGCCTCGGTCTCTGGATCGCCGTACTCGACGGTCGAGATGGCGGCCATCCAGGGCTCCGTCTGCTCGAAGAAGGTGGCGAAGTTGACCATGCCGAAGTAGTCGGCGCCGGCGGCGAAGAGCTCTGGGTACCAGGCGAGGCCGGCGAGGGTCATGTAGCCGCCGTAGGAGCCTCCCATGATGCCGATCCGGCCTGGGTCGGCGATGCCCCGGGAGACCAGGTAGCCGACGGTGGACTCGATGTCCCGGATGCCGTCGAAGCGCAGGGCGCCGTCGTCCAGGTGGACGAAGCGCTTGCCGAAGCCCGCCGAGCCCCGGACGTTGGGCGCGAAGACGCCGATCCCCCGGGCGAGGAGCGCCTGGTAGTCGCTCCGGAACCGGGGCCGCTCCTGCCCCTCGGGGCCGCCGTGGAAGCTCAACACGTACGGAGCCGGCCCCTCGGCGCCCGGCGGCCGGTAGAGCCAGCCGGAGAGCTCCAGCCCGTCGTGGGCCGGGTAGCGCGCCAGCTCCGGCGCCACGAGGGACGAGAGGTCGACGCCCGGATGGGGGCTCTCGGTGATCCGCCGGAAGGTACCGTCGGCGAGGTCGTAGACCCAGACGTCCGAGGGCTGGGTGGAGCCGGAGACCACCAGGGCGAGGCGCCGGCCGTCCGGCGAGAACTCGCCCAGAGCCGCGATCTCTGCCGGCGGCTCGGGCCGGGCCGTGACGTCGCCGCTCGGAAGCTCCACGATCTCGAGCTCGGTCCGCCCCGCGACGTTCCAGGCGAGGGCGGCGAGGCGTCCGTCGTCGCTCACCAGGAGGTCCTCCAGGTCGGCGTCCTCCCGGGCGCGCACCGTCTCGATCGGGCCGGGGCCGCCGTCCTCGTCCAGACGCACCCGCGCCATGGCGTGGAGATCCCGGCCCACGTCGGTCACGAAGTAGACGGTCCGCCCGTCGGGAGCGAGGTGGGCCGAGCCCGACGTGGCGGTGCCCTCATGGGGAGTCAGGGGCCGGACCTCGCCGCTCGCGACGTTGAGCAGGGAGAGGGCGTCGTCACCGCGGCTCACCATCTGGTAGAGGACGCCCCGGGCGCCGTCGGCCGAGAGGTCTTGCACGTCGCCGATCCCTTCCAGATCGTAGAGGCGCTCCATCCTCCCTTCGGCGATGCGGTAGAGGTAGGGGTCCATGGAGCTCGGGTCGTCGCGGTTCGACGAGAGGAGGAGAGCCGAGCCGTCGTCGTTCCAGCCCGCGAGCCAGTTGCCCTCCCGGCCGCCGTCGGTGATCCGGCGAAGCTCCGTGCCGTCGGGCCGCACGAGATAGGCCTGCTGGTTCATGCCGCCCCCCGGGGCGAGCGAGAGCGCGAGCCATCTGCCGTCGGGGGACCACCGGACCCCGCCCACCTGGTCCTCGAAGTCGGTCACCATGCGGGGAAACCCGCCCGTGGCCGGAACGGTCCAGACCTGGGGGATGCCGCTCAGATCGCAGACCACGGCCAGCCGCTCGCCGTCGGGCGAAAAGCTCGGCGAGCCGCACCGGCCGATGCGCGACATGCGCGCGACCTCGGCCGCCACCCGGTCCGCGTCCTCGGGGGTCGCGCCGTCTGCGGCATGGGCAGGCCGGGCGGCGAGCCCTCCGGCCAGGGCCACCGAGAGGGCGAGGCCGGCGGCGATCAGCGGGCGGAACGGGTGGGGGCGCTTCGAGAGGCGTGTCATGGAGGTCTCCTTGCCGAAGTCCGAACGAAGGGTGGCGAGCCGCATCCTACCTCCGTCCAGCGGGGTGATCGGGGGCCCTCCGGAACCGGGCGAGCGCGGGAGGAGTCTCTTCCCACAGAAAGGAGCTTCCCATGAGCGAGCGCCCCCTTCCCCGCTGGCTTCCCCCCTTCGTCACCGCCCCCGACGAGGCCGCGACCGCCGAGAGCCGGCTGCTCCGCCGTTGCCTGGCCGCCGCGGTGGTGATCCACGGCGTGCTGCTCGCGCTGCCGGTGACCTGGTCGGTCTCCAAGGTGGCGGCGGACCCGCCGGTGGTGATCCCGATCCACCGGCTGGCCCAGCTCCGGCCGCCGGAGCCGCCGGAACCGCCCGTCAACCATCCGCCACCGACCCCGGTGACCACCACCGTCACCATCCCGGTGCCCGACTTCGACCCGCCCGAGCCGCTCGACCGGCCCGAGCCCCGGGAGCTGCCGCCACCCGACCTCGCGCCGGTCGACCCCGGGGCCGACCTGGTGGCCGCGGTGCTCGACGCTCCGCCGCCGCCACCGCCCGACGACCCGCCGATCTACGTCGTCGGCGACGTGGTGCCACCGGAGGCGATCTACGCCCCGGAGCCCCGGTTCCCCGAGATCGAACGGCGGATCGGCCGAGGTGGCTTGGTGATCGTCCAGGCCGTGATCGAGCGCGACGGGAGCGTGAGCGAGGTGAAGGTGCTCCGCGGCGCCTCCCCGGCGCTCACCGAGGCGGCGTTCGAGGCCGTGCGCCGGTGGCGCTTTCGTCCCGCCACCCGCGGGGACCGACCGGTCGCCGTCTACTACCAGCTCACGGTCAGGTTCCGGGTGGTGCGCTGAGGCAGGGCCGGCCGGCAGCCTCAGAAGCGACGGAGCAGGAGCCCGGAAAGGAGCCGGTGGCAGCGTCTGAGCGGCTCCGCCGGGGCCTCCCCGCGGCGGATCGCCGCCTGGAGGTCGACCACCGCGGCGAGGGCCGGCGGCGGCAGGTCCGGTGAAGCGAGGAGCTCGGTGAGCCCTTCGACCCGTGCCCTCGCCTGCTCGGGCCGGCCCTGTTCCACCTCGAGCCCGACCAGCTCGACCAGCGCCAACGCCGCCTCCAACCCCCGGCCCGCGGCCTGGAGCGCCGATCCGGCAGCGGCCAGAGCCTCCCCGGCCTCGCCCGGCCGGCCGTCTGGGGCGAGGGCGGCGAGGGCACGCCCTTCGAGGGAGAGGAGGCGACCCTTCTGATGCTCCGGAAGCCCGTCTGCGGCGAGCACGCGGAGCCGCGCCAGATCGTCCAGCGCCCCCCTTGGCCGCCCGGCGGCGCAACGGGCCTCGGCCAGGTCCAGCCGGGCCTTCCACTCGAGCGCGGGGCGCGCGTCACGGCCGCGCATGCGGCGAACCAACCGCTCCAGGCGCGCCACCGCCCGGTCCGGCTTCCCATCGAGGAGCTCGGCCCGGGCGACGATCGACTCCACCCCCCACGCCAAGTGCTCGTGGTCCGGCTCTCGCGCCCATCGGGCGACCCACCGGCACCGCTTGACGGCCTCCCCGGCCCGGCCAACCGCCACCAGCCAACGGCACCGGGCCAGCTCCACCTCCGCGCGGAAGGGTTCGCCCCCGCTCCCCCGGGCGATCAGGCTTCCCGCCCGGTCGAGCGCCCGCTCGGCCGCGGGGAGGTTCCCGAGCCGGCGCAGCAGGTCGCCATGGAGGGCCTCGGCCCGGGCCCGGGCGTCGAGGACGATCTCCGGCGTGTACCGGGCCTCGTCCAGTTGATCAGCGATCGCGACCGCCAGCGCCGCGACCACCTCCGCTTCCCGGGGCGAGGAGGGGGCTTCGCGGTCGGCCATCTCCACCATCCGCATGGCGAGGCCCCAGCGCTGGAACCGGGGGCTCCCCAGGATCAGGCCCTGGGCGCGGTACGGGGAGAGGTGGACGAGCTCGGCGACCAGCCCACCCGCCGCCCGGAGCTCGGCCCCCAGGACCGTCTCCCAGGAGGCGGACGGCTCCCGATCCGTGTGCCCGTACACCTGAAGGACCGCCCGGCACTCCGGGCACGCGGCCGCCAGGTGGTCGAGCGTGTGCCGAAGACGCTGTGCGGGTCCGCGACGATCCGTGCCCCGCCGGAGCTCCTCGACCATCGCTCCCGTGACGTGCCCGTGGTGCCGGTCGAGCCCCATCATGTGGGCACGTCTCCCCGGGCGCTGAGCCCCCGGCGCGTGTGGGCTCCGATCAGCATCCGTTCGGCCCCGGCGAGCGCCTCGGTGGCCCCGGCGGGTGGCTCCCCGACCGCCGCGCCCCAGAGCGCCCCCGCCAGCTCCGACAGGCCCGCGAGGAGGTCCCGGTCCATCCCCGGGCAGAGGGCGAACGGCCCCAGGTCCGAGGCGAGCGCCCGGGCTTGGTCCGGCCGCCCGTCTTGGAGTCGCAGGCCGAGGAGCGCCAGGTGCGCCGCCGTCGCCGCCAGGCCGTCACCCCGGGCCAGGTACCCGCGCCGCGCTTCGAGAAGGTCCCCCTCGGCGGCGAGCCGCCGTCCGGCCAGGAGGAACACCCTGCCCCGGGCAAACGCCTCCAGGGGATCGGCCGGCGGCCCCTCAGACCCGGCGTCGGCACCTCCTCCGGCCCGGTCGTCGGCTTCGTCCAGCCCCGCAACCAGCTCGGCCAGGGCCTTGCCGGCAGCAGTCGCATCCCCGGCCGCCGCGGTCGCGAGCACCAGCTCGGCCCGGAGCCGGCGCTCCAGCCCTTGGCCGATCTCTTGTTCCTCTGCCTGGAGGACCGGCAGCAGGCGCCGGACCGCCGCCACCGGCTCCCCGGCCCAGCGCTCGAGGCGGGCGGCGGCGAGCGCCGCCACGGCACGGTGTGCGTCCGTCGCCGCCCGGTGGGAGGCCACCTCGGTGAAGAACCTGAGGGCACGCCCCTTCTTACCGATGGCGAGGGCCACGTCCGCCATGGCGAGGAGCAGGAGGGGGTGCAGGGTCTCCGGCTCGCCGGCCTGGAACCAGGCTTCGGCCCCCATGGAGGCGGTCTCGGTGGCCGCCTCATGGTCGCCCCGGGCCACCTGGGCACGGGCCATCGACAGGAAGACTCGCGCCTCGGCGTAGCGCAGCCGGGGCGCGCCGTACCAGGCCGGCTCAAGTCGCAGGAGCACCTGGTATGCCGTCTCCAGGTGTGCGACGGCGGCGGTCGCCACGGGCCGCGCGCCCTCCGGGAAGCCCTCCGGAACACCCTCGTCGAGGAGCGAGCCCGCCAGGGCGGCAAGGTGGTCGGCGAAGGCCAGCGTCTGGAGCCGTTCGTCGTCGAGCGCCCTCTCCTCCGGGTCGACCCCGGCCGCCGCCAGCTCGGCCAGCAGATCCCCCAGGCGCCGGCCTTCCTCCTCCAGCTCCTCGGCCCGGAGCAAAGCCCGGGCCGCACCCTCGGCCAGCGCCGCCCGGACGTCGACCGGCTCCGGCCGCCGGAGCCCCTCCCGGCACCCGGGGCAGCACTCCTCGAGGTGAAGGAGGGCGGCACCCAGGACGGTGAAGAGGTCCGCCTGGCCCGTGGACCAGGCGTCGAACAGGTGCTCGGTCAGGTGCGCCGCGGGAGGGTGCTCGGGCGGTTGTCGGGTCGGGCTCACGGCACGCTCCTCCGGGAGTCAGGCCGGCCCACGGTGACGACGGTCGGAGGGCGGCGGGGCTCGGTCACTGGGCTGTGTGTGGGCGGTGTCTGTGTTTGGAGGGGAGAGCGTGGGAGGTCGCTCGGTCGAGTTTGCGAAGCTTCGCGAGTGGTGCCGAGAGACTACCCCGGGGAAAGAAGTTCCGTCAACACGGAACAACGAGTGAAGAACAGAGCGCGACGGGCTGGGCCAAGACAAGACGAGGCCGCCCGGCACACTGCCGGACGGCCTCGGTCGACGAACCTGCTCGCAGCTCAGGGGATGTACTCACCGCTCTGGTAGCAGTTGCAGTCCCAGCCGCTACCGTCGGTACACTGGAACCCCAGGTAGATGTCGCAGGTGCCCCAACCCTGGCCGGCCTCCCAGCACCAGGCACCGAAGGCCTTTCCGTCACAGGCCGGGGCCGGGCCACAGGTGCCGCAGGAGTTGGAGGTCTGGCCGATGATCTGGCTATCCGCGCCGAGGATCGACGCGCAGCCGGTCGTGGAAGACTGGTCCGGCGTGGTGGCAGTCTGGTCGGCGTGGGCCATGCCGGTGACGGCGACCAGGCAGGCGACGACGAAGGCGAGAGCCGTGATCTTCTTCATATTCTTTCCTCCGAAAAAGGGTTAAAGATGAAGATTAGATACTGATGGAGTGCGGGCCGACCTGTAATCGTGACAGGTCGACGGCCTGGTCCCCCGGGATCCTTTCCGACTGCGCTCCTCACAGCCCTGTGGACCGAGAATCCCGAGTGTCTCCACGAGAGCAGAAGCTCGATGCGCTCCTCGGTCGATAGCCCCTCGTCGCCGAGCAGGGTGATCACACCGTGGCGAAACAGCTCGTCCGCGGGCCTCCGCGAAAGCCCCCATGGCCACCGGGGCCGGCGGGTTCGTGAGCATGGACCGGGGCGGCGGATGGGTGGGAACCGAGCCCACCGGTCCGCCGCACCCGGAGGGCCGGGTGCCCTAGGGGGTCAAGAGGGCCCCCTCCCCCGGGCTCGTGAGGGGCGCGGCTCCGTCACCGGTCGCTTGGGTCTGCCCCGAGGAGGGCGCACCATTCGGGTCGGCGACCTCTCCAGTACGCCCCCAGATCGCGTCCGTGGGTGGCGCTTCGCCACCGCCGGTCGTCTCGGTCTGCCCCGAGGAGGGCGTGCCGTTCGGGTCGGCGATATGCCCGGTCTGTCCCCAGAGAGCGCTGGGTGCCGGGGACCAGGCGGCCACGGCGTCGGTGATCCAGGCCACTGCCCAGTGGAGCGGGTCGAGCCACGAGCCGTTCCGGGCTCGGGTACTGCCATCTCCCGCGGCAGCGGCGGGGGGCGTGGCGAGGGTCAGCACGATCAGCACGACCAGGCCGGCCAGCAGGAACGCCGTCGTCCTGGGTTTCGGGGTGTTCCGTGTCATCGAGTCCTCCCTTCGTCCGCGGGCCTCCGCGAAAGCCCCCATGGCTACCGGGGCCGGCGGGTTCGTGAGCATGGACCGGGGCGGCGGATGGGTGGGAACCGAGCCCACCGGTCCGCCGCACCCGGAGGGCCGGGTGCCCTAGGGGGTCAAGAGGGCCCCCTCCCCCGGGCTCGTGAGGGGCGCGGCTCCGTCACCGGTCGCTTGGGTCTGCCCCGAGGAGGGCGCACCATTCGGGTCGGCGACCTCTCCAGTACGCCCCCAGATCGCGTCCGTGGGGGGCGTTCCCCCGCTGCCGGTCGTCTCGGTCTGGCCCGAGGAGGGCGTGCCGTCCGGGTCGGCGACGCCGCCCGTTTGACCCCAGAGGGCGCTCGGCGCCGGCAGCCAGGCTGCCACGGCGTCCGTGATCCATGCCGCTGCGCGCTCGAGGGTGTCGAGCCACGACCCGTTCCGGGCCAGGCCGCCGTCGTCTCCGGCGGCAGCGGCGGGGGGCGTTGCGAGGGCCAACACGACCAGGCCGGCCAGCAGGAACGCTGTCGTCCTGGGTTTCGGGGTGTTCCGTGTCATCGAGTCCTCCCTTCGTCCGCGGGCCTCCGCGAGAGCCCCCATGGCCACCGGGGCCGGCGGGTTCGTGATCATGGACCGGGGCGGCGGATCGGTGCGATCCGCCGCCACCCTATCCGCTCCGCCCGGAGGGCCGGACGGTCGATCCACCCGAGAGGTGCGGCCGGCGGTCGGGAAGAGGTCAGGGGGAGAGCTTCAGGTGGGGGTTGTTCCGGGCCCGCTCCAGGTAGCGGAGCACCCGGCGGGTGAGCTCGGTCGTCGCCCGCCGCCCAGCCGCCGCCGCCTGGAAGAGCGCCAGGGCCGCCAGCGCGTGCCGGTGGATGCGCCGCGAGGCGAAGAGCGGCACCATCTCCTCGGCCAGCGCCCCCACCTCGTCCACCTTCCCCTGGTCGAGGAGCACGCAGGCCAGCTCCAAGGTGGCGAGCGCGTACTCGTAGGCGCTCTCCCGCTCGGCGCAGCCCTGGCGCAGCTCGCGGAACAGCCGCTCGGCTTGGTCGCTCTCGCCGTGGCTCACCGCGATCCATCCCGCGAGCCAGCTCCAGCGTTGTGCCATCCAGGGGTCGCCACCGAACCGTTTGTACTCGGGCTCGAGTTCCTCTACATAGCTCCGGGCTTCGGAGGCGCGGCCCGCGTCATTCAGCGCCACTGCGAGGCTGTAGCCGGCGAGCAGCCGCATCCGGCCATCTTCCTCGGGCAGGAGCCCTCTGGCCTCCTTCAGCAGCTCGACGGCCCGCTCGGACTCACCGTCCTGGGTCAGGACCTGGGCCAGCTTGAGCAGCGCTCTGCCGAGGAGGCCCTGAGGTCCGTGCTGCTGATAGACCTCCACCGCCCGCTCCAGCCCCCTCCGGGCCTCGTCGTACCGGACCTGGTCTCGCCGCAGCGACCCCACCAGGCTCAGCACCTCGGCCTCGACCAGCGGGTGGCCGCTCCCCGCGCGGACGGCGCCGGTCGCCACGGCCATCGCCCGGTCCGCCTCGAGCAGGTCCGAGTCCACGCGGAGCGCGTTGGCCAGGGCGCCCCAGGCGAGGGCGCGGGTGTCGTGGGCGAGGCCTGCCGGGTAGCCCAGCTCGGCGAGGCGGTCCGCCATGGCGGCGGCGAGGCGGCCCAGCTCCACCGCCTGGCCCGGGTCGTCGAACACCGCGGCACGGGCGCGCTCGGCCAGGTGGCGGGCCAGCGCCATGCTCCGGTAGCGCCAGCTCTCCCGGGCGAGATCCGCACGCTCGGCGCTCGGCAGGCGGAGAAGCTCGTCCGCCAGGTCGCCGGCCGCGCGCTCCTCGGCCTCGAACAGCAGGCTCCAGGCGTAGAGGCGGTCGGTCATCCCCGCGACGAGCCTGGGGGCGGGCTCCTCCTCGCTCAACACCCACGCCGCGGTCAGGCGCCCCAGGGCGTCGGCCTCCTCGGCCAGCAGCCGCCGGAGCTCCCCGGCGCACCGGGGGCAGCCCTCCAGCAGGTGGCTCCGCACCGCCCCGAGCGTCGCATCGAGGGCAGCGCCCGCGAGCCGTCGAAGCTCCTCCTCGCTGGCGTGCCGGTGGTCAGTGGATGGGGCCATCGTCGCTCTCCCGTTCGAGCCGCAGCCGTTCGGCCTGTCGCTCGAACGCCGTCACGAACAGCCGCTCCCGGTCGCCCGGGTTCCGGTCGTGGAGCACCATGACCGCCACGTCCCGGGTGATCCGCGCAACGTCCGGGCCGCTCAGCCCGAAGCGGGCCGCGAGCTCCTGGATGCGGGGGCGAACCGCGTGGAGCAGCGCCTCCAGCTCCTCGGGGCTCACCGGCGGCCACCGGTTTTCGGTCACGGTGCCTGGCTCATCGTGGCTGTCCGTCCGGGAGAAGATACCATCCATGCGCTACTTCTACAACGCGAAGGCGCGGAGAAACGTGCCCTTGCGAAACCGGGTTCTGCGCGCCGGAGCCGCGGGCGTGCGGCACCGCTTCCAGCCTGGACGATTCATGAGGCTCCGTAGCGAGCGCCGCAGGTCTGGCTGCAAGGCGTTCGCGACGCAGGCGATGCGGTGGAATCGTTGAGGAGCGACAACGAAGCAGACGGGGATCTACTTTGAAGGGGCCGTCGCAACGGGCACCGACTCCCGCCAGGGAGTTGGTCCGGCGCACGGGGGTTGCGGGCGTCTTCTTCGTTTCTCGTCGTCGATGATGGCTCGGCATCTATCTCCTCCTCGTGCCTCGAATCCGCACGCGCAAGACCCGTGCGCGCGGTCACGTGGCTCTGCCGCGCAGACTCCTGAGGTGATTCAGCCAGCACCCTATCGCGGGCCGGGGTGGGAGGCCAGCGGGGCGGTAACTCTCCGGCCACGATGGTTGGGGCTCGCCAGGAGGCGCTCCAGCTCGCCGAATACGGAGATTTCGATGACTCGTTGTTGATGTATAATTACGTAGTCACTGTTATGTCGTGGAGATCTATCAGGAGCTCGCCATGGCACATTGCCCTGGTCCGCGGCTCCGGGCCGCAGCTCTGGCCCGTGGTCGTGGCGGGAGCCGTCCTGGCTCTCACCCTGGTCGCGGCCGGCGCAGCCCAAGAGCTGAGCTGCTTCGGCAGCCCGATGCGGTACTTCCTGGCTGGCGACGGTGCGGCCGTAACGGGGAAGTGCTCGACCTGGGGCTACTGCAAGGAGCCGGTGCTTCCGGGCTTCACGTACTCCTTCGACGGGAGCTGCAATCCGTATCTCGGGAGCTGCTCGGGGATCGCCGAGATGAACGTCGAGT
>Ga0210123_1001647_pt1 | contig 11145 bp, 7 predicted proteins | sample Muzzi_PWB_D2_FD_185535 | JGI IMG/M metagenome (GOLD analysis project Ga0210123, IMG submission 185535) | Wetland microbial communities from San Francisco Bay, California, USA, that impact long-term carbon sequestration - Muzzi_PWB_D2 (SPAdes) | ecosystem: Environmental > Aquatic > Marine >... | reverse complement strand
CCCGACCTGCACGACGACGATGGGGAGGGCGAGGCGAAGGAGCGCCGCGAAGTCTGCGCGTGTGGGACGGAGCGCGGGGCCGAACATGGGGGACTAAGCTAATGGGAAGGCTGGTGCAGACGGCAGGGTGGGAAGGACGGTACTAGTCGGTAACCGGCGGTAGGAGTCGGTAACAGTCGGTACGTGTCCCCTGCGCTAGTGTCGAACGGTGCGAGCCTCGCGGTGCGCTGCCTCCGCTTCCCCGCCCTACCGCCGCGCGTTGACGACCAGCATGCGGCCCACGCGGCGGGCGTCGCCGCTCTCGATATGATAGAAGTACACCCCGGGGGCCACGCGGCGGCCGGTGCGGTTCCTGGCGTTCCAGCTGGCCTCCCCCCCGCCGGTGGTGGAGTGGTGTTCGAGGAGCGTGACGAGCACCCCGCTCATGGAGTAGACCCGGATGATCGCCTCGGCAGGGAGGTTGACGAACTTGATGTCCTGGTCGTCGTAGTCGCTGGTGAAGTAGTAGGGGTCAGGGACGGGGTGCACCCGGTCGAGGCCCTCGGCGGTGGCGGGATTGACCCGATTGGTAACGTCGAACGTGACCCGGACCTCCGTTCCCACCGCTGTCCACGACCGCGGCACCTTCCGGGCCGAGGAGGCGCCGTCCGAGAACTGGTACGGCCCGTAGTTCCCGCCGTCCCCATTCCCACCGCTGATGGCGCCGATGTAGGTCCGGAGCGACCACACCGTACCCGACGATGGAACCCGGCCGCCGGCCAGGCCGAATGTGAAGATGTCCCCCGACAGGTAGAGCCCGACCCCGGCATCGGGCCATACCGGATCCGTGCGAGCAAAGGTGTCCCCGCCGCTGAAAGGCACGACGGGACCGGGCACCGCCGTGCGACTCAGTTGATACACCGGTCCACCGACGCAGGTCGCACCGACGCTGTACTGGTTCATCGGCGGCACGCAATTGAAGTCGAAATTGGTGAGCTCGGGGCGCTGGTCGTACGCGCCGGCAAAGCTGGCCGCGGTGACGCCCGGGTTGAGGATGCCCCAGGTTCCCCCGAGATGGTCGGCAGCGAAGGGAACGACGACGTTGTGGGTGACGTCGATGACCGAATCGATCCTTCCGCCTGCTCCCCAATAGACGTTGAAGTCTGCCGCGCGGCGAGCCCCACTCTTGATCCCCTCGAAGCCACGATACTCGGGGCTCGCCGACTGGTACGCCTGGGTATTGTGGATCAGGGTCACGCCGGTCAACGCCCCGGCGTTGTTCGGGTTGACCATCTTGGCAAAACTGGCGGTCTCCGTGTTCCCGGCGATCGGGTCGACCCTGGTCTCGTTTCTGTCTGGACTGGGCCCGTCGAACCAGCGCGAGCCGTTGTAGGCACAGCCGGAAGTCGAGGATGGCCGAAAGCCAAACCGACCGTTGAAGCAGCCTCGCCCGTAGAGGCTGTGGTAGTCCGGTCCCTCCATCTCGATGGCTAGAGATCCCGGAAGTCCGTACGTGCCGGCACCCCCGTACCGCGCCGCCAGAACGGGGTCGACCAGGAGGAGCGGGAGCGCCGTCTCGGCTCGGCGCAGGCCGACCTCGGCCGGTTGGTTGATGGGGAGCATCACCGACGCCGCACTGCCTCCCCCGCTTCCGGAGAGGGTGAACCAGTACTCATGCGGCTCGCCGAACGTGCTGGCGTACGGGGAGCCGAGCCGCAGGCTGTCGAGTCGCGCGACGACGGACTGCGTGCCGGAGAACAGTTCGGGGACGAAGCCAGTCAACTCCATGTTCCAGGCGTCGCTCGGCGGGAACGGCCCGCTGAAACGCCCGGTCGCCTGGTCGAGCGTCGGGTTCGGCGCCGTGGGATCCAGTCGCACACCACGGCCGTAGATGCCCGACGCGTCAGTGACCTGAAGGACGTGGTTCGTCGCGGGGACGGTGGGTGTCACGGCCTTCAGGGCCCGTGGGGACTCCTGGCTCGAGGGCCCCGACTGCCAACTGTTCACGTCGAACGCGGTGACCGCATAGAAGTAGCGAAAGGAGTTGAGCACGTCGGTGTCAACGTAGACGAACGGGACGCCAGTGTCGCCGAGGGCGACCTCGGCATTCCCGGCAGCGAGGGTATCGGCGCGCCAGGCGTGCACGGTGCCATTGCTCTGGAGCGAGCGCTCACCGAGGCGCACTTGGATGAGCCCGGTGCCCGGTGCGATCGGAACCGCGATGTGCGCCGACCGGGTCGCTCCGGGCACGATCGGGTCGAAGGTCGTGGCGCAGCCGGTCCCAACCCCGATCTCCGGAGCGCAGAACGGTCCCGGATTCACCTGGCCGCTGAAATCATGGATGGCGGTGCCGGTGTAATCGAACTGCGCCAGCATCTCCATCGCGCCCGGATCATCGACTCTGGCGCGATAGACTCGATACCCCTCGACGTCGAACTGACGAAAGTTGGGGTCATAGAGGGGATTGGGAGTGGGAGCCGTCCCGCCCGGGGGGATCGTGGTCGCCCCGGAGGCTGCCGCGAAGTACGGATCGCCGGTCTCCTCGGTAGGCGACGGGCGCCAGAGGACGGTCACGTGGTCATCGCCGGGGACGAGGAAGAAGTCGGGGGCCGCGGGGGCCTGAGGGACGAGGAACTGGTGGTCGTAGAAGGCCTGGGCGACTTGGGCCTTGCCATAGAGGGAGCGGGGAACGGTCAGGTACTCGTATTGATCGACGGCACCGTTGCCGTCGGCGTCGGTGAACCCCAGATAGCCGGCCAGGCGATCGACGGTATTGACCCCACCGGCCATCCGGAGGGGGTCGCCATGGAGCCCCGGGTCGCCGGGCTTGATGTCGCATGGCGGCACACAGGCCGGGTCGGCGACCGGGGCGGCAAAGACCTCGGCGACGACGAGCGACACTGCCCCGCCCGGGCCGAGGGTGATCGGCAAGGCCGCCTGATAGTCCTTCGCGTCACGCGGTGCCGTGTTGTTGATGTAACAGATGTTGGGCGCGGTGTTGTTGCACGGAGAGTCGACGGTCGGGTCGAAGCGACCGGTGAGGAAGCGAAACAGCTGGGAGGTGTTCTGGGCGATCCCAAATGCCCCGCCGACATCCAGGTTGCTATACATAGCGATGATCGGCGGCCCAGAGGGAGTCGCCAGAAACTTCGATCCGACGAAACCGGCGCCGGCGAAGAACGGATCCGAGTGATAGATCGGCTCGAGGGTCCAACCGGTGGCGTAGCTGAACAGTTGCTCCCAGGCGAGGTCGATACCCAGTGGCAGGTTGACGGAGACATAGTTGAGTCCCACGTAGGCCACGTCCGGGTCGCTGGCAATGCCGACAGCGAAATCGATGATGGTGTAGCCCGCCGCCGGGAGGGTGATCCCGTAGGCCGTTTGGGCTGCCTGGTGAAAACGGATCCCGGCATCGAGGAGGACCGGCCGGATGCTGGGGCGGGCCCCCGCGTAGGTCGCTGCGTCGTGTGCGGTGATGTTGTAAAACGTGTAGACGAAGTAAACGACATCGTCGTTCCCCGCGGGATGCTTCCAGGCGAGTGCCCGTCCTTCCACAAGCACGCCGAGAGGATGAGGGCGGGCGCGAATGCCGCTAGCCGCCGTATCGCTCTCCCACATCAGCCAATAGAGATCCTGCTCCGAGGCGGCCGGTTGGCCGAGGACCGTGGCGTGATAGGGAGTACCCTCGATGGTGGCGTACGACGGCCAGGACGCGGCGTCGGCAGATTCGCGGGAATCGTACATCGGACTGAAGGCGGAGCCGTGCTCGGTGACCCCGCCTATCGCGAGGAAGATGGCGCCGGTCGTGTCCCCCGCCCACGCCGCGCCGTCGGGGCCGATGATCCCGGCCATCTGGAGGCCGGAGGCGAACAGGTACTGGTTCACAGTGCCGCGCGGCCAGAACCCGCCACCGCGGGTGGATCCCGAATCTGCGCAGACGTGGCCGTCCGAACGGACGAGGCAGCTGACGTTGTTGGTGCGAAGGGCTGCATGAATCCGGGTGAAGAGGTGAAAACCTCGACTCGGCTGAGGCGGCGTCGTCCTTGAGATCGGGGCGAGTGCCAGGGCGCCCAGGCCTGCGAGCGACCTGATGCCACGGCCGAGGGTGCGGATGCGATGGACGTGGCAGACGCCATCGGCGGTTGGTCGGGTCATAGCGGTCCTTCCGTCACAGAGTCCATTGCCTCTCGATGGCGAAGCGCAGGGATCGGGCAACCGGCTTGAGTGCCGTTGGCGGTGACCACCCGCCCTACCGCCGCGCGTTCACGACCAGCATCCGGCCCACGCGGCGGGCGTCGCCACTCTCGATATGATAGAAATACACCCCGGGGGCCACGTGCCGGCCGGTGCGATTCTTGGTGTTCCAGCTCGCCTCCCCGCCCCCGGTCGTCGAGTGGTGCTCCAGGAGCGTCACCAGGACGCCGCTCATCGAGTAGATCCGGATGACCGCCTCCGCGGGGAGGTTGATGAACTTGATGTCCTGGTCGTCGTAGTTGCTGGTGAAGTAGTAGGGGTCGGGGCGACGGCGACGGCGACGGCCACCGCGGCCGTCCTCCGAACCTGGCTGGCGACCCAGGGGGGGAGATCTTTCATACTGTGCCTGCCGACGGGACGTTTGTGAGCCAACCGGCCAAAGATGGTCCAAACGCTTCGCAAGGGGTGACGATACGGGGTTGGAGGGCCCACACACGGGCGGGTGCGGCGGCAAGGACGTTGCACTGATGCAATGTTCTTGAACGTTCACGATGAGGGTGTTGCTACACCGGACCGATCGAGACTCGACATCGTAGCCGTTGCTACGAGCGTGCCCCGCCGCCCTGCTGCCCCTACCGCGGCGTGATCTCCCGTGGCGTGTCGAACCCCGTGGTCTCGGGGCGGTCCTGGGCCAGCGTCTCCCGGGTGAGGAGCCGCTCGGTGAACTCGAGCCGCTCCGACATGTCATTCAGATCGGCGCGGAGGGCGTCGAGTTCGTCGAGGACTTCGGCGGAGACACCGGACTGATGGGCTTCGGGTCCCCACTCCACGAGGGGACGGCCGTCGACGTCGTGGAAGGCGCCTGCGGCGATCAAGATCACGTCGTAGCAGTACCAGATGCCGAGCCCCCCGAAGGTGCAGAGCTGGAGGAGGCCGGTGCCGACCTTCCCGACATAGAAGCGATGGGCGCCGAAGACGCCGAGGACGACGCTCAGGGCGAGTGCGACGCCCCGGGAGCGTTCGGACGGTCGAGTAGCCGGCAATCCCACGGTTCACCTCCACATAGGGTCGACGGTCTCAAGATAGCCCCCCGCGCCATGCCGGGGAGGGGAGCCCCTGGCGCGCGCCTCAGCTGGGCCGCACCACGGCTCCGGAGGCCGAGTTCCAGCGCCATACGGACGGACTCGAGAGATGGATTCCCCCCAACCACCGGTCGATTGGATGGAGGGCCGCCAAATCAGCTTCTCCGGTGAGATAGGCTCGACCGGCGTCGGTCAGGATCAGCTCCTGGCCCAGCCAATCGCGGGTGAGTGGGCGTGGCGGCGGATGGGCGAACGCCCCGCCCTCGTTCGGGGCGATGGCGGCGTGCTCACCTGCGGCGAGATCGTTCACGATGCTGAAGAACGAGGCGTCTCCCATGAAAGCGGCCTGCTCCTCTCGTTGACAGGCGCGGAACAGGGTGCCGGGCGTCGTAGCACCGCCATCCAGCGCCTGGAGGATCTGCGTCTCACTTCGACTGAGGCCTGTCCCGACCGCGGGGAGCTCTTCGAGGAGGCGTCGGAAGGCTGGCCCGAGAAACGGAAGGAGGTCACTGGTGCTATCCGCCATTCGAACCCAGCCGTTGGGATCGTCGGCGGTGAAGGCTCGCCAGGCCTCGGCGCCGAGGGTGAGGACGCGCCGGGAAACCGGGTCGCGCTGGTCCAGGCGGAGGCGGGCTACGGCAGGATCGACCTCCGCCACGTACTCATGCCGGCAGATCATCTCCAGGGTGGCGTCCTGTATGGGCGCCGAGGCAAACCAATCCAGGAGTTGGACCAGCTGGAGCTGGTCGTAGAGATCGTGCTCGAACCAGAGCACGATCTCGTGGTGGTGGCGGGCATTGGCCAGGCGTCGGTCGCGGCGTTCGAAGTCACGGGTGACCTCCGCGAGGCTCCCCCACCCCCGTTGAGCGATGAACCTGGCCCGCACCCGTGACAGCTCCTCCAGCGTCAAGCCGCCGGGCACCGGGCCCTCGTGGAGGACATCGCGCCAGGGGAGGTAGGCGGCACGGACGCCGGCGGTCCTGAGCGCGCCCACCGCCGCGTCCCCGTTGGTGATGATCAGCATCGCCGCCCCTTCGGTGGGGTGTTCTCCTGTCCCTTCCTAAATGATATTAGGCGGCATGGCTCCCCGCCCGATTCTCGTCGCCCAGCCGCCCCTGTCACTTCCCCCCTTCGCCCTGTCCGGAGCTCCGGTGTGGATCGGGTCCGGCTCAGGGGCGGGGCTGCGAGTGCTCCATCCGTCGGTGGCCGACCGTCATGCCGGCATTGTCGAGCGGGCCGACGGGTTTTGGATCTACACGGCCCAGGGGGCCACGCCACCTCCGACCGTCAACGGTGCGCCGCTCGACGGGGAGCAGCTCCTGCGGGATGGCGACCGGATCGCCCTCGCCCCTGGAGTCGTATTCGAGTTCGACACGGGGGAAGTGCGACCCGAACCCCCTCCCCCGCCCCGGCTCCGCCGGGTCCGGAAGCGGGTCCGGAAGCGCCGTCCCCGGTCCCGGCGTCCCCGCCGTGTCGACGGCCGGTCCCTGGGAGCGAAGATCGGGATCGCGGCGGCGATTCTCCTCGTCCTTGCCGGCGTGACGTTCGTGGTCGTGGCCCTGACGCGGGACCCGGCTCCCCGGCCCCTGACCCAGGAGCAGGGGATCATCTTCGACTCCCTGATGAGTGTCGCGTACGATCACATTGAGACGGGGACGGCCCTCCTCAATCTGGGCGCATCGTCGGAAGCGTTGGAGGAGTTTGCCCGCGCGGTGACGACGCTCGAGACGTCGAGTCTCCGGGACGACCCGTGGGTGTTGGGTCGGGTCGCCGAGTTGGAGGGCGCCATCGCCGGACTCTATCGGTATCGGCAGCGGGAGGTCCCGGACGCGTATCGGGATGCCAAGTCGGGGCCGACCACCCTGAGTCGAGACGTCGCCTTCCAGATGTCGGTCAAGGACTTTGCGGAGCGGGTGGAGGAGTTGCAGGTACGGTTCGAGACGCGGTTTGGCCGGCGCATCGTGGTGACGGGGGAGGACCATCCGGAGCACGTGTCCTTGTACGGGAAGGGCGGCGCCCTGGATCTTCGCGTCAAGGACCTGACATCCGAGCAGGTGGACTTTGCCGTGCAGCAGGCCCGCTCCCTGGGCATTCGGGTAAAGGACTTCTCCGACAATCGGGTGCTCCAGCGACAGGTGGCCAGCGCGCAGCGTGCCGGACTCGACGACCGGGCCGGAACGGGGCTCCATCTGCACATCGACCGGATGGTGAGTCGGCGTGATGCGTATACGGTCCGCTGAGGGTCAGGCCTTGAGGAATTTGAGTTTTGAGACGCCGGCGAGGATGAGCTCGTCGCCGTCGCGGAGGCGGAACTGCTCGCCTCGGTCGAGCCGTTCGCCGTTGACCGCGGTGCCGTTGAGGCTCGAGTCGAGCAGGTAGAAGTCCTTCCCGCGCCGCAGGATCGTGCAGTGCATGCGGGAGATGGCGGCGGCGGAGTCGCTGATGATCAGGTCATTGGTGCGGTCGTCGGTCTCTCCTTCGGCGGCCCCGATGCGGTAGACGTCGTGGTCGATGGTCACGAGCCGGCCCCGCCCCACCCCGTCCACGACCTTGAGCACCGCCTTCCCTCCCGCCGGGGCGGCTCCGCCGGACTTCTTCTTCTTCCCACCCACCTTCTTGATGATGACCACGACCGCCACGGCGATGCCGACGAGGACGGCGCCGATGATTATGAAGCGCCGCCGCGCCGCGCGGGCCCGCTGGGCCGCCCGGATCGTGTTGCGCAGGCTCAGGGCTCGCGCGTTGGTCGGGTCCTCGGCCAGCACCGTGGACGTCATGGCATCCGCGGACTCGAGATCCTTGGCGCGGAGCGCGGTCTCCGCCTGTCGGAGCTGGCCCTCGCGCTGCTGGGCGGTGGCGGCCTGCACCTGACGCCCTTCCTTTTCCGCCTCCTCCGCGCGCGCCAGATCGGCGCGAGCCTGCTCCCATCCCAGCTTGGCCTCCACGTTATTCGGGTCGGTCAGGAGGATCTGGCGCCAGATGATGACACGGCTTTCTGCGTTCTCAACGGTGACCTCGCGCTGCGCCTCCAGCTGGCGGGCCCGCGGGAGGAGCTGGGCGATGGTGTTCTGCTGGGCCGGGGTCAGGCCGGACGCCGACGAGTCCTGCGCCGCTCCCCGCCCGGGGAGGGCGAGGGTCCCGAGGACTGCGACGAGCGCCGCGTGACGGAGGCTGGCGATTCCGGGGATCCGCATCGAAGGTCTATTTGGAGGCCGGGGCGGGGTCCGGAGCGGCGCCTTCGGCGGCGCCGGCGGCAATCTTCTCGGCTTCGGCGGCGACTTCCTCGGCCGTCCCGGCGAGGATCGCGAGCTCGTCACCGTCGCGCACGACGCGGACGACCGATTCCGGGAGGACGTGGCCGCCGATGATCAGGTTGGAGAGGTCCGATAGGATCATCCGGTCGATGGTGCGCTCCACCGGCCGGGCGCCGTAGGCGGGATCATACGCCAGCTCCGCCAGCCGGCTCACGGCGTCGTCGTCTACTTGGAGGCTCGCTTGGTGGTGCTCGCGGAGCTGCCCGTCCAAGGAAGCCAAGTGGATGCGGACAATCTGCTCCAGCGTATCGGTCTCCAGGCTATTGAACGGGATAACGCCGCTCAGCCGGTTGAAGAGCTCCGGCCGGAGGCTGGCCTGGACGACCTTGAGGATGATGTCCTTCCGCGCCGCGGGATCGTCGGTCGCCTCGTTGGCCTCGCGCACGCCGAGGTTGGACGTCAGGAGGATGAGCGTATTGCTGAAGTCGCAGAAGCGGCCCTTGGCGTCGGTCAGACGGCCCTCGTCCAGCACGCCGAGGAGGATGTCCATCACCTCGGGATGGGCTTTCTCGACCTCGTCGAACAGCACCACGGAATACGGTGAGCGCCGGACCTGCTCGGTGAGGAAGCCGCCCTCGTCATACCCGACCAGGCCGGGGCGCGACCCGATCAGGCCGGAGACGGAATGGGCCTCCTTGTACTCGGCCATGTCGATCCGGATCAGCGCGGCTTCGTCGTCGAACAGGGCCTCGGTGAGCGCCTTGGCCAGCTCGGTCTTCCCCACCCCCGTCGGGCCGACAAAGAGGAACGAGGCCGGCTTTCGCTTCTTGCGGAGGTCGGCGCGCATCCGGCGGGCGGCGTCCGCCAGCTCGGCCGCGGCGTCGTCCTGGCCGATGACCCGGCGCTGCAGCCGCTCTTCCAGCTTGAGGAGCCGATCCCGTTCCGACTCCATCATTCGCGTCATCGGCACCCGAGCGCGCCGCGCGACCACGTCGGCCACATGCCCAGGGGCTACCTCCTGCGGGACTAGCGGCCCCCGCTCGGCAATCGTGGCGGCCGTGGCCTCCAAATCCGCCGCCTGTTCGCGCAAGAACTTGAGAGCGCCATACTGGATTTCGGCGGCCGCGGCCACGTCGCCCGCCGACTCCGCCTTTTCCAGCTCGGCCTCCTTCTCCTGAATGGCCGCCAGCGTCTGTTGCAGCTTGGTGGAGGTCTCTTTCTCCTCCTCCCACCGACTCAGCAGGTCGTCCAGCACCTTCCGGTCGGCGTGTACCTGGGCCTCGAGCTCCTTGGCCTGGCTGTTCCCCGCGGCCTTGAGCGCTTCGATCTGGCTCTGGAGCCGCACCAGGCTTCGCTCCCGCTCATCGACCTCGGTGGGCTTGGACTCGAGCTGCATCCGGAGGTTGGCGGAGGCCTCGTCCAGGATGTCGAAGGCCTTGTCTGGGAAGAAGCGGTCGCGCAGGTGTCGGCGCGCCAGCTTGACCGTCACGTGAAGAGCATCCTCCGAGATCCGGACCCCGTGGTGGGTCTCGTAGCGCCCCTTGACTCCGCGGAGCATGATGAGCGTGGTCTCGTCGTCCGGCTCCTCGACGATGATCTTCTCGAAACGGCGGGCCAGGGCGCCGTCCTTCTCGATCGACTCCCGGTATTCGTCGTGCGTCGTGGCGCCGATGCAGCGGAGCTCCCCACGTGCCAGCGGGGGCTTGAGGATGTTGGCTGCGTCCATCCCGCCGGCGTTGCCGCCGGCGCCCACGAGGGTGTGGATTTCATCGAGAAACAGGATGATGTCTGTGGATCCACGTACTTCATCCACAACGGCTTTGATACGCTCCTCGAATTCCCCTCGGTACTTGGCACCTGCCACCAAGGCGGTCAGATCGAGAGCCATAACCCGGCACTTCCGAAGGGACTCGGGGACGTCGCCGGCCACGATCCGCTGGGCGAGCGCTTCCGCCACCGCGGTCTTCCCGGTGCCGGGGTCGCCGACCAGGACCGGGTTGTTTTTGCTCTTTCGGAGGAGGGTCTGGATGACCTGACGGAGCTCCGTGTCGCGCCCGATCACCGGCATCAGCTTCCCGTCGCGGGCCGCCTGGGTGAGGTCACGGGCAAAGCGTTCGAGCTGGCTCCCCTCGGTTGCCGCGACCGGCTCGTTGGGCTGCATCACCGTGGGGGAGTCGAGAAGCTTGAGGAGGGCATCCGCCGTCCACCCAGCGTCGGCCAGGGCGCTGGCGAGATTGTCGGAGCGCCCCTGGACGGCAGCGAGAGCGACCTCGACCACACCGACCGTCCGCTGCCCGCGCTTATCGGTGATGGCGAAGGCGCGGTCGAAGAGATCGCGAAGGCCGCGGCTCGCGACCGGTTGGCGGCCGCCCTCGAGGCGCACGACGTCGCCACCCTCGGGGACCGCCTCGACGGCGGCGAGCGCGGCTGGGGCGTCCAGCGGGACGTCCTTGGAGGCGGCGATCCGGTCGAGTCCCCCGCCCTTCTGGAGGAGCACGGCCAGGAGGTGTTGGGGCTGGATATAGGCAGTGCCGATGCGGGCGGAGTACTTCCTGGCCGCCTCCAAGCCCGCCGTCAGGTCCATCGCCAATCGGTTCAGGTCCATCTCATCGACTCCTCAGGGATGAACGGCCCCG
>Ga0210123_1001646_pt1 | contig 11150 bp, 8 predicted proteins | sample Muzzi_PWB_D2_FD_185535 | JGI IMG/M metagenome (GOLD analysis project Ga0210123, IMG submission 185535) | Wetland microbial communities from San Francisco Bay, California, USA, that impact long-term carbon sequestration - Muzzi_PWB_D2 (SPAdes) | ecosystem: Environmental > Aquatic > Marine >... | reverse complement strand
GTCGAGGAAGCTCCGGATCAGCACCGAGCCGCCACCCAGGAGCACCAGGGCCAGGGCGATCTCCGCCACCACCAGAGCCTTCGTCAGCAGCCTCCGGCGGCCACCCAGGCTGGTGCTCCGCCCCCCCTCCTTGAGCGCGGTCTGGACCTTCAAGCGCGCGATCTGGATTGCCGGCAGCAGCCCCACCAGGAGCCCCGCGAAGACCGTCGCCCCGGCGGTGAAGAGCACCACCCGCAGGTCGATCGTCGGCAGCCAGAAGCGTGGAATTTGGGCGGCGAAGGCATCCGCCATGGCGCGGGTCACCAGGGCGCCAACCCCTAGCCCGAGCACGCCGCCCAGCCCGGCGGCCACCAACGCCTCGACCGCGAGCTGCCGGGCCAGGCGCCAACGCCCCGCCCCCAGGCTGGAGCGCACCGCCATCTCGGTGACCCGCGACTGGGTACGGGCGAGCAGCAGGTTGGCCACGTTGGCACAGGCGATCAGCAGCACGAAGACCAGCGCTCCCTGGATCAGCCCGAGGAGCTGCCGGTCCCGGGAGGAGGGCACGTTCTCGCGCAGGTTGAGCACCTCGGTCTGGTACCCGCGGTTCGCGTCGGGATACTCCGCGGCCAATCGCTCCCCGAGGGAGACCATCGAAGCGCTCGCCTCTTCGGTCGACACGCCGGGGGCGAGCCGCGCCACCACGAGCAGGTTCCGCCGGGCGCGGCGAGACCTCACACCTTCGGGCCCCGTGTCGAAGGCGAGCGGTCGCCAGATTTCGACGGACGGGTCCAAGAACTCGAACCGTTCCGGCAGCACGCCGACCACCGTGTTGGTCTCCCCGTCGAGGACCACCTCCCGGCCGAGCACGTCCGGCTGACCGCCCAGACGCCGCTGCCAGAAGCCGTAGGAAAGGACGACGACCCGGTCAGCCCCCGGCCGGCCCTCCTCCTCGAGAAAGCCCCGCCCCACGACCGGCTCGACACCGAGCACCGGCAGGAAGTTGGGCGTCACCGCCGCCGCCGTCACCGGCTCCGCGCTCTCCGCGGGCCCCAGGTTGACCAGGTCCGGGTTGTAGCCCGCAATCCCCTCGAACCCCTTCGCCCGCTCGCGCCAATCGAGGAAGTTGGCCGACGAGGCGCCGTTGATCTGCCCCGCCAGGTTGGCGTCCTGGTACTCGCCGATCATCACCAGCCGCTCCGGCTCCTGCCACGGAACCGGCCGGTAGAGGATGCCGTTGATCAGGCTGAAGACCGCCGTGTTGCCGGCGATCGCCAAAGCCAGCGAGCCGACCACCAGCAGCGTCACCGCCGGCGCCTTCTTGAGAGCCCGCAGTCCGTATCGGATGTCCTGCCACAGAGAGTCCATCACTCCGCTCCTCTTCTAAGTCTGCACCCAGACTCTTGGGTCGTCGTGAGGAGGACTACGGCCGCCGGCGAGGCGAGTTTCAGAACGTGAGTGGCCGAGGCCGTGGCGGCTGCCGGCGGCGCACCCCCGGGCCGCCCAGAAGGAAGAGCAGCGCCACGCCCGCCACGAAGCCGCCGATGTGGGCGAACCAGGCCACGCCACCCGCCTGGGCGCTGGTCTCGGCGCCGAGCGAGGCGAGCCCCGAGATGAACTGGAGCAGGAACCAGATCGGCAGGTAGACGAGCGCCGGCACCTTCACCCAGTCGATGTAGAACCCGAGGATGACGAGGGTGAGGATCCGCGCCTGCGGGTAGAGCACCAGGTAGGCGCCCAGGACCCCGGCGATGGCACCGGAGGCACCGACCGCCGGCACCGTCGAGTGGGACGCCGCCAGGGCGTGGGCGTAGGTGGCGGCGAACCCGCAGCCCAGGTAGAAGACGACGAAGCGCCAGTGGCCGAGCCGGTCCTCCACGTTGTCGCCGAAGATCCACAGGAAGAGCATGTTGCCGGCGATGTGGGTGAAGCCGCCGTGGAGGAACATCGACAGCAGCGCACTCCCCACCTGGAGCCCGCCACCGGCGTCGAAGGTCCGCGCCGGAACGAACGCCGCCTGGAACAGGAAGTCCGGCAGCCGCTGGCCGAGCGAGAGCTCGTAGAGGAAGAGCAGAACGTTCAGGCCGATCAGGCCCCAGGTCACGAACGGGGTGCGGTGGCTCGGGTTGTCATCGCGCAGGGGGAGCATGGTCCGGGCGAGTTTACGCCGGCCCGGGGAGGCCGTCGCGGCGCGGCCCGAAAATAATGCTTGACGGATCAACCATTGACGTGCAATGCTACCGCCCATGGAGACACCGGCCGGAAACCTGCACCGGGAGATTCGCCAGACGAAACCGTTCCTGTCCCTCGGGCAGGAGGCGATCCTCGGCATCCTCAGCACCGCCGACCGCGTGCGGCGCGTTCTGTCGAAGCTGCTGGCCCCCCACGGAATCACGCTGCAGCAGTACAACGTGCTGCGCATCCTCCGTGGGGTGGGCGAGGAGGGGCTGCCGACGCTCGAGATCGCCGACCGGATGATCGAGCGCTCTCCCGGAATCACCCGGCTTCTCGACCGGCTCGAAACGAAAGGGCTCGTACGCCGCGAGCGCTGCCCGAAGGACCGGCGGCAGATGCTTTGCTGGATCACCGACCTCGGCCAGGAGATTCTCGCCGAGATCGACGAGCCGATCACCGACATCGAAGGTCGGGCGCTGTCCGACATGGAGCGCGCCGACGTGGAGCGTCTGATCAAGTTGCTCGACGCCGTGCGCGCGAGCTATGGCGCGGGGTAGGACCGTTCTTCCCCAGCCCGAATTGTTGACCAATCCTCAATTGACCAGACAACCGAACCCCGAATATCTGAACCGATATCTGAACCAAGGAGACACCATGACCCACGCACCCTTCCACAAGCTCATCGCCGGCGCCCTGACCGCGCTCGCCCTCGTCCTGCTCGTACCGACCACCCCGGCCGCCGCGTCGACCCACACCTACGTCGTCGATCCGGCCCACTCGGAGGCCACGTTCCAGATCCGCCACATGTTCACCAACGTCCGCGGCAAGTTCGGCGACTTCGAGGGCGCGGTGACCATGGACACCGAGAACCCGGCCGCCTCGAAGGTGACCTTCCGGATCGACACCTCGAGCATCGACACCGACCAGGAGGAGCGCGACACCCACCTGCGCTCGCAGGACTTCTTCTGGGTCGAGAAGCACCCGGAGATCACCTTCGTCAGCGAGACCATCCGTCCGATGGGCGAGAACCGCTACGCGGTGACCGGCACGTTCACCCTGCGCGGAGTGTCGAAGAAGATGACCCTGCCGGTGACCTTCCTCGGCTCGGGCCAGGACCCCTGGGGCAACACCCGGGCGGGTTTCTCCACCGAGACCACCCTCGACCGCAAGGACTACGGCATGGTCTGGAACGCCAACCTCGACCAGGGCGGCTACATCCTGGGCGACGAGGTCGAGATCCAGGTCAACCTGGAGACGATCGAGGAGCAGCCCGAGGCCGCCGAGGAAGCGGCCCGCTGACGCGACTCTGATCACTTCATCCGCCCGTCCCGAGCGCCGCGCGTCATCCCGGCCCCGGGGCGGGCGGCCCCGTCGCCCACACCCCTCCAGCGAGCGTTCCGCCATGTCCCGCACCCCGATTCGAACACCTCCACCGAACGCGGTAGGATGGCCGCCTCGCAGCCAAACCATCTCACCCCCCTTCGCGGTCCCGAAACGAGCACCATGGACGATCCCGTCACCCTCCCCTTCGACACGTTCTGGAACTGGCTCCTTTCCCATCCGGACTGCATTCTGCGGGCCGGCACGCCGGAGGCCGTCCTCTACGACGACGAGTACCTCCACTGGGTCTTCGCCGCCGAAGGTCCGGAGACCCTGCTCGTCCAGGTCTTCCACGGCAAGCGCGTGATGGGCGAGCTGTTCATCGCTCCGGAGCCGATCTCCTACGTCCAGGGAGCCGCCGGCAACCAGGAGGGGGAGTTCGTGTTCGAGTGCGTGGCGGAGACCGAGTCGGACCGCATGGTGACCTACTTCTTCGTCCTGACCCACGGGTACGACGCGGCCCAGGAGAGCCCGCACGCCCCGCAGCGCGTGCACTGAGCGAACGGTACCGGGGAGAGGGTGCCGCCGAGGGGCGTATGATGGCCACCGGATGCGCCGGCTCGGCCCCGTCTTCGGCCAACTCCTGCTGACCGTCCTGGCGGGCGGCGGCGTCTCCTTGTTGTCGCTCGCCGGAGCGTTCGCCCCCTTCGACCTGCCGACCGGCGACCTCCTCCTCGACCTCGACGCCCTCCTCCGGCCGGCCGACCCGGTCACCTCACCGGTGGTCGCGGTGGTGCTCGACGACGCCACCCTCGACGCCTTCGGCCCCCTGCCCTGGCCGCGGGCGCAGCTCGCCGCCCTCGTCGACGCGATCTTCGACCAGTCCCCCCGCGGGGTCGCTCTCGACCTGGTGCTCAACGAACCGGGCGACCCTGACGGCGACGCCCGCCTGGCCGCGGCCCTCGACCGCGGACCGACCGTGCTCGCCGCGGCCCTGCGGCCCGACGGCGGGTGGCTGCTGCCGCTCGACCGCTACGGCGGCGCCGGCCGCGCTGCCCACGCCGAAGCCGAGGTAGGGCCGGACGGCGTCGTCCGCACCATTCTCGCCACCAAGCAGCGGCAGGGTCTGGCCCTGCCCGCCCTCTCCCTCGCCGCGGCCCGCCTCGTCCGGCCCGAGATCCCGGTCACTCCGGGGACGGCGTTCCATCCGAGCTTCCACCTGCCCCCCCGGAGCGTCCAGGCGGTCAGCGCCCTCGATCTCGCCACCATGGAGGCTGCGCTGCCCGGATCCGCCCGGAGCCCCCTCCGGGGCCGGCTCGTCTTCGTCGGCACCACCGCGACCGCCGCGAGCGACCAGTTCCTGGTCCCCACCGGCACCGGACCCGCTCCGGGCGTGCTGATCCACGCCTCCTCCACCGCGTCGATCCTCGCCACCGACCCCGACGCCGGCGTGCCGGGCGAACCCGCGGCGCGATCGACGGGTGGCCTGCTCCGTCACCCGGGCGCCCTCGGCCTCACCCTCTGCTGCCTCGCCCTGGCCGCCCTGGCCCAGGCCGCCCGTGCCCGCGCCGGACGGTTGCGGCTCACCCACTTCGCCCTGGCCGGCGCGGGCCTGGCGCTCGCCGGAGCCGCGGCCCTGATGCTCGCCGGAGCGCGCCTGCCGCTCGTCACCCTGGCCGCGGCGTTCGGCCTCTCGGCCCTCCTGCGCGAGAGCGTGGAGTCGGCCGCCGCCCAGCGGCAGACCGGGCGCCTCCTGCGGCGGCTGGTGGTCGAGGGGCGGGAGGGCCCGGACGCGGCCGAAGACGAGCACCCGACGAGCGACGGCGGCGGAGTTGGCTTCCGGCGGCGGACCCGGAGCGCCGCCGGCCGCCTGGAGCTGGCCCGGGAGCTCCAGGAGGAGGTGATCCGAGACCGCAACCTGCGCCGCGCCCTCCTCGACGGCCTCGAAGACGGCGTCATCCGCTGGGACGGCGACGGCCAGGTGGTGCTGGCGAACCGGGCCGCCCACACCCTCTGGGGCGGGCGGGCCCCGGAGCTTTCGGAAGCCCTCGCCGCCGCCGGCATCGACTCCCCCCGGAAGGCCGGCTCGGCGAGCGGGGAGGCGGGCGAGGCCGGAGCGCTCCTCCGCCACCAGGGCCGGGAGCTCCGGCTCCTGATCCAGCCGCTCGGCGACGCCGCCGGCATCGGCACGGGGACCGCGGGCTCCCTGGCGATGCTCCGGGACGTCACCGCCGAGCGCGAGCTCGAGAGCCGCCGCCGGGAGATGCAGCGCCTGGTCTCCCACGAGCTCAAGACGCCGCTCGCGTCGATCGCCAGCTTCGGCGGCATGCTCGAGCGCTACGAGCTCTCCCCCGAGGAGCTCGACCGCGTCGCCGGCCTCATCCGCGGGGAGTCGGAGCGGCTGCTCGACATGGTGACCACCTTCCTGGACCTCGAGCGGATCGGCAGTGGCCGCTGGACCGCCGAGCGCGAGCCGGTCGACCTGGCGGCCCTCGCCCGCGAGCGCGTCGAGGTCCTCGCCGCCGGCGCCCACGCCCGGAACCTCAGCCTCGAGGTCGCCACGGAGGGCGACTGCCGGGTCTCTGGAGACTCCACGCTCCTCGCCCGGGTGATCGACAACCTGGTCGGCAACGCCGTCAAGTACTCTGCCACGGGCGGCAGAATCACCGTCCGGGTCGCCCGTCGGACGGCCCCCGGCCCCGAGGCACCCGACACGCTCGACGACCTCCATGGCTCTCCTGACCGGGTCGGCCGGGTCGATCTGGCGGTGGCGGACGACGGCCCCGGCATCCCCCAAGAGGCCCAGGAACACCTGTTCGAGCGCTTCTACCGGGTCCCGCGGTCGCGCTCCGGCGCCGAAGGCGACACCGCCCCGGCCCCCTCCGGCACCGGTCTCGGCCTCGCGCTCGTCCGCGAGATCGCGGAGTGGCACGGTGGTTGCGTCCGCGTTCAGAGTGAGGCGGGTAGCGGCAGTGTCTTCACCGTCCACCTGCCGGCCCTCGGCCCAAGCTCCGGGGACAGCGCCGAACCCGGGCGAGAGGAGCCCGGAGCCGGCCTGACAGACAGCCCGACGACGACGCGATGACCAAAGTCCTGGTAGCCGACGACGACCTCGCCCTGCGCGAGATGATGCACCTCGCCCTGACCAAAGAGGGCTACGAGGTGACCGCGGCGGGCGACGCCGCGACCCTCGACCGGCTGCTCGGCGAAGACCACTTCGATCTGGTGGTGAGCGACATCTACCTCGGTGACGGCACCGCCATCGACCTGCTGGGGCGCCTCCACGAGACCCACCCGGACACGCCGGTGATCCTGGTGACCGCCCAGGGCACGGTGGAGACGGTCGCCGCCGCCCGCCAGGCCGGCGTCTTCGACTACCTGGCCAAGCCGTTCCAGATCCAGAGCCTCGTCGAGCGCGTCGAAGACGCCCTGGGCACGGCCGGTCGCGAGACGAAGGCCGCCGCGGCACCAAGCGGCCCGGAGTCGATGATCATCGGCAGCGACCCGGCGACCGTCGAGGTCTACAAAGCGGTGGCGCGGGTGGCCCCGCTGCCGGTCCCGGTGCTCCTCTCCGGCGAGACCGGTACCGGCAAAGAGCTGGTCGCCCGCGCCATCCACCGCTTCGGCACCAACCCCCCCAACCCGGACGCCCCGTGGGTCGCGGTCAACTGCGGCGCCATCCCGGAGACTCTCCTCGAGAGCGAGCTCTTCGGCCACAAGAAGGGGTCGTTCACCGGCGCGGTGCGCGATCACCGCGGAGCCATCGAGTCCGCCCGGGGCGGCACCCTGCTGCTCGACGAGGTCGCCGAGCTGCCACCGCTGCTCCAGGTCAAGCTCCTGCGCTTCCTCCAGGAGGGGGAGATCCGCCCCGTGGGTGCCGACCGGAGCGTGAAGGTGCCGGTGCGGGTGGTCGCCGCGACCCACCGGGCGCTCCCTCGCGAGGTCGAGGCCGGCCGCTTCCGCGAAGACTTCTACTACCGCCTGGCGGCCTACGAGATCGTGCTCCCGCCGCTCCGTGAGCGGCCTGGGGACATCCCAGCGCTCGCCGAGCACTTCCGCCGCCGCTACCAGGAGCGCTTCGGCCTCGCCCGCGCCACGCCACCGACCGACGAGGTGCTGGAGCTGCTCGCCGCCCACCCCTGGCCGGGCAACGTGCGCGAGCTCGAGAACCTGGTCCAGCGGGCGCTGGTCGACCTGGGCGGCCTGGCGGACGCGGAGGGCATCGCGCGCCTGCTCCGCGCCCGGGACGGCGCCGGCGCGAGCGGCGGCCCGGTCGAGCGGCGGCGCCCCACGGTGGGCGACGACCTGACCATCGAGGAGCTCGAGCGGCTGCACATCGAAGCGGTGCTCGAGAAGACCGGCGGCAACAAGAGCCGCGCCGCCGAGATCCTCGGCATCGAGCGCAAGTCGCTCTACCGCAAGGCCCGGCGCCTCGGGATCCCGCTCGACCCGTCCCGGAGCGCCGGTTCCGCCGGCCCGGGAGAGGACACCGACGAGGCCCCGCGGGACGACCCGGAATGAGCGGGCATCAGAAGAGCCACGCGGGAAAGCGCAAGCACCGAGGAGAACGCACCATGCCGACCATGTCCACCAAGTCCGCCGCCGGGGCGAGGGTCGGGCGAGCCCTCCGGGGCGCGCTCTGCCTCCTCGTCCCCTTGACGCTGGTCGCCGCCGCGCCGCAGCCCCCGTCCGGGCCGGCCGGTGCCATGAGCACGGGCACCGCGGACCCGCTGGTCTACGCGGTCGACGCCGTCGACGGCAAGCTGCTGCGGGTGGAGGGCGGGGACGAGTGGCCCTTGAGCGCGGGCGATCGCGCGATCGGCGGCGCCGAGCTCCGCACCGGCTGGTTCTCGTCCGCGGATCTCACGGCCCGGCGGGCAGCGGCGCACTTCCACCTGGACAGCCGCACCCACGTGCGCCTGGCCTCCGAAACCCCCGGAGTGCTCCTCGTGCTCGAGCGCGGGCGCCTGCGCGCCCTGTTCGACAAGCTGACCGGTGAAGAGACGGAGCAGGAACGGCGCATCGAGACCCCCTCGGCGATCCTCGCCGTGCGCGGCACCGAGTACGGGGTCGCGGTGGGCCGCGGGGGTGCCACCACTCTGGTGGTGTTCGAAGGGGTGGTCGAGGTGCTCGATCCCACCGGCCGCACCGCACCCGTCCAGGTGATGGGTGGCCAGGCCCTCCATCTGCGCCGGGGCGAGGCACCCGAGCAACCGTTCTCGCACGGTCTCAGCCGCGGCGGCTGGGACCGGGGTGCCATGCCGCCGATGACCCGCCCCGGGGGGCCGGAGAGCGCACCGGGGCCCCAGGGCGGAGTCCAGACGGCGCCACAGGGAGCGGGCCCACACGGGGCAGGTCCGCCAGGGGTGGGTCTCCAGAGCCAGCAGGGGCAGCAAGGACCACCGGAGGGGGTGCCTCCGGCCCCCCGAGCGGCCCCCGGGGCAACGGTGGCAACGGACTGCCCGACCCGCGCTGAGCCCGCCCCACCCGCCAGCTCCGGCTGACCATGCCCACCGGGTCCGAGCGACCCACCCCCTCGGGTCCGAACGACCCACTCCCTCCACCGAAGCACCCCCGACATCCCAGTCCCGACGCCCCCACGACAGCGGCGGCGATACCGGCCCCCGGCGGTGAAAAGCCCAGCCGATACGGGCAATCGAGTCTCCCGCACAGGATCGAAGCGAGCGCAAGATCGCCTCGGCATCGCCCCGGCCGGCGACCTGGCATCGGGGTTGCGATATCAGGTCATCGAACGCGCCCCGCAGGGCGCAACGGCCTTAGACAACCGGAGGTTCATGACATGAAACGCTCAGCGCTCCTCATCATCGCGATGGCCTTCCTCGTGACCGCTCTGCCGGCGATGGCACAGCGAGCCGGTAACGGCACCGGCCCGGCCGCCGATCCGTCCGCGGCCTTCGACGTTTACGGAACCGTCATCTCCTTCACCGCCTCGACCGGCTCCGGCATGCCCATGCTGGTGGTCGACGACGCCACGCTCGGCGCGATCGAGATCGGCCTCGGGCCGCTCTGGTTCCTCCAGGAGGCCGGCTTCAACGCCGTGCCCGGCGACGAGGTGGAAGGCGTGGTCTTCGCCTGCACCGTCTGCTCGGCGGACTACGTCGCCCTCTGGGTCGACAACATGGCCACCGGCATCTCCGTGGTTCTCCGCGGCGACGACGGCAAGCCGCTCTGGATCCAGCGCGGAGGCACCGGCGGCGGCCAGGGGTTCTGCCTGCAGTCCGCGACCGACGCCATGCGCTCCGGCCACGGCAGCCAGGGTGGCAACGGCGGCCCCTCCGGCAACGGCCCCCACGGTGGCGAAGGTCCCCAGGCGGGTGAAGGTCCGCAGGGCGGCCAGGGCCCCAACGCCGGTGACTTCCCCGGCGGCCAGTGCGAGTGGACCGGCCCGGACATGACCGCGGCCACCACCGTGACCGGAACCGTCGTCTCCCTGGACGTGGGCTTCGGTAACCACCGCCCCACGGTGGTCCTCGACCTCGGTGGTGAGGAGATCGAGATCCTGCTCATGCCCTACTCGCCGCTCGCGGCGGCCGGCTTCCTGATCGAGCCCGGCACCGAGCTCCAGGTCACCTACGCCCCGTGGCTCATCTTCGGCGCGGAGGAGGTGCTGGTCGCCATCTCCGTCACCGACCCGGCCACCGGCCTGACCGTCCAGCTCCGCGACCCCGAGACCGGCTACCCGGTGACCGGTGGTGGCGGCGGCTGGGGTCCCCACTTCGGCTACGGCCCCGGCCCCGGCGGCGACGACTGATGTTTGCCAGCCGCGACCGGGCGGGGGGCCTCTTCCGCCCCTCCGCCCTCCGCCCGGTCCGGCCTGGCTGTTCTTTGTCAACGCTCCCGCCCGGTCTGCCGGCCGGCCCCTCCAAGCTCTCCGGCGTCACCCGGGCTCACGAATCGAGGTAGGCTCATGACCATGGGTCATTTGAGGAGTCTGCCCGGCAGAACCGCGCGGTCGCGCGCACGGGTCTTGCGCGTGCGGATCCAAGGCGCGAGGAGGAGGCGATGCCGAGCCATCGTCGACGACGAGCAACGAAGGAGACGCCCGCAACCCCCGTGCGCCCTTCGGGTTGCGACGGCGCAGGCCCGTCTGCTTCGTTGTCGCTCCTCAACGATGGCACCGCATCGCCTGCGTCGCGAACGCCTTGCATCCGAGCCTGCGGCGATCGCAACGCGACCACGCGCTTCTGCCGGGCAGACTCCTGAATTCCGTCTCGAGCGCTCCCATCACGTTCAGGCGCCGCGGATGACCGCGGCGCTCTTTGTTTTCGGCCTCTTCCTCGCCGTGGCATCACCGCCCGAGGCCCGAGCGGCGTCCGGGCGGCTCGTCTTCGACGCCTCCATCGATCACGCCGACTACACCACTGGCGAGGCCAACACTCTCACCACGTCGATTGCCTGGCGGGCGCCCCGCTGGAGCCTGTCGCTGACCGTGCCTTACGTCAGCAAGGATGCCCCCGTGCTGCTCCGGCTGGGTGGCATCGCCGTCCCCGCTTCGCCCGGCACCGGACCGGGCGAGCCACAGGACGGCCTCGATCCAGGGCAGGGCGGGCAGGGCGGACAAGGCCAGGGGCCCAACGATGGGCAGGGGGGCAACGGCCAGGGCGGCGACGGGGGCCAGGGCAACGGCGGCAACGACGACCCGGGCAACGGCTCGG
>Ga0210123_1001644_pt1 | contig 11166 bp, 9 predicted proteins | sample Muzzi_PWB_D2_FD_185535 | JGI IMG/M metagenome (GOLD analysis project Ga0210123, IMG submission 185535) | Wetland microbial communities from San Francisco Bay, California, USA, that impact long-term carbon sequestration - Muzzi_PWB_D2 (SPAdes) | ecosystem: Environmental > Aquatic > Marine >... | reverse complement strand
CCGTTTCAGCCCGGTGCCCAGCAGTGCATCGACAACCACGTCTGCCTGCGGCAGCAGTACATCGTCGAACGCCTCGACCGCGCCGCATTCGAGCCAGTGTTCGCAGGCCTGGCGGGCGTCGCCGCCGAGTTTATCGGTGTCGACCAGGCTGGCCACACGCACCTTCAGGCCATGCTGGTGCGCGAGGCGCGCGACCACGTAACCGTCGCCGGCGTTGTTGCCGGCACCGCACAGCACGAGGATTTTGCGGGCTTCGGGGTAGTATCGCCGGATCACGTCGAACACGGCACGCCCGGCGCGCCGCATCAGCGTATAGCCGGGTATGCCGTAATGGTCGATCGCGGTCCTGTCGAGACGCGCGACCGCGCCGGCGCTGTAGAGCTCGGCGGGCAGTTCCTTCATCGTAGCGACCGGGTTTTCGAGTCGATATTCGCGAACATGCGGCTGATCATACCACCGAATGAAAATGCAGCGCGCCCGCTGGATAACGGCGCAGGGTCGGATCAGGCCAGGACGCGCTCGATGCCGCCCATGTAGGGCTTCAGCACATCCGGCACGAGTACGCTGCCATCGGCCTGCTGGTAGTTTTCCAGCACCGCGACCAGGGTACGGCCGACCGCGAGGCCGGAACCGTTGATGGTGTTCAGCAGCTCGGGTTTGCCGGTGTCCGGGTTGCGCCAGCGCGCCTGCATGCGGCGCGCCTGGAAATCGGTGAAACAGCTGCACGACGAAATCTCGCGGTAGGCCTGCTGGCCCGGCAGCCAGACCTCGAGATCGTAGGTCTTCGCCGACGAAAACCCGAGATCACCGCTGCACAGGCTGACGACCCGGTAAGGCAGGTCCAGTTTCTGCAGCACGGTTTCGGCATGGCCGGTGAGTTCCTCCAGCGCGTTCCACGCATCGTCGGGTCTGACCAGCTGCACCATTTCGACTTTCTCGAACTGGTGCTGGCGGATCATGCCGCGCGTGTCCTTGCCGTAGGAACCGGCTTCGGAACGGAAACACGGTGTATGACTGGTGAGTTTCAGCGGCAGCTGCGACGCTTCGAGAATTTCACCGCGGGCGATATTGGTTACCGGCACTTCGGCTGTCGGTATCAGGTAATAGCCCGCCTGTGCATCGACGCAGAACAGGTCTTCCTCGAACTTCGGCAGTTGCCCGGTGCCGCGCAGGCTGTCGCGGTTGACGATGTAGGGCACATAGGCTTCGGTGTAGCCGTGTTCGCCGGTGTGCAGGTCGAGCATGAACTGGGTCAGCGCGCGATGCAGCCGCGCGGTCGAACCCTGCATGACCACGAAACGCGAGCCGGTCAGTTTGCTCGCGACCTCGAAATCAAGTGCCTTGCCGGCGGCGCCCAGATCGACATGGTCGCGCACGACGAAATCGAAGGTTCTCGGCTGGCCCCAGCGGCGAATCTCGACATTGTCGCTTTCGTCCCTGCCGGGCGGCACCGATTCGTGCGGCAGATTGGGTATGTCCAGCAGGATATCGTCCAGGCCTTGCTGGACCTGCGCGAGTTCGGCGCGAGCCTGTTCGAGCTGATCGCCCAGTCCGGTGACTTCCTCCAGCAGCAGCTCGATATTCTCGCCGGCCGCCTTGCGCTGGCCGATCAGTTTCGAGCGCGTATTGCGCTGGCTCTGCAGATCCTCGGTGCGCACCTGGCACTGCTTGCGCCGGGCTTCGAGTTCGGTCAGCGTGGCGACATCCAGCACATAACCGCGCTTTTGCAGCTGCGCGGCAATGCTGTCGATATCGGTACGAATCAGGCGGGGATCGAGCATTGATAGCGGTCCGTAATGTTTGGGTTCAGATTATTTCAGCCGGGAATGTCAGCACGTGACCGGGCGGCAGCAGATCGCTGATCGAGGCCAGCGCGGCCTTGACGTTTTCATCGGTGTCGAAAAACTCGACCACGACCGGCAGGTTGAACGAAATATCGAGCAGGCTGGAAGAATGCAGTTTGCCGGATTTGCCGAACCCGCTGATACCGCGAAACAGGGTCACGCCCATGACCTTGTGATCATCGTGCAGCTGTTCGAATACCCTGTCGTGAATGTGCTTGCCTTCGTTGATATAGATTCTGGCAACCGTAACTTTCATATCTGCCTCCCCAGTAAAACACCGAACCACACCGCGGCCAGGCACACGGCGACACTGATCAGTACATTGACGGACGCGCGTATCACATCACCCTGTTCCAGCAGGTTCAGGGTTTCGATCGAAAAAGTCGAAAACGTCGTGAACGATCCCAGCATACCGACCAGCAGCGCGGCGCGCCATTCCGGCCCGATATTGTAACGCTCCAGCAGCAGGATGCTGAGTATCCCCATCATCAGCGAGCCGACTACGTTCACGAACAGCGTGCCCCATGGAAAACCCCGGCCGAGCACCGCATACACGCCCAGCGATGCGCCGTAGCGCATCACCGCGCCGAAGGCGCCGCCGAGCGCGATGCTCAGAAGGATTTTCAAGGCAGGATATTCACGCTGCTGCTGTCGCTATTTCCGGCCAGCCCGTAATCAGGCCAGCGAGACACGGACGCCTTCGGCAGGGCCGCTGTAATCCGGCATCTGGTCGAAATTCATGTAACGGTAGATCTCGTCCGACATCGGCGCGATTGAACTGACGCGTTCCATATACTCGGCCACGGTTGGAATATAACCCAGCGTCGCGGTGACCGCGCACAGTTCCGCCGACGCGAGGTACACGTTCGCGCCATTGCCGAGGCGGTTCGGGAAATTGCGTGTCGAGGTGGACAGCACCGTCGCGTTATCGGCAACGCGCGCCTGGTTGCCCATGCACAGCGAGCAGCCCGGCAGCTCGGTGCGTGCACCGGCCTTGCCGAAAATATTGTAGACACCTTCCTCCATCAGTTCGTGCGCATCCATCCGGGTCGGCGGTACGATCCACATGCGCGTCGGCACGCTGCTGACGCCTTCGAGCACCTTGCCGGCGGCGCGATAGTGGCCGATGTTGGTCATGCAGGAGCCGATGAACACCTCGTCCACGCTGTCGCCCTGCACTTCGGACAGCGGTTTGATATCGTCCGGGTCGTTCGGGCAGGCCAGCAGCGGTTCGGTGATCGTGTTCAGGTCGATATCGATGATCTCGGCGTACTCGGCATCGGCATCCGGCTGCAGCAGTTCGGGAGCCTGCAGCCACTGCTCCATCGCGTCGATGCGGCGCTGCAAGGTACGCTGGTCCTCGTACCCGCTGGCGATCATCCATTTCAGCAGCGTGATATTAGACTTCAGGTACTCGACCACCGGGGCCTGGCCGAGGTGCACGGTGCAGCCGTTCGCGGAACGTTCCGCGGACGCGTCGGAAAGCTCGAAAGCCTGTTCCAGCTTCAGCTCCGGCAGGCCCTCGATTTCGAGCACGCGGCCGTTGAATACGTTTTTCTTGCCTTTTTTCTCGACCGTCAGCAGGCCTTTCCGGATCGCGACGTACGGTATCGCGTTGACCAGATCGCGCAGCGTGATGCCGGGCTGCATCTCGCCGCTGAAACGCACCAGCACGGATTCGGGCATGTCCAGCGGCATCACACCGAGCGCGGCGGCGAATGCGACCAGGCCGGAGCCGGCCGGGAAACTGATGCCCATCGGGAAGCGCGTGTGCGAGTCGCCGCCGGTACCGACCGTGTCCGGCAGAATCATGCGGTTCAGCCAGGAATGGATGATGCCATCACCCGGTCGCAGCGACACGCCGCCGCGGTTCTGCATGAAATCGGGCAGCTCGTGCTGCAGCCTGATATCGACCGGCTTCGGGTAGGCCGCGGTGTGGCAGAAGCTCTGCATCACCAGGTCGGCGGTGAAACCGAGGCAGGCCAGTTCCTTGAGCTCGTCGCGGGTCATCGCGCCGGTGGTGTCCTGTGAACCCACCGTGGTCATTTTCGGTTCGCAGTAGGTGCCGGGACGCACGCCTTCGACGCCGCAGGCGCGGCCGACGATTTTCTGGGCCAGCGTGAAACCCTTGCCGGTATCAGCGGCTGTATTCGGCCGCAGGAATACGTCGGACGGACCTTCGCCGAGAAACTCGCGCGCACGGTCGGTCAGGCCGCGGCCGATGATCAGCGGAATGCGGCCGCCGGCGCGAGCCTCGTCCGGCATCGTCACGGGTTTGAGACAGAAGTCGCACAGCTGTTCGCCGGCTTCGTTCAGGATCACGCCGTCGAACGGGCGAATGCGGATCACGTCGCCGGTCTCCATCGATGATACGTCGCACTCGATCGGCAGTGCACCCGAATCTTCCGCGGTGTTGAAGAAGATCGGCGCGATCTTGCCGCCGAGCACGACGCCGCCTTCGTGCTTGTTCGGCACATACGGAATCTCGTTGCCCATGTGCCACAGCACCGAGTTGATCGCTGACTTGCGTGAGGAACCGGTGCCGACGACGTCGCCGACGTAGGCGATCGGGTGGCCTTTCTGCTTGAGTTCAGCGATGGTCTCCAATGGACGCTCCATCTTGCTGACCAGCATCGACTTCGCGTGCAGCGGGATGTCCGGCCGGCTCCAGGCTTCGGTCGCCGGCGACAGGTCATCGGTATTGGTTTCGCCCGGCACCTTGTACACGGTCACGGTGATTTCCTCGGCCAGCTGCGGCTGCGAAGTGAACCACTCGGCGTCGGCCCAGGAGCGCAGCACACGCGCCGCATAGGCGTTGGCTGCGGCCTTGTCGGCGACATCGTGAAAGGCGTCGTAGATCAGCAGTGTGTGCGACAGCGCGGTGGCCGCGGCATCGGCGGTGATTTCGTCATCCAGCAGCTCGATCAGCGACGCGATATTGTAGCCGCCGAGCATGGTGCCGAGCACTTCGGTTGCGCGAACGCGCGAGATCAGCTCACATGCGGCATTGCCTCTGGCGACGTCGGTCAGGAACGCAGCCTTGACGTACGCGGCCTGGTCCACGCCCGGCGGCACGCGGTTGACCAGCAGATCCAGCAGTGTTTCCTGTTCGCCAGCCGGCGGGTTCTTGATCTGCTCGATCAGGTCGGCGACCTGCTTCGCATCCAGCGGCAAAGGCGGCAGGCCCTGTGCGCGGCGTTGTTCGACATGTTCGCGGTATGAATCTAGCACGGTTGTTCCTCGACGATAATGACCCCGATATCAGGGCCGGAGACAGTGGGTGCGTATTATACGCCGTAGCGTGGTGGACTCACAAAAAAGCCCGCAAACGCGGGCTTTTTTGTCGGAACTTCTCTGCGTCAGCCGTGTTTTCTGACATAGTCCTCGACGGCTGCGTTGATCGCGTCTTCCGCCAGCACCGAACAGTGTATTTTTACCGGCGGCAGCGCCAGTTCTTCGGCGATTGCAGTATTCTTGATGGTCCTGGCTTCGGCCAGGGTTTTGCCCTTGACCCACTCGGTCAGCAGCGAACTCGACGCGATCGCGCTGCCGCAACCGTAGGTCTTGAATACCGCGTCCTCGATGATGCCGTCGTCGCTGACCTTGATCTGCAGCTTCATCACATCACCACAGGCCGGCGCGCCGACCATGCCGGTGCCGATGTGCGCGTCATCCTTGTCGAAGGAGCCGACGTTGCGCGGATTTTCGTAATGGTCCAGAACTTTCTCGCTGTATGCCATGTTTTCAACTCACGCGTCTGTTACATCATGCCCTGGCTGATCGCTTCGGCCTGGCGTCTCGCCAGAATGAAACGGCCGTTCATTTTGTCACGCTGCATCGACAGCTCCGGGATGCCCGGGCGGTCGACGAACTGCGACAGCGTGATGCCGTCGAGAAACTGGTACAGCCTGTGGCTCAATTCGGTCCAGAGCTCGTGGGTCAGGCAGGCTTCGCCGTTCAGGCAGTCGCCCCGGCCTTCGCAGCGGGTTACGTCGACACTTTCGTCGACGGCGCGGATAATGTCGCCGATACTGATTTCGGTGGCGGGGCGCGACAGCCGGTAGCCGCCGCCGGGGCCCCTGACACCCTTGACCAGGCCGCTTTTGCGCAGTCTGGCGAACAGCTGCTCAAGATAGGAAAGTGATATACCCTGACACTGCGATATGTCAGCCAGCGTAACCGGCCCGGCCCTGTCGTGAATCGCAAGATCCAGCATTGCGGTAACGCTATAGCGCCCTTTGGTCGATAATCTCATTGTGTACCTCTGAATACCTGACTAAACAAGTAGGTAATTGTACAAATACCTAGTAAATTAGTCAACTATTAGTTTAGATCGATTCCGGTCAGGCTGGATACAGGTCAGGGAATCCGGGAATTCATGGCTGGAAGGCATGCGAGCGGTTCCTGCCCTCGCTTTTTGAACGGTACAGCGCGGTGTCCGCTTCATCGATGAGTTCATCCGTGGTTTTGTACTGGTCAGTGCCGAGACTGGTGACGCCGACACTGATGGTGACATGATCGGTAATATCCGAATCCGGGTGCTTGATATTTAGCCTGTCAACGATGTGCCGTATGCGCTCGGCCTGCTTCAATGCTTCCTTGCCTGTCGCGCTGGGCAATATCACGGCAAATTCTTCACCGCCGTAGCGTGCGGCAAGGTCGGCGCCGCGCTTGAATTCGTTCTGGATCGCGTGTGCGATTTTTTTCAGCGCATCGTCCCCGGCCAGGTGGCCGACGGCATCATTGTATTTTTTGAAATAGTCGATATCGATCAGCAGTAACGACAGCGGCATGCTCATGCGCAGTGCGCGCCGCAGTTCGCGCGCAAGTACGTGATCGAAATGGCGCCGGTTCGCGATACCCGTCAAGCCGTCCGACAGCGACAGGTGCTGCAGACGCTCATTGGCGGCTTCGAGGGCTGCCGTCCTGTTCCTGATCTGTTCCTCCAGCTGCTTGCGATAGGGTTCGAGCTCGGATGTCACGCCCCGTTTCATGTCCTTGCGACAGCGGATGACGGTTAGCGAAAAACCGCAGCCGAACAGAAAGGCGGTGAGTAACAGGATCGTTTGTCTGATAATGCTCCATTTTTCACGCTGCAGCATGCCAAAGTCGATCACATCGATCACATCCCATGCTGTCGCATCGACATGTTCGCTGAACATAATACGGCTGATTTCCGCTGCGCTCAGTTCGGGTTTGCGCTCGAACTGCTGCTGCGGCCCAGCCGCGGCGATTTCTATCCGCCCTTTCGATCCCGCCGTGGTGATGTACAATGAATGGCCCGGCGGCTGCAGCAGATTCAGATCCAGCGCGATACGGTTCGTCCTGAATGCTATCAGCAGTATCGCCTGCCGATCATCGCTGATCGGCGCCAGTGACAGCATATCGAAGTGGTCACCAAGCCTGTCCGTGTGTATTCGAAGCTGAGACGCGGTGCCGACCGGGTCGGATGCAAACAGGCGCAGGTTTTCACGGCAGGCATCAACGAAGATATTTTTATCGTCATTCAGCAACGGATGGCCCGTGTCATCCGCAAGCGTGAAAGCAACCGCATCGGGCAACTGCCGGTGCAGACGCTGCTGCAGCGCGGTGCGTGCTCTTTGCCGGGTATCGCTGTTCAGCAATGCCAGCAGATCCTGCCGGTTCTCGCTGAAGAACAGATCGACCGAACGGCGCAGATCAGCGACGTAGAGCTGCAGCCGGGACTCCGCGCTGCGCGCGGCGAAACCGGCCAGCCCTATCTGATCTTCCCTGAACTGCTCTATATGCGTCTTTACGACATACGCCAGCGTGATACATATCACCAGCAGCAGAACAACCACAGAGGCGATATATTTTTTAAAGCCGCTGGTCATGCTTTCCGGTCCCTAAGAAATGTCTGTATAGGCATGCTGTCTACAAGTATAGACGCATCCACCTGCGGATATGCGACACTGCCGGAATGCGCGCTAGATGTAAAGGCTGGCCCGCGCCAGCTGCTGCGTGTACGCCTGCTGCGGTTGATCGAATACCCGCTCGACCGGTCCGGTCTCGACCACGCGTCCCTGCCGCAGCACGATGACGCGATGTGACATTGCGCGCACGACCCGCAGGTCATGACTGATAAACAGGTAGCTGAGCCCGTGCCGGATCTGCAGTTCGGACAACAGCCCGAGCACCTGTTTCTGCACGGACACATCGAGTGCGCTGGTCGGTTCATCAAGCAGAATCACTTCCGGTTCGAGTACCACGGTGCGCGCAATCGCGATGCGCTGGCGCTGGCCGCCGGAGAACTCGTGCGGATAACGCCACAGCACGCTCTCGTCCATGCCGACTTCGTGCAGGGTCGCGACGATGCGCGCCTGCCGCTGCTGTTTGCTCAACTGCGGAAAATGCAGCAGCAGGCCTTCAGCGATGATCTGCCCGACCGTCATGCGCGGTGACAGCGATGCGAACGGATCCTGGAACACGATCTGGAAATGACGCCGCAACGGGCGCATCTGTTTCTCGCGGTATGCCGAAATGCGGTGCTCGCGGAAACGGATATCGCCGGTCGATTCGACCAGCCGCAGCAGCGCCATGCCGAGCGTGGTCTTGCCCGAACCGGACTCGCCGACGATACCGAGGGTTTCGCCCTGCTTCAGTTCCAGGTCGACATCATCAACCGCGCGGATTTCATCGATCTTGCGTTTGAAGAAACCCCGGTACACCGGAAAATACACCCTGACATGGTCGGCGCGGATTATGATTTCATCCGAGGGCGAGATCGCCGCGATGCGTTTATCCGGTTCGCTGTCGAGCAGGTAGCGAGTGTATTCGTGCTGCGGCCTGCTGAACAGTTCCGCGGTCGCGGCCTGCTCGACGATGCCGCCCTGGTGCATCACGTACACGCGGCTGGCGAAGCGCCGCACCATGTTCAGATCGTGGGTGATCAGCAGCACCGACATGTGCATTTCGCGCTGCAGCTGCAGCAGCAGGTCGAGTATCTGCTGCTGGATGGTCACGTCCAGCGCGGTCGTCGGTTCATCCGCGATCAGCAGTTCGGGCTCGCAGGCCAGCGCCATCGCGATCATCGCGCGCTGGCGCTGACCGCCGGACAGCATGTACGGAAACGCGTCGATTCGCTGCTGTGGATTCTGGATGCCGACGCGATCGAGCAGCTCGATCGCGCGCTTTCTGGATACCGCCGGATCGAGCCGTTTGTGCAGGCTCAGGGATTCCTGGATCTGCCTGCCGATCGGGTACACCGGGTTCAGCGAGGTCATCGGTTCCTGGAAAATCATCGAGATTTTCTGGCCGCGAATACTGCGCATCGCGGCATCCCCGGCGGTGATCAGGTTTTCACCGTGATACAGGATACGGCCCCGCGGGTAGCTGACCTGCCTTTCATCGTGCAGCTTCAGAATCGACAGCGCGGTCACCGATTTGCCGGAACCGGACTCGCCGACGATGGCGACATTCTCGCCGCGCTTTATCTCGAAGCTGATGTCGCGCACGGCCTCGACATCACCGCCATGGGTGCTGAAGGTCACCGCGAGACTGTCCACCTGCAGCAGGGTTTCGTCCATATTAGTTCTTGCGGGTATCGAGAGCTTCACGCAGCGCCTCGCCGATGAATATCAGCAGCATCAGCGTGCCGACCAGAACGATGAAGGTGCACAGTGACAGCCACCAGGCCTCGATGTTTTCCTTGCCCTGTGCCAGCAGCTCGCCGAGGCTCGGCGTCGTCGGCGGCACGCCGAGGCCGAGAAAATCCAGACTGGTCAGCGCCAGGATCGCGCCGCTGATACGGAATGGCAGAAAGGTGATCACTGGAATCATGCTGTTCGGCAACAAATGCCGGCGCATGATCGCGATATTGCTCAGCCCCATCGCGCGCGCGGCGCGCACATAATCCATGTTCCTGCCGCGCAGAAACTCGGCACGCACATAGTCGGACAATCCCATCCAGCCGAACAGCGACAGCAGTATCAGCAGCAGCCAGATGCTCGGCTGGAATATCGAAGCGAAAATGATCAGCAGGTAGAGCTCCGGCATCGACGACCAGACCTCGATCAGGCGCTGCATCGTCAGGTCCAGCCGGCCTGAAAAATAACCCTGCACCGAGCCCATCACGATACCGACCGCGACGCCGATCGCGGTCAGCGCGAAAGCGAACAGCACCGACAGACGGAAACCGTACACCAGCCGGGCGAACACATCGCGGCCGCGGTCATCGGTGCCGAGGATGTTCTGCGCGGTCGGCCGTGCCGGATTCGGCAGTTTCGATTCGAAATTGATGGTGTTGTAGCTGTACGGAACCGGCGCATCGATCACATAATTTCCGCCGCCGGTGATCAGCTTGCGCACATAGGGATCGGTATAATCCGCCTCGGTTTCGAAATCGCCGCCGAAGGTCGTTTCCGGATAGCTCTTCAGGAACGGGAAATAGTACTCGCCCTGGTAGACCACCAGCAGCGGCCTGTCATTGCACAGCATTTCAGCGCACAGGCTGAGCAGAAACAGGCCGCAGAAAATCCACAGGCTGTAATAACCGCGCCGGTTGGAGCGAAAGCGCAGCCAGGCGCGGCGCCACGGCGACAAATGCGTGTTATCGGGCAATGCCGTTTCCGCGTGCGGCTGCATCGATCATTCCGCCGATTCGAAATGGATGCGCGGGTCGATGATCACGTAGCTGATGTCGGCCAGCAGCTTGGCCAGCAGGCCCAGCAGCGTGAACAGATACAGCGTGCCGAGCACGACCGGGTAATCGCGCTTGAGCACCGATTCGTACGACAGCAGACCCAGACCGTCGAGCGAGAATATGGTTTCGATCAGCAGGCTGCCGGTGAAGAACGCGGCGATGAAAGCGCCGGGGAAACCGGTGATCAGCGGAATGATCGCATTCCTGAACACGTGCCGGTACAGAACCGCGTTTTCCGTCAGCCCCTTGGCGCGCGCTGTCAGCACATACTGCTTGTGGATCTCCTCGATGAAGCTGTTCTTGGTCAGCATGGTCATCACCGCGAAACTGCCGATGACCGACGCGGTGATCGGCAGCACCATGTGCCACAGGTAATCGAGCACGACGTCGTACCAGGGCATCGAATGCCAGTTGTCGGACACCAGCCCTCGCAGCGGGAACACGTCCCAGAAACTGCCGCCGCCGAACAGCACCAGCAGGGTGATGCCGAGCACGAAGCCCGGAATCGAGTAGCCGACCAGGATCATCGTACTGGTCACCACGTCGAACAGGCTGCCGCTGCGCACCGCCTTGGCGATACCCAGCGGTATGCAGGTGAGGTAAACGATAAAGAATGTCCACATGCCCAGGCTGATCGACACCGGAAGTTTCGACACGACC
>Ga0210123_1001642_pt1 | contig 11183 bp, 9 predicted proteins | sample Muzzi_PWB_D2_FD_185535 | JGI IMG/M metagenome (GOLD analysis project Ga0210123, IMG submission 185535) | Wetland microbial communities from San Francisco Bay, California, USA, that impact long-term carbon sequestration - Muzzi_PWB_D2 (SPAdes) | ecosystem: Environmental > Aquatic > Marine >... | reverse complement strand
CATGACCGACCCGGATCATATCCAGGAGTTCGTCTCGCATTCCTGGTACGACTACGACGGCGGCAAGGACGCAGGCCTGCATCCCTACGACGGCGAAACGAACCTGAACTATACCGGTCCGAAACCGCCGTACGATCATCTCGATGTCGACCAGTCCTATTCCTGGCTGAAATCGCCGCGCTGGAAAGGCAATGCGATGGAAGTCGGTCCGCTGGCGCGGGTGCTGATGCTGTACGCGACCGGCAACGAGCAGGCGAAGGAACTGGTGAACCTGACGCTGAACACGCTGGATGTACCGGTGACCGCGCTGTTCTCCACCCTCGGCCGCACCGCGGCGCGCGGTCTCGAGACCAAGATTTTCGCGGACGCGATGCAGGGCTGGTACAACGACCTGATCTCGAACATCAAGGCCGGTGATACAAAGACGTTCAACGAAGTCCTGTGGGAACCGTCAAGCTGGCCGAAACAGGCGCGCGGCGTCGGTTTCATGGAAGCGCCCCGCGGCGGCCTCGCCCACTGGATCGTGATCGAGGACGAAAAAATCAAGAACTACCAGGCGGTCGTACCCAGCACCTGGAATGCCGGCCCGCGCGACCAGAACGGCAATCCCGGCGCCTACGAAGCCGCGCTGCAGGACAATCACCAGTTGCACGACCCGCAGCAGCCGGTCGAGATCCTGCGCACCATACACAGTTTCGATCCCTGCATCGCCTGCGCGGTTCACGTGACCGACCCGGACGGTGTAGAATTGACAAGCGTCAAGATACGCTGACGATGAGAACGGCTCGGACACCTGTGTAACCATTACAGCAATTACGGGGTATCAAACGATGAAAATGGCTAAACCACTGACAGCGCTTTCGATGCTGCTATCAACCGCCGCATTCGCGCATCCCGGGCACCCGGGCAGCGACAGCCCGTTCCACGGCCTGCTGCACACCGAACACCTCGCGGTACTGTTCGCGATCGCCGCCGTCGTTACGGTCGGTTACATGCTAAAAAATAAACCGTAATAACAAAGCCGGGGACATTGGCCAGGGAGGCACAGCACACACAGAGAATTGTGTGCCCTGGTTTTTGTTAAAACCTCGCTGGTCGATACTCAAACATCTCCGTATTCTCCGCGCCTCCGTGGCCGATGTTTTTATTATCCATCGCGTCCATCCACGCGCGGCGCCAGCAGCATCGGCGTGAATACGACCAGGAATATCGCGAACGCGGCAATCCACAGCAGCTGCGAAATACCGATCCAGTAAACGTAGAGATCCATCGATATCAGCGGCAGCAGTACGCGTACGACCGCGCCAAGCACCAGCAGGCCGAAACACAGGAATAATACGGGCGGCGGCTCGAACACATTGCGACCGGTATGCCCGATTATGACCCGCGACATCATGCCCAGCGTGACCACGCCGATGCCACCGTAGGCGAACGCGTGCACCGCCAGCAGCGGTGATACCTCAAAACAGCACTGCGCCGCCTTCAGTGCGAAACCCGTGATCATCGACGCATAGGCCAGGAACAGCACCCACAGCAGGGGTTTCGACCAGAGCTGGCGCGTGTGCCAGCCGGCCAGGCGAATCACGTGGACCACGACCAGCGCGGCCGCGACGAGCGAGGCAAACTTTGTCTGCTGCGTGAATACATCCAGCAGCCACAATGCCAGCAGCAGCACCAGGCTGGAGACATCGACCCAGCGGTAGTTCACAAGCTCAACCCGGCTGTCGACGCCCTTCTCGATGAAGAACGGAATCACGCGCCGGCCCATCACGAAAACCAGTGCAATCACGATATACAGGCCGGAATAGAGGCCCCAGTGCACGCCCTGCCCGACCGCACCGAACACGCCCAGATAGAACAGCACATTACTCATCAACAGCAGCAGCAGCTTGGAAATGACGCCGTACTGCGTAAACTGCCTGACGCGGATCACCGGAATCGCAGCAGCTATCATGATGCCGGTCATGAACAGCAGGTCCAGCGCGGCGTATACAGCGACAGGCGCATGCCAGCCCGACAGCGGGAGCGTGCGCGCAGCCGCCCACAGCGCGAACAGCAGCGCCAGTCCGGCGCCCCGCAGGGTCTGCAGGCCGGTCCAGTTCCTGACGCCGGTCAGCAGAAATCCCGAGATCACTGCCATCGCATAACCGAAAATCATTTCATGTGCATGCCATATCGTCGGCGGCAGGCCGATGAAATACAGGTCCAGGCCGTAGGTATAGCTGCCTGCCCAGACAGCCATGGCGATCACCGCGAAAATGCCGGCGCCGAGAAAAAACGGCCGGAACCCAAGCCTGAACAGCGGCAGGCCGTGCGTGGTTTCATGTTCCAGGTTGATCATCTTCGCTGCCGACTACCCGCATCATTCCGATAGCTTCACTGTACATGCCTGAACGCAACAGGCATTGACTTTCATCAAGCAGGCTGTCTCCGCTTCGAGGGTATCGAGTGTATCGCCACCATCGTCGCGGCCGACTCGCCGGACCGCACACACGGGTTTCGACGTAACCACGGTCGTTTTACAAAAACCTTTCGGGGACGGAACCTTTTTAACGCATTATCCGTTTAATCAGTATATTTGAATATTCTACTTTTTATTAAACCGTGTCTAACTCGCGGTCGAGCGGAACAGTCGCTTCGTGCACTGGATAAATGAGCCCAAATTAATCAGTCCATCACACTACACAGGCCGAGAACCCGGGTCCCTGTGATCAAGGGTCACTCGGCTGTCGATCACATTCAATCAGGAGAAACAGTTATGAAATCATTCAAATCTACGATGCCACGCTGTATCGGGAAACAGACGCTGGCTGCTCTGACACTGGTGGCCGCTGCCGGCTCGATGGCGTCCGCAGACGCCGCCACTGCAGCCTCAAGCTGCACGGTCTTCGCCCCGGACCAGATAATCCCCGGCCAGAATTTCGACCTGCGCGTCAGTCGCGTTCCCGGTTATCCCGGTGGATGGTTCTCGCCCACGTTCAGCATCAACATGACGTACCCGACCCAACCGGGCTGGGAATACAGCCAGAGCGAAGACCGTACGATCCCCAGAATGGACGTGATCCGCGCCGACTTTACATTACGTGCGCCAAATTCACTCTTTCCTGATCCCAATGGCGGCTTCGTGACCGGCGGCACCGTGAACATCGTCGTCGTGGTCACCGAAGCCTCCTCCAGGGGAAAGCAGTCCAGAATCCTCTGTACCGCGACCACGGCCATGGGCATGTAAACGCCGTGTATTACAACGCCGGTCGATCGATGGCGACATTGTATTCACGCAAGCGTCACGGACTACACGACGAGTCCGATCGCGGGGTTAGCGTCGGAAGGCGATAACAAGGCCGACATTAACCAGACTGGCGCCGACCAGGACAGCGTTTTCGCGGCACATGGACGTGCCGTTGATTGTAATCGATGAATATCTGTCGCGGAGCCTGTGAACCGCAAACAACGAAACCCTGATTTTCGAACATCGCACCATCGTATATTCGAATCTCCAGGCCGGGTCCCCGCCAATGCGGGACCAGCCTGTGCTGCCGGTAACCGGGCCGGTCATGTCGCGGGCTGTGTATTTCAGGCCGGACTGATCCGGACCATCGTTGACCTTCATCCACCTCCGTTTGCGGTGCCCTCCGGCCGGCCACAACAAAAAAGCCCGGCAGTGCCGGGCTTCAGTTTTCTTGTTATATATTTCAGATTGTTGTCTGCACGTATTACTTGCCTGCGATAGCTTCCAGCTTTTTCGCCGGGATGATCTGGCCGTCAAGCCCCGCTTCCTTGCCGCTCCTGCCGTAGGCGACCGCCATCAGCGTGCTGTAATACGTCACCGGGATATGGAATTTGGTACCGTACTGGGCGTTGATCTTGTCCTGGTAGACCTCGACGTTCATCTGGCACACCGGGCACGGGGTCACGATCATGTCGGCGCCGCCGTCGTAGGCCGCTTCGATGATGTCCTTGATCAATGCCTGCGATTTTTCAGGCTCGGAGAACGCCAGCGCGCCGCCGCAGCAGGATACCTTCTTGTCGTATTTCTCGACCGGCTCGGCGCCCATGGTTTCGATGAACTTGTCCAGGTATTTCGGGTTCTCGAAAGACTCGCCTTCGATGCCGAACGGACGGTTGGTCTGGCAGCCGACGTAACCGGCGATCTTGACGCCGTCCAGCGGCTTCTTCACGTGCTTGCCGAGTTCGTCGTAACCGAAATCCTCGATCAGCACTTCGACCATGTGACGGATTTTGGTCTTGTTCTGCAGTTTCAGGCCGGCTTCGGCCAGCGCCTGGTTGGTCTCGGCCATCAGCTCATCGTCCATTTCCAGGCGTTCCTGGGTTTCCTTGGTGGCCAGCCAGCAGGCCGCGCAGGTCGCGACGATATCCTGTCCGGCGTTGTGCTGTTCCGACAGCGCGATGTTGCGCGCCGACAGCGCCAGACGCGGCAGCTCGCCGCCGCCGCAGTAGCCGATCGAGGCCGAACAGCAGTTCCAGTCCGGAATGGTGTTCAGCTTGATGTCGAGTTCATCGCACATCGTCTGCACCGATTTCAGGTAGTTCGACGAGGATGCGCCGGACTGCGATGAACAGCCCGGATAAAACGAATATTCTTTTGCCATTGTTCTTACCCTGTCTTGATAATCAGGCGTTATTTATCCACACGAGCCGCTTCCAGCTCCTGGGCCTTCTTGATCATTGCGTGGAAGCCTTTCCTGTCTTTCACGCTGTGACCGCCGAGTATTTCCATCGGGCTCATACGTTTGGTTTTCAGCATGCCCAGACCAATGCCTGCCATGCCGAGCGCTACCTTGATGCCATTGACGAAGCCGTCCATGAAATACAGACTGATGCCCAGTTTGAGTTCGTTGACTCGACCGGTTTTCATCAGGTTGTCCCAGAACAGCTGTGAGAACTTGCGTGTCGGCTGGTTCTTGGGTTCGATACCCAGGCGGGTGGCGTAGTGCGCAAGGCCGTGCATGATATGCGTGATCGGCAGTTCGCGCGGGCAGCGCACGATGCAGTTGTAGCACGAGGTGCACATCCACATCGAGGTCGATTGCAGCACTTCATCGCGCTTGCCTGCGCGGATCATCATGAACAGTTCCTGCGGCGGATGATCCCAGTGCGGACCCAGCGGGCACGAACCCGAGCAAACGCCGCACTGCATGCACATTTTCACCCATTCGCCTTCTTCGACGTTGGCTTCAACTTCCTTCAGGAAGTTGTTGCGGTATTTTTCAACCATGCCTGTATTTAATTCGCTCATGGTATCCCCCTAGAACTTGAACGGGCTCATGCCGATCGATTCGATCGTCGTGGCCATTTCGTTGATTAATTGCGGCACCTTGTGAATATCGGTGATCGATATCTCAAATGTCTGCACGCGTTCCTGTTCGAGGTTTAGCGTCTGCAGTGTGTCACCCACTTTCGACATGCGTTCCTGCGCCATCAGCGAACCCTTCACAAAGTGACACTGGTAGTCGTCGCCACTCGGGCATCCCATCAGCATGATACCGTCGTAACCGCTGTTGAGTGAGTCGGTAATCCAGCTCAGGCTCACCGAGCCCAGGCAGCGCACCGGAATCACGCGGGTAAACGCACTGTATTCGAGGCGGTTCTGCGCAGCCATATCGAGTGCAGGATAGGCGTCGTTTTCACACGCCAGCACCAGGATACGCGGTTTTTCTTCGAACTCATCAGGGATATCAACCGCCTTGATCTGCTGGTTGACCGACTCGACCGAGTAGTTTTCAAATGAAATCACACGCACCGGGCAGGCGCCCATGCAGGTTCCGCAACGGCGGCAACGTGATTCATTAAATATTGGATAACCTTTTTCGTCCTCGTTGATAGCCCCGAAAGGACATTCCACGGTGCAGCGTTTGCACTGCGTGCAGCCTTCTTTACGGAACTCCGGGAAACTCAGGTCGGCAACGCGCGGATGCGCGGCCTTGCCGAGACCGGAATTCTCTGCCGCGGCAATGGCTTTCATCGCCGCGCCCATGGCATCGTCCATTGCCTGCTGCACATCCATCGGGCGGCGCGTCGGCCCTGCGGTGTAGATGCCGGTGCGCTGGGTTTCGTACGGGAAGCAGATAAAGTGCGAATCGGCGAAACCGTTCGCCATGTGCGGCACGTCCTTGCCCTGGCGATAATCCAGGTTCAGGATGGACTCGACATCGACCCTGATTTCGACTTCATTGCCGGCCTTCGCTGATGCTTTATCCTCGTTTTCCTGGTCGGTCAGATCAGCACGCGATTCCTGGCCGGAATTTGGCACCATGCCGGTCGCCAGCACAACCAGATCGACCTCGAGGTCGATATCTTCGTTCAGGATCAGGTCCTTGAACCTGACGGTCGGGTTTGCGCCATCGACGACTTCAGAGGCCACGCCCTTGGTGAAAATCACGCCCTTCTGCTGGCCGCTGCGATAGAAATTTTCACCACCGGTGCCAGGCGTGCGCAGGTCGGTGTAAAGCACCGTGGTATCGATGTCAGGGTTCCGGTCCTTGAAGTACATCGCCTGTTTGATACTGGCGCTGCAGCAGAATCCCGAGCAATGTTCGAGATGACCTTCTTTCTTGCTGCGCTGTCCGGCACACTGGATGAACAGCACGCTGGACACTTCCTTGCCGTCGGACGGGCGCTTGATGGCGCCACCGTTGGCAGCTTTGGCAAGCGCTTCCAGTTCCATCTGTGTAACCACATCCCTGTTCTTGCCATAGGCAAATTCGGGCAGCTGGTTCGCATCGTAGGGTGTGAAGCCACTGGCCTGCACAATCGCACCAAAGGTTTTGGTGGTAGTGCTGCCGCTTTCGGTGCTGATGTCCGCCGCAAAACGGCCAGGCGCACCGGCGGTGTTGCTCAGGATTGAATTCAGGTGGACCGTAATATTTTTATCAGCTTCAATCGCCGCGACCATCTCGTCCACACCGGTGTCCATCGGGTCGGTGTAGGGCGCCCTGGTCGGAATACGTTTGTACAGCTTCGCGGTAGCGCCGCCGAGTGCTGCGGTTTTTTCCACGATAGTGCAGGGATAACCGGCTTTGGAGGCTTCCAGCGCAGCGGTCATACCGGCCATACCACCGCCGACAATAAGCAGGTCCTTGACCACGCTTTGTTCGCCGCTGGCGTGCGGCAGTTTCATTGCCTTGGCTTCGGCGCAGGCCATGCGGATATAGTCATCGGCCATCTCCTGCGTGGTTTCCTGCATGTCCTCCGTGTCGGGGCGCACCCAGATCACACCTTCGCGCAGGTTGGCGCGCGCCAGTGTCACGTTCTGGAAATTGAATGCATCGGCCTTGGAACGGCGCGAACACGCGGCGATGACGAGACTGTTAACGCCGTCGTTATCGATGTCGTCCTGGATCATTTTGACGCCGGATTCGCTGCACAGGAAATCGTGCGATTTACACACCTTCGCCTTACCGTCACGAGTCGCCGTGGTTTCGAGCTGGCCTGCGTCGAGACGCTCGCCAATGCCACAACCCTTACATATATAGGCGCCTATCTTTTTCTCTATTTTGATTTCATCAGCCATGTCTTAACCCTCCGCCCTTGCTACGCGGTTAACGACCTGGATGGCGCGTAACGCGGATGCCGTTGCACTCTGCACTGCACGGTTCACGTCCAGTGCATCCGATGAACAGCCGGCTGCGAACACGCCGCCGTTGACTTCGTCGTATTCGATAAAGCCTTCATCGTTGACTTTCAATTCGATCGGGAACGTGTCCTTGTCGACGCTGGGCTCCATGCCGATAGCCAGCACCACGAGATCGTGTTCGTTCGCGTAACGCTGGTAACCCTCGGTATCCACGCCATTCAGCACCGGATTGCCATTGACCTTGTTTTCGACGATATTCGCGACCTTGGACTTGATGAACTTCACGTTCGGGTTGTCCTGTACCTTCTGGTAGAAACTGTCGAATCGGTCGATCGCGCGGATGTCGATGTAGTAAATCGAGACATCGGCTTCATCGCCGTATTTCTCGGACACATAGGTGCTCTGCTTCAGCGAAGCCATGCAGCAGATGCGCGAGCAATGCCTGAGATAGTTCACATCGCGCGACCCGGCACACTGGATGAAAGCGACGTTCTTCGCTTCCTTGCCATCGGACGGACGCACCAGCTTGCCGCCGGTCGGACCGAACGGGTCCATCATGCGCTCCATTTCAACCGAGGTGATCACGTTGGCGATGCGGTCGTAGCCGTAGGGCTGAATCTTGTTGGCATCGTACGGGCGCCAGCCGGTGGCCCAGACCACCGCGCCGGCCTTGAGCTCGATGGTTTCTTCCTGCATGTCGAGGTCGATCGCATCGAACTTGCAGGCGTCTTTCGCTTTCTGCGCGTCATCGGTGCCGATGATGGCCGGGTCGAGCACGTAACGCTGCGGCTGCGCCATGTTGTACGGCAGGTATGCGCCCTTGTGCTTGTCCAGATTGTAATTGAATTCGTTGTCGAACTCGGCTTCGACGACTTCGGCGCAGGCGCCACAAGCCGTGCAGTTCGAATTCACATAACGCGGGCTGATCCTGACCGTCGCAGAATAGTTGCCGGCTTCGCCGCTGAGGCCGGTGACTTCAGCCATCGTGATGACCGTGATGTTCTTGTTCGCATTCATGCGACGCTGATTGATTTCCAGACCGCATGTCGGAAAACACAGTTTCGGGAAGTATTTGTAGAGTTGCGAAACCCGGCCGCCTACGAAGGGCCTTTTCTCAACCACGATGACCTGCTTGCCGACTTCAGCGGCTTCGAGCGCGGCGGTCATGCCGCTGATACCACCGCCGACCACAAGAATGGTCTGATTGGTTGCGACTATATCCGACATCTTGTTCCTCCAGAGGATGTGTCAGTACTGAAAATGTCCGGCGCCATGTGCCTGCGAGTTTTGCTGCTGTCGATCGGAGCCGGAAGCCAGGGCGCGGGGATTGCGTAATATACTCTTTTCGGCCCGATTTCTCCACCTGGCCGGCGGCTCAGACGCCGTGGAAATTTCTATGCCCTGATAGAATCAGCTTATGGAAAAAACACAGTGAAATTAAGAAGTTGTTGCTGATCACTTCGATCGCGCGGCAGCCTCCGTGCGGGATGCGCAGGCGCGCGTTGGCGCTGCGGACGCACGCGGGCGGGGGGTCGTGACCGCCCGATCACGGCCGCACGGTCTTATTGGCCGGCCATAAAATACATCCGCGGTTTATGGCCGACGCCCGGTCGGCACTTGCCCGCCCCGGGCTCACGCGGCTTGACGCCGTACCGCGGGCATCCATGCCCGGGTTGATAAAATCAGAAATCGCTCCAGCTGTCGCGCTTGCGGCGCCATCTGAAGTTCGGGATGATCAGGCCGAAAAACAGGCTGCCGATCGACACGCCCGCGCCGATCATGAACCATTCCTTGATATCGCGGTCTTTCAGTGCCTGATTCTCCTGCTCCAGCGCCTGGGTCGTCGCCCTTTCCTGCGCCAGCTCGTGTTCGAGGGTGCGGTTTTGCCGCGATATCATGATCGGTTCGGCCGCGGTCTTTTTCAGTCTCGCCAGTTCGTCATCGAGCGCGCGATACTTGCGATTCAGGTCGGCATGCTGCTGCTGCAGCTCATTTCGCTGCTTCTCCAGATCGGCAATGGTCTGTTTCAGCTCACTCTCTCCGGCCTTTATCTTTTCCATTCGCGTATTGATGTCGACGATCCTGTCGCGCGCGCTTCTGTGCTGCATAAGCTTGGCGGATTCGACCCAGCCTTCCTTGCCGTCGGACGTCGTGACACGGGTATAGCTGCCGTCCTCGGACTGCTCCATGACGGTCAGGGGCGTACCGCTTTGCAGAAACTTCAGTATTCGGTACTGGTTCGAGGCGCCCGAGCGTATCGGAATGGAAAGCTCATCGCTGACATAGAGTGTTGTTGCTGACCACGCGGACGTCTGCGGCAACAGCGCCAGCATCAATATCAGGGTGTTTCGGAGCGATAATCTGTTCATGATCTTCTGTTCCAGCTTATGTTTTCAAGACTGCGGTCGAGTATCCGGATCAGCCGTTACTGTATGCAAAAACACTTTCGGCATCATCCTGGTGATGTTCCTCGAACCATTTGAGCTTGTCGTGCAGCGACACCACGTCACCGACGATGATCAGGGTCGGCGGCTTGATGTCCTCGCTCCTGATCACATCCAGCAGCGTGCCGAGTGTAGCGATGATAACCCGCTGCTGCGGCGTCGTGCCCTGTTCCACCAGCGCAACCGGCGTCGAGGCAGGCAGGCCATGCGCGACCATTTCCCTGCACAGCGTCGGCGCGCCGTGCAGGCCCATATAGAACACAACGGTCTGTTTCGGGTGCGCGAGCGCATCCCAGTTCAGGTCGACGCTGCCGTCCTTCAGATGACCGGTGACGAACACGCACGACTGTGCATAATCGCGATGCGTCAGCGGAATGCCGGCGTAGCTCGAGCAGCCGCTGGCCGCGGTGATGCCCGGAACGATCTGGAATGCAACGCCCTGCTGCGCCAGGGTTTCGATCTCCTCGCCGCCGCGGCCGAAGATGAACGGATCGCCCCCTTTCAGACGCAGCACCCGCTTGCCCTGCTTCGCCAGCCGCACCAGCAGCTGGTTGATGTTCTCCTGCTGCATCGTGTGCCTGTCGCGTTCCTTGCCGACGTACACCACTTCGGCGTCGCGCCGCACCAGTTCCATGATCGCCGGTGAAACCAGGCGGTCGTACACGACCACATCCGCCTGCTGCATCAGGCGCAGCGCGCGGAACGTCAGCAGGTCCGGATCGCCCGGCCCGGCGCCGACCAGGTAGACCTCGCCGGGTATCTCGGGTTGCGCGGACTGCTCATCGATCGCCTGCTGCAGCATCTCCCGGGCCTCGGCCTCGTGCCCGGCGAACACCCGTTCCGCGACGCTGCCCTGCAGGATGCTCTCCCAGAAGCCGCGTCTCGCCTCCACATTCGGGAACGCGGTCTTGACCTGTTCGCGGAATGATTCGACCAGCGCGCCCAGCTTGCCGTAGGCGGCCGGAATCATGCCTTCGAGGCGGGTCCGGATCAGGCGCGCCAGCACCGGCGACGAGCCGCCGGTCGAGACCGCGATCTGCACCGGCGAGCGGTCGATGATCGACGGCATGATGAAACTGCACAGATCCGGACTGTCGACCACGTTCACCGGTATCCGCTGCGCCTGCGCCTGCGCCGAAACGGAC
>Ga0210123_1001639_pt1 | contig 11194 bp, 8 predicted proteins | sample Muzzi_PWB_D2_FD_185535 | JGI IMG/M metagenome (GOLD analysis project Ga0210123, IMG submission 185535) | Wetland microbial communities from San Francisco Bay, California, USA, that impact long-term carbon sequestration - Muzzi_PWB_D2 (SPAdes) | ecosystem: Environmental > Aquatic > Marine >... | reverse complement strand
CGGAGCGCCAACTTCGGGAAGCTGGCCGTATCCTCGAATCTCGGCTTCATCGCCGGGCCGGCGCTGGCGGGGGCGTTGGGGGCGACCGCATGGGGAGAGACCCTCCCGGTCGTAGCCGCGATCGCCGTCTCCATCGTCGCAGCGCTCCTCATCGTGTTCCGGCTGCCCGACGTGAGTCCCTGCATCCTCACCACCAACCCCGAGCGGGTCAGCGTGTCCACCGTCCTGGATCAGGGCCACAAGCCGTGCTACGAGATCACCGCGCGACAGGACCTCGGCATCCGCGGCGTCCTGGCGCTCCCTGGGATGGCTGCCCTCCTCGGGGTCTACTTCCTCGTCTATCTGGCGTTCAACTTCTTCTACATCGCCTTCCCGGTGTACGCCGCAACGACCCTCCTGTGGACGCTCCCCCAGACGGGCGTGTTCTTCTCCGCGATGGGGATCATGATGGCCCTGGTGCAAGGGCCGATCCTGTCGCGCGCATCCCGGCGCTGGACCGACCGGACGCTGGTGCTGTGGGGGAGTGGGTTCCTGGCAGTGAGCTTTCTCTTCTTCGTAGCCTCGGCATTGCCGCTCCTCTACGCCGGGACCGCGCTCCTGGCGGTGGGAAACGGGGTCATGTGGCCATCCCTTCTATCCGTCATCTCCAAGGCCACGTCTCCCGCCAACCAAGGTGCCGTGCAGGGGGTCGCCGGGAGCGCCGCCGCCGTGGCGAGTATCGCCGGACTCCTGATCGGGGGGCTCCTCTTTGCCGCTATCGGGAGCCGGATCTTCGTCCTGTCCGCCATGATGACCGGCGTGGTGTTCCTGGTGGGCGTTCGGGCCGTCAGACTTGCCCCGGCCGGCGCGGCCACACGACCCGCGCCGTAATTTCCGCCATCCCCAGCGCGCCGGCGAGTCCCACCCCGACCCAGGCGAGCACCGCGACCGTGAGCGGCGCGGCATCGAACGCCCGCATCAATACCGGCACCGTGAGGACCGCCGCCTGCACCAGAAAGCCCGCGAGGACCGCCAGATGGATCACCGGTCGGGCCTTGGTTGGGAGGCCGGCGTGCCGGGCGGGGTAGGTGAACAACAGCTGCCCAACGGCCATGAACAGAAACACCCCTGTCCGGCTCACCTCGAGGTCTTCGGCAAAGAGCCGCGGGAGCGCCAGCAGGAGGAGGAGGGCCACCCCCGCCTTGGCCAACCCCGAGACGAGGACGAATCGGAGTGACAGTCGGTCGAGGAGCGGCTCGGCCGGGTTCCGCGGTGGCCGGGTGAGCAGGCCCGCGTTCTCGTCCACCGCTAGCGCCAGGGCAGGGGCGCCGTCGGTGACCAGGTTGATCCAGAGCAGCTGTGCCGCGGTGAGGGGGAGGAGGAGTCCACCGCCGGCGTCGCGGAGCCCGAGGGCGAGTGCGGCAAACGCTCCCACGCCGACGACGATGATCTCCGAGAGGTTGGTCGAGAACAGGAACCGGATCACCTTCTGGATGTTGGCGTAGATGGCGCGCCCCTCTTCCACCGCCGCCACGATCGTGGCAAAGTTGTCGTCGAGGAGGACGACGTCCGCCACCTCGCGGCTCACGTCGCTCCCGCGCTCCCCCATCGCCACCCCGACGTCCGCCCGCTTGAGTGCCGGTGCGTCGTTGACGCCGTCCCCCGTGACCGCCACGATCTCCCCCCCGGCGCGGAGGGCGTCGACGATGCGGAGCTTGTGCTCCGGCTCCACCCGGGCGAACACGTCCGACTCCGTGACGAGGCGACGGAGTGCTGAGTCGTCCGCCGCCGCGATTTCGGGGCCGGTGACGACTCGTTCGTGGCTGATCCCCACTGCCCGCGCTACGGTGGCGGCGGTGGCTGGGTGGTCGCCGGTAATCATCACGACCCGGATACCCGCCTCCCGTGCACCGCGGATCGCCTCCGGCACCTCGGGGCGCGGAGGATCCCACAGGAGCGCGAGCCCGATCCACGTCAAGTCCGTCTCGCACTCGCCTTCGCCCGCCGCCAGCGCCAAGAGCCGATACCCGTCGGCCGCCAGGGTCTCGATTCGGTCGCGGCGCGCTCTGCGTTCGCCGTCCGCCATTGCGCACCGTTCCAGAATCACCTCGGGTGCACCCTTGACGTAGCTCCGCCGCCTATCCGCCCTCGTCCCCGTCACCCGCATCGACTTGGTGGCGGAGTCGAACGGCCGGACGGCATCACGCGCGTATGCCGAACGCATACCGGTGATCCCGACGCCGCAGTGCTCGGCGTACCGGAGGAGTGCCACGTCCACCGGGTCACCGGCGACGGCGCCCGGCTCGGCGTCGTTCGCCAGGACGATGGCGTGGAAGGCCTCGTCCCCATCCTCCGATTCGAGGTCGCGCACCTCGAGCCGGTTTTCGGTGAGCGTTCCGGTCTTGTCGGTGGCGATCACCGTGACGGAGCCGAGTGCCTCGACGGCGGAGAGGCGCCGGACGACGGCGTTGCGTTTGGCCATGCGCTCGACACCGAGGGCCAGCGTGACCGTGAGGATTGCGGGGAGGCCCTCGGGCACCGCCGCGACCGCCAGCGCGGCGGCAAAGAGGAGCACCTCACCGATCCGCTCCACCCCCTCGCCGATGAGGCCGGCGACGGCGACGACTGCAGCCGCGACGAGGACCCAGCGCGCTACCCGGTGGCCGAACGCCGTGAGCCGGCGCTCCAGCGGGGTCTTCTCCTGTGACAGTCCACCGAGGAGGGTCGCCAAGCGGCCCAGCGCACTCGCGGCTCCGGTTCGGAGCACCTCGCCGTAGGTGGTCCCGCGGACGATCAGTGTTCCCGCGAGCCCTTCCGCCTCATCCGTCTTTTCCACCGGGTACGACTCCCCCGTCAGGATCGACTCGTTGACCGCCAGGTACTGTGGACCGTGGAAAGCCACATCCGCGGGGATGCGGTCCCCGGCCTCGAGGCGGATCGCATCACCGGGGACGAGGTCGGCGGCGGGGACGCGCATGAGAGAGCCGTCCCGTTTGACCCAAACGCGCGGTGCCGCGAGCGCCTCGAGATGGGCCAACGCCGCTTCCGCTTTCCGTTCCTGCCAGACGCCGAGGGCCGCATTGAGAAGGAGGATGGCTCCGATGGCCGCCGCCTCGAGGGGGAGCCCGTGGCCCTCCGCCGCCCAGATCGCGACATCGAGCACCAGGGCAAAGAGGAGGATGTAGATCAGGGGAGAGCGGAATTGGGCCAGGAAATGCCGCCAGACTCGGACGGGAGCGGCCTTGGGGAGCGCATTGGGTCCATGCTCACGGAGGCGACGCTCCGCTTCTTGCACTGTAAGACCGTGGGCCATTGGGTGCGTTCCCTTCATGTCCACTTCAATCCTACCTTAGCGGCAGGCGGTTACGTTCTACACAGGGTCATGGGGAGGAAACGTGCCATGATCGCGGTCGCACCGCGCTATCCGCAAAACGCCGCCATCGCCGACCGCCTCGAGGAGGTGGGCCGGCTCCTCGAGGAGCAGGGGGCCAATCGGTTCCGGGTGCGTGCCTACCAGGCGGCCGCCGCAACCATGCGGCGCCTCGATCGCCCGGCTGCGCACATCCTCGAGGAGGAGGGCGTCGAGGGACTGACCCGCCTCCCCACCATCGGCCCGACGCTCGCCCGCCTGATCCGAGACATGGTGCGGCTGGGGCGCTCGCCGATCCTCGAGCGCCTCCGCGGCGAACTCGACCCCGTGAGCCTCCTCCGAAGTGTCCCCGGCATCGGGCCCACTCTCGCCGACCGGGTGCATGAGGAGCTCGGGGTCGAGACCCTCGAAGAGCTCGAAGCCGCGGCGCACGACGGTCGACTGGAGGGCGTCGCCGGCTTCGGCCCTCGACGCGTGCGGGGCGTGGCCGATTCCCTCGCCGGTCGCCTGCAGCGGGTCCGCCGCCGCCTGCCGGTGGTGAACGACCTGGACGAAGCGCCCGTCGGCGAGGTGCTCGATGTGGACCATGAGTACCGCCGGAAGGCCGAGGCCCACATGCTCCCGCTCATAACGCCCCGGCGCTTCAATCCGGCGCGCGAGGCCTGGCTCCCGGTGCTTCACACCGAACGCGGGGCGCGGCACTACACTGCGCTCTTTTCCAACACCGCGCTGGCCCACCGGCTTGGCCGGACCCACGACTGGGTGGTGATCTACTCGGACGGGGGGCGCGCGCCGGAGCGCCAATACACAGTGGTCACGGCGCGCCAGGGAGTGCTCCGCGGCCACCGGATCGTGCGCGGGCGGGAGCGGGAGTGCTGGGAACACTACCGACTCCACGCCCACGAGAGGGACGCGCCGCCCACTCCCGAGCCTGTGCCGGCGGCCCGATAGCCGCCGGCTTCTTCACACCGTCCACGGCGTGGCACCGTGCGGCGTGCCGAGGTGCCGATCGAACCACTCGCCCGCCAGGTCGGCCACATGACCCAGGGCGCCCGGTTCCGCGAACAAATGCCCCGCTCCCGGGACGATCCGGAGGTCCTTTGCCGTCACGGCGAGCTTGGCGAGCGCCGCTCGGTTGAGCGCCAGCACATGGGTATCACGGGCCCCGACGATCAGGCGAGTCGGCGCCCGGACCATCCGCAGATGTTCCATCGCAAGATCGGGGCGGCCGCCGCGCGAGACCACCGCGTCGATGATCTCCGGCTGACGGGCCGCCGCCACCAACGCGGCCGCGGCTCCCGTGCTGGCACCGAAGTAGCCGATGTTGAGCGCCGTGGTCTCATGGTGGTTCTTGAGCCAGGACGTTGCCGCGATCAGCCGCTGGGCCAGGAGCGGGATGCTAAACCGGAGATGGCCGGTCAAGGCGTCCTGTTGCTCCTCCACAGGAGTGAGCAGATCGAACAAGAGGGTGGCGAAGCCGTGTTCCTCGAGTTGCTCGGCCACCCAGCGATTCCGAGGGCTGAGTCGGCTACTGCCACTCCCATGGGCAAACACGACGATGCTCCGGGCACCGCCCGGGATCGTGAGGTCGCCGGTAAGGCTCACGCCCCCGGCGGGGATGCGTACCCCGGGGATGACGTGGCCAAAGATGGTCGGGTGCATGGTCTCCTCCTTCCTTCCTTCACATACCGCCCCGCCTCCGGGGCGACTCCCTCGCTCAGAGGGCCGAGGGATAGGTCTCCGGAAGCTCGGCCTCGCCCGCTTCCCACGTCGGCGTCCGCTCCAGCGGCTCCACCGCGCGGGTCTGGTCGTAGTGGAGCACCGCGTCGAACTGCCGCGGGAGCACCGCGCTGAAGTAGTGGCTCAGGCGCTCCGTCTCCGGGCGATAGATGACTCCAATGGCACGCTCCAGCCGTGGCTCCGCGAGAGCCGCGACGGCGACCCCTTGGGTTCGGAGGTCGAGCAGGAAGTTCCCGAGCCCGACGGCGTGAAACAACGCCTCGTAGCTGTCCGGGAGGGCGGGGCGGACCGTCTTCCGCTCCACATGCCCGTCCCAGGTGGAGGCGGCGGTCACCGTGCCGCCGTAGGTCGTGAACCCCACGAGTGCCGCGTCTCGACCCGCCCGGGTCCGGACCAGCTGTCCCAGGTTGAGCTCGCCGTGGGCGCCCATTTCGGTGGCCCGCGCGTCGCCGAGGTGCGAGTTGTGGGCCCACACGACGATCTTCGACGTTGCCGTCCCGCGGGTGAGAAAGCCGGCCAGCGCTTCCAGCGTCTCGGCCATGTGCTGGTCGCGGAGGTTCCAGGACTCGACCCGCCCACTGAACATCGCCCGGTAGTACCCCTCAGCGCTGGCCACGACCTTGGCGTTCTGCTCGGCAAAGAAGACGTCGTCTGGCGCCAGTCTTCCGTCGCGCCGCGCGTACTCGCTTGCCGCGGCCCTGAGCTCCACCAGCTGGTCGAGGACTGCGCGCTCGCACGAGGGCGCCAGCCCGAGAAGGATCGCCTCCCCGTAGCGCTGCGGGTCGCCGCCGGCGTGGTCGAAGCAGGCGTACCGCTCCGCGGCGCGCTCGGCGGCCTCCGGGTCCACCAGCCGGAGATAGTCGAGTACCGCGGCCATCGACGCGTGGAGGGAGTAGAGATCCAGGCCGTAGATACCGACGCCGGCCGCATCGGGGTGGGCGTCGTTGTAGGTCCGGAGCCAGCCCACGAAATCGAGGACGTCCGCGTTCCGCCACATCCACTGTGGGAACCTGAGGAATCCCGACAGGGCAGCTTCCGCATCCGAATCGGACGACCGGCCGCGCACGTAGCGGTTGACCCGGTAGGCGTCGGGCCAGTCGCCCTCCACGGCCACGGCCGTGAAGCCCTTTTCCCGGATGAGACGCTTGGTGATCTCCGCCCGTACCCGATAAAAATCATGCGTGCCGTGGGAAGCCTCGCCCAAGAGGACGAAGCGTGCGTCGCCGATCCTCGACAAGAGGGGGTCGAAGTCCGTCGGCGCCCCGATCAGTCGGTGCGCCTCGGCCCGGATGGCCACCAGCGCCGCTCTGTCGGGGATAGCAGCCGCGGGGTTGAGTCGGACCCGCCCCCCGGGATCGGCGTCGGGGACTCGGCGATCCGCTGCCTCCCGGAGAAGCGCGCGGACCTCATCGTCGGTCGTCTGGGCGAAGTCCTCGTACCAGCGCCCCACGCCGCCGAAGGGCTCGGGCGAGAGTACGGTCACGACTTCGTCCGCCACGCGGCGAAGGGTGACCATGGCGTCATGCGACATCACCGGAGCCGCCGCGATCAGGGTGGCGGGCTCGTAGCGCCGCACGGCCTCCACCGCCGCGGCCATCGAGGCCCCCGTGGCGACCCCGTCGTCGATCAGGAGGACCGTGGCCCCCTCGAGCTTGGGATGGGGACGGCCGTTCCGGTAGACTCGGTCACGCCGGTCCAACTCCTGGAGCTCCTTCTCTGCCACGCGGCGAATGACCGCCGGGCCAATGCCCAGGTTGGTCGTGAGGCCGGTGTTCACCACCCACACGCCGCCGCTCGCCACCGCCCCCATCGCCACTTCTTCGTGGCCGGGAACGCCCAGCTTGCGGACGATGAAGACGTCGAGGGGGGCGTCGAGCGCCTCGGCGACCTCGTAGGCCACCGGGACCCCGCCGCGGGCGAGGCCGAGCACGATCAAGTTGGGCGCTTGGGCATAGGGTTGAAGCCGTTGGGCCAGCCGGCGGCCGGCCTCACGGCGATCGGGAAGTCGTCTCATTCCTACCTCCTGCGGTCGTTCCGGCCAGCCGCCGTTATGGGGCGGAGTTATTGGCACCGGGGAGGAAGAGGAGCGTTGCGCGGGGTGGGCCCGGGGGCGAACTTACCACGGGCCCGGGTGGTGAAATGGCAGACACAAGGGACTTAAAATCCCTTGGGGGGCAACCCCCGTGCGGGTTCGAGTCCCGCCCCGGGCACTTCCCAGCAACAACCCACGAGAAGGCGCGCGTCATTCGCCTGTGAACCAGGCCAGGAGTGACGGGAGTGTGCCGTTTGGCTTGCCTAACACCCTAACAGGAGGCAGACATGACCACTACTCACAGGTCCATCGCTGCCTTACTGTGACCTCGACCCCTTGCCCCCCGGGCCTGTAATCGACGGGCACTCCAATCTAGAACGACTTGCCTGGGGTTCAGCATTCTTGGGGGGAACGCGGAGGGTGATGGCCGCTGGTCCATTCCCCATGCAAAGTAGTGCCACTAAATTAATGGGTTAGGCACTTACCCATCGAGAGGGCCGATGAGAGTCGCTGCGCTGGTTCTGCTGTTAGCCGCCTGCTCTACCGGGCCTCACGGCCCATCATTGTCCGGGCGCTGGCGGGGAGAGATACCCTCCACATTAGCGGTGGATGCGCAGATCACGGATGCCAGCGGGAGCCTCGGGGGAATGGTCAATCTCGACGAAATCACCGGTCCCATCGAATTTGACTGCCACATCAGCGGGAACCGAGATGGCCGCGACGTGGAGATGGAGTGGAGCTGTCCGGGGGGCGGGGTGATCGCCTACCATGGGACTCTGTCCAGTGATTGGACGACCCTGCACGGGACGGCTACCGGCAGAGAGTTCGTGTTGGTACGCCAACAACTGCTGGCCCAGCAGCGGCAACAGGAGTAGCCCGGACGGGAGTTGGGCCCGCCTGCCCCAGGCGGGCGCACCAACGTGTCGCCTTCGGTGGCGTTGATTCCGGAGTTTCTGTAGCAATCCGCCGATCGGGTGTGGCGGCTCACCGGCATCGGCTTCGGAAGATTGGACGCCGACGACGCTCGACGCACCCACCTGGACCTGCGGGAATTGGGAGTCACCTACCTGGGGCACGGCGTGGTCGGCGTTGCCGTGGTGGGCAACGTCTTCTGGGGCGTGACCGAGGTCCACCACCTGGTCGACATCATCAACCAGACCGACGGCGTGGCGGTGCCAGGCTGGCCGGCCCCGTTCCGATCGGCGACCAGGCGACCTATCAATCTCCCGCCGGGCGATGGCATCAGGACTTTGTTGTTCGGTGGTCCAGGCCGATCGGTGCCTTCGACGTCGGGGTGTCGTTCTTCAGGGGGACGTCTCGGGAGCCGTGCCTGTTGATGGCGGCGAGCCTGGACGGACACCCCGTGCTCCGTCCGCGATACGACGCCATCGATCAACTTGGCCTGGACCTCCACTGGACCGGTAGCACGACGCTGTTGAAGCTGGAGGCGATCACCAGGGGCGGCCACGGCAGCCGATTCGCCGCGGTCACCGGTGGCGTGGAGCACACCCTGTACGGCGTCTTCGGCTCGGAGGCGGATCTGGGCCTGTTGGCCGAGGGGATGTACGACGGCCGTTCCGCGGGGGCACCGGTCACGGCGTTCGACAACGACCTCTTTGCCGGCTTCAGGCTGGCGCTGAACGATGTGGCGGGCTCGACCATCCTGGGTGGCCCGGTGGTCGATGCCGCCACCGGCGAGGTCATCGCCCTGGTGGAAGCTGGCCGGCGGATCGACCACAACTGGCGGCTCGAGTTGGAGGCCAGGCTGTTCGCCAACCCCCCGTGGGCAGCCCGGTTCACGGGATCCGTGATGACGGCTACGTGACGCTCCGCCTCAGTCGGTTCTTTCTAGCCGAGCGCCGCCGTCGCTGGCGTGCCACATGGTGGACGAATTGGCCCGAGGCGGCGTAGTGGCACTGATGCACCCCGAACACGCGCTCGCACCTGAGACGCCGACGATGCCGCCCCCCGTGCTAAAATGAAAATTTGCGGTGTTGTGGTGCAGCGCCAACACCGACGCATCTGAGCGTCCGATCCCACCGCCATGAGAAGGCCCCAAGGCGTCGGGTGGTGGGTCTTGGCTGGCCGCGCCACGTTCTCCGGCGGATCGCGTTCGTCGTCTTTGCACAACGGATCGGGCTATCGCTTGCGGAGATCACCTCGGAACTCGAGCGATTGGGGACCGAGGGGGCTCCCAACCGGAACGATTGGTCCCGATTGTCGAGGACCTGGGCGGCGCGGATTGACGAGCGGATGGCCGAGCTGAGGCGGCTCCGGGCGAGCCTGACCTCGTGTATCGGCTGCGGTTGTCTGTCGCTCGATCGATGTCGCCTCTCCAACCCGAAAGATCGTGTGGGTCGGCGGGGACCCGGGCCGCGCTACTGGATGGGGGACCCTCGGCGACGCTGACGAGTGGGGCAGTGTGGAGTGCGGTGGGAGGCCGAGCGCCGCGCTGATCCGGTTTGACCGCCCCGCGATCCGCATCCGATCTTATCCCCGGCGGGGAGCCCCCGCGGGTGCTCGTATCGGCAGGGGACTCGAGGGACAGATCCTGGCGGGTGCCAGGGTTGCCGTCTGGCTGCGCGTCCATATATTCACCCATATGGATGAGCGATTTGACGCCCTGAGCCGTACCTATTCCGGCATTGCCCACCCCACGCGACGCGCCCTCCTCCGCCATCTCCGTGGCGGCCCCAGCCGAGTGACCGAGCTCGCGACCCATTTCGACGACTCCCTCAACACCATTTCGAAGCATATCAAGCAGTTGGAGCGAGCCGGCCTGGTGGACCGCGAGGTGCGCGGGCGGGACCACTTCCTGCGCGCCAATGCGACGGGACTCATCCCGGCGTCAACCTGGATCGAGGACTACTGTGCCTTCTGGCGGCTCCGCCTCGGCAACCTGGAGACGCTCCTCAACGACGCAGCTGGGCGGCGGAGGTGACGGGGGACGAGGAGTTCATGGTACGCTTCCGGCGCTCGCTTCCGGCGCCCCCGGCCACCGTCTTTGCCGCGTGGACCGACCCGACGTGGGTGGCGCGGTGGATGTGTCCGGTTTCGCCGGACGCGGGGGAACCGTCTCCGGTGGAGGCGTGGCTCGACCTCCGGGTCGGTGGCCGTTTCCGGATCGCCATGGAGATCGAGGGGACGACGTTCGTCCACGAGGGGGAATACTTGGAGATCACCCCACCGACCCGCCTGGTGTTCACCTGGCGGGTCCCCCTCGAGAGTGGTCCTCGCCTCACACGCGTTACCGTCGACCTCCAGCCCGCGGACGGTGGGACGACCGAGATGGAGCTCCTCCACGAGCGGCTCCCCGACGCCGACCTGCGAGACGCCCACGCGGCCGGGTGGCACGCCATCGGCCAGCGATTGATAGCTCACCTCCATCGACACACGTAGCGGAATCCTGGTGGATCCCGCCGAGGAGGCACATGCAAACGACAACCTTCCACCAGACCGTTACGCTCGACGGAAGTCCTCGGATGGTCTTCACGATGCTCACCGATACTGCCCGGCATAGTGAGTTCACGGGCGCCCGTTCGGTCATTGATGCAAAGGTCGACGGTTCGTTTTCCTACTTCGACGGGGCCATCACCGGGACGTTCCGAGAGGTCGTCCGTGACGAGAGACTGGTGCAGACGCTCCGTGCCGGCAGTTGGCCCGAAGGCCACCGCGCGACGGTGACCACGGAACTACGCCCGCGTGGGGATGGCGCACGGACCGATGTTCGCGTCCTCGAAACGGGGATCCCCGTCGAGGAGATCGAAGCGGTCCAGGCCGGCTGGCGTCAGTACTGGGACGGGTTGTACCAGACGCTTCGCGCGCGGAAGATCGAGGTGGTGGACCGCTTCGTTGAGGAGTACAAGAATCGGCACAACTGGGACATCGTAGATGAGCTGGTGGCCGAAGACTGCAAGGTGCACATCCCGCTCCCCGGGCTCCCGCAGGGGCGGGAGGGGATGCGGATCAACGGGCGGATGGTCTGCGGTGCCTTCCCCGACGTGCGGGTAGTGCGGGAGTTCCTCGCGACCGAGGGTGACTTGGTGATCGAGCGGGCCCACGCCAAGGCGACC
>Ga0210123_1001638_pt1 | contig 11198 bp, 10 predicted proteins | sample Muzzi_PWB_D2_FD_185535 | JGI IMG/M metagenome (GOLD analysis project Ga0210123, IMG submission 185535) | Wetland microbial communities from San Francisco Bay, California, USA, that impact long-term carbon sequestration - Muzzi_PWB_D2 (SPAdes) | ecosystem: Environmental > Aquatic > Marine >... | reverse complement strand
CTTAAGGCAATAAAAATTCACAATTCATTAACCTTATCAAAAAAAGTATTTATATTTTTCATATTGACATTGACAAATCAATCAGATAATTGTTTTAAGTCATTTTATAAAAAGGAATAGGCAGAACGCCAATAAAATAATTAAAGTAAAAAGGAGGTTTTTTAATGGCAACAGTTGAGTATATGGGAAAGAATTTTACCGTAGATGAAGACGGATTTATCGACAATTACACTAGCTGGTGTGAAGAGTGGGTCCAGTGGGTAAAGCATCAGGAAGGAATTGAAGAATTAAATGACGAACACAAGAAAGTGATTAAGGTTCTTCAGGAATACTATGAAAAGAACGGGATTGCGCCCATGGTCCGGATTCTCTCAAAAGTAACTGGTTTTAAGCTGAAACATATTTATGAACTGTTTCCCTCAGGCCCCGGCAAGGGAGCATGTAAGATGGCCGGTCTTCCGAAGCCCACAGGTTGTGTCTAATTAAAAAAACGAAAATTGATTTACCCATTTTACAAAAAAAGCTCTGCAAAAATGCAGGGCTTTTTTGTATAATGGAGAGATGATATGATATGCACAATTAAATCGCAAAAAAGGACTCAACTAATCGATATCACATCAAATATTCAGGATATCGTCCGTTCTGCAGGCATCGGCCAGGGGCTCTGTATGCTTTACGTCCCGCACACAACTGCTGCCGTAACCATTAATGAAAGTGCTGATCCCAGCGTAAAAGATGACATCTTGATGATCATCGACACCATTATACCCTGGAAGGCGGGATATCGACATCTGGAAGGAAATTCTGCGGCCCATATCAAATCAACGATTATCGGGCCTTCTGAGCTGATCGCCATAGAAAATGATCGGCTGGCTCTGGGTACGTGGCAGGGGATTTTTTTCTGTGAATTCGACGGCCCCCGAAACAGAAAGGTTCATGTGCGTTTGATAAAAGAAAAATTCCAGGAGTAAACCATGCTGTCAATAGATGATATTGACCGAGCGATACTTAATCGGATTCAATCCGACTTTCCTATCACATCCCGCCCCTATCTTTCAATTGCTCAAAATCTTCATCTTTCGGAAGATCAAGTTATTAAGAGACTCAAACGGCTCAAAAAGGAAGGAGTTATCCGCCGGATCGGCGGCAATTTTGTCCCTGAAAAATTAGGATTTGTCAGTACGCTCTGTGCGGCAAAGGTTTCCCAAGACAGAATTGACGATTTTGCCAGGGTCGTTAACCGTTATCCAGGGGTAACCCATAACTACCGTCGGGAAAATAAATATAACATCTGGTTCACCTTTATCGCTCAATCCATGGATGACATAAAAAATAGCCTTGAAAATATCTCTAGAAAGACGGGTGTAACGGGAATTATAAACCTGCCAGCAACCAAAATGTATAAAATTAAAGCACATTTTGATCTTTGATTTTGGACATCAAAGACCCGGATTCATCGTATTATACCCAACAACCGACAGTATTAATTCAATATGCAAGACATCCGCATTGCCGCCATGATTTTTCGTTCCGTTGCAGGGGATGTGTGTCGAAATCTCGACGCCATGGTCCATTGGATTAAGATATCCAAAAATGAAGGTGCCCATGTCATATGTTTTCCTGAGTTGAGTATCACGGGCTACAGTTATCTCGAGGAGATTAAGAATGCAGCAGAACCTGTTCCCGGTCCTATTACCCGGGATCTTTCAAATTTGTCTAAATCCCAGAAGATTGTCATTTTGGCGGGAATTGTTGAAAAAGATGAAAAAGATCATATTTTTTCCAGCCATTTGGTCATAAAACCTGACGGATTTGTGGGTGTCTATCGAAAGTTACACATCGCCCCTCCTGAAAAAGGCATTTTCACTCCCGGCGATACGATTCCTTTGTTTGATACAAAGGGTGTCAAGTTCGGCATACAACTTTGTTATGATGCCCATTTCCCTGAGCTTTCCACCCACATGGCAATAAAAGGTGCTGATCTGATTTTTATTCCCCATGCTTCCCCAAGAGGGACACCCGAAGAGAAGTACCGATCATGGATGCGCCATCTCACGGCAAGAGCGTTTGATAACGGACTGTTTGTCGTCGCCTGCAATCAAACCGGGGAAAATGAAAAAGGGCTTTATTTCCCGGGAATTGCAGTGATTATTGGGCCATCCGGAAATGTTATTAAAAAAAATCTAAGCAATAGGGAAGGTCTGATTGTTGTAAATCTTAAATCCAAAGACCTTGACCGCGTTAGAGAGCACCGGATGCGATACTTTTTGCCCAACAGGAGGCCGGAACTTTATGATCTTAGTTAAACCCCCAATTGCGCAAAGGGCTCAATCGGGGGTGTAAAGGTTTGTGTTCCTATCCGCACAGACAAAGTTTTCGTCCTTTAAGGGTCAGATTGCCGTTAGGCGTAAATTCTCCAATTATACAGACAATTCGCTTCATTCCCCTGGTCAAAAGAGACCACCATGCATCCAAAACATCAAAATGACCTGACGTGACGGTGATGATCTCAACCAGGTCTGCTCGGCTGCTTTGCTTGATGACCCTCAACTCAGAATCTGCATCCCAATCGACAGGTTCTGTTCCAACAACATACACAATTAATCCCGTTTTCATTGCTCTCACCTCCTTTCATCATTTTTTTCAGCCCCGCCGAAGATGCATTATTCGAACAAATAAAAAAGCCCTTCAATCTCATAACAAAAGATTGAAGGGCTGCACCCAGTTTACTTGACCCTATTTTGTTGAAGCCACATCACCCCGTCATGCCGCGGAGGTGTATCTGTCCGGTTCAGGCAGGTCTTCTGACTTTTCCGCCTTTTTAGCGGCCTTCCCATTCCGGTTTATCGGAAAAGTGGCACATATTTGCTAAAAAGGTTCCCTTTTTTAAAAGGGCGGAATTACAGCGGCGGGACCGCTCCCGATTCTCACGGGATTCCCTATTAAGCCTCTAACAGGCACCTTATCAGATTTTCTAAAGGATATGTCAGTGCCTGTCAAGGGAATTTTCTTAGGGCAAATGCATTTGATTGAAAGAGATATGTGCCGTCGCGGAGCGACCACCAGTATTGGAAATCAGAGTCCTTTACCCTTTAATTTTTCTATATCTATATTTACAATAAAACAAATTTATGAGTATAGTTCCTGTCAATACAGTTTGACATCCTTACCCAAGGAGATAAAAAATGAATTCAAATTTTCCAACCCGCGAACAGGCCTTTAACCTTCTAAAAAAATACAATAAAAATGAAAACCTTATTAAACACGCGCTGGCCGTGGAAGGTGTAATGCGCTATTTTGCCCGAAAACGAGGAGAAGACGAAGAAAAATGGGGAATTATCGGCCTGATTCATGACCTCGATTATGAGCAGTTTCCAGAAGAACACTGTCGCAAAACAGAAGAAATTCTAATGGAAAATAACTGGCCCCAAGAATACATCCGTGCGGTGGTCAGTCACGGATGGGGGATTTGCTCGGATGTTGAACCGGAAACAGAACTTGAAAAAGTGCTTTATACCATCGATGAACTTACCGGTCTGGTGGTAACAACGGCCCTGGTGCGCCCATCAAAAAGTGTTATGGATTTAAACGCCAAATCCGTAAAAAAGAAATGGAAGGATAAGCGGTTTGCCGCAGGCGTTGATCGGTCTATCATTGATAAGGGTGCGCAAATGCTGGGCATGGAACGAACAGAACTGATTACGGATACAATTATGGGCATGCGGGAAGTTGCCGATGAGATCGGTTTAAAAGGCGCCGTCTGAAAAATAGTTATTCCAGACCGCCCTTTATTCACCGCTTGCGAAGATCGGCAATAGATTTTTTTATTTTCTGAATGAGAGGTCTTTTGATCTGAACTTTTAGATAAAGATCTCCGGAGGTTCCCCCTCCTTTCCCGTCTTCCCCCATTTCCGCAAGCCGTATTCGCTGCCCTTCACGGACTCCCGGTGGGATCTTCACCACCAGTTTCTTGGATTTTTTTCTCAAAAAATACGCATAAGGACCTCCCTTCAGTGCCTGTTCGGGGGTCAAGCGGATGACGTCATCCACATCTTTGCCGTTTTTTGCCATTTCAAACCCACTGATTTGTTTTAACAAAAATCTGGAGAGTTTTCCAAGTTTGCCCGACGGGGGTAACACGGATTGACCGTATTCGCCTCTTTTAGAGGAACCGGTAAATATAAAACCTCCTGCAAAAATGCCGGGTCGTTTAAACTGAAAGGTTCGGTATTCCTTCCCGTAAAATTCCCTGAAAATATCGTCAAACCCCCGGAATCCAAATGCCTTTGCCATTTCTTCAAAGACATGGTTGATATCTGAGCCGCTGAAAATATCTTGTTCAGAGTAGTTGCTTCTAAATTGTTGATGAGCAGAGGATCCGAACCGCTGTCTCAAGATATCGTATTCATTTCTTTTCGCCGTATCCGAAAGGACAGCGTAGGCTTCATTAACAGATTTCATTTCTTCAGAAGCTTCAAGATTCTCTCTGTTTCGGTCTGGATGATATTTGAAGGCCAACTTCCGGTAGGCTGCTTTGATCTCTTTCGGGCCGGCATCTTTTTCCACACCCAATATCTGATAATAATCTCTTTGCGGCATAATATTGCAAATTCTTTCAGATCAAGGAATAAAAACGCTCTTGTTAACCTCAACCTCTCGAAAACAAACCATAACGAAAGACGTTGAATCGAGTTCTAAATCGATCAATTCTAAAGCTCAAGAACGTCTCCGGGCTTCATAACCGTAACCTTGGCCGAGGTTTCTTCTTTCACTTTATCGGCCCAAGCATGTGGGTCCTGTTTGATCACATCAAAGGTGTTATAGTGAATCGGAATGACGTGTGTCGGTTCAATCAGTTTTACCGCTCGCAAGGCGTCATCCGGTCCCATGGTAAAGTTATCACCAATGGGTAAAATTGCCAAATCGATTCCCTCTTCTCCGATAAGCTTCATATCGTAAAAAAGGCCTGTATCGCAGGCATGATAAATCTTTTTCCCTTGGATGTAAAACAGAAAGCCACAAGGATTACCGCCATAGGTGCCATCGGGAAGTGCTGAACCGTGCTGGGCAATCGTCAATTTAACACGGCCCCAAGGGTAATCGAAGCCGCCGCCGATATGCTGCGGATGAACATTTTCGAATCCCTGATTTACGATCCAGTTTTGAATTTCATAGTTTGAAATCACGGTGGCTCCGGTTCGTGTGGCAATGTCCAGAGTATCGCCTAAATGATCCCCGTGTCCGTGCGAAACAAGGATATAATCCGCCTCAACCTCATCTGCTTGGACTGGAGACAAGGGGTTGCCGGTAATAAAGGGATCGGTCAGCAGCTTTGTGTTGCCTGCTTCAATTAAAAAACATGCATGTCCATACCATGTCATTTTTAGTGTCAATTGGGACCTCCTTATCAAAGTCAAATTATTAAATCCTACGCTGAGCGTTCCAAATTTTAAAAGGGGAAAAGATATCTTTTATTTTTATCATAATACCCATTCCTTGTAAAACATCATCTCATTTTTCCTATCCAAGAGGATTAATACCACTTAAGGCAAAAATATCTAATGTCGATAATGTTATTAAGAGATATGTGAATCTTGAGAAAAATAAGTTTTCATGGTATATTCATAACCTTAAATATGTTTGGAATTTAAATCTAAGCCGGAATAACAATATTGGATCTAAACTTTATTAAAATTTAAGATATGTTTACATTGTTTTCAAATAATTCGGATCTTACAGGGCTTCCTCTCAAAGCTTATTCGGTGAAATTCTCGTTGGACCGACTGACTCCGGGTGTGGACAATATTCGTCATGATGTCCTTTTAAGTCCGGATTTTTGCATATCAATCGGCAATTTGATTTACCAACTTTTTTTAAAACATGCCAATGCCAAAAAAATATTGAATATCGACCCAACATCGAGTTTGGTCACTGAACGAGACGAGTTTAAACAACTTTGCCGCGATGTATTGCATGCTGCAATTAATCAGGCAAAGTCTGCTTTAGAAATACAAATCGATTTATTAGCTCAGATAACCATTGTCAAAAAATTAGCGGAGGAAATTCAATGTCAATACAGCAAATTGATTGAGAATTTTAATGATAATGCTAGAAGACATGAAATTGCATCCAGCGAAGGATTGAACAGCTATATAAAAATAAAAGAGAAACTAGCCGAGATACAGCAGAATAAGAAATCCATTTTACTTAGCGTTGCTGCTGAGCTGTTTCAGTATTTGATAGAAGTTCAAAACGAAAACATAACAGAGATGCGTGAGTCGATTTTGGGACCCGAGACAACTTTTCCAGAGGATGTCTTTTCCAATCCCATCATCCATGTTGAGAACCCGTTTGAAGATTTATTTATGATAGATGAATACGTATTGATCGGCCACCGTTTTGAAGACCCTGATAGTTATGAAAATTTGTTGTTTTTAATCAGAAGTCTATTAAGAAAGATTCTTTTAAAAATTTTTTTAAAGGATTCATCTGTTTCGGGCGGATCTATAAATCAAGCAAAAATTATTCAAAAGGTGTATGGTAAATCTGGAAAAAATTATCAGGATATCCGCTATGATGCAATAGATATATGGTTAAACCAAGTTGATAATATTGATTTGTTGTTCAACAGCTTTAAATCCAGGGAGCGTTATCAAACACTAAAATACCACAAAAAGTCTGAAAAGGACGTCGAAAATCTCAAAAAACTGGCCAAAAACCAAGAAAAGCTGTTAAATTTTTTCTATAAAAAATTTAACAAGAACGGTCTTGTGAAACGGATTACCGCGTTTTATGAAATGAAATCCGTCTATCTGGAGTATTGCCCGCCTTTGGTACCTCATCAGGTTTTACAGTTTCTGATTCAACCCAAACAAAGGAAGAATATCGCAAGTCAGCTTTCTCGAGTAAAAGGATTTTATGGCAAATCTTTCTCCCTTGTGCCTTTGAAAAAAAAGATTGCAGATTTGAGAAAAATTACCGTTCAAGAGAAAAAAAAGTATTTAATTCAATTTATAAATGACTTTGTCCGTTATCACAGAGATTTTCAAAATTTCTTGATGCTCAAAGATGCCATGGACAGTATTAATCTGGTATCGGAACAAAAGATCATCGACCTTTCACGAGAAAATAATCTTCTGTATGAATTTTTACTGCCAGACGAACAGACGCCGGAGGAAAAGCCGATCATCCATCATGTGGTTATCAAGGCGGACCTGCGTGATTCCACACATATTACCCTTAAGATGAAAGAAAAAGGATTAAACCCGGCATCCTTTTTCAATCTTAATTTTTTTGTTCCCATTACCAGCATTTTATTTGATTATTCGGCTGAAAAGGTATTTCTCGAAGGTGATGCAATTATCCTGGCAATATCTGAACGTGAAGATACACCTGAAGACTGGTATAGTGTCGCACGGGCCTGTGGCCTTGCAAGGAAAATACTTCAGATTGTACAGAAATATAACTCACAAAGTGAAAAACATAAACTTCCGGTACTCGAACTGGGCATCGGAATAAGTTATAATGACAGCGCTCCGACATTTCTCTTTGATGAAAGTAACCGCATCATGATCTCACCTGCCATTAATGCGGCAGATCGAATGTCCAAATGTGCGAAACCATTATCTCAAGAAATCTCACACCAAAAAAATCCGTTTAATCTTTATGTGTTTCAAAAAGCATCAGAAAATAGCGCCGTTACACCAACAGATAATGTGTTGTTGCGCCATAATGTAAACGGTATTGAATTGAATGCCGAGGGTTTTGAAAAACTATCACGAGAAATCGACCTAAAATCATTAGAGTGTCACATCCCGGAGTTACAAGCAGAGAAGATTAGAGTTCACACGGGAAAATTTCCAACGGTAACCGGAAAGTACCACAGATTAATCATACGAGAAGGTCGAATATCTGTTATTTCCCCTCACGATTTTAGCATTATTCAAAAGACAGATAAAAAATACTATGAAGTCTGTACCCACCCGCTGCTCTATGAATACATAGAAAAATTATAACTCAAATTTCGCCCCCATATTTCTATGGGAACTCATAGCATGGTAATGTTTTTATCCGATTTTTGCGTTGAAGGAACATCGCCATGTGTTTTATGAAAGGCGATATGTTTATCAGCTATCACCATTTTTCGTCGTGATCCAATATTTAGGATGTATCGCACGGTTGTTTATACGATTTCAAATAGTTCTCATATCCTAAAATATTGGGTCACGCTGCAATGTCAAAATTCATATCGCCTTGAATAAAATATATGGCGATGGGCCTCCCTCATCGAAGTTCATTTAAATAAAACCTACCAAAGTTTCGCCAGATAAGGCTTCAGAAGGATTAAAGGGTGCGAAACGTGAGTTATAATTCCTTTAAAGCGGAATTTTTTTGAGTTACAGCAGCTTTCCCACCTTATTTTCCACGGCATCCAAAATCTTATTGTTTCTCATCAACTGTTTAACTGCATCAATATCTATATGCAAGATACGGTCTCCATTCAGGTGCGGTACGGAATTCCTTATTATGGTATAAGCAGCCAGCGTTCCTTCACCAGGTTTCATGTTGGTGAAAAGATCCAGTGCCTGAGCACCACAAAGAAGCTCAATGGCGATGACTTGCTCTGCATTTTTTATGATTTCTCTGCACTTGCGCGCCGAAATCGTTCCCATGGAAACATGATCTTCTTTGTTGGCGGACGTCGGGATAGAGTCCACACAAGCAGGGTGGCAAAGAACCTTGTTCTCTGAAACAAGGGCTGCCGCCGCATACTGGGCAATCATAAATCCTGAATTAAGGCCGCCGTCTCGAACAAGAAATGCAGGGAGGCCGCTTAATTTGGGATTCACCAGTCGTTCGATGCGGCGTTCAGAAATATTCGCAAATTCCGAAACACCCATGCAAAGAAAATCCATTACCAGGGCGATTGGCTGGCCATGAAAATTTCCGCCCAACAAAAAATCTCGTGATTCCGGGAAAATGAGTGGATTATTTGTAGAAGCGTTTATCTCTGTCTCCAGCACTTTTTTAGCATAATGAACAGCATCCTTGCTGGCGCCATGAACCTGCGGAGAGCACCTTAACGTATAAGCGTCCTGAATACGGTGGCAATCTTTGTGGGAGGTGACAATTTCGCTGTTTTGAGTGATCCGATACATATTATCGGCAGCCGCAGCCTGTCCTGGATGGGGTCTAACTTTGTGAATTCTTGGATCGAATTCCGTACGGCTTCCCATGAGGACTTCGAGACTCATGGCTGAAGCAATATCCGTTAGTTTGGCAAGATTCACGGCATCATATACCGCAAGTCCGCCAACGGCAGTCATGACCTGTGTACCGTTTATCAGCGCAAGCCCCTCTGCCGCTTCCAATCTGAGGGGCGTTATGCCACAATGGTTTAATACTTCCGCCCCTGACATTCGCTGTCCCTTGTAATAAGCCTCTCCCAAACCGATAATAACCAAGGAAAGATGTGCCAGAGGAATCAAGTCGCCACTTGCACCAACAGAACCTTTCTCAGGGACAACGGGATAAATGCCTTTGTTGAGCATGGTGACGAGATGTCGAACGGTTTCCAGACGAATGCCCGAATGTCCCAGAGCAAAATCTTTGATACGCAGGGCCATAACAGCCCGAACCGTTTCTTCATCAAACATATCTCCTGTTCCTGCTGAATGGCTCATGAGAATATTCTGCTGAAGCTGCCTAGTATCTTTTTTGGATATGGCAACATCACTCAGTGCGCCAAAACCGGTGGTAACTCCATAAATAGATTTTTCTTCTTTCACCCACTGTTCGATCAACTGACGGGCTTCATTGATTCGCTGTACGGATGCTTTGCTCAATTGAACCTTGACACCATGTCTTGCAATGCTCGCAAGATCTTCAAGGGACATTTTTTCCATTCCAATCATGATGGGTTTCATAATAGACAATCCTTATGGTTAAGGTTATGAATTTTGACATCGCAGCGTGACCCAATATTTTAGGGTGTGTGAAATATTTGAAATCGTATAAACAACCGTGCAATACATCCTAAATATTGGCTCACTACGAAAAATGGTGATCGCTGATAAACATATCGCCTTTCATAAAAAACATGGCGATGATCCCTCACTGCTAACATCGCATAAAAACATCACCAGACTATTAGTTTAGATAAAAATATGGTTGCGAAACTTAAGTTGACGATTACAAAAATTTCTTATTGTATCCATTACGTTATCAATAATATAATGAAATGAAAAATACAATTGTGCGAAGAAATATCTGCAATGTCAAAGCGATTCATTTGAAAGAGGGATAAAATCATGACAGTCAAGAATAAAATTATCGAATGTGTGCCCAATTTCAGTGAAGGACGGGATTTGGATAAAATAGAAAAAATCATTAAACCCTTTCAGGGAAAAGACGACGTCAAACTTTTGGATTATCAAAGAGATGAAGACCATAACCGTCTGGTTGTAACGGTGGTGGGCACCCCGGAGGCTTTGAAAACAGCCCTTTATGAAGCATTCCGTTCGGCGCTCGATGTCATCGATATGAGACGTCACAAAGGACAACACCCCAGAATGGGAGCTGTGGATGTTGTTCCGTTTGTCCCGATAAAAAATGTCTCCATGGATGAAGCAGTGGATCTGTCCGTACAGATTGCCAAACACGTATCTGAGACTTTTAATTTGCCTGTATTTTTATATGAAGCATCGGCGACCCGACCCGAAAGACGAAACCTTGCCAATATTAGAAAGGGCCAGTTTGAAGGGATGGCTGATAAAATTAAGAAGCCGGAATGGAAACCCGATTTCGGGCCAAAGAAAATTCATCCAACTGCCGGTGTAACGGCCCTTGGCGCCAGGATGCCGTTGGTTGCCTTTAACGTAAATTTAGATACAGACAACCTTGCCATCGCAAATGACATTGCAGAAAAGGTCAGGCATATCAGTGGAGGATTGCGATATTGCAAGGGTATTGGCGTAAAATTAGAAGAAAGGGGCATGGTTCAGGTTTCCATGAACATGACGGATTATACGAAAACAGCGCTTTACAGGTCATTCGAGCTTATCAAAATGGAAGCCAGGAGATATGGTGTAAATGTTGTCTGCAGTGAGATCATCGGTCTTGTGCCCATGGCGGCACTCATCGACGCAGCAGTGTACTACATGGGCATCGAAAACTTTTCCATGGAGCAGGTTTTGGAA
>Ga0210123_1001633_pt1 | contig 11212 bp, 4 predicted proteins | sample Muzzi_PWB_D2_FD_185535 | JGI IMG/M metagenome (GOLD analysis project Ga0210123, IMG submission 185535) | Wetland microbial communities from San Francisco Bay, California, USA, that impact long-term carbon sequestration - Muzzi_PWB_D2 (SPAdes) | ecosystem: Environmental > Aquatic > Marine >... | reverse complement strand
CGTGATCGCTGCCCGCCCGGTGCAGCCTCCGGAGGGCTATAGTGCGCCTAAGGTAGCTCCCTTGTATGTAGACTCGACTAGGGTATTGGTAGTGTGGGGAGCGGGAATGGTCCGCCCTGGCGGGGAACCCGACTCAGTAGTTGTCGCAGAGGTCGATTTGCTTACGGATTCCGTTAGTGTGGTGGCGACCGTCGAGGACGTCGCTTGGGCTCGTATCGGGGGATTCGTAGGACCACGAGACTCATATGGGACTCGCGCAGTGATAGGAATCGGGGGAGATGGCTCTGTTGCTGTGTCCAATGGGTTGGAATACTGCTTTAGGCGGATAGCTCTTCCGCGCAACTATGTGAAGGTATGCCGCGAGTGGGATCGACCTCTCGCTTCCAACAACCGGACCCCAGGCGATGCGTTGATTGCAAGCCTCGGGAAGCTTGGGGAAATGCTTCGGCGCCTGGAGCAGGAGCAAGAACAAAGTAGACTGAAGAATAGCTTGGAGGAAATACTAGTCGACTCTTCTGGAACGACATGGATTAGAGTGGTTGATGCGACGTATTTGTATCATCCTTTCTTTCTGAAACAGCTGCCGGAGTTGCGTCCCTCATTCTATCCTTGGGAGGTTTTTGATCGAGAGGGATATCTTCGTCACAGGGTCCTTCTGCCCAGTAACTTCCAACCCAAGAGTTTCTATGAGGGCAAACTGCTCGGGTTCAGCATAGACTCTGACGGCGTGGAGAATATTGGGATGGCTGACACCCCAATCATCGGGGTTGGCCCACCGCATTGACTCCTACGTGCATCAGGCGGGCGACGTTTGTTGGATAGGAGGAGTTCTCCAGGCCAAGCAGAAAGGGCTCTTTTGGGGAATGGCGCCTTTGGGGACACCCGTGAGGCCGCCAGGCACTGCAAGTCTCTACATTCCACTCCCCGACTGGCGAGCCCGGGTCGTCCCACTTTCTTCACGCCAGCTAGTGCGTTACCGATGAATGACCCGCTTCCCGCGACCGATCTAACATCCAGCGCGCCCCCATGAACGAGTGGCGGTGCCCTGTGATAGGGGTTGCCCAGGAGTTGAATGGAGGTCCAATGGCATAGAGCGTTGGGCCAGCTGTCGAGGCGTTACTTCAGGTGCCACCACGGTGAGCCGCAGGCCCGGGAGAAGTGGCCTGATGAGGGCTAGGCCCAACGAATGTCAACAGGTAGATGGGCTCTGGACGCACCTTTTGGTTCATAACGCTCCGAGGCGCTCCTGGACGTATTCTCCCCGACAAGACGCCTGATTTCGACGATCCACCTGGCGCGCCCCCTGACTATTCTCAAGATTGCGGGTGAGACCCTCCGGGCCGGCGTGAAAGAGGAAGAGGGTGAGCCGGTGGTCTACGTCTTCCGCATCGTCGGATAGGGCCTTGTCGAGGCACCGCGACGGTTTGCGCCTTCCGAGAATCTGTGACACCTACGAGGTCCACGTCCGCAATGCTCCGGATCAACGACTTCACGGCAGGCCGATGACGATCAAGCGATTCATTACACTCCTCGCTGTGTCCTCGGGCGCGCTCCCGGGCGCGATGGATGCCCAGCAGGAGGCGGTGACGCTCCCCGAAGCGATCGCCCTGGCGCGGCGCGTGAACCCCAACGTGATTCAGGCGCTCGGCGACCGCCGCTCGGCGGGCGCCGCCGTCCGCACCGCCTACGGCCAGCTCCTCCCTTCGCTCACCGGCACGGCCTCGGCCGGGCAGTCCTACTTTCCGGCGACCCAGTCCCGCCCCGATCCCGTCACGGGAGAAGTGCTCACTGGGGAAAGCTCGTCTCGGAGCGTCGGCTTTGGCTTCAACAGTAGCCTCACGATCTTCGACGGCTTTCGCCGCTCCGCCACGATCAGCTCGGCCAAGGCCAGCCGCGACGCGGCCGACGCCGGCGTGTACGAGCAGCAGGCTCAGTCGGACCTCACCACGGCGTTGGCGTTTTACGACGCGCTCCAGGCCCAGGGTCTGGTCATCGTCCGGCGGTCGGGAGTCGAGCGAGCCCGGGAGCAATTTGCCGTGGCGCGCGGCCGGCTCCAGACGGGCGCGGCCACGGTGTCGGACTCGCTCCGCGGGCTGGTGAACCTGAACCAGGCGGAGCTCGACCTCCTGACGGCCCAGAGCCAGGTGGCGGCCGCCGAAGCGACACTGGCGCGCCGCATCGGCCGGCCGGGGCGGGTGACCGCGGTGGACGACTCGACCTTTTATCTTGCCCGGCCACTCCCGGACACCGCCGCCCTCCGTGCGGAGGCGCTGGACCGCGCTCCGCGGGTGCAGCAGGCCGCCGCCATGGCACGGGCGCGGCGCGCCACGCTCAAGGGCGCCAAGGGCGACTACTGGCCTTCGCTGGGAATCTCGGCGCGTACCAACCTGAGCGGCACACAGTCGAACAGCTACGATCTGTCACGGAATAGCGAGATCTCGCTCGGGCTCACCTGGACCATCTTCGACCGCTTCCAGCGGGAGCGCGACATTGATGCCGCCGCCGTGAGCTACGATGTGGCGGTGGCGACGCTCGACGATTCGCGCCGCGAGATCGACGCGATGCTCACGTCGGAGATTGCCGCGCTCGTCACGGCGCAGACCCGGATCGACCTATCGGCCACCAGTCTCCGCGCCGCCCGGGCCGACCTCCAGGTGCAGATCGAGCGCTACCGCCTCGGCTCGATCGAGATCGACATCGTGCAGAACTCCCAAGACGCGCTCAACCGCGCCGAGGTCGAGGCGCTCAACGCGCGCGTCGACTATCTCAGGTCGGAAGCGCGGATCGTGGCCCTCGTGGGCCATCCGCTCCGAGAGGATTGAGCATGAGGCCGCACCCACCGCCGCGCCGCCGCGCCGCCCTGCTGTCCCGCTTGCTGGCGACCGCTCTGCTGGTCGGCACCCTCACGGGACTCGGCGGCTGCAAGCCAAAGGATGCCGCCGGCGAAGGCGGCCCCGCCGACAGCACCGAGACGAACGCCGCGACCTCGGGCCGGAGTCTCTCCCTCCCGGTCGTGGGGCAGCCGGTGCGGCGGGGCGACCTGGTGCTCTCGGTGATCACCACGGGGCGGGTGCGTTCCGAGGCGGTGACCACCCTCAAGGCGGAGGCCGCGGGGACTATCGAACGTGTGCGAGTCACGCCGGGGGCGAGGGTCCGGAAGGGCGATGTGCTGATCCAACTCGACTCGGTGCCGTTCGTCCTGGCGCTCCAGGAGGCGGAGGCTGCCGTCGATCAGGCATACCTCAAGTATCAGGACCTCATCATCCCCGACTCGATCGTGACCGGCCAAGCGCCCGACGCCGCCAAACGGCGGAACGCCGAGGCGCGGTCCGGGCTGGCCACGGCGCGGGTGCAGTTGGAGCGGGCCAAGCTCGAGCGGGCCCGGGCGTCGATCGTGGCGCCGTTCGACGGAGTGATCGACCGGCTGGAGGTGAGCACCGGGGAGCGGGTCGGGGCGGGGGAGGACCTCCTCACGGTGGTGGACGTGGACAACCTCTGGATCGAGGCCTCCGTTCTGGAGCACGACCTCCCCTTGATCAAGCGGGGCGGGGAGGCCGTGGTCACCACCGCCGCGATGCCCGACAAGCCCGCGACCGGCACCATTGCCTCCGTCCTTCCTTTAGTAGACAGCGTGACGCGCTCGGGACGGGCGCTGGTCAAGATCCGCGGGAACGGGGCGCTCCGCCCGGGGATGTACGCCGACGTCCAGCTCGAGGCCACCCGCCTCCCCGGCCGGGTCCTGGTGCCGTCGCGCGCGGTGATCGAGCGCGACGGCCGGCCCCTGGTCTTCGTCGTCAAGGAGAGTCGAGCCCAGTGGGTCTACATCAATCCGGGGCGGAGCAACGGTGTCGACACGGAGGTCCTCCCGGATTCTACCACCAAGGAGATCCCGGTCGCCGTGGGCGACACGGTGCTGGTCTCGGGGCATTTGACCTTGACGCATGATGCACCCGTGAGGCTCGTTGCCGTCTCCGAGTCGGAGGAGTAGCTCCGTGACGGCGATTGAGCGCGATCCGGCGGGGCCGCGAGGCGGCGGGGCCGCGGGGCAGTGGGTGCCCGGGCAACGCTCCCTGGCGTTGGTCGAGCCTCACCAAGTACGCCTCCGCAGGTTGTCCTTTCCGCCCTTACCGTCTTTACCGACCTTCCCGCCTCCACCCCCCCGCCCGTGTCCCTAACCGCGGCCTCCGTTCGCCGCCCCGTCACCACCGTCGCCGCGGTGCTGGCGCTCGTCCTCGTGGGCGGAGTGTCGCTGGCGCGGCTCCCGGTGGCGCTCCTCCCGGATGTCACGCTCCCGGTGCTCACCATCCGGACCGACTACCCCGGCGCCGCGGCGACCGAGGTATCGCGCTTCGTGGCGGAGCCGATCGAGGAGGCGATCGCCGCCACGCCGGGGATGGTGGAGCTTCGTTCGGTGGCGAGAAACGAACAGCTCACCACCACGGCCCGCTTCACCTGGGGCACCGACATGCCCGCCACGGTGCTGGCGGTGCGCGAGCGGCTGGACAACGTCCGCTCCCTCCTCCCCGAGAAGGCCACGCGCCCCACGCTCCTGACGAGCGACCCCGGCGAGCGCCCCATCGCGGTGCTGGGCCTCACCGGCCCGGGGGACCTCCGCTCGATTGCCCGGACCGCGGAGGAGGTGCATGCCCGGAGGTTGGAGCAACTGGAAGGCGTGGCGTCGGTGGCGGTGGTGGGGGCACCGCAGGATGAGATCCGCATCGACGTGGATCCCAACCGGATGCGGGCGCTGGGGCTGTCCCCCTCGGACATCGCTACCGCTGTGGAGAATGCCAACGCCACGGCCCAGGGCGGCACCATTCGTCGCGGGCAGTTCCGCTTCTCGGTTCGCTCGCTCACCGAGCTCCGGAGCGTAGACCAAATCCGTCGGACGCCCGTGGGCCCGACCGGCGCCGGAATCACGCTGGGCGACCTCGCCGCCGTGACGCTCTCCTCGGCCGACCCCAAGACTCTCACCCGCCTGGACGGCGGACCGGCAGTGGGTCTTGTGGTGTACAAGGACGCAGGCGCCAACACGGTGAGCGTGACACAGGGGATCTACCGATCCATCGGCCAGCTCGAGGAGGAGTTCCCCGTCGTCCGACTCTCCGTGGTGGCCGCGCAGGCGGAGTTCGTGACGGCGGCCCTGGCCAACCTGGCCCAGGAGATCGTGGTCGGCGGTCTCTTGGCGCTCCTGGTGATCCTTGTCTTCTTGGGCGACCTCCGGGCGTCGCTGGCGATCGCGCTGGTGGTGCCGCTGTCGGTAGTGGTGGCGCTGGTGATCCTCCAGCAGATGGACGTCTCCGTCAACGTCCTTTCCCTCGGCGGCCTGGCGCTCGGCGTGGGCCTCCTGGTGGACAACGCCATCGTGGTGGCCGAGGCCACGGGACGGAAGCGACAGGAGGGGCTCGGGGTAGCGGAGGCGACCGTGATCGCGACCGACGAGGTGAGTGCGCCTCTGATCGCCGGGACACTCACCACGCTCCTGGTGTTCGGTCCGATCGTGTTCGTCCGCGGGCTTGCCGCCGCGCTGTTCCGTGACCTGTCGCTGAGCGTCGTGGTCTCGCTCGGGGCGTCGCTGATCCTCGCGCTCACGCTCCTCCCGGTGATCCTCGCCGGGAAGCGGAGATACGGCGTGGTCGCGGCGGCGGCGCCGGAACCGAAGGCGCCGTCGGCAGCGGCACGGTTCTTGGCCCCGCTAATGGCGCGGCTCAACCGCTTTGGAGGCGCATTCGGCGATTGGTATGAGCGCGGCGTGGCGTGGTCGTTGGCTCACCCGTCGCAGGTGTTCGTGTACTCCCTCGTGTCTTTGGTGCTGTGCACCGCGGTGGCCCTTCGGCTCCCGCGCGAGGTGCTGCCACAGGTGGACGAGGGGATGGTCGTGGCCGACCTGACGCTCCCCGAGGGGACCACCATCGAGGAGACCGCTCGCCAGGTGGCGCGGCTCGAAGGCGCGGCGCGGGAGTCCGGAGCTGAGGGCGTGTACGCTCGGATCGGAGAGGCCACCAACGAGGAGGTGCTCGCGGGTGCCGATCCGGGCGGGTCGCACACCGCCCAGGTGATCGCCCCGGTGCCGTCGGGAGAGGACGCCGAGGAGTTTGCCGAAGGTTTGCGCGCGGCGGTGCCGGACTTGGCGCAGGGCGCGCTGGCGCTCGATCTGGCGGGGCAGTCGGAGTTCGGCTCGCTGATCGGGCGGGAGGGGCGGCTGTCGCGGGTGGAGATCAGTGCGCCCCGGCTCGACGAGGCGGAGCGCTGGGCCGATACGGTCCGGACCCACCTGTCGCGGCTTCCTCGCCTGGCCGACGTGCGCGAGGCCTACAGCGCCCGGCAGCCGGTGATCCAGGTGACGTTCGATCGCGAAGTGATCGCCCAGCATGGGCTGGACCTCGAGACCGTCGCGCGGGCGCTCGAGGGCGGGCTCGGTGGGGTGGAGGCCTCCGAGCTCCGAGAAACCGACAGGCGGACGCCCATTCGGGTACGGCTAGCGGGGCGGGCCAACGAAGACCTGGCGGTGGCGCTCACTACCCAGGTGAACGGGATACCCGTCGGCCGGCTGGTGAAGGTGGAAGAGATCCGGGCACCGGTGCAGGTGGTCCGGGTCAATCAGCGGCCGGTGTCGATCGTGGAGGCGGCTGTCGAGTCCGGCGGCACCGCCCGCGCCACCAAGGCGATCGAGGCGGAGTTGAGCACCCTGTCCGTCCCGGCCGGGCTTACCTGGCGCCTCACCGGCGCCGACGTGGAGCAGCGCCGCACGCTGTCGGAGTTCGGGGTGGTGGCGCTCCTCTCCATCGCGCTCGTGTTCCTGGTGCTGGCGGGCGAGTTCGCGTCCTTCAGCACCCCGATGGTGGTGATGCTCACCGTCCCGCTCGCCGCAGGCGGCGGCATTCTCCTGCTCTGGTTGGCCGGTCAGAGCCTCAATGCCGTGTCGCTCATGGGGCTCGTGGTCATGATCGGCATTGCCGACAACGACGCCGTGGTCAAGCTCGATGCGATCAACCGCTTCCGGGCCGCCGGCCTGCCGCTTCACGAGGCGATCCTTCGGGGCGGCCGCCAACGCCTCCGCCCGGTCGTGATGACCTCGCTCACGACCATCGTCGGCGTCCTCCCGATGGTCCTGGGCTTTGGGAGCGGCGGCCAACTCTATCAACCGCTCGCCGCCAGCGTCATCGGCGGCGCCGTGAGCGCGTTATTCGTGACGTTCTTCCTGGTGCCCACGGCGTTCTATGTGGCGGAACACTGGAAGGAGTCCCGCGCCCACGCTGAGGTTACTGCCCCTGCCGCCCCCGCTGCCCCCGCCGCCCCCGCCGGGGGTGGAAGGGAGGCGGGGCGGTGATCAGATGGTCGGCCGACCGCCCCGCGGTCATCTGGTCGATCGGCGCCGCCCTCCTGTTGGCGGGGGGCGTGGCGTTCAGCCGGCTGCCGCTGGCCACGCGGACGACGGTCGAGCTTCCCCAACTCCAGGTGCGGGCCGGCTGGCGGGGTGCCTCGGCCGAGCTGGTCGAGACCTACCTCACGTCGCCGATCGAGGCCGCCATCCAGAGCGTCCGCGGTGTCAAGAAGACCTCGAGCGAGTCGAGCGAGGGGACCTCGCGCCTTACGATCGATTTGGAGCCAGATGCCGACGTGCAGCTGGCGCGGTTGGCGATCCTGGAGCGGCTGGAGCTCCTCCGCCCCGACTTCCCCCCGGGGAGCACCGCGCCGACGGTCAGCAACTATGTCCCGGAGGACCTGGACGAGGCCCCCCTCCTTTTCTATACGATCTCCGGCCCGTACACTCCCGGCTCCCTCGAGAAGATGGCACGCGAGCGGATCATCCCCCGGTTGAGCTCGGTGCCCGGCGTCGCGGGTGTGGACGCCCGTGGCGGTGCGGAGCTCGGCGTCTCCGTCTCCTACAATCCGCAGCGGCTCCGGCAACTCGGTATTTCGCCGAGCGACCTGGCGACTGCGATCCAGGGGGCGCGGATGGTGCAGGCACTTGGCGAGGATCGCGCCGGCGCCACCGAGCGACGGGTCATCCTCCGCGACGAGCCGGGGGCCATCGATGCGCTCAAGGACATCCCGCTCCTCGGCGCCGGCGGGATGGTGCTCCGCCTGGGCGACGTGGCCGCCGTCCGGCAGGAGGAGGACAACCGCGATTTCTTCTTCCGGATCGACGGACAGCCCGCCGTGTCGATGAGGATCTTCCGGTTGCCGCTGGCCGACGCGATCAAGACGGCGGCGGCCGCGCGCGTGGTCCTCGATGAGATCGGCGCGGCGCTCCCGACGGGCGTCCGGCTCAAGATCGTGGCGGACGAAAGCAAGGACCTGGCCAAGCAGCTGGGTGACCTCCTGCAGCGCGGTGCCATTGCCTTTGCGATGGTGGCGATCGTGCTCCTGGTGGCGCTTCGGAACGTGAAGTCGATGACACTGGTGCTTGGGAGCGCCGCGGTGGCGATCGCCGGAACCGCCCTCGGCCTGTATCTCCTCGAGATCCCCGCCAACCTCCTGACGTTGGCCGGGCTGGGGATGGGGATCGGCATCCTGGTGCAGAACGGTCTCGTGGTCGTCGAACGTCTCCGTCGAGCGCCCGACACGCCGGAGGGACGGGCGAGGGCTGGACGGCGCATTCTCCCGGCGCTCATGGGCGCCACGGCGACGACCGCCGTGGTGCTGATGCCTTTCCTCTATCTCCAAGGGAACGCCCGGGCCGCGTTCGTCCCCTTCGCGGCGGCGTTCACCCTGGCGCTGGGCTGCTCCGTGCTGTCGGCCGTCGTCATGATCCCGGCGGTGAGTAAGGGCCACGGGAAAGAGGGCGCAAGGTGGCCGAGGCTCGACAGACTCTACCGGAGGTTCATGATCCTCCTCCTTCGGTGGCGCTGGGCGACGCTCCTACTGACGGTCGGGGCCCTGGGCGTCCTGACGTGGGGCTTCATCGAAAAGGTGCCGCGGGTGGATTGGGGCAACTGGGGAGGCCAGCGCACCACCCTCTCAGTGTTCCTCGGCTTCCCACGCGGGAGCGATCCGGAGAGCCTGGACGACGGCATGCGCGAGTTCGAGAGCATCGTCGTGGGAATTCCGGGGATCGAGCAGGTCACCACGCAGGGCGGTGGCGGGTTTGGCGGCGCGCAAATGCAGGTGGTGTTCGAGAAGGACGCCGGCCTGACCGCGCTGCCGCACATCCTCGAGGAGCGGCTCACCCAGCGGGCGATCTTCATCGGCGGTGCGTCGGTGAGCGTCCGCGGTGACGGCCCCGGATTCAGCTCTGGCTATGGCGGGGGCGGCAGCGTCTCGTTCCGCATCAAGATCCTCGGCTACTCCTTTGCCGGCGTCGAGCAGTTTGCCTACGACCTCAAGGAACGGCTCGAGCGGATCCCCCGCGTCCGGGACGTGGACGTCAACGCCGGAAGCTTTTGGCGTCGCGAGAAGGCCTACGAGGTGACCCTCGAGCCGAACCGCTCTGCGCTGGCGCGCTACGGCGTGACGGCGCGCGATCTCTCCGCCGCCGTCTCGCGCGAGGTGAGCGGCGCCGCGGGGCAGGAGGAGATCGAGATCGCCGGTGAGGAGTTCCCGGTGACGCTCAAGACCGCGGGCTCGCAAGCTCGGACCCTGGATCAGCTCCGCGCGGCGCTCGTCCCCAATCCCTTCGGCGCCCCGGCGCGAGTGGGTGATCTGGCAGACGTGGGGGAACGGGAGACGCTGAGCAACATCAGCCGGGAGGACCAGCAGTACGTCCGCATCGTGAGCTACGACTTCCGCGGCCCCAACAAGCTGGCGCAGCGCACCCACGACGCGTTCATGGCCTCGATCTCGGTGCCCGCGGGGTATTCCGTTTCCGACCAGGTGTTTTCCTTCGGTTCGCCGGACGAGAGCGACAGGGGCCTCTGGCTCGTGTTCGCCCTGGGGATGGCGCTGGTGCTGCTGGTCGTAGCGATGGTGTTCGACTCGGTATGGGCCGCGGGGATGGTGTTCCTGAGCCTTCCGCTCTCCCTCGCCGGCGTGTCGGCGGCCTTCTGGCTGGCCGACGCGGCCTTTACCCGGGAGGCGGCGGTGGGGGTCATCCTGGTCGTGGGCCTGGCTGTCAATCAGGCGATTCTGTTGGTGGACGCTGCGCTCGAGCGACGGCGCGAGCGGCTTCGGGAGACCGGGCGCGGCCGGTTGGGCGGACGGGAGATCCTGACTGCCGCCCGCGACCGGGCCGGGATGATCGTGCTGGTGACGTTCACCACCCTGGCGAGCCTGATTCCGCTCGCCATCGGCACCGAGAGTGATTCCCTCTTCGGCGCGATCGCCCTGGCGACGAGCGGCGGCGTGGTGGCGGGGACACTAGCGGCGTTGTTTGTGCTCCCGGCGATGCTGATGGGGGGAGGACGGAAGGCGGTAGCAGGCGGTACTGGTCGGTAGCGTATCCGTCCCCGATGATCGATCGGTGCGTCGCGGAGCGACGCGTTACCGAGCGGCGAAGGCATTCGCCGAGCAACAGTCGGGAATGGGTGCTAGGATCTCAGTCTCGAGCTCACTGCCTCTGCTGCCCTTCGCCTACGCCTGCCCCGCATCGCGCGAAGCGAGATCAGCGATCGCTGCCCAGTCGAGGTCCGCGCCGCCGGTGGCGAGGAGAGTGAGAAAGCGATCCCGGAGAAGGCTCGCGATCGGCAACGGCACACGGAGCGATTCTCCCGCCGCGAGGGCCAGGCGCACGTCCTTGAGGCCAAGGCGCGCCGGGAAGCCGGCCGGAGCGAAGCGTCGATCGGCGATGAGACCGCCGTAGACCTTGTAGACCGGGGCGTTGAAGAGTGTCGAGGTCAGGATGTCGAGGTACTCCTTGCGGTCAACACCGCCTTTCTCGACGAGCGCCATCGCCTCCCCCAGCGCCTCGAGCACCGATCCGATCAAGAAGTTGCCGCTCAGCTTCACCAGGTTGGCCGCGGACGGCCGGTCGGCGACCACGAAGGTACGCTGGCCGACGGCGTCGAACAGCGGCGTCAGCCGCTCGAGCGCACCCGAATCTCCTGCTGCGATCACGAATAGCTTCCCCTCCGCGGCCGCGGTGGGCCGGCCGAAGACCGGCGCCGAGACGAACGTCTGCCCCGCGTCCGCATGATCACCGGTCAGGCTCTCTGACAACTCGACGCTGATGGTGCTCGAGGAGATGTGGACCGCGCCCTTGGAGAGGTGCCGGAGGATGCCATCCTCGCCGCGGGTAACGGTCGCGACCGCTGCGTCGTCTGCGAGCATGGTG
>Ga0210123_1001632_pt1 | contig 11218 bp, 14 predicted proteins | sample Muzzi_PWB_D2_FD_185535 | JGI IMG/M metagenome (GOLD analysis project Ga0210123, IMG submission 185535) | Wetland microbial communities from San Francisco Bay, California, USA, that impact long-term carbon sequestration - Muzzi_PWB_D2 (SPAdes) | ecosystem: Environmental > Aquatic > Marine >... | reverse complement strand
GAGCTTACGAGGGGAACCGCCGGTGGCCATGATGACGGTATGCGCGGCCAGCACCTTGCCGTTGGCCAATTTAACCGTGTGATGCGTCAATCCGGGCTCGATGGCCGCGACTTCCTCAGCATGCTCCTCAATGCCGTAAGACCGTGCATGATCGGAAAATTTCATGGAGAGCTCGGCACCGCTGATATGCTCGAATCCGGGATAATTTTCCACTTCATCGGATAAATTGACTTGACCTCCAGGGGCACCTTTTTCCACCAAAACGGTCTTTAGAGCTGCCCGCATGGCGTAGATTCCGGCGGACATTCCGCCGGGCCCACCGCCCACAATAATCAGGTCATACAATTGGTCTTTGGACATGCGGCTTCTCCTTTGGCTACGATAGGTAAAACAAAATCGACCATCAATATGATCTATTTTTTCTTCAATGCCTCGGACAGCTTCTCGCCCAGGGCACCCAGACCTGAAGTCTGGTTTTCTTTTTTGGACGATTCAGAGAATCGGCGCCAGTTTTGTTCATCCTTGCGCTCTCCCAGTCCCAGGGAAATCCTTCGGTTGTCCGCCTGAATGCTCTCCACGGCCACTTCAATGGTGTCGCCCGCCTTCAGCGCTTCAATGCGGGACGCATCGCCCGCCCCCTTGATCACCGACCGGGGCAACAGCCCCACGACACCAGGCGTCAATGCAACAAACAGCCCAAAGGTCTCCTGCTTTTCCACGGTGCCGGTCACCATTTGGCCCACGGTGAACTTGTCCTCCACATCCAGCCACGGGTCCCCCTCGGCATCACGCATGCTCAAGCTGACGCGCCGTTTGACCGCGTCCACCTCCTTGACCATCACGGAAACCGCCTGACCGGGCTGCACGATGTCTTGGGGATTGACGACCCTTTTGGTGTAGCTCATTTCGCTGATGTGCACCAAGCCTTCGATGCCGGGAACAATTTCGACGAAAGCACCGAAGGGTGCGCAGCGGGTCACCTTGCCGGTCAGTTTCTGCCCGACGGTAATATCATCCGCCACCCGATCCCAGGGATTGCCCGTCACCTGCTTGGCGGAAAGCGCAATTTTCATTTGCTTTTCACCGGGTTCGATGCGCAGTACCTTAACCTCGATCTTATCGCCGGGCTGTACGATTTGCTCGGGTTTTTCAATCCTGGTCCAATCCAACTCGGAGATATGGACCATACCCTCCACACCGGGGATCAACTCGACAAAGGCGCCATAGGGCATGATGCGGGTCACCCGCCCAGTGTAGATCTGATCGACGGCCAATTCCTGCATGAAGGCCTTGCGTACCTTTTGCATCTCCGCTTCCAACAGGTCCCGCCGGGAGACCACGATATTGCGCCCGCCTTCGGCCAGTTTGGTAATGCGGAATGGGTAGGTTTGGCCGACATAGACTTCCGCATTCTCCACGTATTGGGTATCGATCTGGCTGATGGGGCAGAAAGCGCGTCGTTTAAGCATCTCTATCTGAAACCCGCCTTTAATGGTTCGGACCACCTTTCCTTCCACGGGAATGCCGTTGGAAAATGCGTCTTTGAGCATGGTCAGGCCGCCGATACCGGCGATGGCCTTTGAAAGACGGATCTCGCTTTCGTCGGCAGCCACCACGAACAGCTCCAATTCATCCCCCACCTCGAAAGGCAACTCGCCATCGTCGTTGCGGAGTTCCTCAATTTCAACAAGACCGTCGGCTTTCGTTCCGGTGTCCACGAACACGGCCTTGTCGCTGATGGAAATGATCTTGCCATGAATTTTATCGCCGACTTGAATGTCCTCATTCATGCCGGCGGAGTAGGATTCAAAGAGGTCGGCAAAACTCTCTTCCTGCTCGTCGTCGGGCTGGTCTTGCGGATTGGTTGAATGGTCGTCGTCCATGGGCATGCCCCCAATGTTTGATTTAGGAAATTTCCCCATCGGGAAAGAGCACACTTCACCAAAAAACAGCATGATTTGCAAGGAAGAATAGCGGTTGCAAAATTTTATATCATTCCTATATTTCACCGGTTGCAGGAGAACCTGAATCGGGCATTCTAAGCTCAACGCGAGGGAGAGGAGCATCGCTCTAATGGGCAATCAGATTCGAACGGCTTTATTGCTGGCCGTCATGACCGTATTGGTGGTTTTCATCGGCCGATTGATCGGCGGGCCTTCGGGAATGGTTATCGCCTTCATATTGGCCATCGGCATGAATTTTTTCAGCTATTGGTTTTCAGATAAAATTGTGCTGCGCATGTACCGTGCCCAGGAGGTCACGCGACAGCAAGCGCCCGAGCTGTACCAAATGGTGGCCGATCTGGCGCAACGGGCCAATCTGCCCATGCCCAAAGTCTATATCATCCCCAAAGAGACTCCCAATGCCTTTGCCACCGGCCGTGATCCGCGCCACGCCGTGGTGGCCGTTACCCAGGGCCTGCTTAAGTTATTGCATGAAGACGAAATCAGGGGTGTGCTGGCCCATGAAATGGCCCATGTAAGAAACCGCGATATTCTCATCGGATCCATAGCGGCCACCATGGCCGGGGCCATTATGATGCTGGCGTCCATGGCGCGGTGGGCCGCCATCTTCGGCGGCGGACGAAGCGATGATGACGACGGCGGCCTGGGAGGTCTGGGCCTGATCGTGATGTCCATCGTGGCGCCCCTTGGTGCCATGGTCATTCAAATGGCCATTTCCAGATCCCGCGAGTATCTGGCAGATGCCACCGGGGCCGCATTGGCCGGCAGCGGCCTTGAGTTGGCCAACGCCTTGGAAAAGCTGGAGGCCTATTCCAAACGACTGCCCATGGAGGCCAATCCGTCCACTGCCCACATGTTCATCGTCAATCCGCTGGCGGGCCGAACTTTGATGAACCTTTTCGCCACCCACCCCCCCATGGCAGAACGTATTGCCCGTTTAAGGGGGCATCGGCCTGAGGCACCAGCGCCTCCCACCCCGCCCACCCCGCCAAGTTCTGGACGAAACAGAGGCCGAGCCTTTTGGGACGACCTATCAAAGTAGGTATCGCAAACTGAATTTTTTATCTGGATCTCATCGCCTTCAGACAGTATTCTCCAGACAGCACCATTGCCTGCTGGGCGATAAATCCTTGCGGTACCTTGCAAGATGTAACTTTTTCAATCAATCTGGGTTTAGTGAGTTAGATGGATACAGATCCGGACGCTCAATTGATGCTGCAGTTCAAGGCGGGAGACCAGCGCGCCTTTCAACACCTGTTTGACAAGTACAAGCGGCGGGTGATCGGTTATTGTAACCGGTATTGCGGCCATTCGACCGTGGCCGAAGACCTTGCACAGGAGACCTTCTTGCGGGTATACAGAGCGGCTCAACACTATAAACCAAAAGCCCGCTTCAGTACCTGGCTCTTTAAAATCGCATCCAACGTGTGCCTCAATGAGATACGCAAACCAATCTACCGCCAGCGCCTCGAATCCCTGCAGGCATCCCCGGATCAGGACCGGAACCTGCCGGATCATGCCGCCATGGACGCCAACCCGATCCAACCCGACCACCTTTTTGAAGCGCATGAAAGGCAGGCCATGGTGGCGCAGGCCATCACCCGGCTCCCGAAAACTCAACGCGCGGCACTGCTTCTCAGGGTGAACGAAGAGTTCTCCTACCGGGAGATCGGCGCGCAGATCGGGCGCTCCGAGGGTCATGTCAAAACCTTGATTTACCGCGGGCGGCAGCAGCTGAGAAAAGCACTGAGCGCCTATTTTGGAGAGAACGATGAATAGCATATGCAAAGTGGATGCATTGTTAAGCGCTTATCTGGATGGTGAACTGCCCGCAAGACAATCCGCCGAAGTCGAACGCCATCTGGCCGATTGTGAGGCATGTCGCCGATCCCTGCAAGCCTTGCAGCACACAGACACGCATCTTCGCGGGATGGCTGCGCCGGAGCCTTCCGCTGATTTTGATCGCCGGTTCTGGCAAAAGGTGGCGGCCGTCGAAAAAGAGACGCAACGCAGCCCCTGGAGCGGCTTTTGGCTCAAGGGATGGCGCCCTATACTGGCCGGAGGATTGGCCGGCCTGGTGGCGGCCGTTATCATTTATCACCATGGCCGTCAGGCGTTGGGACCGGAGGAGTTGTTCATCGCGGAGCACATGGAATTTCTTAAGAATTATGAATTGCTCGGCAACCTGGAGATGCTTGAACAGTGGGACGCCATGGAATCCATGAAAGAGCAATCCTGATGCGCAAATCTTTGGTTCGCCTGTTGTTGGTCATGGCGATGGGCATGGCCCCGCTCTGGGCCGGGCACGCCCAAGCAGGGGAGCGGGGATCGCAACCGTCCCCGGAGGACCTGCAGGTGATTGCGGTGATGGAAATCCTTAATATGCTGGATTTGGCAACGAACCTGGAAATGGTCGAAGATATGGAATATTTAGTCGAGGAAGATCACGATGAGCCCATCAAAAAAGATTAAGCACGTAATACTGATTTTTCTGGCCGGCCTCTTGTTGGGGGCAACTCCGGGATTTGCTCAAACGCCCTCAAAAAAGGCCGTTGAAAAGTGGCAGCACCTCAGTGATACTGAAAAAGCCGAACTGAGGAAAAGATTCCAGCAGTGGAATGGGCTTACCGAAGAGGAAAAAGCGGCTGTTCGCCAAAAGGTCAAAGCTTTTAAATCCCTGCCACCGGAAGAGCGAGAACGCATTCGGAACAATTTTGCACGCTTTAAAAACCTGCCGCCGGAACGAAAGGCTGAACTGCGGAAAAAATTCCAACGCTGGCGTAACCTTTCGCCCGAACAAAAGCGGCGCATCAGGGCGAACTATCGACAGTATCAAAAGCTTAATCCGGAACAACGGCAACGGCTGCGCCAGCGGTATCAAAAGTGGCGCAGCCTATCGCCGGAAGAACGTCAATTGCTGCGAAAAAGATGGCGCCGCAACAGGCAGCAAAACCAATGACATTCAGTCTCTGTGGTACAGCGCCAGGCACCTCATACAGGATCGAGGCTGCTTCAGCCGGCTCCCCCCATAAGAATGAATACTGCACAGACGCCGCATGCCACCAGAATTACAATTAGATCTCTCATTTGTTCTTTCATTGCATCCTCCGTCAGCAACATTTAATTAATTTTGATCAAGTGGATTGAACCAGCCAATAACACCCCAGGCAGGAATGGAACCGCAGATTCCGATACCAATCTAAAATCAGAACCATGGGTTCACTTTCAAGTGGAAGATCGCCGGACTTCAGGCATCATACCGTTTTGAGATGGCTTCTATAGTCCGACCACCTTCTCCCAGCTCTCCATCTGTGTTTTACACTGGATGCAGTATGCCGTCACCGGTCTCGCACTTAAGCGGGGCAATGGAATATCATCGCCGCAAGACTCGCATATGCCAAAGTCACCTTCATCTATCTTTTGCAAGGCGGTCTTTATCTTGCCGATCAGACGACTTTCTCTCTCTCTGAATCGCAAATTGGTCTCACGACCGATATCCAGAGCCGCCCGATCCAGCGGATCGGCGCTTATTTCACCATCCTTGGAAAGTGCATAGACGGTTTGCTCGGCACGCTGCAGCAGTTCATCCAGTTGGTGTTCTAAAAGCTGCTTGAAATAATCAAGATCAGCGGGACTGAGATTCTGCATAACGTCGTCCTACCCTTTGGGTTCCTGTTTGCTCGGCAAAGGCGCCGCGTCATTATCGCCGGTCTGGAATTCAGGTATAAACCGACAACAGGTCCGGCACCACGGGCGATGTTCGGAAGTTCTGAACACCTTCCGGCAAACTGTGGTGTAATAGTGGTTAGTAGCATCTTGGGGACACACAATGGTGTGTTCCTTCTCTTCTGGCGGCATACCTGCCATAGCCGTCGGGCTCCTTCACTTTTAAGGGCTCACTATGCTTACATCACATAACCTGGGCAGCATTCGATAGCGATCGCTTGCTTTCAAGCCCGCGGACCATCAGATATCAGAGATCGACTCGACGATTTTGAATTTTTTGATGCTGATGCTTCGAAACGTTTTTTTCGATCGATGTACACTGCCTGTCGCTTCAATGCATTGTTGCACAAAATCAAAGAATTTGTGTCCGTTCTCGATTCGATATTCTTCATCATCAGTCGCAAACAGGGCAACCTCGCTAACCCGATCGCCATCCCATTCAATCGGTGTCACCACACCGACCAACATCTCTGTATTTCCATTGGTTTTCTTGGACATAACAGATAGTCCCTTTCATCGACCCTGTCGATTGATTGGCCACCACCGCCCCTTGCGGCTACTCAGGCACGACCCTGAAGCTGAGAACAGTGATAATCTTCATATCTTCTTTTTCTTCAACCGTGCCGATAACTTCCACTTTGGCGCTGATATAATGGGTTACCAAGTCGTTCCCGGCAGGTGTTTCAGCAACTTCAAAAAGTTGCCCTTCAGCATATAGCTGATAGTTGTCATTAACCTCACCCACCAAAGTCACGTCCCCAGCCGTTGCCAGAACTGCACAGACAAGAACCAGCGCAATCGCAGTTGACGCAACCCGACCCAATGCTTTCATGGCCCTGCTCCCTTTTTAAAAAAATGCCGTACCATAAACCCAATCCTGTTAGGCATGGTTATGCTGCTTTTTCGGTGGCATCTTTTTCAATATGAAAATCATAGCCGTGTTTGTCCGAATAACCGTGGAACAGGATCAGATTGATGTGATTGTCCAGCACATCATAATTGGACACATTGACACCCGCCTCGGCCGCATCGCTTTCACTGAAGATACGAAAATCGAAAAGCGATTTATCATTTTCCCGCAGGCGCTTGGCACACTTAAGCGACCAAACCCAGTCAGGGTCCATTTTCTCTTTGACCACCAGATACATGCCCATGTGCTCAGGAAGCTCCTTCGGTTTGGGCAATTTGACCTTGGGTGCATGGCCCACACTTTCGGTCCGTGTATTTTTTTGCCAGAATTTCCAGCCCATCGCTGATTCTCCTCTTAAACTGATTATTGATCTCCAAGTCATTGAATCGCAGCATCACGAATGCACACGTGATTCATCCGTCTTCCCGATCAATTGCTCACGGACTTGCCTTTGAGCGTCATGGACGCCATCATCAATTCTCTCCCGATGGCGTCCATGGCTCGCAGGCAGCCGGCTTCCTCCACGGCGGTATCGATTATCTGCACAGTGGTCATTGGCCACTGGCCGCATCCAGATTAAGCGAGCGTAAAACGAACAGCGTATCTACCGCCCGATGCATGCACCCCTTAAAAGGAGATCGATGCCGCGCGCGGATATGCGGGCTATTTGTTCACCACGGTGAAGCTGTCGATGGTAATGACTTTCTCCCCATCAACCTCTTGTACCGTGCCGGTGACATTCACAGTCTCACCCACCATCGCGGACAACTCATCACCTTTTTCAGTCTCTGCAATGGTATACACATTGCCGTCATCGGCAATAATGTCATTGGCCGAACCGACTTCGCCGGTCAGCATGGTGTTTGCCATGGCCGGTACAGCAATGAAAAGACCTACAACCACCAGTGAAATCACGAACAAGGTTTTCATAAATTGTTTCATCTTCTACCTCCTGGTTTTAAAATATTCGGGGATGTGCAATTTGCTTCATTGCGTTCTGGTGAACCGATTTCAAAATACGTGCCTAAATCACATCTACTTGTTTTTACAACACTTAATATCAAAAATGATTTGTGAGAGAAGCAAAAATTCCGATAAGTGCATTGATCTGACCGGCGGATCTTCCGCACCTGGGCCGGTTGATATCTATTATACTGAATTTATTGTTTAAATTATTCGAAGGATCGATTCCGATATACAATAACAATCGGAATTGCCGGTTCCTACACGGTTTGCCAGAGGAAACCACCGGCGACTATAAACCGGGCACTGCATGGCTTGGACCGAAACTTCGGCCAATTTCGGCGCATCGAACCGCCGCCGCCAATACCGACGCCGAGATGCCGAGCAAAGATGCTGACACCATGATAACTTATTGAATTTATGGGATATGGATATGCGTCACAAAAAAATCCGGGCACCAGGGTTCCGGTCATCTAGCATGCCTGAAACGTCGGGTTATTTAAAATCTTCTTTGCGCAAGCCGTAACGTTTCATCTTGTTGTAGAGCCCCCTGGGATGAATACCGGCCACCTGTGCGGTCAGATCAATTCTTCCGCGCGTTTTTTGAAGCACTTGCGTCAAATATCGAAGCTCCACCTCATCCAGTACGATCCTTTGAACCTCGGGGAGTGTTCTATGTACCAGCTCATCCCAATTGAAACCCGCACCGCAGGCAAGACCGTCGTCTTCGACGGCGTCTCCGTGAAATACATAGGGCAATTCGTCCATGCTGAGCTGATCGGTTTTGCACAACAAGATGGCGCGCTCGATAACATTCATAAGCTCCCGAACGTTGCCCGGCCAATCATATTCACAGAGCGCTTTCAGGGTCTGGTCCTGAATGCCGTTGATCTCCCGGCCGATTCTGTAACGATAGTAAGCCATAAAACGCCTGACCATGGTGGGGATATCTTCCCTGCGGTGTCTCAGGGGAGGGATGGTGAGCATCAGCACACTCAGCCGATAATAGAGATCCTGACGAAACCGGCCATTGGCGATCTCTTCCTCCAAATTTTGATTGGTGGCGGCGATGACGCGTACATCCAGCTCGATGGCCGCCTCGCTGCCCACCGGCTTGACCTCATAGTCCTGCAAGACAGTCAACAGCTTGGTTTGCAAGTGCAGGGGCATTTCACCGATTTCATCCAAGAAGATGGTGCCACCGTGGGCCAGTTCAAACGCCCCCCGGCGGTATCGAATGGCACCGGTGAAGGCGCCCTGTTCATGACCGAACAGCTCGCTTTCCAATAGCTGTTCCGGCATGGCAGCCATGTTAACAGAAATAAAAGGACCCACCGAGCGCGGACTTTGGGCGTGAATGGCACGCGCCAGATGTTCCTTTCCCACGCCGGTTTCGCCCAACAGCAATATGGGGGAATCGCTGGGAATCACCTGCAGCACATCCTCCATGAAGAGCTGCATGGCTCGGCTTTCGGAAACAAAATCGGCAATTCTGGGATCGGCCGCGCCGCGCCGGTCAAACCGCCGGCGCTGAATAAATTGCCGCCTGGACTCCAAAGCGGTTTCGATGGCTTCAAAAATGCTCTTTTTGGAGATGCCGCCATAAAGCACCACGTCGGCGCCGGCGGCGGTCAATTGTGCATGCGCCTCGGCCGAACCGCTGTCCAGCAGTACGACGGTAGTGGGCGATTCCGGCAGTTCGTTCAGCATGGCGATACCGTCGTCCACTTTCCCCGGAATAGTGGTTTCGCTGATGACAATCACATCACATCCGCAGCGCATCACCTTTTGCCACACCGATCGCTGGCCCCACGGGGTTTCAACGCGGACGTCCGATGCTGAAAGTTTACGTTCCAGATAGTTCTGCAAAGCGATATCCGTCACAGCCAATGCCACGCGTACAAGCAAAGTTGCCTCCTAATTTCGGTATTTAATTACCACTTTAAAGTGGTGCCAAGAAAAGGCACAAATCGGTATTACGCTGCCGATTATCGTCGTTTATTTGCATTTGTATCAGCTTCAGGTTCGAATTGATCCATCCAGTATATTTAATATTAATGATCCATCAAGCCGGCATCCAGGAACATGGCAGCATAAACCAGGGCAGCTGGGTTCATTTACGGTATTCAAATTCATATTACAACTTTTTTAAGTATTTTTATGCTGATTAATTCTTCCCTTCACCGTTTTACCGATTGCCGTCTTTTATATATAATACATAAATTCAACATGTTATTTGTTGGCTGCATTAATGGCACACAACATGCTAAGTGTATGAGACCGCCGAGCGGTAACGTAAGCAATCAATCTTGAAGGAGTCTTGCAAGAATGAGCTGGTCTGATGCCGAGGATCTTTATGAGGACGAAAAGCCGTATAGAAGCCAGAGAAAACCGCGCCAACATTTCAATCACGATGACAATGGCGATGGCCATCGAAAAAAACACTCGGGAAAGCAATCCCATCGTCGCCGAACCCACGAAGACGATTTTTGGGAAGAAAACCAGCGTTAAGTGGCCTCGCATTTTAGAAAAGCACTGCATTTTACGCTGGAATTCTTCGGCGCCGGCAATTTAAGACGATTCACTTTTGGCGCTTGAACATCAATCAATTACGGGCCACCAAACCGCCATCAAACCCAGATCGCGGACGCCGGCATCTTATTCAATGTCGCTCTGCGCACAAATCCGGAAGGAGGTGCATGCATGCTCAAAGTTGAAGTCTGCAACGATCTCGAAAAGGCCAAGGGGCTTTGGCAACGCTACTGGCCCCAAAACTGCCTGTTTGACCTTTGGCCGGTCAGGGCTTGTTTTCAAGATCAATACAACAACGCACCGCACTTCCTGGTGGCCTCACAGGGGCGCCAGGTGTGCGGTATGCTCGCCTTGAGTTGGATCGAAGAAGCACAATGTTACGGCCATTTTCCCGGCGAATTGTGGCAGGGAAAAACCTGGCTGGAACAAAACAAAATCGTGGCCGCCAATCCTGTGGCAACTCGCAGCCTGGTGGACCATATCCCGGCCGGTACCCGACTCCGTTATCTCAGCTTGGACGACCGCATCGAGATATCCCCCTGGGCATCATTGGATGAAACCGGGTATCTGTTTTTTCCACGACAATTCAGCAACTCCTTTGAAATCTACTGGGGCGCCTTTTCCGGAAAGTCGCGGAAAAAAATCCGTTGTGAGATTGAACGCCTTAAAGCGAGCGGCGTTGAATTCCGATACAACCGCCCGGCGGATATCGATTGGATGCTGCGCCTCAATATGGAACGCTATCACCATCTCTCCTATTTCGATGACGCTCGTTTCCTGCACGCCTTTGAAAAGCTGGCGTCCTGGCTGCAGGCCAACAACCTGCTGCGGGTCACCACCGTCCTGATCGGCGGACGGGTAGCAGCCGTAGATATGGGCGCCGTCTGGAACAACACCTACACGGTCCTGGCGGGAGGCACCCATGCCGATTTTCCCGGCGTGGCCAAACTGATCAACCTGCATCACCTGGAGTGGGCTTGCACCCAGCAGATGACCATGGTGGATTTTCTGTGCGGAGAATTCAACTGGAAACATCGATTCCACCTCACCCCCCGTCGGCTCTACAAGATATGGCAGCCGCAAATCATGGATACACGGCATGCACCCATCGTCTGGAACCAGC
>Ga0210123_1001631_pt1 | contig 11220 bp, 8 predicted proteins | sample Muzzi_PWB_D2_FD_185535 | JGI IMG/M metagenome (GOLD analysis project Ga0210123, IMG submission 185535) | Wetland microbial communities from San Francisco Bay, California, USA, that impact long-term carbon sequestration - Muzzi_PWB_D2 (SPAdes) | ecosystem: Environmental > Aquatic > Marine >... | reverse complement strand
CCGCCATCAACCCGACGAACGTATTGGAACGCGCCGTTCCGGCAATGAAATCCATCACCCGGTCCATGAGTCGCGCGCCGATGCCGCGTCCCTGGTACCGGGGACGAACGATCACGTCCTGAACGTAGAGATATATCCCGCCGTCACCGACGACGCGCGCGCAGCCCACGATCTCGCCACACCGATCCTCGGCGCACACGGAGTACAGGGTGGACGAGAGGGCGACGTTCACCCCCCGCTCGTCGACCTCTGCCCAGCCGACCTCCCGTCGCAACACCCGGTACTCGGCCGCCGTGGGCGACCGTTCGATGAGACGGATCTCACTCATGTGGCCTCAATGGCCGCCCGGCCTCGAATCTTGACGGTCGGGGTAATGACAACTCCCATGGTCCGCGTCGCCCTGCCCCGGGTCCCGACCGTGTCGGGTCTCGCTCCGACTCCCTGGTCGCCCGGGCCCAATCGACGGAGGGCCGGCCCAAAGAGCTCGAGACCGAGGCTCGACCCGGTGTCGAGCGTCACATGGACGGGCTGTCCGTTGACCTCTACGTCTAGGATCGGCGCGACATCGTCGGGAAGCATCGGGAGCGGAACGACGAGTTCGTCTCGGCCAATCCGTCGAGCCACCTCCTCGGCTTCTCGCGAAGTTGCGAAGAACCGCACTCGTCGCTTCGGATAGTCGATCTGCACGATGCGACCGTCTCGAAAGCCACGACCCCGCACGCCATGCAACGGCTCGCCCCGCGGACGCTCCGTCGCGGTTGGCGGCGTGTTCCTGGGCGGCGGCGTCGGCGCTCCTATGAGGCTGACCGCCGCAATGAGAGCCCCGGAAACGATGTGGCGCATCATTGGGACGGGGCGGGCTCGCGGAGCTTCGCCAGAAAACGATCGATCCTCCGGGTCACGGGTTGCGGGTCGTCGTACCACAGACGGAACTCCGCTGTGAAGGCTGCCGAGTCGGAGAGTGGCGCTGTCGAACGACCAGGCTCACTGGACGCAACCACCTCCTATTTCCCAATGCCGGCCCAGATCGATATCTGACGCACCGTAAGAATCGATGGACGTCCGGCATTGGACGCGCGGATCGGGTCGCGTCGTCGACTGGGTGGACGCGTCGATGCGGCGCGGCGCCGACTACCGCCGTTACGGATGGGGAGGGAATCGTGGTACGTGGAAGACTGTTGCAGGCGGTCGTCGTCGCGGGTCTAGGTCTCGAGGCCCTACCCGCGTCGGCCGACGAGCAGGGGAGCGGGACCACCGAACGGATCCGGCCCGGGGACATCGTCGTCGCGAACATCGGCGACCACTCGGTATCGGTGTTCGACGGGGAGACCGAATCGTCCGGTTCGACGGAGAGACCGGAGCGTTCAGGGCCGCCGTCGCGACGCTACCGAACGGCGGCGTGCCCATGGGCCTCGCGTTTCGTGGACCGCGGCTCGTCATCGGCGACTTCGTGAAGGGCCGACTGTTTTTCATCGAGACGCCCTTCGGGGAGGGCGACAGCTCGACCCCGGGCCGGCTTCGGGAGGTGGCGCGCGAGGGACTGCTGCGTCCCGAGAACCTGGCCGTGCGGCCGGACCGGGCGCACCGGCCCTGACGCCGATCGCCGACTTCATGGCAATGCTGATCCAGATTGGCGCAGTGAAGCTACCGTCCGCGTGACCCGTTCGCTCCAACCTATGGAGCACGACTATGAGTAAGTCCGCCTGGAAGGCTCGAGTATGTCCAAGCTAAGTCGACTCGATCATCTTGCCGTCTTCCTGTGTACCGTCACCCTCCTGCCGTGTCTCGTGGGATGTGGGGACAGCGCATCGGACGGGGTGCTCTGGGTGGGTCGCCTCGGCAGCGACACGGTCGTCGTCGAGGGGGCGCGGCAGGCGGGCTCGCGGATCGACGGGACGATCGTCAATGTCGCTGCGGGCCTCCTGGTCCAGCGGTACGAGGTGGACCTGGACGAGAACGGCGACGTCAGGGCTCTGAGGAGCTGGACTGTCCCCGATCTCGTCACGCCGTTGTCGCCCGAAGCTCCCCCCACACTTTCGGTCGAGATGGGCCGGGACTCGATCCGCATCATCCGCTCGCGCCCCGATGGTCCGGAGGTTTCGGCGATCCCGGCGGTGGAGGGAGCGGTGCCCATCTTCGACGCCTTCTTCAACAACCCGATGGCGCTGATGGATGTCGCGCTCCAGGCCGCGAAAGCGCGTGGCGACGGAAAGCTGAAACTGTACTATCTGGGCTCGCCGGGCGTGGAGGAGCTCCCGATCCGGGAGGCCGACTCGGGCAGACTATCGTTCCCATACGTGTTGGCATCAACATACCCGATGATGGCCGGTGCACGACTGCGCGCCACCTTGAGGGACGGCGGGCTGACTCAATTCGATGCGCGGGAGACGACCTTCAAGATCGTGACCGATCGGGATCCGTGGAGCGACCCTCTCCCGCTGGCCCGACGGTTCGAGGAGCGCGGGCTCGGGTCGGGCGGTATCAGCGGCATGTCTCCACCGAGAACGGCATCGGGCCACGTCGGTCCGGTGGACATCGCCGTCTCGTACGGGCAACCCAGTCGGCGCGGTCGGCATATCTTCCCCGATGTCGTTCCGTTCGGTCAGGTCTGGAGAGCCGGAGCCAACGCCGCGACAGAGATCAGCTTCAGTGCGGATGTCCTGGTGGAAGGTCAGCCGGTACCGGCGGGGAGCTATTCGATATGGGTCGTTCCAGGGCGACAGGCCGACACGCTCATCCTCAACAAGGCCACACGAATCTGGGGAGTGATGTATGATGCCGAGCAGGATCTAGTTCGCGTCCCACTGCGTCGGGAACTTGTGCAGGAACCGATCGAGTCGCTCACGTACTCCATCACACCCGAAGCCGGGGCGGGCAGAGTCGCGCTGGCGTGGGACGACCGTCGCCTCAGCGTCCTCGTCGAGCCAGCCGACCAAGCACCGAACAAGGTTCCGACCGACTCGATCGATGCCGGCTCGACTCGGTGAGGAGATACGGCGCGGCCTCGACCGCTCGGAGACCGCCGAGGTCGAGACGGTCGCGTCCAACGGGAGGAATCCGTGGTACTGATCGGGACGAGGCGAGCGCCCCTGCTTCCATGAGCGGGGCAGTGGGCGCCATCGCGGGGCACCGGAGCCGGAGAGCCTTCGTCGGGTTCTCGATCGCCCTGGCCACCGGTGCGCTCGCCTGCGCCGGAGGCGGCACCCGGACACTGGGTGTCGGCCTGCGAAATCGCAGCCTGGAGCTCGACGTGGAGGTCACTGATAGCCCGTACATGTACCGAACTCGGACGACGTTCAGGTACGATGTTGATGTCACGGGCGACGTCTACTTTGTCGTGCCGGGTGTCAACGATCTTTCCCGCCTCCACGTCAGGCTGGACGGCCGGCCGGTAGATCCGGAGACCCTGTACCGAGCTCCACATCCCACGTACGAGGGTGAGGAGGTCGTGCGTATTCCGGAGGACGCGGGGGCGGACCGGACCGGCAGCCACGAACTAGTTGTAACCACGCCATGGTTGTCGACACCGGAAGCATACTTCGCGCGCTGGGGGAGCTGGCATCCGTATCTGGGAGATCGTGCAGATCCTGTGCCCATTGAGCTCGTGGTCGAGGCGCCCACGGCTCTCGCGATCGTCGCATCGGGACGCCGGACGGGTGAGACGATCGAAGGCGAAGTGCGCCGAAGCCGCTGGCGCAGCCGGAACCCCCAGGGGTGGATGTTCCTCGCCGTCGGGCCATATGTAGACGTCACACTGAGCGAAGGCGAGATCCCGTTCCAGGTGTGGCTCCCGCAGGACGACGAGGCGTTCGCGGCCGTCGATCCGGAGGTTTTCGTCATCGAGCCGTTCCGGGTGCTTCGCTTCCTCGCAGGGAAACTGGGTCCGAGCGGCATCGACACGGTCCGTCTTGTGTTCTTCCCGGAGCCGAGTCTGCGGAACTTTTCCATCGACGGCCTCGTGGCCGGAAGCGCCGCGACGGCCGCCCGCGTATCGAACAGTCCCGAGTTCCTGCGGGGGTTTCTGGCCCACGAACTGGCACACTACTGGTTCGGCGATCTGGTCCGCGGCAAGGGACCCGGCGCTCGATGGCTCTCGGAGGGCTTCGCCGAGTACTGGCGATACCGCTACGAAGAGGCCGTGGGCGCCGATCCGTTGCCGTGGTCGTACCGCAACCAGCTCCTGCTCACCATTTTCCGGAGCGGCGAGATGCCGACGCTGCTGGAGCCCGCGACGGGGGAGGCCGAGGCCCTGTACTACCAGAAGGGGGCCTACGTCCTGTACATCCTGGAGCGGTGCCTGGGTCGTGACCGGCTGGACGCCGCGATGCATGCCTTCGTGAACGAGCATCGAGGCCGCATGGTCGAACCATGGGCGTTCTTCGAAACGGTAGCCGAAATCGCGGACACCAATCTCGATTGGTTCGTCCGGCAGTGGCTCGAGCGCCCGCGCGGACCCGTTCTCGCCGACCCCGTCGTCCACTTCACGGGCGACTCAGGGCGTGTACGGGTGACGGTCGAGGTGAGCCAGGCGCTTCCGACCTATCGGGTCGACCTCCCGATCGTCATTCGCACGGCCGACGGCGAGGAGCACGTGTTCACGCGTCGGGTAGACAGCCTCAACGAGCGCTTCACGTTCGACCTGACCGAGTCGCCCGTATCCGTCACCCTCGATCCTGAGTCGACGATCCTGAAGTGGTTTCCAGGGGAGCGCCTTCCGATCGACTTCGCATCCTTTCGTGCCGAGCTGCTCGCGGGGTCCCCGTACCGGATCGTCGGAGCCGAGGTGTCGCGCCGGTGGGACCCGGTCAGGGAGTGGATGACGGAGCAGTTCGGCGTACCTGAGTCCGCCACGGCGCCGACAGCGCGACACCTCGTCCTGCTCGGGGGACGGGCAGCCCGAACGCGCGCCCGTCTCGCCCCGGACCTCCCGGAACCGGCCGAAGGAACGGTCCAGGTCTTCGTCCGACGCGACCCCGAGGACGCCGGCCGGGCCGTCCTGGGGATCGAGGGAGACATACCGGATGTGCTGCCGCCGCTGATCCCGGAGGCGCCGCTGTCGTTCATCGTGTTCCGCGACGGCAACGTCATCGGCGCCCATGCGACGGGCCTGCCCGAGCTGACCTGGAGCAGAGCGAACCCCGAAGGTGGCGAATGAGACGGAGCTTTGCGTGGGCGGGTGCTTCCCCGGTGGCCTCGTACTGTCGTGCTTGCCGTGTTCCCAACAAGCATGGGACGGTTCGAGGGTCGTACTTCTGCCCAGTCGTACCGGTGCCCACCGGTGATTGGATGTCGTTCGCGACTCGTCCGCGCCAACGACCTCGCGTCAATCCGCGCAACTGAGATTCCGCAATCGGAGGCAAGTGGCCATGAGTCCATCGCGCATCATCACCCTCGCGTGCTGCGCGCTCGCGTTTCTGTCGCGCGGCCTTTCCGGCCAAAGCCTGACCAACTTCGAACAGCGGGTGACCGAATCGACGTTCTCAGACGGGCTGAAGGTGGTCCTGGTCGAACGACACGACGCCCCGGTGACGGCGTTCGTGAACTGGGTCGACGCGGGATTGGTGAACGGCACGACCGACTCGGAGGCCGAGGCGGCGGCCCTCGACCGGGTCGACGAGATCTACGCGAGACTCGAGCGTGCGCGGCGCGAAGGCGACCAGGAGCAGCTCGCGGAGCCGGAGGACCCGCTCGCGGCGCTCGGCTGTGAGCGTTTCGAATGGGTACAGGCAGAGGGGATCTCCGACAAGGCGGGGATCCTCGTCCCGGCGCGTATCGGAGGGAAGAGCGCCCGCCTCCAGCTCGACACCGGATCGCAGAGCACCCTGCTCTACGCCGGGGCGGCGACGCAGCGGGGGCTCGAGGTGCACGCCGACGAGAAGTCCGGGCGGACGCTCACCCGTCCGCTCGACCTGGAGGTCATCGGAACCTCGATCGCCGGGCGCGAGCTCCTCGTCGAGCCGGATATGGGGCAGGTCGATCCGGCCGGCACTCTCGGGCTGGATCTGCTCGTCGGGAGGGTCAGCGTGATCGACTTCCCGGGTGAGAGGTTCTGCCTTCTCGACGAGGACGACCCGCGTACCCGAGAGCTCCTCGCCGCCACCGACTTCGCGCCCGCCGCCCTGCGCGACCGCAAGCTCTTCATCAACGCGACGATCGGCGACCAGACCCTCGACGGGATCTTCTTCGACAGTGGCTCGAGCGCCTTTTCGCTTGTGGTGGACCTCGACCTCTGGCGGCGCCTGACCGGGCGCCGGGGGAGCGAGGAGTCCAACACCACCTGGGTGGTCCCGTCGTGGGGCGAGAGCCTCACCCTCGTCGGAGCACCGGCCCTCGCTCCGATGGCGGTCGGCGGAGCCGCGGTCGATCGGCCGATGGTGTTCTACCAGCCAGCCGCCCCCGAGACGTTCGCGCAGTGGGGCTTCCCGGTGCAGGGTTTGATTGGCAGCGTACCCTTCCTCGACCGGATCGTGGTCCTCGACCTGCGCCCAGGCGCCGTGCGCTTCGGCCTCATGTCGCCATAGGCGCCTGGTTCGCGACCCGCTGCCTCGCGGTCACCATTCGGGCGAGTCCGCTGGGGCTGTGCGGACAGGCGTTACCGACGGCCCGGCAAGCCCGGTGCCGGCGTAAGGTTCTCGTCCCCAGCGGAATTGGTCACCGTGAATGCCATTGAGGTGGATCGAGAGACCGGGGGGAGACATGGGGCGGATCACGAACCTCGCGAGATGGCGCTGGACGAAGAGCTGGTGGATTGGGGTGGCGTCGGGATCCCGGTGGTCGCCGCGGCGGGGGTACTCGGAGTGCGAGGCAGCGACCGGCGTCGGGCTCGATGAAAAGGCCGGCAAGTTTCGCTGTAGGAAGCCCGGGGCGCCACGTGGCGCGCGATAACCTGCCACATCGGAGAATGGTGAAATTGGATCGCTTGCACCTCGTCGCGCGCCTGCAAGTCGGACTCAGCCTGCTTGTGGGCGCTTCCTGCGCCCCCCAGCCGCCGCCAATGCCATCGGCGGAATGCGCGTCGCTCTGGGGCGTGCCCGGAGCACCGGATTTCGTCGAGGCGCTGACGGCGGCGACGGCCACGCCACTCCCGGTATGGCCGGGCTACGATCTCGGGGACGGTTTCTACGTACTGTACGCAGGCGACATCGCTACCGGCGAGGCGTGCGTCGGACTGTGGCACGCCGGACGGGCCGTGGCCTATGCGCAGTTGCCGGTGCCGCCGCGCTTCAGCACCCCGCTGTACGGGTACTTCCTCCCGGATGCACCACGACGCGACTCTAGTGACGGTTTCCCTTCGGGCCGACAGCCGGGCGAACTCGTCTCCTGGCTCGAGGGCAACGGCGTCGTGCGGGCGACGATCATGCCCGTGCGGGTTGAGGGATTCCCCATCGAGCTATCTCCGCTGGTCAAGACGCAGATCGGGCTGCACGAGGCCTTCCACGTCGAGGTCCAGTCGGCCCATTGGGTAGGCGCGAAGGCCAACTGGCCCTCCTGGGATCGCCAGCCCGATCGATCGGACATGCAGGGCTGCTATGCGGCGACCCGCGTCGTCGAGGAGACCCTCTCGGCGGAGAGAGAAAGCCTCGCCCGGATGATCGAAGCCCTCCTCGATGACCGCCGGGCCGACGCCTGCCGGGCGGGTCGGGATTTCCTCGAACGGCGCTCCGCACGTTACCTGCTCCTTGACACGCTGCGAGTGCAGGGATCCGACGGAGCCCCTACGCGCTGCGCGGTGGCGGAAGCCATCATGGAACTCGAGGAGGGCACGGCCGACTACGCAAGCTGGACCATGCTCTTCGAGCTAGGACTGGTCGGCCGTGACCAGCTCCTGAGCCGGTACCGCGCCATTCAGAGCGACGCCTTCTACGTCACCGGTGCGATGCAGCTCCACGCCATTGCCGCCATGCGGCCAGAGGGCATGGCGGCCGCCACGGCTCGCATCGCCGCTTCCGAGACGGTCCGGTCAGGAGCGATCCAGACCGTGTTCGACGAGACCCTCGCAAACTGGTGCCGGTAGTCGAGTGGCAGCGCAACAGGCTGCGGAAGGTGGTTCTTCACGGTTTACCGTGGGTTCAGGTGGAGTCCGCCGCAGTGGAACAGGAAGAGCACATCGAAGACGACGCCTGGAAGGTTGTTCGACGCCGCGGCCGGAAGAAACGGCCTTGAGCCACGTAGTGTGCGGATCAAGGATCAGAAGACTTTGTGGCGGAGCGCCGGTGACCAGCCATGCATGGAATGCCATGTCGCGATCCACGAGATCGGCCCAGTTTCGCTGTTTCGCCGCACGGTCGATGGACTTCGCGAGGCCGCGCAACTCGGGGATCTCGGCTCGACGAACGGCACGAAGCCCTGCCGGCTCCAGGACACGTCGGATTCGAAAGATCTCACCCACATCCTCTCTTCCCGGCTGCGCGACGGTGATTCCGCGGTGGGGGCGGTGAACGACGAGCCCCGAACGGCTCAGGCGGTGCAGCGCCTCGCGAAGCGTATTGCGCGACACGTCGTATCGGGCGGCGAACTCCGCCTCGCGCAGTCGCGCACCGGGCGGAAGGTCGCCGGCGAGGATCTCTCGCCGAAGGCGGCGGCGAGACCAACCGCGACGGCGAGAGCGAGCATGTGGGCTACGCGTTTCATGCCGTGTCTCGCAGGCGCCCCGGTGGCAACCCCGTCGCATCGCCGACCTGCCGCGTCATGTGGCTCTGGTCGGCGAAGCCGGTCGCATATGCGATCTCGGCTAGCGGACGCCGCGTGTCGACGATGAGGCGAATCGCACGCTCGAGACGCACTCGCCGTACGTACGCGCCCGGCGTGAGACCGTAGTACCGGCGAAAGGTGCGTCCCAGATGATCAGGATGCACGTCCGCGTCGCACGCCAACTCGGCCAGGGAGGGGGGATCGGTGAAGTGTTCGTGGAGCGCGTCCCGCACGCGGGCGAGCCAGGAAGGGGCGACCGTCCCCGCGAGGTCGTGCACACTCGACCGTACGGCATGCCCGAGCACTTCCAGCAGGAGCCCCTCGACGACGAGTTCGCTCACCGGGTCGGGCTCGAGGAATTCGGCGTGGATCCGCCGGGCGCTTCGGGCCGCCGAAGGGACGCTTCGGCCCGGTGCGGACGAGAAGAGCGATCCGATGGCCTCGAACCTGTCGATCATGGCGTCCGGCAACTCGACGAGAAGCGATCGTGCTCCCGTGTCCCCGAATCGATTGGTGTGGACGGCGTCGAATCGCTTCAGCAGCACCCCGCCACGCTGCATGTGGAACTCCCGGCCCTCGACGGTCTCGACGAAGCCGCCGTCGAGAACATAGGTGAGGCACGTGGATCCGTGATGATGCGGTGGGAGTCGCAGGCCCGCCGGATGCGCCGACTCGGTTGCCCGAACCCCCCCCCAGCTCGCCGATCCGAGCCGGTCGCCCTGAGTAATGCTCTCGAATTCCTTGGCAACCATGGTCCCCGCGCTCCGCGCTGTTCCGACCGGTCCGGCCGGTTTCGATACCACCAGACGGCCCCATAATACTATGCTAGCATGGGAGGGGAGTTTCGTCGCGCTACCTGCCGCTGTCCGCGCGCGCCGCGAGAGCGGCGCGCACCTCGTCCGCCAGGTCGGCGAGCTCGTCGGCCTCGTACGATCGCCCCCGCACCATCACCCCGAGTGGTCGCCGTAGCGTCGAGAGGTCGGCGCGCGGGTCGGCGTCCAGCAGGAGGAGGTCCGCTCGTTGACCGGGGCGTACCGTGCCGAACTTCGGCTCGCCGGGCATCAGACAGCGGCCCGGATTCCTAGTGGCCGCGCCCAGCGCGTCGTAGGGCGACAACCCCGCGTCCACCAGGGTCTTGACCTCGTCGATCAGCGATCTCCCCGGCACGAGAAGCGGATAGGGGGCGTCCGTGCCGGCGAGCAGGGGGACACCGGCCTCGTGGAGCTTTCGGGTAAGGTCCATCTGGATCTGGAGGAAATGCTCGCGTCGTGGGCGGGCGTCGGCCGGAGCGGGAGTTTGATAACTCCGCCACCAGTCCTTTACCTCGGGGTCGACCAGGCTCCAGTCGAGTGTTTCGAACAGCCTGTCGGTGAACTCGGTGCCCCGGCGCATTGCCAGGGTCATGCCGCGGAGGGTCGGCGTGACGCAGGTCTCCTTGCCGTAGCGCCGAAACAGGTCGACGATCATGTCAGTACGGGCCGACGGAAGCGTCATGACGTCGGAGCGTCCGAATGTGGCGTAGAGGAGCTGTTCGACGTGTTCGATCGTGCGCTGTCCCGCCTCCAGCTCCCGCCGGACGCCCACGTCCATCGGCACATGTCCCGCGAAGGGAAGACCGGCGGCCTTCGCCTCGTCGACGAGCGCGTCGTAGGCGCCTCGCGACAGGCCGTCGTAGACTTTCACGAAGTCGTAGCCGGCGGCCGCCTGATCGTCGACGATGGCACGCGCCGCCTCGGGCGTGTCAGCGATCACCTCCGGCCAGGGCGTGTCTTCGCCCGCCACCAGCGGACCCGCGGTGATCATGTTCGGCCACGGAACCGACTCGGAGCGCTGGCGGTCGCGGTTCTCGAGCCGCCCCGGGAACCCGTGCATCATCCGGACGGTCGTGATGCCCGAGGCCGGATAAAGGGGGAGGAAGTCACCGCCCGCGTGCGTGTGACTGTCGACCAGGCCCGGCATCAGGTAGAGCCCCTCCAGGTCGTACCGTCTCGCACCCGCGGGGACCAAGACGTCCCCGGCCGGACCGACCGCTTCGATTCGGCCGTCGGACACCACGACCGTCTGGTTCGCGAGCAGGGTGTCCCGATCCATCGGCAGGATGTTGGCTCCCACCAGCGCGATCCCTTCGCCGTCTGCCCGGCTCGCGACTTTCGCAGCAGAGCCCTCCGTCGGGAGTCCGGCATCCGCCGCGCTCGACGGTACGCCTGCCGCCGCGCGTCTCGGGATCTCTCCGGCTCGTGCCGCCACAAAGATCCGCGCGATGGTGGCGGCCTCGTCGTGGATCCAGTCGCGTCCCTGCATGTTGGCCAGGAGCGCGACGGCCACGTGGCCGTCAACGTCGGCCATCACCGCTGACCAGGCGTCGACGTTGCCTCCCGTCCGCCGAAGCCAGAGCTTGCCCAGCGTATCGCGCACGGCGTCCCAACCGATCGAGGCGGGGACGGTGTCGCCTGCGAGCGTCGTCTGCGGCGTGAGAACCAGTCGATGGGAGGCCGGCGTCAGGCCGCGTCCGTCCGCCATCGCAACCGC
>Ga0210123_1001629_pt1 | contig 11223 bp, 10 predicted proteins | sample Muzzi_PWB_D2_FD_185535 | JGI IMG/M metagenome (GOLD analysis project Ga0210123, IMG submission 185535) | Wetland microbial communities from San Francisco Bay, California, USA, that impact long-term carbon sequestration - Muzzi_PWB_D2 (SPAdes) | ecosystem: Environmental > Aquatic > Marine >... | reverse complement strand
CGTAGCATACGGCGCGGCCGTCGAACTCGATGCGATAGCCGGTCGCCCCGTTTGGATGATTGAGCGCCGCCGTGCGCAGATGCACGCCGGGCTGCGGCTCGATCGTGTCGCCGGCGGTGAAGTCGTGGAAGCTGATGTTGCAGGCGAAGATTTCCGGCGGCACCGGGAACAGCGGCGCCATCATCAGCTTCGAGATCGCCTCGCGCAACGTGAGCTCGGGCAGCAGGTGGCCGGCCCAGAGCCGGAATCGCGCCGCGGGATCGAACAGCGGTGCGAAGAACGGCAGCCCGACCACGTGGTCGAGATGCGTATGGGTCAGGAAGAGGTCGCCGCTCAGGCCGGACTGTCCGGCCAGCGTTTCGCCGAGCGAGCGCAGCCCCGTGCCCGCATCGAACACCAGCAGGTGTTCGCCGCAGCGCACCTCGAGGCACGACGTATTGCCGCCGTAGCGGCGGTAGTCCTCGCCGGGGCAGGCGATGGAGCCGCGTACGCCCCAGAACCGTACCCGGAAATCTGGTCGATGATCCGACACGTCCCTATCCTACCACCCCCACGGCGCGGCAATTCTGTGACAACGGTCACATAACCGACCCCCGTCGGCTTCTTTGTAAGCGACCCCAGCCGGCCACCCAACCGAATTCTCGGCATGCGAACCGCGGCGGAAAAACCCCGGCCCGAACGGGGTTGCCGTGCGCGGAGGCGGGAGGCAAGACTGGCCGCGGCCGGCGCACCGGCCGGGAGAGCGCGACCGCATGAACCCCATCCGCAGCAACTGGCCGGCCATCGCCTATGGCCTGGCGCTGGCCTTCTTCGCCGCCTATCAGCAGTTCAAGCTGCCGCCGGCGCTACCGGTGCTGCTCGACGCCTACGGCTACGACCGCACCCTGGCCGGCGGCTTCATGTCGGTCTACGCCGTCGCCGGGCTTCTGCTTTCGCTGTTGCTGGGCCGCGTCCTCACGCGGCGCGGAACCGCCCTGCCGGTGCTGGCCGCGCTGGGCTTGCTGTTGGCTGGCAATCTCGTGGCCCTGTGGCTGCCCGAGAGCGGCTGGTCGGTGCTGGCCGGGCGCGCCTTGGAGGGCGTCGGCTTCGCGGTCCTGGCGATCGCCGGGCCGCTGCTCGCCAACGCCCACGCCGCCGCGGGCCACCTGCCGATCGTGGTCGCCCTGACCGCCGCCTGGATCCCGATCGGCCAGCTCGCCGCCACCGCCGCCGCGCCGGCCGCCTTCGCGACCCTCGGCTGGCCGGGCCTGTGGTGGCTTGCCATCCTGCTCACCCTGGCGCTGATGCTGTGGACCTGGCGCATACGGCACAGCGCGGCCCTCGAATCGGCCGGGCCGGCGCCCACCCGACCGGGCGCGCCCGGGACCGTCTATTCCGCGGGCCAGCGCCTCAGGCTGGCGCTGGCCGGCGCGGTCTTCATGCTGTGGGCCTGCCAGTACTTCGCCTACATGACCTGGCTGCCGCAGTACCTGGTGGAGGCGCAGGGCCTGTCGCTCGGCTGGGCGGCGGTCGGCTACATCATCCCGGTGGCAGTGCTGCTGGTCTCCATCCTGGTGGTCGGCGTCGTGCTCCGCGCCGGCGTGCCGATCGGGCCGCTCTTGGCCGGCGGCCTGGTGGCGCAGACGGCGGTGTGGTGGGCCATCCCGGAGAGCGGCGCCCTGCTGCCGGGCCTCGCCTCGCTGATCGTCTACGGCGCCGGCGCCGGCATCTGCCCGACCTGCCTCTTCGCCATGCCGAGCGTCATCGTCGGGCAGGGCCGCCGCGCCGCCGGCGCCTTCGCCATCATCATGACCGGGCGCAACATCGGCGTGCTGGTCGGCCCGGTGCTTCTGGCGCAGGCCTTCAAGCAGTTCGGCGGCTGGGACGCGGCGGCGCCGATCTTCGGCAGCATCACCGCCGCCGCCCTGGTGCTGGGCGCCGGCCTTGCCGTCGCGCTCGGCGGCCTGCGCTACGGCACCAGGCGATAGCCGCCCGGCTCGGTCACCAGCAGCTTGGCTTTGGAGGGATCGGCCTCGATCTTCTGCCGCAGGCGATAGACGTGGGTCTCCAGGGTGTGCGTCGTGACCCCGGCGTTGTAACCCCAGACCTCGCCGAGCAGCACGTCCCGCCCGACCACCTTCGAGGCGGCGCGGTAGAGGTATTTCAGGATCGAGGTTTCCTTTTCCGTCAGGCGGATCTTCTTTTCGGTCGCGGTGTCGATCAGGAGCTTCGCGCTGGGCCGGAAGCTGTAGGGGCCGATCGTGAAGACGGCGTCCTCGCTCTGCTCGTGCTGACGCAGCTGCGCCCGCAGCCGGGCGAGCAGGACCGACAGGCGGAACGGCTTGGTGACGTAGTCGTTGGCGCCGGAGTCGAGGCCGAGGATGGTGTCGGCGTCGCTGACATGGGCGGTCAGCATGATGATCGGCGCCTTGACTCCGCCGCGCCGCAGCAAGCGGCAGACTTCGCGGCCGTCCATGTCGGGAAGCCCGACGTCGAGCAGGACCGCATCGAAGTACTCGCGCTTGGTCGTGGCGAGCGCGTCGGCGCCGGTCCCGACCTCGACGGTGACGAACTCCTCGTGCAGACGCAGCTGTTCGCCGAGCGACTGACGCAGGGCCTCGTCGTCGTCGACGACCAATATCCTTTTCGCGGTCGGAGCGCTCACAGCCGCGGTCCCGGGGGCCTCCGAATAACCATAGATTAGGGCCGCCTGTGACATAACACCGGCCTTGCGGCCGTTCAAGCCGGTGCCGGTCCGACCGAGGCCGCGACGATGGGCGCAAAACCGGCCGCTTCGATGCTGGAAAAGGCGATTTGCCTTGCCTTCGGCGCCCCCCATTTATAGAGGAGGAGCGCTGCCCGAAGCGATGGCCGCCCAAGGCGTTCATGACAGGGCCGCAGCCACGCCGTAAACTGACCGCCCATGATGTCCGACCCTCTGGCGCACGAGACCGACTACGTCACGGATGCCGCCGTGCTGCGTGCGGTGGACCGCGCCGTCGGCGAGCTGCGCCGCGGCGAGCCGGTCCTGCTGACGGACGCGGCCGGCGGCGCGGCCGTGGTGCTGGCCGCCGAGCAGGTCGACGACGCGGGCCTGGCGCGGTTCCGCCAACTGGCCGATTCCTCGGCCCCCCTGCTGATCATCACGGCCCGCCGGGCGGCGGCGCTCGGCCTGCCGGTCCCCGAGGGCGGCGGCGGGCCGGTCGCCCTGGCGCCGGGCGAGGCGGGCGCCGCGCGGATCCTGGCGCTGGCCGATCCCGCCGGCGGCAGCCAGGCCGTCCCCGCCAACGATTTGCCCGCGCCGGTCGCGGCCGGGCCGCTGGCCGGCGCCGCGGTCGACCTGGCCAAGCTGGCGCGCCTGTTGCCGGCGGCCCTGCTGAGCCCGGTCGCGCTCGGCAGCCAGGTTCCGGCGGATTGGGCCCGGCAGCGCGACGTGTTGGCGCTCGACGCGGCACAGATCGCGGAATACCGCTTCGCCGGCGCGCGCAGCCTGACCCGGGTCGCGGCGGCGCGGCTGCCGCTCGCCGGCGCGGAGACCGCACGGGTCATCGCCTTCCGGCCCGGCGACGGCGGCGTCGAGCACTTCGCGCTGGTGATCGGTGATCCGAAGCCCGGCGGCCCCGTGCTGGTGCGCCTGCATTCGGAATGTTTCACCGGCGATCTGCTGGGCAGCCTGCGGTGCGACTGCGGCGACCAGCTGCGCGGCGCCATCGAGGCGATCGCCAAGGCCGGCGCCGGGATCCTGCTGTACCTGTCGCAGGAGGGCCGCGGCATCGGCCTGGTCAACAAGCTGCGCGCCTACCGGCTGCAGGACGGCGGGGCCGACACGGCCGAGGCCAACGAGCAGCTCGGCTTCGACGCCGACGAGCGGATCTACCTGCCGGCGGCCGGCATGCTGCGCCACCTCGGCGTGCGCCGCGTGCGACTGCTGACCAACAACCCACAGAAGGTGGCGGCGCTGGCGCGCTGCGGCATCACCGTCGAGGAGCGCGTGCCGCACGCCTTTCCCTCGAACGGGCACAACGCGTTCTACCTGGCCACCAAGGCGGCCCGCTTCGGGCACCAGTTCTAGAGCCGATCCAGCGCCGGAATCGGGCCGCGCGGCAGGATTTGCCCGGCAGACCCGGCGGATTCGCCGGACGATCACACCCCTGATTTCTGCGATATCAAAGGGTTAGCCCTGGCCTCGATCTTGCGTCTGGGCGGGCAGGATGGCCACCCTGATCTACAGCGCGGGCGATTACCGCACCCCGCAGGGTCGCTTGCGGCTGGTCGGCGCGGCGCAGCAGGCGGAACTCGCGAAGCACCCCGAGCTCGGCCGGGGCACGGCGCTCGCGCCGGCGCAGCCCGCCGCGAATCAAGCGGCCTCCGCGGCGAGCTCCGCAGGCGCCGGCGCGCGGTCGGGCCCGAGCTTCGCGACCCGCATGCGTCACGAGGACGGGCCCCGCGGCGCGCCCGGCGCCGAGACCCTCGCGGCCGACGCCGGCGGCGGCACGCTCGGCTTCGACGACCTCATCGACCTGATCAACCCGCTGCAGCATATCCCGGTGATCTCGACGCTCTATCGCGCCGTGACCGGCGACCAAATCCAGGCGCCCGTGAAGGTCGCCGGCGGCGCCCTGTTCGGCGGACCGGTCGGTTTCGTGGCCGCCCTGGCGAACGCCTTCATCGACGAAGCTGCCGGTCGGGACGTGGGCGAAATGGCCCTGGCGGCGCTGATCGGCGAAGATTCGAACGGCGGCACCCAGGTCGCCGCGGCGCAGGAGCCCGCACCGCCGGACACAGCGAACCCGCCGACCCCGACCGCGGACGCGCAGGCCGCCGCGCCGGCGGCGACGCGCGCCGCCGAGCCCGCCGCGGCGAACGGCGAGACGCCCTTGACCGGACAAGCGGCGCTGCGCGCTTTCGCGGCGGACCTGCGCGCCCTGGCCGACGGCGCGGCGAACAAGGCCGAGGCGGAGCAGGGGCGGACATCGCGCGGCGACATGACGGCCACGCCTGCTGCTGCCACACCCGTCACTGCCATGCCCCTCGGCGCCACGCCCCTTACCGCCACGCCCCTCAGCGCCATGCCCCTCAGCGCCATGCCCCTCGGCGCCATGCCGGCGGGGCCGGCGGCCGGCCGGCCGGCGCCGGATGCGGCGCCCTCCGCCACTGCACCCGCCACGGGATTCGTGGCGCGCATGATGCAGGCGCTCGACCGCTACGAGGCGATGTCCAAGACCTCCGGCACGCCGCGCCCCGGTGCGGCCGGGCTCGATACTGGCCTGTGACGGAGCCTGTCGCGCGCGCGGCCTTGCCGCTATAACGGGCGCCATGTCAACGGGCGCCCCGTCCCTTGCCGACAAGACCGCCGGCGACATCGTCGTCGCGCCGGACGCGGAGGGCTGGTCCGCAGCCTTCGCGGGACGGCGGTTCCGCTGCGCCATCGGACGCGGCGGCGTGACCGGCGACAAGCGCGAAGGCGACGGCGCCACGCCGCTCGGCCGCTGGCCGCTGCGCCGCGTGCTGTTCCGGCCCGACCGCCTGCCGCCGCCCGAGACCCGGCTGCCGATTGCCCCGCTCTCGCCCGACGACGGCTGGTGCGACGACCCGGCGGACGACTCCTACAACCGCCCGGTCCGCCTGCCGCACCCGGCGCGGCACGAGACCCTGTGGCGCGACGACGGACTCTACGACGTCGTCGTCGTGCTGGGGCACAACGACGACCCGCCGGTCAAGGGCCGCGGCAGCGCGATCTTCCTGCACGTGGCGCGGACCGGCTACGCGTCGACCGAGGGCTGCGTCGCCCTGGCGCGCGATGACCTGCTGCGGGTGCTGCGCGACGCGACGGAGTCGACCGCACTCCGCGTCGAGAGGAATTAGCGCTTCGCGCCGAGTGAAGTTGGCGCCTCGCGCCGAGGGCGATGATCGCTTCGCGCCGAGGGGGCTCAGTCCGCCGCGCCGGCCGGCGGGCGGGCGCCGAAGATCGCCGTGCCGACCCGTACGTGCGTTGCGCCAAAACGTACGGCGAGCGCATAGTCGTGACTCATGCCCATCGACAGGGCCGCCAGGCCGTTGCGCTCGGCGATCTTGGCGAGCAGCGCGAAGTGCGGCGCGGGCTCCTCGTCGACGGGCGGGATACACATCAGCCCGTCGAGCGGCAGGCCGAGCTCGTCGCGGCCGAGCGCGATCAGGGCGTCGGCCTCGCCCGGTACGACGCCGGCCTTCTGCGGCTCCTCGCCGGTGTTGACCTGCACGAAGCAGCGCGGCCGGCGGCCGGCCTTGTCCATCTCCTTGGCCAGCGCCCGGGCCAGCTTGGGCCGGTCGATGGTCTCGATCACGTCGAACAGCGCGACCGCGTCCCGTGCCTTGTTGGTCTGTAGCGGCCCGATGAGGTGCAGCACCAGGTCCGGCACTTCGCGCTTGAGCTCGGGATATTTCCCCTGGGCCTCCTGCACGCGGTTCTCGCCGAACACGCGCTGGCCGGCGGCGAGTGCCTCGCGAATGCGGCCGGCCGGATGCGTCTTGCTGACCGCGACCAGCGTCACCCCGGATGGATCGCGCTCGGCCGCGCGCGCCGCGGCGGCGATCTCGGCGCGGACCTTGGCGAGGTTTTCGGCGATCTCGGTCATGGGGCGGGGCGCCGTCAGAAGTCCTTCGGGACGTACTCGAAGCGTTCCATCTGCTCGCGGTGGTCTTCGACGATGCGCGCGATCTGTTCGCGCGTCAGCACCTTGCGCCACTGCCCCGGGCGCCCCTCGCGGAAGAACCGCGAGTTGGCGCTGCGCTCAATGAAGCCGTGCTGGCGTTCCTGGCGCTGCAGACTCTTGAACGACGAGTTGTCGATCGCCTTCTGCAGGCGTTCGCGCGGCGGATTGAGGCCGAGAAAGCGCGCGAGGTTGCCGAAGGCCCGGAACGGCTGGCTGTACATGTCTTCGTAGCGCATGACATGCAGCGAGGGCATCGGCACCTGGGTCCAGCTCTTCACGTTCATCGACCAGCTCGCGTAGACCTGCCGGACCACCATCTCGGTGGTCGGCGAGCCCATGACCGGATTGGCCATCTGCGAGATCGCCTCGTCGATGTCGACCCCGAAGTGGTGCGCGTAGGAGATGGCCACGTCCAGCGGATTGCGCACGATGTAGATTCCACCCGCGGTATATTCCATGGTGACCAGTGGAACCTCTTCGACCGCACCCAGGAAATTGTGCGTCTTGACGAAGACGGAATCCGGAAAGGCGGCGGTCAGGACTTTGTGCACCTTGGGGCGCAGCGCCATCACCTCCTTGAAGGTGAGCTCGGTCAGCGGCCGCTTGTCGAACTGGCTGTAATACTGCGCCTTGTCCTCGCCGAGACAGAACCGGTTCAGCGCGTTGATGTCGGCCGGCTCCTTCGGGTTCATCAAGAGGTTGTGCAGGAATGCCCGGGTCCAAGTGTTGCCCGACTTGGGGTAGGAGGCCAGCCAGATGATGGCACCCATGACGTATCGCTCCTCGAATTCCTTTCCGCCGGCGACGAGTGCGCGGCGCAGCGCCGCTCAGACCCTCGCCCGGCCGCCGCGGGGCTACGCCTTAGCAGGAAGAGGCCGGCCGGCAAAGCGCTTTCCCGCCGGGCGGGCGGCCTGGGGCGTCATTGCACGACCCAGTCGACGATCAGGTGGACGCGGTCCCGGTCACTGGTGTTTTCGACGCTGTGCTCGCGCGTGTTGTTGATCTCCCAGATCTCGCCCGCCGGCAGCGATCGAGGCTCGCCGCCGACGGTGAAGACGACGCCCTCGTTGGTGACGACCGGGACGTGGATCCGGCGTGCGGTGGTCAGGGAGTAGCCGGTGTCGACGTGCTGTGGAATCCCGCCCTTCGCCTTGAGGCGGACCAGGAGGATGCGCACCGGATACCCCTCGCCGGTGTAGTAGTCCGCGATCGAGTCGAGAATCGGAGCAAGCAATTCCTCGCAGCCGAGGCGGTCGTACATTGCACGCTGGGTCGGGTTCTCGTGCCGGAAATCGCGGTCGAAGATCAGCTCGATGGTCTGCGTGTGCTTGTGCGCCTCGAAACGGTTCTGACGCCAGTCGATCGCATTCCAGTCGTCCTCGTTCAGCGCATTCACCTTGTCCGCGACCGGCGCGATGTCGCAGGTGTCGATCAGGCGGAAGTTTCCCTCGAACTTGTCCATCTGCGCGTGTCTTCGTTCCGCGTCGTCCCGCCCGCTTAGTGCCACGCCGTCGCCGGATAGGGCCGCAGATCGATGGGTTCTATCTTGATCCACGCCGTGCTGTTCTGGCGCCGGTTCTTGGCCTCGGTCAGATGCACGAGGGTGAAGCGGCTGCTCCGGACGAACGCCAAGCTGGCCGCACGGTCTTCCTCCTGGGTCATCTCCACGAGCGCCTGCGGCAGTCGTCCCGCGTTGAGCTGGCCGACGAGAATCTCCAGCAACGCATAGGACGGAAACGCCGTCGACGCCGAGTCGATCAGGATCGAGCTGGCCGTCGCCATGCGCGGGAGGAAATACCCGAGAAGCGAAAGGATCATGTTCGGGCCGTGCAGGAAGTCGGAGAACAGCAGGTCGATCTTGCCGTCGATCCTGGGATAGGGCGGCACCTTGCCCCGAATGAAGGTGACCTGCTCGCTCAGCCCGAAGCGTTCGAGGGCATCCTTGAAGAACGCTTCGTGGCTTTCCTTGCGCTCCTCCGGCAGGAGCGGGCAGGCCGGCGCCTCGAGCAGCATCGACCATTCGCTGCCGTCGTCGATCGTCCAGAGGTGGCCCGCCCCGTTCTCCTTGACCGCCTGCGCGAGCCAGAGCGCGGCCGCCCCGCATCCGGTGCCCACCTCCAGGATGGTCGCGGGCCGGTGCATCTTGACCATGGAATAGAGGAACAGGCAGAAGTCCTCGGTGCCGAACAGTGGCCCGACGCGGTCGGTGAATTTCTTGAGCTCGCCGATCTCCGCGGTCTTCGCGGCCTTGGCGTCCTGCGGCTCGGGGCTTTCCATCGCTGGCCTTCTCGTTCGCTCTTCTCGGCGCGGTTCGCAGCGTGGTACCGCGTGCCGCGGCTCATTGCTAGCCCGGCGTAGCGGGGGGTGCCCCGGCCTCCCCGTGGCCGAAGAGAAAGGTGATGGCGACGCGCCGGTTTTCGAAACCCTCGGCAAAGCGGAAGCGGTCCGGTCCGTGCGGCCGCGCGGCGGAGTAGATGACCGCCCGGTTGCAGCGGTAGGCCGCGGCGGCGGCCGGCCGCAGATCCTGCTTCTCCTCCTCGCCCTCGGCCGGCGCATGGTCGACGATCAGGCCGCCGCCGTCCGGTTCCATGTTGGCCGCGTCCGGCGTGACCCAGAGCTGCACGGCGACCGCCGCGCCAACGCTGTCGGCGTCGTCCGCCGCGCCGCCGCCCGCCGCCGCATAGCGCCGGATGTGCAGGCCGGCGAGCGGGTGCCCGCCCAGCGCCCGCGGCAGGCGCACCCGCAGTTCCTCGGCGATCTGAAAGAGCAGGGCGCCGTGCAGTCCCTCGTCCAGAGTGGCAGCGACGAAGCCGGCCGGGTCGGATTCGAAGAAGATCGTCGATTCGCGGCAGAACCCCTGCACGGCGGCCAGCGCCTCCGGAGTCAGCAGATCGTCGGCCGGCACCAGCGGCGCGGACGCCTCGGCGAAGGCTGCGTCCAGTGCCGCGAAATCGAGGCCGGGGTTGAGGGCCTGTGGCGCGCAGCGTGGCGCGGCGCGAAAATATATGACCCGATCGAGGATCCCGCCGAGGCGCGCCGACTGGTCCTCGCTGAGCGCGACCGGGCGCTCGGGCGCACCCGCATCGGGCAACTCCTCGCGAACCGCACGGCAGCAGGCCGCCAAGGCGCCATAGCCGTCGTCGAGCAGGCCGGCGGCGACCAGGTGCTCGATCTGCTCGGCGCGATCGAGCAGGGCGAAACGCGTCGTGCGCAGAGTGCGTCCCAGCCGCGCTGCCAGCAGATCCTCGACCGAAGCCGCAACCGGACCGCGCCGGACGGCCAGCAATTCGGCGAACGCCGCCTCGGCCCCTGCGTAGTCGCCCATACCGAGCAGCGCGGTGCCCAGATTGCTTCGCGCCCGCAGGAAGCGGGGCTGTAGCTCCAGCGCCTTGCGATAGGCCGCGACCGCGGCGTCCCAATCCGCACGAGCCAGGGCGCAGCGGCCGAGCCCGAAGTGCGCCTCGGCAAACGCCGGCTTGATCTCCGCGGCGCGGGCGAAGCAGGCCCGGGCCGTGTCGACGTCCGCCATGTGGTCGAGCAGCGCCTTGCCCAGGTTGACCTGGGTCTCGGCTAGATCGGGGCACAGATCGACGGCCTTGCGGAAACATTCGAGCGCCTCCGCACCCCGGCCGAGACGGCCCAGGCTGACACCGCGGTTCGACCAGATGCGCGGATCGCCGGGTGCGATTTCCAGCGCCTTGTCGTAGGTCTCGACGGCCTCGTCGGATCGCTCAGCGGCATCCAGCGTGGAGCCAAGGGCGAGATAGGCGCCCAGCAGTTTCGCGTCCTTGCGCAGGGCCCGGCGATAGGCGCGGATCGCCTTTTCCTGGTCGCCGCGTGCGCGCAAGACATCCGCTAGGGCGGCGTGCGCCGCGGCGAAATCCGGCTTGTATTCGATCGCCTTTCGCAGTGCTGTCTCGGCTTCGTCGAACTCGCCGCGCGCCGAGAGCGCCACGCCCAAGGTGTTCCAGGCCTCGGGATAAATCGGGTGCATGGCAATCGCCCGCTGACAGGCAGCGATGGCGTCGTCGAAACGCCCAATCTTGCGGTAGATCTCGCCGAGATTTCCATGGAATTGAGGAACCGTGGCATTCCGTTCAATCGCCTCTGTCATTAGGGCGACCGCCTCGTCGGGCCGGCCCTCGTCGAAGGCGATCAAGCCGAGAAAGTGCAGGGCCGCCGCGTTGCCGGGATCCTGCCTGCGAATGTCGCCGTAGAGTGCCTTGGCCTTGCCGAAATGGCCGGCCTGATGTTGCCTGATGGCCTCGCCGAGGGCTTGGACGATCTGCTGACTGCGGTCCGGCCCGCGAGTTCCGGGCGTCGATGCTCCGGGATTCGGACCGCGCGTCATGAAATCACCCTACCAGTCTGCATTTCCGCCGTGCTCGGGCCAGGAGCTGGCCGGCGGCCGGATTATGCCGACAGGGTCGCAGAGTGACAAGACTCGCCCACGCTTGCGCCTTGGGGAGGAAGTCGCGCAGAAAATAAGGGCGGGCCCAAGGGCCCGCCCCCTAAACGCAGTCTCGGCAGACGGTCAGGTCAGAAGCTGACG
>Ga0210123_1001628_pt1 | contig 11224 bp, 12 predicted proteins | sample Muzzi_PWB_D2_FD_185535 | JGI IMG/M metagenome (GOLD analysis project Ga0210123, IMG submission 185535) | Wetland microbial communities from San Francisco Bay, California, USA, that impact long-term carbon sequestration - Muzzi_PWB_D2 (SPAdes) | ecosystem: Environmental > Aquatic > Marine >... | reverse complement strand
GGTTTTTCTTGCCATTAGCCGCAGTTGCGTCGGGGTTGACCGCCCTTTTGGACCGGGCCTATTAACCAGCGTTGGCCCGTTCTGCTTGACGACACTTCAACCATACCTTCACGCATCATTGACCCTAGCCACTCGCTCAGCGAGGTCACCACGTCTGGTCCGTGACTTATCGCTTTTCCGCCCTTGCTCCTGACGTTTGATGACCACTCTCTCGCCATAGGGTAGTGCTTTCTCCCATCCACCAGGGAGGTTGGAGTTGATGGATACTTATTTCCGGTGTATTATCTCACCAACTTAGACATTCCGTTGTCAAAGAACAAGTGGTGCTGTTCTTTGCCGTCCATTCTCCCTATCCACAGCTACGGTTTCGGACGAACGGATCACACCAATGGCAATGCAGCCGAATGGCCAAGCAGCGCAACTTTTGGAATTGGTTGGGCCTGCGAGTAGTATAAGACATCGAAGCGTCTATGCCGGCCTTGGCAATCGGCTAATTGGCGGGCGTTAGCCGGATAAACTCCCAATTTAATCATAATTACGAGTGAAATTTCCCATTTGCAGTGATTGAACGTTTTTGACAAGAATGTAGCCTTGTAGCCTGCAATACGGATGACTATCTTGTGGAGATGTTTGGAATGGAACACAATGACTCTAGTTTGGACTTTCCTATTCACGAGAGCGTCGAAGACGCATTCGGAAAGCAACGATCTTTCATTATCACCTATGAAGCCCTTGACCTTGGCTACCAAGTCGAGGCACAGGAAGAAGGAAAGGATGGGTTGGGTTACGAGTTTTCCTCATTCAGCGAAACAAGCCCTTACAATGCGCTTGGTTCTCTCCGTGAAAAAATGTATCGCACCCTGGCGATGCGTCACATTACAAAGCACGGTTCCAGTCATCAGATGATGCATAATATGCTGCGGGGGAGAATCACTTGGAGCCACGATAAAGGGGTGATGCTTGTCGTTGATGGTATCGCGCTGGGGTTGGAAGATTTGAGGAAAATCCTTGAAACACACGAAGGTTGGCAGTTCCGTCTTGAGATTGCTGACCCGTCCGATGATATTTCCAAATAGCAATAGTCCACCCGATTGAGAAATGCAGGGATCGGCTAACCTCATGTATTGTGGTGATTCAAAACCCTACGGCCTGAGTGAAAATCAGGTCGTCGCTCGATAGGGTGGACATCCCCGTACCAGGCTTTCCCGGTAGATTTGAGCGACGCGAAAATGTGGTCTGGAGGTAGAAACTCTAGCCAACAACCCCCACCACCTCCTGGCACCTGCCGCCGATCTCATCTGGCAAAAAGAAGCCGTTTAACCGGCCTGATGTTCGGAATCCCACAAGTTAAATTGACACTTTTTGTAATGGTTCAATTAATCTAAGCCTTGATCAAAGTTTGAAAATTTGGGCTTTTTTACCGTGTTTTACACCACTAAATCCAAAAAAAGTGTCAACCAAAGATGTCAAAGTGTCAAGCTCACTTGAACTCCGCCCTTAAACCAGATGAGACCGACTAAAGCCTCGACCCCAATCCCCATTCGGACCCCCTTCGATTGCCTATCCCGTATTGTCTTATGTCTTGATTTATGGTAAGATAGTTATAGATTTCACGTATTCGAATAATTTTCCTGTATCTCATGAAGTGCATAATTTTAGGCGAGGAGGGGCCAACTTATGCCAGAAATTGAGGTCCCTGATGTTGTCATTGGGCGATTACCCATCTATTTGCGATCTTTAACACACTTATTAGAAAAGGGGCAAGAATTCACCTCGTCTCAGGAACTTAGCCGTATCTTAGGTATTGGCTCCGCTCAAATTCGTAAAGACCTCTCCCATTTTGGTGAATTTGGCAAGCAGGGGACAGGGTACGAAATCAGTTATCTGCGTGAGCAGATATCAAAGATTTTACATGTCGATCGAGATTGGGCTATAGCATTAGTTGGCTTTGGAGATCTAGGGCAAGCTATTGCCCATTATGGCGGGTTTGCCAGTAAGGGGTTTCATATTAAAGCCATTTTCGAGGCTGACTCTGCCAAAGTAGGCCAAAAAGTTAATGGCATCATCGTTCAAGATGTTGACAATTTGGACGAGGCGCTTCCCAAAGAGCAAATAAAAATGGCAATTATTGCTGTGCCTACAGCGGCAGCTCAAGAAGTAGCCGATAAGCTGGTCGAGGCGGGTGTTCGAGCTATCCTTAATTATGCGCCCATCACTCTCAATGTTCCCGACCATATTCGTATACAATATATTGACCCAGTCGTGTATTTGCAAAGAATGACGTATTATTTAGCTTAGACCCCGTCTGAAAAATACCGAAATGGGGGCTATGGTCCGCCAAAATTCACAGACTGAAGTCCGTACTCCAATTTAAAGACCGTGCTTTCGCACGGTCTTATTGACTCTAGTATCTGAGGTTGTAAAAATCCCTGTTACCACGCTTAATAATACGATGGTAAAGCAGCCCGTTCCAAAGCTTCGCGTATTTCTAAGCCCCAACCCGCCCCTAAAGCCACACATGCTTCGGGATTATCAGCCACATAGCAAGGCACACCAATTTGTTGGGTCAGCATCAGGTCCATATTCCGCAACTGAGCCGTACCACCCGTAAGCATTATACCTCTATCAATAATATCAGAAGCTAACTCTGGGGGGGTCTTTTCTAAGACACTTTTTACCACTCCACTAATGGCGCTCAAGGGTTCGGCCATCGCTTCGGTTACTTCGTTGGAGGTTACTTTAATAGGTTTGGGTAATCCACCGACCTGGTCACGTCCTTTTACTTCCATTTCCAGAGGTTCATCTAAGGGGGTGGCGCTGCCGATCGTTAATTTAATCTCTTCGGCGGTTTTCTCGCCAATCACCAAATTGTGCTTACGCCGGATATAGTTAATGATCGCTTCGTCCAATTTCATGCCGGCAATCCGCACCGAATCACTGGTGACAATACCATTCATCGAAATCACAGCCGTCTCGCTGGTACCGCCTCCAATATCTACAACCATATTTCCCGTCGGTGTATCAATGGGCATTCCAGCCCCAATTGCCGCCGCTAACGGTTCGGCAATGGTATATGCCTGTCTACGCGCTGCCTTTCGCGCGGCATCCTCTACTGCCCGACGCTCGACACTGGTAATCCCAACGGGGGTGCTAATCATGACTTCAGGCGGAAATAAGCGGAAGAATCGTCCTACCAGACGGTCGATATAAAAATCAAGCATTTTCTCGGTAACATCATAATCGGAAATTACACCGTCTCTTAAGGGGCGAGTAATCTCGATCGTATCAGGAACGCGCCCTAACATCGAAAGTGCTTCCTGACCAATCGCCACAATCCGGTCATCCCTCTGGGAAATGGCAACAACCGAAGGCTCTTGTAAAACAATACCACGACCTTTGACATATATTAAAATGCTATAGGTACCTAAGTCGATACCAACCTTTTTTGAAAACATCATGACTCCAACTTCGTGGTTAGACCCTGAGTATTTATCTAAACTGGTAATTATTCAGGCAACGCTTTGGGACACAGAGAACCACGGAGAATACACAGAGATACACAGAGGTTTTTATAATTTCTTTCTCTGCGAAACTCTGTACCACCTCTGTGCACCTGAATATTTACCTAGATTGTAAGTTAATTTAGTAATTGAGCAAATACCTGATATACAAAAAACCAGGGGTCATAAAAAGTAACCCCTGGTCTGGTTGAATATTCAATATTTTCCGGTCAACGCCTGTTAAGCAGCGTATTAGGATGAGCTATCCCTTGAAGTTACCGACGGGCGCTCCCGTCTCCCACGGCGACGAGCCGCAACTTTGAGCCGCAGGGTTGAACGGCGAAGGGCTGCCTCAGCCCGGGCAAAATCTAGTTCGCCTGCCTTGGTGGCTTGGGCCAAACGCTCTTCGGCCCTTCGGCGGGCTTCCTCAGCCCGAGCCACATCAATTTCTTCGGCATATTCAGCCGCGTCAGCCAAAACAACCACATGGTCAGGTTGAACTTCCATAAAGCCACCGCCAATCGCCACAAATTGGTCTTCCTCACCCTCTTTCCTAACCTGAAGTTCACCATAGGTTAAGGCAGTCAGTAAGGCGGTGTGACGGGGCAAAATACCCAAAACACCTTCGGTGCCGGGAGCAATGACCATGTTGACCTGGTCATCGAACATTTTTCGTTCTACAGTAATAATTTCTAAACGCAGCGTTGCCATTAATCGCGTCCTACTCTGTCTGGTCTCACTTCACAATTCAGAATTAATAATTACTGGGCTTTTCTGGCGCGTTCAAGCACTTCATCAATACCGCCAGCCATGTAGAAATGTGGCTCGGCCACATCATCCAATTCACCCGCCAAAATCCTCTTGAACCCGTCGACCGTCTCATTAATCGATACATAACGGCCTGGCCGACCTGTGAACTGCTCGGCGACAAAGAAGGGTTGTGAGAAGAAGCGCTGGATTTTACGGGCACGAGCCACCGCCAGCTTGTCATCTTCCGACAATTCGTCGATACCCAGAATTGCGATAATATCTTGTAAGTCTCTATATCGCTGCAAAACGCGCTGAACGTCACGAGCAATCTGATAATGCTCTTCACCGACAATCCGCGGATCGAGAATTCGGCTGGTGGAACCCAAGGGGTCTACTGCCGGATAGATACCCAACTCAGCAATGGAACGCTCCAGAGAAATCGTCGCATCAAGGTGGGCAAAGGTAGTGACAGGAGCCGGGTCGGTGTAGTCATCAGCAGGTACGTAAACCGCCTGCATACTGGTAATCGAGCCTCGCCGGGTGGAAGTGATGCGCTCTTGCAGTTCGCCCATTTCAGTACCCAAGGTAGGTTGGTAACCCACCGCGCTGGGCATCCGACCCAGCAAAGCCGACACTTCTGAACCACTCATCACAAAGCGGAAGATGTTATCGATAAAGAGCAGCACATCCCGGCCTTCATCACGGAAATACTCGGCCATGGTTAAGCCGGTCAAGGCCACACGCAAACGCACCCCAGGCGGCTCATTCATCTGGCCGAAGACCATACAAAGCTTATCCAAAACGCCAGCTTCTTGCATTTCCTGGTATAGTTGGGTTCCCTCGCGGGTGCGCTCGCCAACCCCGGCAAAGACGGAGTAACCGCCGTGTTCGCGGGCCAGGGAAGCGATTAGTTCCATAATGATAACGGTTTTGCCGACCCCGGCACCGCCAAAGACCCCAGTTTTACCCCCTCTGGTGAAGGGAGCAATCAAATCAATGACTTTCATACCGGTTTCGAAAAACTCGGCCTTGGTTACTTGATCCTTAAATTGCGGGGCTGGACGATGAATAGGATAATGGGTTTCACTATCAACTGGCCCCAGATTATCGACTGGGCGGCCCAAAACATTAAAGATACGTCCCAGACTGGGTGGACCAACGGGCACACTAATCGGCGCGCCGGTACTGATAGCCGCATCACCGCGACGCAAACCATCGGTGGCATCCATAGCAATGGCCCGAACCGTATCATCGCCCAAATGCTGTTGCACTTCCAGCACCATCGATTCCTGCCCCTCACGAGGCACTTCTAAAGCAACATAAATCTCGGGCAGTTGTTCGGGAGGAAACTCTACATCGACCACCCCACCCAAAACCTGTTTTATATGTCCAGTTGTTCCTTTTGCCATTTAATCCTCCTGTGACAATTAACAATGAGAAATTAGCAAATTGTTAATTGATAATTATTTAGCTGATGCCTGGGCCAAAGCCTCAGCCCCACCGGCAATATCCAACATTTCTTTGGTAATCGCCTCTTGGCGAACTTTGTTATAGGTTAAGGTCAGGTCGCTGATTAGCTCCTTGGCATTCTCCGTCGCATTCCGCATCGCAACCATCCGGGCCGATTCTTCGCTGGCTTTAGCTTCGAGGAGAGCCTGGTAAACCTGTAATTCGGTGAAACGCGGCAAAATAGCATCCAAGAGCGCCTCCGGGGACGGTTCATAGAGATATTCAGCCGGAATCATGGTTATCTCTTGGTCTAAATATTCGCTCATGACCTTGCTTTCAACACTACCCGGACGTAAGGGTAATAATAAACGAATCGTCGGCTCTTGGGTCAGCGTATTGATAAAGTCCGTATAAGCCAGATAAACTTCGTCGAACTCACCCGACAAGAAGCCATCGATAGCTAACCGGGCAATGGGGCTGCTATCCAAGGCGGTGGGCTGGGGCGGTAAATCGGTAAAATCCGCGATTACATTCCGCCCAAAGCGAATCATAAAATCGCGCCCTTTACGCCCAACCGCAACTAAACCGGCATCTTCCCGATTGTTTTCTCGCATGAAACGGGTAATCAGGCGGATAACATTGCCATTGTAACCACCGGCCAATCCCCGATCAGCCGTTACCATGATGATAGCAATGGTTTTCACTTCCTCCCGGGCAGTGAGTAAGGGATGAAGTTGGGCAACATTGCCGGTCTGAGCCGCCAGATGGGTCAATATTTCCCAAGACTTTGCCGCATAAGGCCGTGAAGCCAGGGCTTGGTCCTGGGCGCGGCGCATTCGGGAGGCCGCAATCATCTGCATGGCCCGTGTGACCTGGGAAATATTTTTAACGCTCTTAATGCGGCGGCGTAGTTCGCGAACAGAAGCCATATAATCTATCCCTCAGATGGAACTTCGTAGCCAGCAGACTGGTTAAATTCTGCCAAGGCTCCTTTTAAAGATGCCTCGATTTCATCGGTTAGTTTCAGTTGGTTGGTGATTGCCTGACCCACTTCCGGATGATTAGACCGCATAAACTGGGTCAAGTTAGCCTCATACTCTTGAATCTTATCAACCGGAACACCCCGCCCATAACCATGCGTCATGGCGTAAATGGAAATGACCTGATTTTCCAAATCCACCGGCTGGTACTGGGGTTGTTTTAACAATTCTGTCAGACGCAAGCCACGCTCCAGTTGCTCTCGTGTGGCTTTATCCAAATCAGAGCCAAATTGAGCAAAGGCAGCCAATTCACGGAACTGGGCCAACTCCAGACGCAACTGACCGGCAACTTGCCGCATGGCCCTGGTTTGGGCATCACCACCAACTCGTGAAACGGATAAACCCGCGTTAACGGCGGGCCGTTGACCGGCATAGAACAGGTCACTTTCCAGATAAATCTGGCCGTCGGTAATGGAGATAACATTGGTAGGCACGTAGGCACTCACATCATTGGCCAGGGTTTCAATAATCGGCAGGGCCGTTAGAGAACCGCCCCCATTAGCTTCGGAAAGCTTGGCTGCTCGCTCCAATAAGCGGGAGTGAAGGTAAAATAAATCTCCGGGGTAGGCTTCACGGCCCGGTGGGCGACGCAGCAGCAGTGAAATCTGGCGATAGGCCCAGGCATGCTTGCTAAGGTCATCATAGATGATGAGAGCCTCTTGCCCCTTATCCATAAAGTACTCGCCCATCGCACAACCGGCGTACGGGGCAATATATTGCATCGGAGCCGGGTCGGATGCACCAGCGACCACCACCACGGTATGGTCCATCGCACCATGCTCTTCTAAGATCCCAACAACCTGAGCAACCTGGCCTTGTCGCTGGCCGATGGCAACGTAGATACAGATTAAATCCTTGCCTTTTTGATTAATCATGGTATCGAGCGCCAAGGCCGTTTTGCCGGTTTGCCGGTCACCAATAATCAACTCGCGCTGGCCGCGCCCAATGGGGATCATCGAGTCGATGGCCTTGATACCGGTTTGTACCGCCGTGTTAACATTGGCGCGGGCAATCACCCCCGGCGCAATCTTCTCGATGGGATAGAAGCCATCGTTTTGAATGGGGCCTTTACCGTCAATAGGCTCACCGATAGCATTAACAACCCGGCCAATGACGGCATCGCCAACAGGCACGGAGGCAATCCGTCCGGTGCTTTTTACGGTGTCGCCTTCCACGATGTGCTCGTAATCACCCATAATCACCGCCCCAACCTGATCCTCTTCCAGGTTGAGCGCGATTCCTAGCACACCGCCAGGAAACTCCAGCAACTCGGTGGACATGACATTCGCCAGACCACTCACCCGAGCGATACCATCACCGACACTGAGGACCGTGCCAACATCAGCCACCTCAACCGGCGCTTCAAATGATTCTATCTGTTCACGGATACGCGCGGTAATATCATCTAATTTAAGAGCCATATTGCCTCCAAAACCTAACCATACCATTTAGGGTAATAATTTTTTACAGTATTTATTATATCCCGGGAAACATTTTACATACTGGTAACTGATAATTGGTTATTGGTAATTTGGCTACATTAATTACGAATTACCAATTACTAATTACCACTATACTTACAACTGATCCAGGTAGTATCTATTATTTTACGCCCAACCGATTGCTCATCGCCTCAAGACGGGTGGCAACACTACCATCAATGACTTTATCGCCAACCTGGACAATAGCCCCACCGATAAGCGCCGAGTCAACACTGAAAACAAACTCCAGATTTTCGCCATATTTACTGCGTAATCTTTGACGAAACTGCTCTTTGTCGTCATCAGACAAGGAAAAAGCCGTGGTGACACGGGCTACCTGAACTAGTGGCCCGCTCCGTGACATCCGTTCTAACTCATCAATCACGTCACCCAGTAAACCGATATTGCCATCTTTTAGCATCGTGTACAGGAAGTTACGAGTGTATTGGTCGCTATCACCCGGCACAACCGCATCCAACTCTTTTTGCCGATCACTAAAAGAGCGGTCAGAGTCTTGTAGCTTTCCACTCAGCGCCGGGTCGCTGTCCAACTTATCTTGAACGGACCCAAGCGTCGTCAACCACTTTTCTAAAGCCTGACTAAAAACCGCGGTGGCATATTTGTGCGAAAGCTCTTGTGCTTTCACTATGCATCTCCTAAATCAGCTAAAAACTGGTCAACCAATTTACGCTGGGCTTTTTCATCAACGGCCCCGCCGACAACCTTTTGGGTAATCTGCATCGCCAGTTCAGCCGTCTGCTGTTGTAACTCGGCCATAACTTGCTGCCGTTCTTGCTCGGCTTCTTCTTTCGCTCTGGCTTTTATATCGTCAGCTTCGTTCTGAGCCGCGTCCAGAATATCTTGACGCATTTTTTCGGTGGCTTCGGCTGCTTTTTTGGCCTCTTCTTGAGAAGTCTGGCGAGCTTTTGCCAATTCTTTTTCAAACTCTGCTCGCTGTTCGGCCGCTTCTTGTTGGGCCTTTTCAGCCGCCGATAAGCCTTCGGCAATCACTTGCTGACGTTGCTGTAGCATCCCCAAAATGGGTTTGTAGGCAAAACGTTGCAGCAAGAATAAGACGATGAAAAAGTTAACAACATAGACTATAATAACTACAATATCAATTCCTAATCCAGCCACTTTAGAGCCTCCTTTTTATTTAAAATTAACCTTAGACGACAAAAAGGAGTATTAAGGAAACGACCAGACCAAAGATGGCCAACGCTTCGGAAAAGGCAATTCCAATAAACATGTAGGTTACAACCTGGCCCTGCATTTCTGGATTTCGAGCCATCGACTGGAGCGCCCCCAAGGTGGCAATCCCAATCCCGATACCCGGTCCGATGGCTCCTAGCCCCATAGCCAGACCAGCTCCCAAGAATTTTGCTAATTGAATTGCTGCTTCAGTTTCCATAAGTATATATTCCTCCTAATTAGATATGGCAATTAGATTTTCTAGTGTGCTTCGTCGTGATCCCCGTCGTGTCCGGTAATCGCTACTCGATAAAAGGCGACCGACAGGATGTAGAAGACAAAAGCCTGAATAACCGCTACAAATATTTCAAAGCCAATGAGTGGCGTCACCACTACCAAGGGCACTAAGAAGGCCACCACCAAAAGCATCACCTCACCGGCAAAGATATTGCCAAATAGCCGGAAGGAAAACGCAACGATTTTAACAAATTCACTTAATAACTCCAATAGGCCCACGAAAACATCAATGAGACCCAGAGCAAAGTCGCCAAAACTTTTGGCTTTAAAAATGCCGCCAAAAACAATAAACTTGCCTAAAAATCCCGCGAAGCCTAAAGCCATAAAGCCAAAGGTCCACGCTGCAATTTGAGTAATCACAGCTAGAGAAAATGTGAAGTTCAAGTCGGCACTCGGCGCGCGAAACAGGGGGATAATCTCCTCACCAGGGGCGCATGTAGAGGTGGACGCGGCTTCTTCGACGTGAACTTCCTCAACCTGAGTTCCTTCCCCATGGTGTGCTTCGCAGATTCCTAGACCAGCCAGAGGGATACCGATAAAGAGGCCAAATAAATTAGCCGTCAAGACAAAGATAAAGATGGTCGCGGGTACAACAAAGAACCTGGAAACCCATTTTGGCCCAGATACACTCTCGGTTAGGTTATATAAGCCCTCAACCAGGAACTCCAAGAAATTTTGTAACCCTGAAGGCTTCAAGGCCATATTTCGCGTCCCCAAGAAGGTCACGATAAAGATCAGAATTGTAACCAGCCAGGCCGTCAAAACCGAGTTGGTGACATTCAATGGACCGAGATTAAATAAATGCTCGGCCCTGATTGAAACTAGAGGTGTAGACAGCGGAATGAATATACCGACCACTAATAAGATTATAGCGATGATAATATACGGAATAGCTTTTTTCATAACTTAATCCCTATTTTGGGTTAATATTTGCTTCGCGTGATGCAACACGATAAACGGCATAAATTGAAAAGACAAGGCCGACCATCACCAAGATAAACATGAGCCAAGGTGTTGTTTGAAGCTGCTTGTCGAGCCAGATACCACACCCTAAACCGCCTAAAATGGGGCAGGCCAGCATCGCCGTAAATTTGATAGCGAGATTATACCCCAGCACAAAGCGGTCAAAATTCTTGGCTGAGTTCCCTCCCGGCTTGTCTTTTTTCACGTTCTTAGTCAAAGGGCGACGATTATAACACATCCTCTATGTAGTGCCAAATCGCTTGTGCAAAATTTCTCTAACAAAATTGGCCTATCTAAAAAGCGAAATCATACCAAATTGGTATCGGTGCGTACACTATGTGTTGGTGGCAGAGGACGTTTATTGCTGTGAATTTCACAATGGACCTCGATATTACACTACTTCAATATTTTTGTCGAATCCTTATTATGCTCTTTTGGTCAAATTTTATAGCTAGGTCAGCCTGCCTCACCCCTGATGATACACTTGGTTTTGGCACATCGAGGTGTCTCACCCTTACCTTATTAATTTAGGCTCTTGCTGCGTTTCAAGGAG
>Ga0210123_1001626_pt1 | contig 11228 bp, 10 predicted proteins | sample Muzzi_PWB_D2_FD_185535 | JGI IMG/M metagenome (GOLD analysis project Ga0210123, IMG submission 185535) | Wetland microbial communities from San Francisco Bay, California, USA, that impact long-term carbon sequestration - Muzzi_PWB_D2 (SPAdes) | ecosystem: Environmental > Aquatic > Marine >... | reverse complement strand
GTCTTCCGGGCCGTCAACAAGTCTCCGAAGGCGGTACCGCTGGCCCTTGTCGCCCGACTTGAGGAGATCGATCTCAAGACGGTCGAGGTCTCCAACGACCAATACGTCGTTCAGTACCGCGGTCAGATCATGCCGTTGGTTCGTATGGAAGGCGCTTCGGAGTTGGGCGAAGAGGGCCGGCAGCCGGTCCTGGTCTTCACCGACCGCGAACGCACCATGGGCCTGGTGGTCGACGAGATCGTCGACATCGTCGAGGACCGGGTCAAAGTCGAACTATCGGCCAAACGCCCCGGCTTCGTCGGTAGCGCGATCATCGCGGACAAGGCGACCGACATCGTCGACGTCGGGTTCTATCTGACTCAGGCGTTCAATGACTGGTTTGGCGGCGAGCAGAGCGACGCTTTCGGCGAAGAAGGGGCCGGTCGGGTGCTCCTGGTCGACGACAGCCCATTTTTCCGCAATCTGCTCCAGCCCTTGCTTTCGGTGGCGGGTTACGACGTTGTCTGTTGCGACAGCGCAATTGCAGCCCTCGAACTTTGCGAGGCCGGTCAGGACTTCGACGTCATCATTTCCGATATCGAAATGCCTGGAATGAGTGGTTTCGAGTTCGCCGAAAAAGTGAAGTCCGAGACGCGCTGGAGTCGCGTGCCGATGGTCGCGTTGTCGTCCTTCGCCACACCCAAGGATTTGGCGCGCGGTCACGAGGTCGGCTTCACGGATTATGTCGCCAAGAACGACCGCGAGGCAATCCTGACTACTTTGCATGAGACTCTCGCCGAGCTGAAAGGTGCCGCATGAGTCAAACGACCTCCAACGGTAAAGCCAAGACCGTGACCAACGTCTCGGACGAGACCGAGGAATTCGTCACTTTCACCATCTTGGGGCAACTTTTCGGCATCCCGGTCCTGAAAGTACAGGACGTGCTCAGCTCGTATAAGATAACGCGCATTCCTTTGGCGCCACCCGAGGTCATGGGCTCTCTTAACCTGCGCGGACGGGTCGTCACCGCCATAGACCTGCGGATTCGCCTCGGGCTGCGCGCGCGCGCCGACGATGCCGAAGCGATGAGCATCGTCGCGGAGAACGAAGGTGAGCTCTATAGTCTTGTCGTTGATTCAGTCGGGGAGGTCATGTCGCTCGCAAGGAGCGGCTACGAACGCAACCCGCCGACCCTCGACGCGAAGTTTCGCGCGTATTCCAACGGTATCTATCGACTCGAGGACAGACTCATGATCGTCCTGGATGTCCATAGGCTGTTGGATTACGGACGCTCGGACGCCGCCTGAGACAGCCGGCGTCTGCATGCGGATCGCAAGTGTTTAAACGATTTCGGTTCTTCGGAGTTATGCCATGAAGACCTGCCTCATCGTCGACGACTCGAAAGTGGTCCGTATGGTCGCCCGTAAGATTCTCGAGGGTCTCAACTTCGAGATCGAGGAGGCCGAGGATGGCCAGCAGGCGCTGGATATCTGCACTCGAAGCATGCCGCATGCCGTGCTGCTCGACTGGAACATGCCTGTCAAGAATGGGCTCGAGTTCCTCCAGGAGCTGCGAGCACTGTCGGGCGTGAATCAGCCGGTCGTCGTTTTCTGCACCACTGAGAACGACATGAGCCACATCCAGGACGCCATCTCGGCCGGTGCCAACGAGTACATCATGAAACCCTTCGACAGCGAAATTATAGAATCGAAGTTCTCGCAGGTCGGGTTGATCTGAAGAACGGGTGACGAGGGCAGGGCGGGAACGGCACAGTATGTCGGATACGACTACAAGCGGTCCATTTCGTGTCATGGTGGTTGACGATTCCGCGGTCATTCGCGGTCTCCTCGCTCGGGCGCTCGAGGCCGATCCGGCGATCAAAGTCGTCGCGTCGATCTCGAATGGAAAAAACGCCCTGGATGCGCTCGCCCGCCACGACATAGAGATCATCGTTCTCGACATCGAAATGCCGGTGATGGACGGTATGACGGCGTTGCCGCTGTTGTTGAAGGCGAAGCCGGGCGTTCAGGTGCTCATGGCATCGACGCTGACGCGCAAGAACGCGGAAATCAGCCTGCGCGCCATGGCAATGGGTGCCGCTGACTACGTCAGCAAACCGACGTCGACCAGCGAGATCCACTCCGCCGACTCGTTCAAGCGCGAGCTTGTCGAGAAAGTCAAAGCCCTGGCCGTCGCCGGCCGCGGAGGCGCGCGTGGGGCAGAGCAAGCGAGTGAAGGTGCGGCCAAGTCCGGTTTGGCACCGATCGTCCGGCGCTTCGCGCAAGGCGGCGCTGCTCGCGATAGCGAGGTGGCGCTTCGACCGGCGCCCCGGCAGACGCCCGACCTAATCGCGATCGGCAGCTCGACCGGGGGGCCGCAGGCGTTGCTCAAAGTGCTCGGAAATCTGGGCAACGAGGTTCTGCAGCCAATTCTCATCACGCAACACATGCCGGCGGCCTTCACTGCGTTGCTGGCCGGCCATATCGGCAAGGCGACCGGCCGACCCTGCGCCGAAGGGTTGGATGGCGAGCCGATAAGGGCTGGACAGATCTATCTGGCACCGGGCGGCTACCACATGGTGGCGGAACGGCACGGCGCGAGAGACGTCATTCGACTGAATCAAGACAAGCCGGAAAACTTTTGCCGACCGGCCGTGGACCCGATGCTGCGCAGTCTCGCGCCGCTCTATGGTTCGCGGATTCTGGTCATCATTTTGACCGGCATGGGGTGCGATGGACAGAAGGGAGCGGAGGTTGTGGTCAAGGCCGGCGGTTACGTCATTGCCCAGGACGAGGCGAGCAGCGTCGTATGGGGCATGCCGGGTGCCGTGGCCACGACCGGGCTCTGTTCAGCCGTTCTTCCACTGGGCGAAATCGCACCCTACGTCCGAAAGCTCGTCGTGAGGACCGCGGCATGAATGTAAGCGATTTCGAACTCATTGCGCAGCTCCTGAAGGAGCGCTCCGGCCTATCTCTCAGCAAGGAAAAGGCCTATCTGCTGGAGAGCCGGCTGAATCCGGTGGCGCGCAAATGGAATTTCGCCGGCTTCGACGAGCTTGCGCAGGCGATCCGTGCGGGTCGCGACGAGGCGCTTCTGGTCGAGGTGACCGAGGCGATGACGACGAACGAGTCGTTCTTCTTTCGCGATCAGAAGCCATTCGAACAATTCAGCGGTATGGTGCTCCCGCACCTGTTGGAGCACCGCAAGGACAAGCGCGCCATCAGGATCTGGAGTGCCGCCTGTTCCTCCGGACAGGAACCCTACACCCTGGCCATGCTGCTGAAGGAAAACGAGGCGAAGCTACAGGGTTGGAAGATAGAGATCGTGGCGACGGACCTCTCGAACCAGATTCTGGACAAGGCCAGGGCGGGGCTGTATTCGCAGTTCGAGGTGCAGCGCGGTCTTCCGATAACGCTGCTGGTCAAGTATTTCAAGCAGAACGGCGAACGCTGGCAGATCGACGACGCTATTCGCAAGATGGTGACGTATCAGAAATTCAATCTGCTGGACGACATGAGGCCGCTTGGCCGCTTCGATGTGGTCTTCTGCCGAAATGTCTTGATCTATTTCGATCCGCCGACCAAGTCCAAGATTCTGAGCAACGTTGCGGAACTGATGCCGGCCGACGGCTTTCTCTATCTCGGTGGTGCCGAGACCGTGCTCGGCACTTCCGACCGTTTCCAGGTGCTCAGCGGGCAGCGCGGGATCTATACGCTGACCGGCGGGAACCAGGCCGCGGCGCGGGCCGCGGGCTGATCGTCGCCGCACGGCGGCACCGATTATCGCGCACGAAAAACCGGCGCCTCTCTTTCGGGGAGTGCGCCGGTCTTTCGTTGTGCGCTACGGGAAGGTTTGTCCGAAGCCCGAGGTTTGTCGAAGCTCGCTGGATCCCAATCCGTATGGCTAGGCTCAGGCGCCTGCCGCCACGCGCCGCTCGGTCTTTGCGCTGTCCTGTGCCGGAACCGGGTCGCGCAGCACGTAGCCGCGTCCCCAGACCGTTTCTATATAGTTCTCGCCGGTGGTGGCAGCGGTCAACTTCTTGCGGAGCTTGCACACGAAGACGTCGATGATCTTGAGCTCCGGCTCGTCCATGCCGCCGTAGAGGTGATTGAGGAACATCTCTTTGGTCAGGGTTGTACCCTTACGCAAAGAGAGAAGCTCCAGGATACCGTACTCCTTGCCGGTCAGATGGATCGGCTGGCCGTCCACCTCGACGGTTCGCGTGTCCAGGTTGACGGTCAGCCGGCCCGTCTTGATGATGGAATCGGAATGCCCTTTCGAACGGCGGACGATTGCCTGGATGCGGGCCACCAACTCCCGTTTGTCGAAGGGTTTGGTCAGGTAATCGTCGGCGCCTACGCCGAGGCCCTTGATCTTGTCGTCCAGGCCATTCAGGCCGGATAATATGAGGATAGGTGTCTTGACCCGGGCTGCGCGCAGCCGGCGCAACACCTCGTAGCCGTCCATGTCCGGCAACATCAGATCGAGGACGATAATGTCGTAATCGTACAATTTTCCGATTTCGAGCCCATCCTCGCCCATGTCCGTCACGTCACAGACATAGCTTTCGGAGCGCAGCATCATCTCGATGCTCTGCGCCGTCGACTGATCATCCTCGACTAGAAGTACTCTCATGGAATCAAACCCTGCCAGGTGGTTTCGGACAGAACCTATTGACGTTAACCATTTTGCGGAACTTTTATTAATAAATCCTTAGCGCCGCAAGCCTGATTTTCTCATATTTTACGGAACCTTAAGTGCGGGACCTGATACTTTCTCTCGCTGGAGGGCGGTTTTTGTCAGGAAATCCGCCCTCGGCGAATCCGACCGGGGCGCCAAGAACAGCCCGGAGACCGACCCGGACTGGATAGGGGTGCCGTGGTGACCGAGCACCCGGTAACGCTGTATTCGGGGGCGCTATGCCCGGTTCCTGCCCTGCGGGAGATATCGACGCTTGACCCTTTCGATCGCCACGTTGATCGACGAAATCGAACAGATCCCCGATTACCGGCTTTACGGGCGAGTGGCCAGCGTTCTCGGTATGTTGATCGAGGTCGCCGGCCTTGAGAACGCGCTCTCGGTTGGCGATCGCTGCAACGTCGTCACCCGGGCCGGGGTGCGTGTAACCTGCGAAGTGATCGGGTTCCGCAACAATCGGGCCCTGGTCCTGCCTTTCGGCCCGGTCGACGGCATCGGACTCGGCTGCAAAGCGGAAGTGATCCAGGCCGAACCCGTGATCTGGCCCACCGAGGCCTGGCTCGGCCGGGTCATAAACGCCCTGGGCGAGCCGATCGACGGCAAGGGCCCGTTGCCGCAAGGCGATGTTCCCGTGGCTCTGCGCCAGCCGCCGCCGCCCGCGCACAGCCGCCGGCGGGTGCGCGGCAAGATCGACCTCGGGGTACGCGCGCTCAATACCTTCGTAACCTGCTGCCGAGGCCAGCGCATGGGCATCTTCGCGGGGTCGGGCGTCGGCAAGTCGGTGCTGCTGTCCATGCTGGCGCGGTACACGACCTCCGATGTCAACGTCATCGGTCTGATCGGCGAACGCGGACGCGAGGTCCAGGAATGGCTCGAGGACGACCTCGGCGCCGAGGGCCTGGCGCGTTCGGTTATCGTCGTGGCGACCTCGGACGAGCCACCGTTGCGACGGCGACAGGCAGCCCACCTGACCCTGGCGATCGCCGAATACCTGCGTGACCGCAACAGGGACGTGCTCTGCCTGATGGATTCGATCACGCGCTTTGCCATGGCCCTGCGCGAGATCGGCCTCGCCGCCGGTGAGCCTCCGACCAGCAAGGGCTACACGCCATCGGTCTTCGCTCAGTTGCCGCAGCTCCTCGAGCGTGCCGGGCCCGGGGTGGCCCGGGGCTCGATCACCGGGCTGTTCACCGTGCTGGTCGAGGGCGACGACCACAACGAACCGATCGCCGATGCGATCCGCGGCATCCTCGACGGCCAGATCGTTCTCGATCGCAAGATCGCCGAGCGTAACCGTTATCCGGCGATCAACATTTTGCGCAGCGTGTCGCGTACCATGCCCAACTGCAACAGTGCGGAAGAGACCGACCTGGTCAACCACGGCCGCCGCCTGATCTCGACCTACGAGGATATGGCGGAGCTCATTCGCATCGGTGCCTATAAGCGCGGCAGTGACCCGGAGATCGACGCCGCGATCGACCGCCACGGGCCGCTCGAGGCGTTTTTTTCCCAGGACCGCGCCGAGCGAGCCGATTTGGCAGGCGGCTATGCCGCCCTGGCCGAGCTTTTGGACGTAGCCTGGCCGCCTGTGAGGGACGGGCAGGTGCGCCGGGAACAAGACTAGGCCGGCGGCCCCGAATCGATGTCGGCACTCAATAGTTTGGTCCGGGTCCATACCTGGGGCCTGAACGAGAAGCGCCAGAAACTGGCCGAGCTCGATGCCTATGCCGAAAAGCTGCGCGAAAAGCTCGCCGAATTGGAGCGGGAGATGGCGATGGAGCGCCGTGCCGCCGACGCTTCGCTCGAAGGCACTGCCGCTTTTCCGGCCTTCGTCGCGGCGGCATTGGAGCGCCGTCGTCGCCTCCGCGAGTCGCTGGCTAACATCGAACACGCCGTCGAGTTGGCCCGGGAGGAGGCGAACGCCGCCTACCGGGAGCTCAAGAAGTACCAACTGGCATACGACAACCACCTGCAGCGCGAGGCCGAAGAAGCAGCCCGCCGGGAGCAGGGCGAACTCGACGAAATCGGCATCGATCTACACCGGCGCTCCCGTAACCCTTCCGGCAACACGGGAGATGGGGCTTAGCGCCTTCGGTCCGAGCCGATCGGGCGGCTTGCTGAAGGCCGACCTTCAGACGACCAGGGCGGGCGCGCCGTCGTCGAAGCGGTCGAGTGACAGGAACTGCCAGTCCGCCGACGCCTGAAACCCGACGCTACCGCTGTAGCCGCCGATCGCGTTGGCCTCATCGAAGATGCGAACGATCTCGCGACGCATGTCGCTGGGCAGGCTGCATCGCGACCGCAGCATGAGGTCGAAGTGCTTGCCGCGCACCAGACCATCCAGCTGCAAGTCGCCTAGCTCGCTGAGCTCGACCTCAAGAACGAAACGCGTGGCTTCCCGGTCCCGCTTCTGCGATCTGCGCCGGTCCTCGTCGCGGTGCTGCCGCAGCCAGAGCCGGATTTGCTGAATGTGGTGGCCGTCCAGAATGGGCATGGCCAAGAGCCTCCAGTCGCCTGGCGCCGCTTCGGCCATGCGGCCCAGTTGGCCGAAGTCCCGTGTCAGGCGCTGCACCAGGGCATCGCGTCCGGCATTGCGCAAGCCCTGAAGGGCCTGTCCGCCAAACCAGCGGCCGAGGTCTCCCGCCCCGAGGGCAGAGAGGAAGAACAACAGACCCGAGGCGAGGCGCGGGCCCGGTTGCGCCACGATATCGACGGGTAGGCTCGGGGAGGCGCCGATCTGTGGCGCGGCGGCATCCTGCAGGGCCTGCAATGCCTCCTCCAGCGCCGGCCAACCGTGCGCCAGGGTGGCGGGCGACGTGGGGGCGGGAGCCAGAGCCTGCGCCGCCGGCCGCGCTTGGCCGCCTGTCAAGATTTCAAAGGCAATCCGGCTGCCCGGCGGCAGCGGCGCCGTCACTTCCAGGGTCAGCGTGCCGACCGGCGTCTGCACCACCGGTTGGTTGGCGTGGGTGACCGACAGAACGACACCCTGCAGGAGGGCAGCCGAGGTCGGCGGTGCCGGGACATTGGCGGTCGCGGCGTTGCCAATGGGCGGCCCGACACTCGGGGCGCCGGCGGATGCTGCCGTCCCGGACGGCGCCGGACCGGCGGCTCCCGGTGCCGCGGCCGACAGAAAACGGTTCTGTGCCGCCGTATAGGCGCCGAAGCGGTTCGCCGCAATGAGGTTAGGCAAAGAGGATGGCACGGCTTCGGCCGGCATCGAGGCGCGGCTGCCGCCGGGGGACGCCACGGAGAGAATGCGAAGGTCAACGCGGCTGCCGACGTCGAGACGGGGCAGGAGGTCCGGTTGCGGGGTCGCCGACGCGCCGCCCGGCGAGACCGATGCCGCCGCCGGTGGCGCCTGGACGATGGCGCGCACGCTCTGCCCGAGCGCCAGAACGTCGGCCGTGGCATGCGGTGAAGGGAACTGTCCTTGGGGCGAAGACGCGACCGCACCGATGGGCTGGGGTCCTGCCGCCGCGCCGCCCTGTCCCGGGGCCGGCGCACTGCCCATGCTGAGCCCCTGCGGAAGGGCCGGTGGAATGCGGCTGACGCCGCGCGGGCCGGGCGCTTCGGCGTGCATGAGCAGCACGTGGAGCTGGCCGCCGCTGCTGCGTATCTGCAGTACGACTTCCGTACTGGGCGCCAGCGCTGCCTTGGTGGCGATCTGAAGCAGGCCAAGCTCGGTGCGGACCAGCAGATGACCCTTGCCGTCCTGTCCCTGAACGACGCCGCGCAGGGTCGTCCCGTTGGCGAGCTGGGCCACCTCCGGCGGCGGGTTGTGCACTGTACCGACGCTGCTGCTAGGTAGACTCGCTGCGGCAGCCGCCCCGAACAGGCTTGAAGGCCGAACTATATCGTTCATGCGGCCTTCGACAGCTGTCGCGCCAGGGCTTCGACGTCGGCGGCCGCCTCCGTATTCGGATAACGAACGAGGAGTGGGACTTGGTGGCGAATTGCCTCCTTTACCTTGGCATCGCGGCGCAGGATCCCGGCCAGGGGTGGAGACATCTTGAGGAAGGATTCGCAGGCCTTGCGGAGCGTCGCATAGGTCCGCTCGCCTTCGGCCGCCGAGGTCGCCATGTTGACGACTACGCGCAGGTCCACCTTGGGTTCGTGCCGGACCGAGAGCTTGATGAAGGCGTAAGCGTCGGTCATCGCGGTCGGTTCGTCCGTCGTCACGACGAGGCAGATCCGGCATTGCGCTGCCAGATGGCGCACGATGCGTTCGATGCCGGCGCCTAGGTCGATGACGACGCGATCGTAGCCCGGCGCGAGCTCGCGCAGACCGGCGGACAGCGCGGCGAGCCTGTCTGCCGGCAGACTGGCCAGGCTGCCCGAGCCGGAACGCCCGGCGACCACGTCGAAACCGAAATTGCTTTGTGACAACACGGCGTCCGCCAGCGAGTATTCACCCGCCAAGGCGCCGCCCAGGTCGCGCTGTGGCGCGAGCCCGAGTTGGATGTCCACGTTGGCCAGCCCTAGATCGCCGTCGAATAGCAGGCTGCGGCACCCCTGGAGTGCCAAGGCTTGGCAAAGCGTCACGGACAGCCAGGTCTTGCCGACGCCGCCCTTGCCGGAGGCGACCGCGATGGCGTTTCGCAATGCCGGTTCGCCCGCCGAGGCGACGAGCTTCATATTGAGCGCTTCACCCATATGCCTGTCTTCCTCCCGAAGGGATCGCTGCCATCGCCGCGCCGCCCGGCAAGAGCAGGCGCGCCAGAGCAACCGGGTTGATCGAGGTCACCCCTGCCGCGATTTCGGGCGAGGCACTGGTCGCCGAGAGGGCCAGCGCCGCGGCCTGTGCGGCACTCAACGGGCCGGCCAGCCGACGGGCAAGATCGAGCCGGGTGACGATGAGGCGGCGCGCGCCGCAATCGGCAAAGGCGATTGCGGTCTCCGCTGACTCGGCCGCATCGCCGCCACTCGGCAGGACCAGCGCGCACTCCGCCTGAGCGGCGGCGACGGCAGCGGCGGCTTGCGCCATGTCGCGCGCGTCGAGGGCGTTGCTGCCGACGGTATCGATGACGGCGCCGAGATCCTCCGGAATGCCGGCCAGCGCAGAAGCTAGTGCCGCGGCATCCGCCGCCTGTACCAGCGGAATCTCCAGGGCCTGCGCGTAAGCCGCGGCCTGTGCCAGCCCGCCCGACTTGACCGTGTCCATGGTCACGAGCGCGACCGAGCGGCCGTTCAGGCGCGCGCGGGCGCAAAGCTTGGCTGCCATGACTGTCTTGCCGGCGCCCGGCGGACCGACCAGCATCAGGGGACGCTCGGGGCGTGGCTCCGGCAGGCCGCCAAATGTCAACTCGGTGTCCAGGGCACCGGCCAGCGCCATCACCGGATCGAACTCGATTAGCGCGCCGGCCCGTTCCAGCAGGCGGCTGCACAGGCCCGCCGGTATGCGGTGGAACGCCAGAGCCTCGGACACCTCGTCGATGGTTCGGGCTGCCTGGGTATCCGATACGAGGTCGTAGTCCTCGTGCGGCTGGTCTTCCAAGGCGGCCGTGATCCGGACGCCGGTGCCGTCGTCGCTGGCTTGCTGCGACAGGATGACAGCATCGGGGCCGAGGCTGTCGCGCACGCGGCGCATCGCCTCGGGAAGAGTGCTGGCGGTGAAGCTCTTGAGCCTCATGACCCGATCACGCCTCTGGTGCGATTGTTGCGCTTGCCACGGTCATCCCACTTGGCCAAGGGTCTTGATCTGCGCCTTCGCGTGTACTTCGTTTTGCGACATGACGACGGTCGATGGTCGGAAGCGCTCGACGATCGAGCGCACGTAGGGCCGGATCGCCGGGCTGACCAAGAGAACCGGCGCCTCACCGGACATGGCCTGCTTCTCGAAAGTGGAACGCAGCGCGCGAATGAACTCCTGCAGCTTGGTCGGTGCCATAGAGAGCTGCCGGTCGTCGCCTTCACCGATCAGTGCCTCGGCGAAGGCCTGCTCCCACTGCGGGGACATGCCCACCATGGGGATGAAGCCCCGGTCGTTGACCTGCGCGCTCGAAATCTGTCGCGCCAGCCGGGCCCGCACGTGCTCGGTAATCCCCGCCACGTTGCGCGTGTAGCCACAGGCTTCGGAGATGCCCTCCAGAATGGTCGGCAGATCCCGAATCGAGACCCGTTCGCCGAGCAGGTTCTGCAGGACACGCTGCAACCCGCCCATCGAGATCTGGTTCGGGACCAGATCGCCGATCAGTTTCTGCTGCTCGTCGCCCAGCTCATCGAGTAGTTTCTGGGTCTCGGCATAGGACAGAAGTTCGGCCATGTTGTCCTTCACGACCTCGGTCAAGTGCGTGGTAATGACGGTCGGTGGATCGACGACGGTATAGCCGCGAAACAATGCTTCTTCGCGCGCCGAGGCATCGACCCACATGGCCGGCAGCCCGAAGGTCGGCTCGACCGTCTCTTCGCCGCTGAGAGAGATTTTTTCGCCACGCGGATCCATCACCAGCAGCATGTTGGGGCGCAGTTCGCCCTGACCGGATTCGATCTCCTTGATCCGCACGACGTAGCTGTTGGCCGGCAGTTGCAGATTGTCCTGGATCCGCACGGAC
>Ga0210123_1001624_pt1 | contig 11233 bp, 17 predicted proteins | sample Muzzi_PWB_D2_FD_185535 | JGI IMG/M metagenome (GOLD analysis project Ga0210123, IMG submission 185535) | Wetland microbial communities from San Francisco Bay, California, USA, that impact long-term carbon sequestration - Muzzi_PWB_D2 (SPAdes) | ecosystem: Environmental > Aquatic > Marine >... | reverse complement strand
ACCAGTTCCACCATGCTCGATTTACCGGCTCGGTTGCGGGTGTGCCGTTCAGTGGCCCCCTCGCTCTTCTCGGCCAAGAGAACATTCAGCCCTTCGGTGAACTGAAGCTCCTTGAACGAGGGCAGGCCGCTGTAGAGCCGATGAATCACGCCTCAACCTCTGCGCCATGGGGTTCGACCCGGACGACACGCCCACCGAGGTACTCCAGCGCACCCATCAGGTAGAGCAAGTCGAGCGCAAGGACAAACCAGTCGAAGGTGAGGTCCGGGGGGCCTTCTTCGACTCGGCGGAGGTCAGCCCACAACCGTGACACGGTCTTGGGCTCGACGAGCTCATGCAGGATGAAGGCCCCAATGGACAGGAGTGCCTTGTCGGGTGCTATTCCCTTGGTCGGGAGGATCATGCCGTCTCTCCGCCGGCGGGTTCCCGCTCGAAGATGTCGCACTCCTCAAAGAGGAACGCCAGAACAGCGAGGACGGCAGCCTGACGTGCGGGCGATGAAACGCCGTTGCCAGCAGCATGACGCTGGAGGTCGGCGAAGATCTCATCCGGGCTGAGGCCGTTTCTGCGGGTCTCGTCGTAGCGGAGGCGGAAGCTCTCGGCGACCTCGTCCCTCTTTTCCGGCTGCAGCCTGAAGTACTTCCTCACGAGATCAGCACGAGACATCCCTGCCTTCAACAAGACCGCAACGTGGCTGGAGAGCATGTTGCGGTCGATCTTATCGGCCGGAGGTGGCCGCAGGTCGAGATCCGGATCCAGCTCCATCACTGCCACGTGGTCGAGCACAGGTGACAGGCTGTCGAGCCCCAAGTTCACCATGTCTCGCCTTCCGGGCACGGGGCCGAAGAGCGACGCCAACTCGTCTGGGCCGAGCTCGAAGACGACCCGGCGCAGCTCCTCGAAACCCCACGGGAGCACGGCAGGAGGCCCCGCTTGGTCAAGCTCTAGGAGCTTGGCGGTCACTTCGGGGCCGAGGCCCGGCTTCGAGTTGTGCATGAAGATCCAAGTGTCGAAGTGCTCCTTCCAGTGCGGGAGCGCTCCGTTGTAGTCCTCATCGATCTTGGCCAGAGCCGCCGCCGCCGAGATCTCGTTGGGTGCGTAGACCTGGAAAAGCCAGCGCTTCGACCGCACGTAGCCGTCGTTCTTGCGGTCGCCCTGCTTGCCCCACGGACGGACGCGGATGAAGTCGCCCGGGAACCGCTTCTCCATGATCGTGGCGAACCAGTCTTGGAACTCGTTGCCTTTCTTCTTCAGGTAGGCGTTCTCGAACTGGAGCTCGCGGAAGGCCCGCCTGACTTCATCCATGTGATCTACCCTCCCCATGGCTTGCGGCCACAGGCAAGCGGCCGGCTTCGCCGCCGCTCACCTGGGCCCGGCCAACTCTACAATGCCCGGATCACCAGCTCCCCGTTCTCGACCTCCACGGAGTAGCGCGTGCCGACCGGAAAGCCGCTCTCCTGGAGCCACTTTCCTGACAACCGGATCATGGGCAACACCTTCCCTGGCACCGTCCCCTGCCTGGGGCGATAGAGGGTGTGGATCCGCGCCAGGCGCCGGCCTTGGCGGTCGAACCGCGGTCGCCTGGGCCGCAGGTCCAGAGGCACCGCCGCCTGCTCCGCCACCTCGTCAAACTGCCCGAGAAGCGTGGCGGCAAGAGGGCAGGGGCGGCGGACCTTCGACTTCCTCCGGCCGCTCATCGCTCCGAGTCCCTCTGACAGGTCTGCACGGTCTGCGAGGCCGGAGACACCGGAGAGGTCGCCCGACCGGACGCCCCCTTGCAAAGAACCCTCCCGGTGCGCGCCAACGCCTCATCGCCTACCGCGAGGAGGCAGTGCGCCAGCGCCAGCGGCTGCCGCCGCAGCGCGTCCAGCACCGCCAACGGCTCCATCAACGCCTGGGGCAGTTCCTTGTTCCGGCCGTGGATGAATCCGTGATCCACGGGCGGTTCGCGTCGGTCGAGGGCCTGATCGAAGAAGGGGCTGGGCGCGGGGCCAGGTGATCGCCCGGAGGAGCGGCCCGACCGGACTCCGGACCGGGGCTCAGATGAAGAATCGGGCGAAGCTCCGGAGCACGAAGCCTCGAAGGGGCTGCAGGATCTCTTGCTACACTGCTCTTCAGATCGGCACATGGGCTATCTCCTTGTGTCGGTTCAGGGCGCGGCAGAGGGGGCAACCTCTGCCGTGTCCGTCTGGTTGATCTGTCTACCTCGTCGTCAATCGCCGCTACGGAACGGGTGCGAGCCTTCTCGCTCGGCTTGCCGGTGCCTCCTTTCGGTGGATGGGGCTCGTGGGCTCCGTTTGAATTGCGCCTAGTTTACGCCTCAGAGGTCGTGCAGTCAAGGAGACGCTCAACCACCCGTGCAACCCCTCGTAGGACGGGAGGCTTCGAAGCTGTGTCTCCCTTGGGCGGCGAAGCTCAGGCGGGCCGAGGGACCACCTGACGATCGATCTCCTCGGCGAGCGCCCGCTGGGCCTGGCGCAGGTCAAACTCTGCCTGAAGGCCCATACACAAGTCCGGACTGGTTCGGAAATACAGCGCCAGGCGCAGGGCGGTGTCCGGCGTGATCGACCGGCGCCCCCGGACGATCACGCCGATCCGCGTTGCCGGCACCCGAAGAGCCATCGCCAGCGCGTGGGCGCTCAAGTCCAGAGGCTCCATGAGCTCCTCGTGCAGAATCTCTCCCGGATGAATCGGCTCGAGCCGTTGTGCTGCCATGACAATCCCCACCTCTAGTGGTCGTCGACGATCTCCACCTCGTAGGCGTCGCCCTCCCTCCAGACGAAGCAGATCCGCCACTGTTGGTTGATCCGGATGCTGTGCTGCCCCGCCCGGTCGCCCTTCAGCAACTCCAGACGGTTGCCGGGTAGTGCAGCCAGGTCCCCCAGGTCCTTGGCGCGATGCAAGAGGAGGAGCTTGCGACGCGCCGGGCGTTCGAAGGCTCTGAAGGCCGGTACGACCTCGTCGTGAAAGAGCTTCTCGGTCTGGTTGGGCCGAAACGACTTGATCTTCCGAGAGCCGTAGAACGCGAAGCGGACAACGCCAAGCGGACAGAATGCGACCCGCTCGACTCGGAGGGCCCCGGTGTTCGCCACTTCATGCGTGATCGGGTGATCGCGCTCCGTGTAGAGCCCTCACCCGACCGTCAAAACCTCCCTCAGAGAGCCTCGATAATGGGGTCTCCGAAGTCCTTGGCACCCCTCCGGTTGGCATCACCGCCGACCCCGACCAGTGCAACAGCCGGCCGTGCATCCGCGGGATGTGTGAGCGTCACCGACGTGATCGACCTCCTCGCCGGCGGCCTCACGTCCGACCAGGTTCTGGACGAGCTCCCAGACCTCGAGCCCGAGGACATCCAGGCGGCCCTGAAGTTCGCCAGTCGCCGTGTTGCCGTGAGCTGAAGCGCCCGAAGGCTCCGAGCCATCGGAATCGTGAGCCTCTGACGACTTCATCAAGCTGCCGTCAACCGCTCCAGCGCGAGCTCCAGGAGCCGGTCGTCGAAGATCCTCAGCTTCCGCTCCCCGGCATCCTTCCCCCCAGGCCAGCTCGCGAGAGCCGCCTTCACGTCCTCCAGGCCGGGCTGGCAACCTTCCCGGGCCAGTAGCCAGTCGACGCTGGCAAGCACCTCCAGTCCGAGCGGCGACTCGAACCCATCGATCCGGTCCGTGGCGCGCTCCAGGGCATCCCGGTACTCGGAGGCTTCGGTTCGGAGGTAGGCTTCGACCCGGTCCCTTTTCGTATCGTCGAAGGCGATCACGTCGGTCGGCTTGGCATCGGCGACTCGCACCTCCGACCGGAGATAGCTCCCATCGAGGGCGTTGAGCAAGTGCCGTAGGCGATCGGCATACGGGCCGTAGCGATCCGCCCGGAACCGCAAGTCCAGTGGGTTCTCCAGCCCGGACGCCTCGATCTCGCGCTCCAAGAACCACGCCAGCTTCTGAATCTCGAGCATCGAGCACTCGATTCCGAGGATCCAGTACCTTCTCACCAGCTCGGCGATCAGCGCACGCGCCGGGGTGAGCTTCTGGACCCCGGTTCGCTTGGCAACGTTCTGGTACCGAGGGGTGGGCTCGTAGACGACCACGTCCACCTCTGGCAGGTCCCCGAGCGCCTTCTCGATGAGCGGTCGGACCTCCGACCAACTCCGTCCACCGTGGCCGCAGCCGAGGGGTGGCACCGCGATCGATCGGATTCCCTTCTCCTCCACCACCCGCTGAAGATCCTCGAGCCCGGTCTCGATCCACTCGATCCGGGTCCGCGTGCGCCAGTGCTCCTTGGTGGGGAAGTTGATGATCCACCGGGGACCCAGGAGGGCGGGATTCTCCGTCACGAACATCCGCCCGGTCCGGACCTCTCCACGCCTACACGCCGCAGCGTACTCCTGGAAGTTGGGAGGGAACTTGTCCTTGAACATCAAGGCGATTCCCTTCCCCATGATGCCCACGGTATTGACCGTGTTCACCAATGCCTCGACATCGGCCTCGAGGAGGTTCCCCTGCGTGAAGCGGATCATTGGAAGTACCACCCGGGTCGCACAACGGTTCTCAGGTCCACGCCGTGCTCGCTCGTCGCTGCGTCAATCTCTCGCTGAGCCTCTTGACTGTAGCAGGTCACCCCCAGAAGCGCGGTCACCGGCAAGTGCCTGTGAGCCAGCGCCTCTGCCTGGTAGCGCTCGACCTTCTCCGGGTCCTCCGGGTTCCGCTGAAAGTCCCTTCTTTGCAGCAGCCCGTAGTCGATCTGGTCCAGATCGGAGCGTTGCGAGTAGAAGTTCGCTCCGTGCAGATACGCATGCCGGTCAGTGAAGACGTACTCGATCTAGCAGTCCTCCAGTGCAACCAGTGACGAGACGAGGATCACGATCTCGTCGTTGCCTCGCTGCCGTACACCGGCATAGCCGGTCGCGATGTTGTAGAGCATCGGGGTGTACGGGGTGAAGTAAAACGGGATGTACTCGGCGAGGGTGCCGCCGGGCGGGATCGGGACTCGTCGGGATCGGCGTTTCGCGATGAGATCGGGGTTTCCGATGCTCTCGAAGCTCGGGTCCTGCACGGTTGACAGGCTGCAGTGAAGGCCGTTCTGCAGAATCCAGGGGATATTCGAGCAATGGGTGATCCGGAAGATCAGGGCCTTCTCGGGAGTGAGCGTCTGGTTGAGCGGCTTGGGCATCATGGCGACACGCCGATCGGTACGCCAGCTTGCTCGCCCCAGGATGGAACCCTGCGCGGAATAGGACGCTGGCCGACGACAGCCTGAACTGCTGGTGATCTGGCTGTCAGGTGCATTCTAGCGACCTGAGCCACCCAGGCCCGCCGCCTACGGCCGATACCCCACCTTCGCCCCACTTCCGCGGAGGACCCGAACGTCCGGTCATCGACCCACTGCTGAAGATCCCGAAGTCGGTAGCGCACCCGCCGGCCGACCCGCACGAACCGCGGCCCACCCCCGCTCGAACGCCAGCCCTCCAGGGTCCGTGTGCTCACGGCCAGAAACTCGGCGGCCTGGGTCTGGTCCAGCAGGGGGCGGGGGTCCTGTCGTTCGGCGGGGGAGGGCATGAGGGCTCCTTTGGGGTAGGAAGGTTCCGAGGTGCCCGGCCGAAGAGGGCCGAGGCGCAGGTGGTGACATCACTGGGGTTCGTATCGGACCGCCCGGGCACCGGAGAGGATCCGGCGCTGCCGATCGGCCACCTGACACCCGGTCGGGCAGCGGCAATCTGAGGCGCCGAAGCGCTCGACCAGCAGAGCCGCCTGTGGAAAACTCCCCTCTCCTCCCCGGTCACGACGACGGCTTCACCGAGAGGAGGACTGCACAAATCTAAGCGTCGTCGAGGCACAAGAGCAGTCGACGTCGGGGAACGCCGTGGCGTTCGTCGAGCTGTCTTCCGAGGTCGAAAGGCTTGCCGCGACCTTCGTCGAAGAGGGGGTCTCCGCCATCGATGCCTTACACTTGGCGTCAGCGGTCCAAGCCGAAGCATGCTACTTCTGTACCACGGACGACCGGCTCCTGAGGCAGGCACGCCGGCTTCAGCTTGAAGAGACGGAGGCAGCCTCGTTGTTACACCTGATCGAGGAGGTCAGTCATGCCAGTGAGGGCTAGCCTGGACTATTCATGAGCCACCTACTGCGAGCCGCAATTGCATGCAATCTCAGGGCGTACTCGCTCTTTGCTCCTCGACGTACCGTACAGTACGCCTGCGTCGCGCATCGCTGTGTGCGCCCTGATTTCACACACACTTGCGGCTCTCGCTACGGCGCCTCATGAATAGTCCAGGCTAGACCGTTGACCGCCGTGACCCATGCCGCGATCACTGCGCTGTTCCGAGAGATCGGGATCGCCGAGACGGCGCGTTTTCTCCAGCAGTTCAGCCTGGGGAGCGGAGACTACACTCGTGAGCGGAGGAAGCTCTTCCAGGAGAAATCTCTCGACGAGCTCGTGGGTGAAATCCGTCAGGGCAGCGAGAAGAGGCGCTGAGGAAGAGGGATCGGGATCACTCTTCTCCGACTGGTGGGCTGTGGCGACTCACGACCTTCCGCGCGACGTTCCTCTACCCGTAGCGTGGGCCGGAGATGGCAGTGGGGCTCCGGGTCGGTGGGGACGGGTTGTTCGATCTGCTGAACGAGGCCGGCGCGTGGGGACCGGCACATCCCGGTCTCCGGCGAGGACGATGCACAGGTCGCGAGGCTGCGGTACATCCTGGAGAATTCCGTTAAAGAGAATTTGACCGCCCGGCCGATCGACTGGCCCGGCGTGCACTCGGCCCGCGCTCTCCTCGAGGGAGAGCCGATGGAGGGTATCTGGTACGACCGGACGGCGTACGGTGAGGCCCGCCGACGCGGTGAACGGGTCTCTCTCGAGGACTTCGCCGAACGCGAGCTCGTCACCTTGTCGACCCTTCCGTGTTGGCAGGGCCTCTCACCCGAAGAGATCCGTGAGCGGATCGCCTACTTGCTCGAATCGATCGAGCGCCAGCATGCCGAACGCCGCCGGGCCGAAGGCAAGGGCGTCCTCGGCGCCAAGGCCATCCGTCGGCGCCATCCCCACAGCAGACCCAAGAAGCTCAAACGCTCACCCGCCCCGCGATTTCATGCAGCGACCAAGGAGGCGCGGCGAGCCCTCGCCGACGCATACCGGGAGTTCATGGCCGCGTTCCGCGACGCCGCCGAGCTCCTGAAGCTCGGGGATCCCGAGCCAGGCTTTCCTCCTGGGAGCTTCCCGCCGGGGATGCCATACCTCCCCCATCAGGCTCCCGGATAGCCGGGGCAGACTGAACCCCCAGACAACCTGGCCTTCCCCTCGTCCGCGCGCGTCGCGGAGAGGGGAGAGGTGCATTCTGAGGACGCGATTCCGAGGCCAGACGGTCCGCCAAGTACCCAAATCGGACGAAACCGACCTTCAAGACCGCCTCGCGAACGTCAGGATCGCCCTTCGAGGGCCTCGATAATGGGGTCTTCCCCCGAGGTGGGTGGCACCCTCTTCGGCACCCTCTTCGGCTCGATTGCGGAGCGAAGACGTCTCTCGGCGTGCCAGAGGTCGTGGGCTTGCTGCATCCTGAGCCAGATGACACGGATGCTGTACCGCGCCGGCCGAATCACAAAGTCGAAGCGGCCGTCTCGTGCCCCGATCAACCCCCTCGAGTGAAGCGGCCGGTCTCCGCGCCGGCCGAAGTGCGAGCGAAGCGAGCGGCAATGCACGGAGACCGCCGCCGCCATGGAAGCCTCCAGCCTCCTCGACGCCCGGCCGATGGAGGGCATCTGGTACGACCGGACCGCTTTCGGTGAGGCGCGACGTCGTGGCGAGCGAGTCTCTCTAGCCTGGACTATTCATAAGTCACCTACTGCGAGCCGCAATTGGATGCAATCTCAGGGCGTACTCGCTCTTTGCTCCTCAACGTACTGTCCAGTACGCCTGCGTCGCGCATCGCTGTGTGCGCCCTGATCTCACACCCACTTGCGGCTCTCGCTACGGCGCCTCATGAATAGTGCAGGCTAGAGGACTTCGCCGAGCGGGAGCTCGTCACACTATCGACCCTTCCTTGCCGGCAGGGCCTCTCGCCAGAAGAGATCTGCGAGCGGATCGCCTACCTGCTCGAATCGATCGAGCGCCAGCACGCTGAGCGCCGCCGGGCTGAAGGCAAAGGCGTTCTCGGCGCCAAAGCCGTGCGCCGCCGCCACCCGCACAGCAAACCCGAGAAGCTCAAGCGTTCACCGGCGCCGAGATTCCATGCGGCCACCAAGGAAGCATGGCAGGCGCTCGCCGATGCCTATCGGGAGCTCATGGCCGCGTTCCGGGAGGCTGCTGAGCTTCTGAAGCTGGGTGATGCCGAACCGGGGTGCCCTCCTGGCAGCTTCCCGCCGGGGATGCCATACGTTCCCCATCAGGCCCCCGGATAGCCGGATAGCCGCCCCAGACAACCTGGCCCTCCCTCCGTCCGCGCACGCCGCGGAGAGGGGAGAGCTGCATTCTCGGGATAGGTTTCCGAGGCCAGACGGCCCTCCGAGTCGCCGGATCGGCCGAAACCGGCGCTCAAGACCGTCTTCCGACCATCGAAATATCCCTCAGAGAGCCTCGATCATGGGGTCTACTTCCGAAGTGGGCGGCACGCCTGTCCGGTTGGGTGCTCGAGCTTGACGTACGTAATAAAGCAGATTAAAATATGCCAACGTTACAATGTTACCTGGAGGTGGCCATGCATAGAGACAGGTTCTTCCGGGCAATCCCGCTCGGGCTAGTCCTCCCAGTTTTGGTCATTGCTTTTGCGGCAGGTTGTGGGGGAGCTCTGGACGATGGGCCGAGCTACCAGATGGGGGTCCCGTACCGGGCACAGGCGGAGTTCAACTTCTGTGTCCCGGCGTCGATCCTCATGTGGCGGCTCTACGATGGCCTCCCGGAGGTTTCTCAGTACACGATCTTCAACAACGTCGGCGGCGCCCCGTGCGACCCCTACGACGCGGCGTACGGCGTCGCCCTGTACACGAACTCCGGAAGCGATGCCTATCTCGATTTGACCTACTCGCCAACCACGACAGAGCGGGATGAGCTCGTCTCGAGACAGATTACCTCGGCGGATCGCGGTATCCCCATCATGCCCATCGTCTACCCGAGCAAGAGCCACGTGGGCATCATCAACGGAGGCAAGTACGCCGACAAGGGGACCTACTGGGAGTGGGAGTTCCTGTACTTCCACAATCCGGACCCGGCGTACGGTGCAAACTACTACTACACCGGAGGCCGTTGGCTGGACGAGTTCTGCGTGGCCTTCGACGCCTACTGTGGGCAGGTCATCTCGGTCTCGGGCACTTCGGGCTGGAGCTCCAACCTCGAAACGTACGAGGGCAGCGTATCCGTCTATGGCGGCGGCGGCGGATGCCTACCCGGAGAGTGTGGCCCGCTCCCCGTCTGACCCGGTTCGACAGCCGAAGGAGGAACCAGACTATGTGGATAGAACGAACAACAGGCGTAGCACTTCTAGCGTTCGTAACCGTTACTGCCGCCGCAGAGGCTGCGCCTCCGGTCGACTGCTCTGATCGGATGGATGAGATCGCGCAGATCGTCGGTGTCGAGGGGAGTGCTCAGCTCCGGGCGCAGTGGGCGAAGCACCGGCACTTCGTGCTCCACGACAAGCCTGGGGGAAGCTACTACGCTCCGCAGCCGTACCCCAAGGCCGAGGACGCGGTGCTGGAGAACTTCCGCTACGCGTACTTTCAGAAACTCTTCGACCAAGGTCCAGACCGGCTCGAGGAGCCGGAACGATCGATCTACGTGGGCCTCGAGGAGGGAACGATTATCGGGGTCGTCAGTAAGGTCGAAAACTGGTCGCTCTCCCGTTGCAGCCCTTCTCGGCCAGTGCCCTTCTATCACCTGGTCCGACTCTTCTCCTCGGGCGGGAAGGAGCTGGCTCGCGCAACTGTGATGCCCTCCGGCCTGCTCGGGGAGTACGCCCAGGTGACCGACGTGGCGAGCCGTGCGTGGACATCTTTCGAGAGCATCGAGGGGAGAGTCGAGAAGATGCTGGGGCGGCCGTTGCGGGTGCGTCGAGCGAGGAATGTCGCGATCGACGGCCTTCCTCTCCATTGCGGTCCCCTCACGCCGTGCGCCGTGTTTGAGGCGGAGGGGAGCACATGGATCCTGGACCGCGGTGCTCTGCTCTTCGAAGTGGGTCCCGACGCTCGTCGTGAGTCGGTGCTCGACCACAGGGAGAGGGTTCGGAGAGAAGGTGCAGCGGCACAAGCCGCTTCCTGGTCTACTCCCCTTGTGACCCTGGGGTTCCAGTGGGTCGAGGTCGCCCTCATTGCCGAGGACGCCGAGCTGGCCAAGCTCCAGGGACTCTCGGAAGGCCGCTGACACCGCACTCCAGGAGGAGCGACAACCGAGCGGCAGCTCGATGGCTTCGAGGATGTGCTGGAGGTAGAGGGTCCCGACTCACAGTGCGACGGCTTCGCTCAGGACCCGGCTGCGAAGAGAAGGGGAGAGGGAGCGTTCGGTCACCACATCCACCGGCCGCCCGAGGGCGTCCTCGAGCTCTTGCTTCAGGGAAACCAGATCGAGCAACGAGCGACCCTCATCGAGGGAAACCAGGATATCCACGTCGCTTCCTTCGACAGCGCTGCTACGAGCCAACGAGCCAAAAAGCCGGACGTTCCGCGCACCGTGTCTGCGCGCGATCTTCCGGATCAAGGCCCGGTGCTCTTCGATGAACGCTGAGGCCATGAATCCACTTTGGCAGGAAGCCGACGCTGAGGTCCTGAGCGGTCGAGTCAGTGTTCGTGCCAGATCACGGCACCGTTTTCCGTCCTTCATTATGTGGGCAGACCGAATCGCTGGACCCCACCCGGTGGGCTCGTCGAGGTCACGGCCCGGACGATCCAGGGCAGAGCCCCCTCTTGGTCGATTCCCGGCCGAGCCCAACGGAGCGGACCAACTCGCCGTCCTCCAAGGCTGAAGCGGCCGGACCTGTGCCGGTCGAAGTGCGAGCGAAGCGAGCGGCAATTCAGCGGGACGAAGGGCGTCATGCAGAAGCCCAGCCACGACTGGAAAGGCCCGTTCTGGGCTCGCCGATATCGGCACATCCCGGTCTCCGCCGAGGACGATGCACAGGTCGCAAGGCTGCGGTATCTTCTTGAAAACGACGGCGTTTCAAACTGCACCTCGTTTCAAGATTTGGCTCTTGGAGCGTTGCTGGATGAAGTCGGCCCCGGTCCTCCTGGGAGGTCGGCGGGCATCTCGTAGAGGAATCTCTGGC
>Ga0210123_1001623_pt1 | contig 11236 bp, 6 predicted proteins | sample Muzzi_PWB_D2_FD_185535 | JGI IMG/M metagenome (GOLD analysis project Ga0210123, IMG submission 185535) | Wetland microbial communities from San Francisco Bay, California, USA, that impact long-term carbon sequestration - Muzzi_PWB_D2 (SPAdes) | ecosystem: Environmental > Aquatic > Marine >... | reverse complement strand
TGTTGAGGGCGGTGAAGTTGTGGTAGTCGCTCTCGACCTCCGGCCCCTCGGCCACGCTGTAGCCGAGGGCGGCGAAGATCTCGGTGATCTCCTGGATCACCATGGTCACCGGGTGGAGCGTTCCCAGGTGGGGGCGCCGGCCGGGCAGGGTGACGTCGACCCGGGCGGCCGAGACTCCTGCCTGAGCCTCCCGGGTCTCGATCTCTTGCTCGAGCGCGGCCAGGCGTTCCTCCACCGACTGCTTCAGCCGGTTGACCGCCTGGCCGTAGTCCTTGCGCTCCGCGGGGGGAACCTCGCCGATTCTCGCGAGGAGGGTGCGAACGATCCCCTGCTTGCGGCCGACCCAGCGCAGTCGCAGCTCTTCGTAGCTGGACCGGTCGCGGACCTCGGACGCTTCGCTGGCGAACTTGCCGGAGAGCTCGTCGGGTGACGGGATGCCCGCCTGGCCGGGTTCTGCGCCCATCGGGCTCACCCCGCGAGGACGCGGACCCAGTCGGCCTTGACCACGTTGCCGCCGGCGCCGGAGCCCTCGATGTCGCCCTCGGAGATACCCCGCTCGTCGGCGAGCTTCTTGAGGTCGGCGACGGTCATCTTCCCGAGGTCGGCCTTCGAAGGCGCCTCGGCCTTCGGAGCCGCCGCCTTCTTCTTGGCGGGCTTCTCCGCGGCCGGTTTCTCTGCCTTCTTCTCGACCTTCTTTTCAGGGGCGGTCGGTTTGGCCTCCTTCTTGGGAGCCGGCTTCGCTTCCTTCTTGGGAGCCGGCTTCGCCTTGGGTGCGGGCTTGGGCTTGGCGATCGGCTTCGACACCGGCTCCGCCGGGCGCTCGACCGGCTCCATCTCGAGACCTTCCTTGGCCACCTCGACGATCGCGGCGAAGCCCTCGGTGTCGTGGACGGCGATGTCGGCGAGGATCTTCCGGTTGAGGTCGAGGCCGGCTCGGCGCAGGCCGTCGATCAGGCGGTTGTAGGAGAGGCCGTTGGCGCGGGACGCGGCGTTGATGCGGACGATCCAGAGCTTCCTGAACTCGCGCTTCTTCTGCCGGCGGTCGCGATAGGCGAACTTCAGCGCCCGGTCGACCGCCTGTTTGGCGATCCGGTAAGCGTTCTTCTTCTTGCCGTAATAGCCCTTGGCGAGCTTCAGGACTCTCTTGCGCTTCTCTTTGCGGTGGGGTCCGCGCTTGACACGTGCCATGCCTGGAACCTCGTTTCTGCTCCCGGGAAGGAGCGGTCAGAAGCCGGCGCGCCCAAAGCGCCCCGGTCGTGGCCCCGGAGGACAGGTTCGTTCCCCCGGCGGCCCGATGAATTCAGTCTAGTTCGATTTCAAGTCTGCTCTGTCGAGCCTTGCTCTACAACTGCGTTCAACTGCTCGAGATCGAGGCCGCGCTGCCTGTTTCTACGATCCTCGCTCACTACCGGGCCGAGAGTCGAAAGCGCACGTCAGATCAGATCAGCTCCGCTTCGACCGGGTCAATTGGCGGTTCTGGGGCCGGTAGCGTGCGTCAGATCGTGCCACCGCAAGCGCCGCGCGACTGAGGCGTACGTCCGTACGCCGCAGGGAGCAAGAAGCGAGGACGGCGCGAGCTGGCGTGCGATCCCGGCTCCAGAACCGTCAATTGTGGAGCATCTCCTTAAGAAGCTTCGCAAACGTCGGATGAACCAGGGTGCTCTTGCGGAGCTTGCGCTTCCGCTTGGTGCTCTTCTTGGTCAGGATGTGGCTGCGCATGGAGTGTCCACGCTTGACCTTGCCCTTGGCCGTGACCTTGAAGCGCTTGGCGGCGCCCCGGTGGGTCTTGTGTTTCGGCATCGTCTTCTCCTGGGCTCTACGTGCTGGCTTCGTCTTCGAAGTGCGTCGAGCGTACGTATTTCGGGCGCGCTACGCGCGAGCTGGCAATGATAGCCGACGAGGCGCGGCGCTGCAAGGGAGCCGTCCGTCGTGTTGGTGAGGTCGCTCGTTTTCCTCGCCCTTCGGCCGCGGGGACGCCGGCCAAGGTCGCGCCCTGGCGGATTGCTGGTTGGGGCCGCTTCATCGGGGCCGCTCGCTTCGCTCGCAGTCGGCCGGCACAGGTCCGGCCGCTTCATCGGCGGATTGCCGGTTGGGGGCGCTTCATTGGCGGGTTCCGGTCGGGGATGCTCTCTTTGATCGAAGCGGCCGGGCTCCGTCCCGGCCGGAGCGCGAGCGGAGCGAGCGGCCTTCTCCCTACAGCTCCATGCTCCGGCTGGTGCTCTTCTCCTGGACCCGCGTCACCAGCTCGGCGATCTCCATGCCGCCCAGGTCTTCCTCGGTCCGCAGCCGCACCGACACCGTTCCGGATTCCTCTTCCCGGTTGCCGACGATCAGCATGTACGGCACCTTCTGGAGCTGGGCCTCGCGGATCTTGAAGCCGAGCTTCTCGTCCCGGTTGTCGAGCTCGGCCCGGAGGCCCGCCTGTGCGAGCTCGGCCAGGACCCGCTCGCCGTAGTCGACGAACTTCTCCGACACCGGCAGGATCACCGCCTGGACCGGGGCCAGCCAGGCCGGGAACGCGCCGGCGGTGTGCTCGACCAGGATGCCGAGGAAGCGTTCGATCGAGCCGAGCATGGCGCGGTGGATCATCACGGGCCGGTGCTCGGCGCCGTCGGCTCCGACGTAGGTCAGGTCGAAGCGCTCCGGCATCTGGTAGTCGAGCTGGACGGTGCCGAGCTGCCACTGGCGGCCGAGGGCGTCCTTGACCTGGAAGTCGATCTTCGGGCCGTAGAAGGCGCCGTCCCCTTCGTTGATCTGGTAGTCGATGCCGCGGCTTTCGAGGGCGCCCTCGAGCGCCCCTTCGGCGCGCTCCCACATCTCGTCCGTGCCGAGGGACTTCTCCGGCCGGGTGGAAATCTCGATCTCCACGTCCGAGAAGCCGAAGTCCTCGTAGATGCGGAGGATCGTCCGCACGACGGCCATGACCTCGGTCTCGACCTGGTCCTCGGTGCAGAAGATGTGGGCGTCGTCCTGGCAGAAGGTCCGCACTCGCGTGAGCCCCGCGGTCACGCCCGAGCGTTCGTTCCTGTGCAGCCGGCCGAAGTCGGCGTAGCGGACGGGTAGGTCCCGGTAGGAGCGCAGCCGCGTGCCGAAGATCAGGCAGTGGGTCGGGCAGTTCATCGGCTTGACCGCGAACTCCCGGTCCTCCGACTGGGTGAAGAACATGGCGTCCTTGTAGTTGGCCCAGTGGCCGGAGGTGTGCCAGAGCTCGACGTCCAGGATCTGTGGCGTGATCACCTCGCCGTAGCCCGACTCCTCGTAGGTCTCGCGGATGTAGTCGACCAGGCCGTTGTAGAGCACCGCACCCTTCGGGTGGAAGAAGGGCGAGGCGGGGGCGTGGCTGTTGAAGCTGTAGAGGTCGAGCTCCTGGCCGAGCTTGCGGTGGTCCCGTGCCTTGGCCTGCTCCTGGCGCTCCAGATACTCCGCGAGCTCCTTCTTGGTGGCGAACGCGGTGCCGTAGATGCGCTGGAGCATCTCGTTCGACTCGTCGCCCCGGAAGTAGGCCCCGGAGGTGGCGAGCAGCTTGACGGCGCCGATCTGGTCGGTCGCGCGCACGTGGGGTCCGCGGCACAGATCCTGGAACCCGCCGTGGCGGAAGATGGTGATCGTGTCGCCCTCGGGGATGTCCTGGAGGCGGTCGACCTTCAGGGTCTCTCCCATCTCCCGGAAGATGCGCTCCGCCTCTTCACGGGAGACCTCGATCCGCTCGAACGGCTCCTTCTCCTTCAGGATGCGGTTCATCTCGGCCTCGATCTGCTCGAGGTCCTCGGGCGTGAACGTGCGCGGGAAGCGGAAGTCGTACTGGAACTTCTCGGCGTGGTCCTGACGGCCGACGTCGATCTCCACCTCGGGCCACAGGCGCTTGACCGCGTCGGCGAGCACGTGCTCGGCGCTGTGGCGGATGAAGTCGCCGGCGCCGGTGTCCTTGGTCGTGACGATCCGGAAGGCACCGCTCGAGCCGAGGGGCTGGCGCAGGTCGACGGGCTCCCCTTCCAGAGTGGCGCCGACGGCGGCCCGGGCCAGGCCGGGGCCGATGGCGGTGGCGATGTCCAGCGCCGTGGTGCCGCGTTCGACTTCGCGGACCGATCCGTCGGGCAGGGTGAGGCTGATCGTCTCTCGACTCATGGCAAAGCTCCCCGGGAAGGAGGGGGTTTCAGTGGGTAGTGTGCGTGCCTGGGTGCGGACCAGCGGGCACGCCGGGGGCTGTCGGAGCCGGCGGGAAAGGCTGGTAGGCGCGAGCGGACTCGAACCGCTGACCTCTACCGTGTGAAGGTAGCGCTCTAACCAACTGAGCTACGCGCCTGCACATAACCGCAGATCCTTCCCCCGTTTCCGGTGCCGCCTTCCGGGGCCGGAATGGCGCCCGCGGGGACCGGGACCGGGTGGAGTTGGTAGGCCCGAGCGGACTCGAACCGCTGACCTCTACGATGTCAACGTAGCGCTCTAACCAACTGAGCTACGGGCCTACCGAGACGACCCGGGGGCCGTCTGAGGAAGACGAAAGTTAGCAGACGGGGCGAACGGGTGTCAACGCGTCACCCGGTCTGCGATTCGGCCTTCCCCATGGAAGGGAAAACGCCGGCCGCTGGGGCGGGATTCCGGCCGGCGAATCCGTCGCGGGGAGTTTCAACGAAGCCTCGCCTCGAACCGGCATGGTTTCCACGAAGCGCAGGGGTGGTGGCGTCCCCTTCCCACCTCGAGGGTGGGAAGGGGATCGAGGGGATGGGGGGTGATCCAGAGGATCGTCTAGGTCGATCGGGGCGGCGTCACGGACGGTTCGGGAAACCCGACTCAATCGTCACGACATCGGGCTTTGTAGAAGTCTACGAGTACATCTCCGTCAGCACGTCCGCCCACGCGCGCTCGACCACCTTGCGCTTGATCGACATCTTCGGCGTGAGCTCGCCCGTCTCCTGGGAGAAGTCACGCTCCAGCAGGTGGATCTTCTTGATCGTCTCGTACGAGGCGAGCTTGCTGTTCAGGGTCTCCACCTCGGACCAGACGAGGTCTCGCACCTCGGGCTTCGAAGCCAGGTCGGCGTAGTCATCGTAGGCGATGCCGTGATCCTCGGCCCACTTGCCGACCGTCTCTTCGTTGATCGTGATCAGGGCCACGCAGTAGGGCTTCCGGTCACCGAGCATGACCACCTGGGAGACGTACGACGTCTGCGCCTTGAGCAGGTTCTCGATGTACTGGGGCGCGATGTTCTTGCCGCCGGCGGTGACGATGATGTCCTTCTTGCGGTCGGTGATCTTGAGGAAGCCGTCCGCGTCGATCTCGCCGATGTCGCCGGTGTGGAGCCAGCCCTCGTGGTCGAGCGCCGCCGCCGTGTCCTCCGGCAGGTTGTGGTAGCCGCGCATGATGCCCCGCCCTCGGAGCAGGACCTCGCCGTCGTCGGCGATCCGGACCTCGGTTTCGGGGACTGGCGGCCCCACGCTGCCGAACTTGTAGTGCTCCGGGCGGTTGACGAAGCTGGCGGCCGAGGACTCGGTCAAGCCGTAGCCTTCGAGCACCAGCATGTCGGCGGCGTGGAAGAACTCGGAGATCTCCCGCGCCAGCGGGGCGCCGCCCGAGATGAAGAAGCGGATGCGGCCGCCGAAGCGGTTCTTGAGCTTGGAGTAGACGAGCTTGTCGCCCAGGCGGTACTTGAGGGCGAGCAGGCCGCCGGGCTCCTCGCCGCGCTGGCGAAGCGCCGAGACCTCGCGGCCGACGCCCAGGGCCCAGTCGAAGATCTTGAGCTTGAGGCCTCCGGCGGTCCGGGCTCCTTCGACGACCTTGTTGTAGACCTTTTCGAAGATCCGGGGCACGCAGGCCATGACCGTCGGCCGGGCGGCGCCGACGTTGTCGATGAGCTCGTCGATGTTGCCGTCGACGGCGGTGTTGACGCCGGTGCGGATGAAGGCGACTTCGAGCACTTTGGCGAAGGAGTGGGCGAGTGGCAGGAAGAGGAACTGCTTGTCGCTCGCGGTCAGCACCCCCATCTCCTGGATGGCGCCGGCTTCGTAGACCCAGTTGTCGTGGGTCAGGGCGACCCCTTTGGGTTTGCCGGTGGTGCCGCTGGTGTAGATGAGGGTCGCGAGGTCGTCCGGGCCGACGGCGGTGGTGACCTGTTCGTAGCGGTCCGGGGTTTCGGCGTCGAGGGCCTGTCCGCGCTCTTCGAGCTCGTCCAGGGTGATGAGCCAGTCGCCGTCGGCCGCCGTGTCGAGCCCTTCGGGCGATCCTTCCATGAGCACGACGTGCCGGAGGGCGGGGAGCTGGGCGCGGACTTCGATGAGCTTGGCCACCTGGCTCGGGTCTTCGGCGCAGCAGACCACCGATTCTGAATCCGAGAGGATGTGGGCGCACTCCTCCGGGGTGTTCGAGGTGTAGATGGTGGTGGTGGCGCCGCCGGCGGCGAGGATTCCGATGTCGAGGATGACCCAGGTGGGGCTGGAGTTGGCGAGGATGGCGATGCGGTCGCCTTTTTCGACGCCGAGGGAGAGGAGGCCGCAGGCGACGTGTTTCACGCGCTGGGCGGTTTCGGCCCAGGTGAGGGTGTACCAGCCGGTGCCGGGTCGGACGCGGCCGGACATGGCTTGGGCGTCGGGGGTGGCCTCGACGCGGTGGTGGAACATCTCGACGATGGACCGGTAGTCGCGGTCGCCCATGGGGTACCTCTCTTTCTGGTTGCCGATGTGAAGCTGGGGCATTCTATCCGGGGATGTGGGGCGGGAGGCAAGCGGGGCGAGTGGGTTGAGCGGGCGAGTTTGCTTCGGTGGGGCATGGTCGGGAGCGGGGCGAGTGCGCTCCGTTGGGGCAGGGTCGGGAGCGGGCCGGGAGGCCCCTTCTTCCGGGACGCCGCGCGAAGTGGGCTGTTGGGCGGGCAACGCGCGGCTCGGCTCGGAGCGCGCCGGGCCGGCCGGATGGCTGAGAGCTCCCGTGGGCGCGCTCCTCGACGCCCTCCGGAAGGGGCCTCCCGCCCCGCTCCACTGCGAACCGTTCGCCGCGTCGTGTGGAGCGAGGTTCGGAGACGACAGGCAGTGCTGTGTCCCTACCGTCGCGGAGGTGGGGAAGGAATCTCCGACCGAAGCGGCCGGTCCCCGTGCCGGCCGGAGTGCGAGCGGAGCGAGCGGCCCTACTCGGCTCCGTCGCCGCTCGCGTTGGGGCCGCGGGCTCTGGCCGGGTCGGCCCTGCGGCGGTGCTATGTTTTCTCCATGCGAAAGGTCTTGGTTGTTCTGGGTTGTCTCCTGTTCGTCTCGGTCGCCACCTCCGCCCAGGATTGGCGGGGGGTGGGGCGGGCGTATGGGGTGGTGTTCGATGACGACGGGCGGCCGTTGGTGGGGGCGGTGGTGCGGTTGGTTCCGGTTTCGGGGATGGGGGTGGCGCCCGAGTCGGAGGATGACGCCGGTCCGGAGGCGGTGAGAACGGGGGAGGGCGGGGGGTGGTCGGTTTCCTGGTTGTCTCCGGGCGTCTTCTGGATCTCGATCCGGGCGGCGGGGTTCCGGCCGGGGGAGGGGTGGGTGCAGGTGCCCGCCGAGGGGGAGGGCGAGCGGACGGTGGTCCGGTTGCAGAATTTGGACGTCGTGTCGCCCCGGTTCGCCGAGGGCGATCCGACGGCGACGGTCCGCGGCTGGCTGGAGGCGGGGGACGCGCTCCTCGACCAGGGCCGGGCCGCGGAGGCCCGTGCGGAGTACGAGAAGGCGCTGGCGACGCCGGGTGTGCTGAATGACGCCGAGCGGGCCGAGGTCCTGGAGACGGTGGCGAGGACGCACTTCGTGGGCGGCGACGTGGATGCGGCGGTGCGCTCGCTTCAGGCGGCGCTGGTGTTGGTCCCCGGGAGCGAGCGGACGCGCAAGCTCCTCACCGTGCTGCTCCAGGACCGGGGTCGTGGCGAGGAAGCCGAGCGGTTCTTCGATCGCCTGGAGCGTGAGCCCGAGGCGCTGGCGGCCGAGCTCCAGGACCTGGTCGGCCCGAAGGGGGAGCGGGAAGCCCCCGAACCACCCGACCGGCCGACCCTGAAGCCGGAGCCCGGGCGGCTCGGCCGCTACCGGGTGGCGTTCTCGGAGCGGAGCCCGCTCTCATCGGTGGCCGTGTTCGTGGAGCGCTACGGCGCGGATCGGGCGGCTCTGCGCAAGGCCGACCCGAGCGACGGCGCCTACGAGCTCGCCCAGGAGAGGTTCGAGGTGGTGGCGCCCGAGAGCTATCGCCCGGGGGAGGGCTGGGGTCTCCTGGTCTGGGTGAGCCCCGGGCCGTACGGCGGTTCGGAGCGGCCGGAAACACTCGCGCTGCTGGAGAAGCACCGGCTGATCTGGGTCGGGGCCGACGGGGCGGGCAACGACCGCTTCACCTGGGACCGGGTCGGCCTGGCTCTCGATGCCGCTCACAACATGGTGCCCCTCTACGACTTCGATCCGGGCCGCATCTACGTGGCCGGCTACTCCGGCGGCGGGCGCCTCACCAGCTCCCTCGCCATGCTCTACCCGGACGTCTTCCGCGGTGGCCTGTCGGTGGTCGGCTGTGACTTCTATCTGCCGGTGCCGGTCCCCGATCGGCCGGGAACCCACTGGCCGGCCTCCTTCCGGGAGCCGCCCCAAGAGACCCTGCGGCAGGTCAAGCGGCAGAGCCGGTTCGTCTTGCTGACGGGCGAGCGGGACTTCAACCGGGCCCAGACGCGGGCCAACTTCGAGGCGATGAAGGAGGCCGGCTTCGAGCACGTGACCTTCCTGGATGCGCCGGGGGCGGACCACTACACCGGGCTCGATCCGGAGTGGTTCGACCGCGCCCTGTCCGCCCTCGACGGCAAGGAGAGCGGCTCTCGCGCCCCGGGGCACTGAGCGTCGCCCGGGAATGGAAGACCGGTCGCCGCCGGCCTGTTGACCCCCATGTCATGGGCTCTCCGTACGACGGTCTCCGGTCGCGCTCCCCTTCTCTGCCTCGTCTGCCTTCGCTGACGACTCCGACGGCTCCGATCAGGTCTCTCGGCTCCATCGCGTCGATTCTGCTGATCGCCGCGCTCGCCTTGGCAGGGTGCGGCGACGGAGGTGGGGCGGTGGGCGACGAGGCGTCCGCTCCGGCGGCGTCTACCTCCCGTGCGGAGGGGGCCGGGCCGGTCCGGAACCTGGTGCTGATCACCGTCGACACCCTGCGTGCGGACGCTCTCGGGTTCATGGGCAACCGGTCCGTCCAGACACCCGCCCTGGACCGGCTGGCCGCGGCGGGCAGGGTGTTCTCCCGGGCCCACGCCCACAACGTGGTCACCCTGCCCTCCCACACCAACATCCTGACCGGTCTCTATCCGTTCCAGCACGGCGTGCGGAACAACGGCGGCTTCGCCCTCGGCGACGACGTCCCGACGCTCGCCACGGTCCTGTCCGAGGAGGGCTTCGCCACCGGGGCGGTGGTGGGGGCCTTCCCCCTCGACTCCCGGTTCGGGCTCGATCGCGGGTTCGGGCTCTACGACGACGACCTGGGCGAGGGCGGTCAACTGTTCAGCTACGCCCAGCGGCCGGGGACCGAGGTGGTCGAGCACGGCAGCCGCTGGTGGCGCGAGCACGCCGGCGAGCGGCGCTTCCTCTGGATGCACCTGTTCGATCCCCACGCCCCTTACGAACCCCCGAAGGCCTACGCGGAGCGGGCCGCCAACCCGTACTTGGGAGAGGTGGCCGCCGTGGACGGTGCCTTGAAACCCTTCCTCGAGTCATTCCTCGGCGGGCGGGAGGAGCCCACTCTGATCGTCTTCACCGCCGATCACGGGGAGGCGCTGGGCGAGCACGGGGAGCGCACCCACGGCTTCTTCGCCTACGAGCCGACCCTCGCCGTGCCCTTCGTCCTCTGGGGGCCGGGTATCGAGCCAGGGCGTGACGAGCGCCCGGCGCGTCACGTGGACATCCTGCCGACCGCTCTCGACCTGCTCGGAGTGGACGCGCCTTCCGGCATCGCGGGCCGCTCCCTCGTTCAGCCCCCGGCAGGATCCCCAGGAAGATCCCCAGGAAAATCCGACACCGAGAGCTCCGAGGCCGTGGATACCTACTTCGAGTCCATGTCGCCCAACCTCGAGTACGGCGCGGCGCCGCTCCGCGGAGTGATCCGGGACGGCGTGAAGCTGATCGACGTGCCGGTTCCGGAGCTCTACGACCTGAAGAGCGACCCCGACGAGCTCGACAACGTGATCGACACCCGCCGGCAGGAGGCCCGCGCGCTCTACCGGGCGCTGCCGGAGGCCTCCGCGGCGCTTCCCGAGGCGGGCGAGGTCTCGGCGGAGGAGCTGGAGCGCCTGCGCTCCCTGGGCTACGTCGGATCGAGCGCGGCGCGCAAGGAGAGCTACGGCGTCGAGGACGATCCCAAGACCCTGGCGGCGCTGGTCGGCAAGCTGGACGACATGACCAAGGCCTACAGTGCGGGGGGAGCGAGGCAGGTCGATCGCGCGGTGGAGCTGGGCTGGGCGCTGATCGACGAGCGGCCGAGCCTGACGGTGGCGTACGAGTACCTGGCCAAGATCCTGCTCCAAGAGAACCGCTTGACCGAGGCGCTTCGCCTGCTCGGCCGCGCCGAGGAGGAGGGGGCCTCGAACGACGCCTTGCGCCAGCAGCTCGGCCTGACCCTGGTCCAGGCGGGGCGGCCCGGCGAGGCGGTCGAGGTGCTGCGGCGGATCGATCCGGAGGCCGCCGACGCCGAGACCCTGAGCAGTCTCGGCCTGGCGCTCGCGTCCATGGGGCGGATGGCGGAGGCGCGGCAGGCGCTCGAGCGGGCGGTCGAGATCGACCCGGACTCGGCGCGGAGCTTCGAGATCCTCTCGTTCGTGGCGCTCCAGACCGGGGACGCGAATGCCGCCCGGCGCTACGCTCGCCAGGCCCTGGAGCTCGACGCCTACCGGCCGGATTCCTGGAACAATCTGGCCATCGCCGAGTACCAGGCGGGCAACGCGGCCCAGGCGGTCGAGGCCTGGAAGCGCGCCGCCACGCTCGATCCACGGAACCTGGACGTGCTCTACAACCTGGGTGTGGTCGCGGGCGAGGTCGGCGACGCCACGACCGCGCGACGCGCCCTCGAACGGTTCCTGGCGGCGGCGCCGCCTTCGGGGTACGAGGCCGAGGTGGCTCGTGCCCGCCAGACCCTCGCCGGGCTCGGATCCTAGCCTGGACTATTCATGAGTCACCTACTGCGAGCCGCAATTGCATGCAATCTCAGGGCGTACTCGCTCTTTGCTCCTCAACGTACTGTCCAGTACGCCTGCGTCGCGCATCGCTGTGTGCGCCCT
>Ga0210123_1001618_pt1 | contig 11252 bp, 9 predicted proteins | sample Muzzi_PWB_D2_FD_185535 | JGI IMG/M metagenome (GOLD analysis project Ga0210123, IMG submission 185535) | Wetland microbial communities from San Francisco Bay, California, USA, that impact long-term carbon sequestration - Muzzi_PWB_D2 (SPAdes) | ecosystem: Environmental > Aquatic > Marine >... | reverse complement strand
AATCTGCCGGGAGGTCAAATAATGAGCCGTATGAAAATTATTCTTCTAATTTTTCTTCTTGTTTTCACTACGATGTTCGGTTGTTCATCAGATGAAGAAAAGAAGGTTGCTTTTTTTGAAAATGGAAAAGCCTATTTCGAGAAGGGGGAATATAAGAGTGCTGAACTCGAGTTAACAAACGCGATTCAGATAGATTCAAAATACATAGAGGCCCATACAAAACTGGGTGAAACCCAACTTAAATTAGGAAACCCTCAAGAGGCCTTCAAGTCCTTTTCCATAGTTGCACAGCTTGATCCAGACAACACAAACGCCCAACTCAAGCTGGCCACATTCTATTTGCTGGGCAACAAATTAATAGAATCCCGCAAAAAAGTTGATGCAATTTTAAGCAAGGAACCGAATAATATAGAAGCGCTGTTTCTTCTTGCCGGAATCATGGAACGGAAAAATAACCTTGATGAAGCCGCATCGATATTACAAAAAATTTTAAACATCGATGACAGGCAGACCCGTGCCTACTTGGGTATATTTCGACTTCTGACACGCCAAGGAAAATTTGTTGAAGCTGAAAAAATTTTAAAACATGCGATTGCTAAAAGTCCTGAGGACATAAACCTCCATCTTGCCCTTTTCAGATTTTACACCCAAAACAAAGCGTATGATCTGGCGGAAGCTGAAATAAAAAAAACCATAGACCTGAATCCGAAAAATACAGATCTATATATTGCTCTTGGTAATTTTTACTTCAGAAAGAACAGTCGCGATAAAGCGGAAACAGCCTATCTCAAGGCGATTGAATCCGATCCCAATAATATAAAGCCTTATATGGTAATGGCCGGCTTTTACGATGCTATTGGCAATCAAGCCAAAACATTATCCATGTATAAAATGGCCCTGAAGCTTCAGCCTAAGGATATCCGAATCATGGATTCCATTGCCAGATTTTATGTTAAAAATGATAAAAATGAAGCCGCTGAAAAATATATCATCCAGATTTTAAATCAAAGCCCCAATTATTTTCCGGCTCGTATGCTAAAGGGAGAAATTTTTATTTCAAAGCATAAATTTGACGAGGCCATCACCATATTCAGCAAACTCATAAATGAAGAACCGAGGTCTGACCGCGCCTATTACTATAAAGGTGTTGCCCACCTACACAAGGGTGAAACCAGATTAGCAAAACCCGCTCTTGCCAAGGCTGTTGAATTAAACCCAAGATTCACCAAAGCAAAGCTTATGTTGGCTGAAATATACCTCCATGAAAATGATTTTGATATGGCCCGGCAAAAAAGCCAGGAGGTCCTCAAAATTGAACCTGAAAATTACCAGGCAAGGTTGGTTTTAGGTAATGTGTATATGTATCAGAAAAAAGTTGGGGAAGCGCAAGAAATTTTTGAATCATTAATAAAACTTGCACCTGAAAACCCGGAAGGTTATCTTCGTCTCGGTTTTTTGCTGCGTTTATTAAAAAAATATGACCTTGCCCTGACAAACTTGAATAAAGCCATGTCCATCAATCCCAAACTCATGGATGTGTTTACCAATATTATTCTTGTTCATGCTGCCAAAAAGGAGTTTAAAACAGCACTGTTAAAATGTGACAATCAGCTTAAAAATGTTCAGGATGAACCTGCACTCAAGTCAATTATCCACAACCTAAAAGGAGAGCTTTACCTGGCTCAGCTTCAAATAAAAGAAGCTGAAGAATCATTCAAGGCAGCTCTAATTGAAAACCCGAAATTTCCGCAGCCGTATTACGCCTTGGCCAAAATTTACCTTATGGAAAAACAGGAAGACAAAGCCATTGATCAGTACAAGGCCATTCTGGAGAAAAATCCACACCAGGTCGGCCCCCACATGCTGTTGGGCACTATCTACGATGCCCAAAAACGATTTGATCTTGCAGAAAAGCATTATAGCACGGCACTTGATATTAACCCTGATTTTTCTCCGGCAGCCAATAACCTCGCTTATTTACTTGCAACGCAAGATAAAGATATGAATAAAGCGCTAAGCCTTGCCCAAAAAGCAAAAGAGACGCTTCCGGGAGATCCTAAAATCATGGATACGCTTGGCTTTATTTACTATAAAAAGGGTTTGTACGACAGTGCCATTTCTGAATTTACAGACAGCCTCAAAAAGATTCCTGATAATGCAATGGTACATTTTCATTTGGGGCTGACCTATTATAATAAAGGGGACAAGGATCGCGCCAAAACAGAATTAAAAAAGGCTCTTGATCTGGATCAAAAATTCGACCAGGCTGATGAGGCCCGGCAATTACTTAAAGGGCTCTAATCCGTTGGTCCGTTGAGCCCGTTAGGCCCGTTAAGCCGTTTGATACGGCACTAAAATCCTAAATTACAATGTTCAAATTATTTACCCTGTTAAATAAATCTTAGATTTAATGCGAAGCATTATTTAACAGGATAAATGATTTGTGGTTTGATGTTTGTTTTTTCCAATTTATCTATAGGACGTGGTTTTGAAATTTCTTTCCTTAAGAATACTGATTTTATGCATCCTTTTGCCGCCGGTTCTTTATATCTTTTCTGTGCAGTCCATTGAGAGGCATCTCAAAAACCGGTATGCAAATGAAATCGAGGATTTCTATTTGAAGGACACCCGCCCTTTGTTTGATGGCAGTATCCGGTTAAAAGATGCTATAAATAGCAATATTAATCGATACCTTCAAAGCAAGGCTTTGATACCATTGGGAGTAAAGGTAGCTATAACTGTTACATCAAAACAAAACATGATTTTATATCCAGCAGTTGTTGATGCGAAGGAAGCCTCTCTCCTTCCGAATGATGCCATACAAATCGCCTCGGACAATTACAAACTCATGAATGAAGGCCTGGTGGTAAATGTCGATTTGGTGCTTGAACACAATACTCTATTAACAAATGCAATACTTGGGTTTTATATTTTTGCATCTATCCTTGTATTATCTTTTTATTACTGGACAGGTGTAAAAAAGGCCCGCCAAGAAGAGATGGAAAAAAATACTGAGCTCTTCAGACTTAAGGAGGTAGAAATAAATCATACCGACAATTTGAAGGCCTTAATGAAGGATAAAAAAAATCTTATTTCTGAAATCAAAAAAATAAAAAAACAACTTAAAAAAGAAAATATCAACGCCAGAATAAACGAAGATGATATGATTAAAGAGATTGTTGCACTTGAAGATAAGATTGACAATAAAATCAATCTTCTAAATGAAAGACAGGAAGAAATTAATGCCTTAAAAGAAACCATAAAACTATTTGAAAAAGAAGCACGAAAAGAAAGCAAACAAAAAACAAAAGTCTATAATTCTGTCCGCAAAAGATTCAAGACACTCTATAAAAACATATCGATCGATAAAAGGGCAATTATCGGTTTTCTCGACCTAACTGAAGATATGAAAATAAAAAGTGAGGAGATCATCCACAAACTCAACGAAAACCCTAAGCTTGTTCCCATCAAGAGGAAAGTGTTTAGTAAAAAAGGCCGGACTACTGTTCAGGAAGTCATTTTCGCATATAATGGGCGCCTTTATTTCCGAGCGTCAAAAAATAGCCGGATCGAAATCCTGACAATCGGCACCAAGAATACCCAGATCAAGGATCTTGAGTTTCTCGATGGTATTTAGTCCGTTAATTGTGAATCTTGTGGTTATTATGGTAAAAAAACTTTTATATGAACTGCCGAATCTTTGATGATAAAGGTTTGGCCTGTTGGGCCCGTTTGCCCGTTTAGCCCGTTTTAGCGAAATAGACTTGTCCGCCTTTGCTGTGAGGGGGAAATCCCAAATTTATAAGGGCGAATGTAATAACAATTGGGAAACTTTTAAATGAAAATTAGAAAATTCGAAGATCTATATTGTTGGCAGGAGGCAAGAGGATTGATGGTCTAATTCGATATTTAAAGAACAATTAGAAGGTAAAACCCTAACTGGCACAACGGGCAACGGGCTAAACGGGCAAACCGGCCCAACGGGATTAACGGGTATTCGGGCAAACGGGCTCAACCTTCTCTCGCAATGCTGTTACTTTTATATATTTGTCGTTTCAAATTTGTTTGATTCTCCGTCCAATTTGGAGCATCAGAGTTAGAATATAAATTTATTGACATTGCATTTTTTTTATCTTAAATTATTTAATTTTTATTACCTGAATCTTGAATGAAAATTAATGAGAATTTTTAAGTTACTTGATTGAAGAGGGTTTAAGAAAAATCATATCATCGTTCATTTTACCCAAATGGTATACCCGCCTGCCTCTGCGAGGCACGAGCGGGCAACTCGGATGATGATCTTTTTTCCTCACCAATTTTCACCCAAGGGGCGAGCCGGAGGCTTTCATCTGCTGCGTTATTAAGGACTCGCAATAGAAGAACTATGGCTTCGCCCTTAAGTGTCTTGCATATGAAAGCCTCCAACTCGTTCAAAATTCAGGCACTACATCACCCCTTGCTCTGTTTTTGCAGGGCTTTATATCCAAAAGGAGGTTATATGAGAAGATACGAAACCATATTTATTGCCGACAATGACCTTTCCGAAGAAGACCGCTCCCCTATATTTGAAAAATTAAAAGATCTCATCCAGCAACACAGTGGATTGATAGTTATGGTTGACGAATGGGGTAGCAAAAAGCTTGCCTATGAAATCAAGAAAAAGGCACGCGGCTATTATGTTCGTTTGGATTATTGCGGTTCAGGTATTCTCGTGAATGAAATTGAACGCTTTTTCCGAATCGACGATCGGATTTTAAAATACATGACCGTCCTTCTTGATCAGGATGTTGACATTGAAGCGGTCAAAGAAGAAATAGCCAAGGCTGAAGAAATCAGGACAAATGAGACAAAATCGCCTGATGCTGAACCTGATGGTGAACCTGGCGCTGAATCCAATGCTCTTGATGAGCCGGAACCTGAAACATTAGAAAATAAATAACATATAGGAGTTATTAAATGGCTGCAAATTTTGTCTCCCGAAAAAAAAGAATCGGCACTGGAAGAAAAAAAAGAGTATTTCATCGCCGTAAAGTATGTCGTTTCTGTGCGGATGCCAGTCTTGTAATAGATTATAAAGACACCAAATCGTTACGATACTTTACAACAGAACGCGGGAAGATCATTCCGAGACGAATATCCGGAACATGTGCGAAACATCAGCGTTCCCTGACGCATGCAATTAAACGTGCCCGTACCATTGCCCTTCTGCCGTTTGTGGGGACGACAGAATATAATTAAACGTCTCGAGAATTCTATAAATTATTGAAATAAAAGGCGTTCCGGTTTTAACTATTTGAAGGGTCGGGGAGTTTTTATTGTAAGCCTTTATATATCAGCGGAATGGATATTTTTTTAAAAAAGCGTGTACTGTTTGACCCGCCTGCCACGTGAGGTACGAGCGGGCAGGGTGGTTTAGGGATCGTTAGAAGGAACAGACGCTTACCGAAACATTTCAACAGTAAGGAAGTGTTTGTTCTAAGTTGAACCCATTGTTATCATATTGAAATCTATTCTTTCTTTACGATCCTTTAACCACGAGTTTACACGGTTTTTAAAAAAACATTGTCCATGGAGCGATTTAACAAATAAAAACACCCCGCCTCTGAACTATTTAACTCGGACATGTCCCCAGTGAAATTGAAAAAATAGTTTCACTGGGTAAAAATGAAAGGATAACAATTCTGCCCCAGGGAGAAAAGGCTAGTGCTTCAAACCATTTCAAGGGATATCTCAAAGGATATCATTAGCGGTATTGCTGTCACAAGCCTTATATTTGTAATATCGGTTTATGTCCCCATTATTGGGTTTTTCTGTGCTCTGTTTATCCCGTTACCAACGCTTATTTATCGTTCAAAACTGGGCAGAACCACAGGAACGATCATACCGGTCATCGCCACCATAATAATGGCCGTTATTCTTGGCGGTATATCCATCGACATTCTGTTTTTTTTTGAGCTTCTTTTACTTGGCTTTGTCCTGAGTGAACTTTTAGAGCTGAATCTTTCCATCGAAAAAACAATATTATATGCATGCGGGTCGGTGATCATTACGGGAATTATCTGCTTGCTCTTTTACAGCAATATCGCCAACAAAGAAATATTTTCTCTTGTTTCGGAGTATGTGGATAAAAATCTTGAGCTTACTTTATCTCTTTATGAAAACATGGGAATGAAACAAGAGAGCATTCAAATGATATCAGCTTCATTAGAAAGTATTAAGTATGTTTTTATCAGGATCATTCCCGCGCTTGTGGTGGCTTCGACTTTGTTTATATCCTGGATAAATCTGCTTCTCTCAAAATCCATATTTAACAACTGGGACCTCATTTATCCTGATTTTGGAACTCTCAAGCTATGGAAAGCCCCTGAACTTCTTGTCTGGATTATTATTGGATGCGGCATTTTGCTTATTTTCCCAAACAACACGTTTAAGATTATAGGTTTAAACGGCCTGTTAATTCTAATGACCATTTATTTTTTTCAGGGTATTGCCATCGTATCATTTTATTTTGAGAAAAAAAAATTGCCTCGACTTCTAAAATTTTTTTTATATAGCTTTATCGCCTTGCAACAGATCGTTCTTCTTGTTGTTATTGGTCTTGGTTTTTTTGATATGTGGCTAAACTTTAGAAAATTGGAGCCGAACAAGAATAATTAGAGGCTTTGCCTCAATTGGAATTATTGATTACAACAAATTGAATAGATTCCAAAATGTTTTTTAGTGGAGGTTTTTAATGAAAATAATTTTAAAAGAAACCATCGAGTCTTTAGGAATAATTGGCAGTGAGGTAACTGTAGCAAACGGCTATGCACGTAACTATCTTTTACCCCAAAACAAAGCTGTTCAGGCAACTCCCCAGAATCGAAAGATGATGGAGCAGGAAAGGGCCAAATTTGAGATCCAAATCGCCCAGGAAAAAGGTCTGGCAGAGGAGATGGCCAAAAGATTAGAAGGTGTTGTATGCAAGGTTTCAGCAAAGGTCAGCGAAGAGGATCGCCTGTATGGTTCGATTACAACTCGAAATATTGCAGATGCTCTTGAAAGTCAGGACATTGTCGTCGAGAAAAAGATGATTTTACTCAATGAGCCCATCAAAAATATCGGCACTTACAAGATCCCTATTCGCGTTTACAAGGACGTTGAACCTGAAATTATCGTTGAAGTCACACCGGAATAAGGTGAGTTCTTATGACTGAAAACTCCCCTAAAATAGAAAAAGACCCTTCCTTTTATCATGTTCCGCCCCAGAGCCTTGAAGCGGAAGAGTCTATTTTAAGCGCAATTCTGGTAGATAACGATACATTATCTGAAATCCTTGAAATTCTAGCTCCTCAGGACTTTTACAGATCTTCGCATCAAAAAATGTTCACCGCGATAACTGAACTTTTTTCGAAAGATGAGCCAATAGATCTGGTCACTTTGACCAATATATTAAGGGAACGAGGTTGGCTGGAAGGGATCGGAGGGGCCGCATATCTTGCAAATCTCGTCGATACGGTCCCATTTGCTGTAAATGCCCGATATTATGCCAAGATTGTTCATGAAAAGGCCTGTTTAAGAAGACTTATTGAAAAATCCAATGCTATAGCCAAACGATGTTTCGAGGATCGAGGTGATGTTGAAAGTGTCATCGATTTTGCTGAAAGTTCCATTTTTGAGATATCAGAGAATAAGATCAAGCCGGCATTTTACCCGATTGGCAAAATAATTGAGGTCAACATTGATGCCCTTGAAGAGCGCCAGGGGAACAAGGCTCTTGTAACCGGTGTTCCCACAGGATTTACCAAACTTGATGAGTTAACCGCCGGTTTACAAAAATCTGACCTTGTTATCCTCGCCGGTCGCCCTGGAATGGGAAAAACGGCTTTTGCCTTGAATATTGCAAAGAATTCGGCAGTAGATGCCAATATTCCTGTAGCAATTTTCTCTCTTGAAATGTCCAAGGAACAGCTGTCATTTCGAATGCTCAGCAGTGAGGCAAGAATTGATTCATCACGCTTGAGAAGGGGATTCATAACCCAAGATGATTGGATAAAGATTACAGACGCCGCCGGATTTTTATCTCAAGCGCCGATTTTTATTGATGACTCTCCAAATATTACCGTGCTGGAAATCAGGGCAAAATCACGTCGATTAAAAATGGAGAGCGATATCGGCCTTATTATCATCGATTATCTCCAACTCATGAAAGGCCGTGCATCAGCTGAGCGCCGAGACCTTGAAATTTCGGAAATCTCACGATCCCTAAAAGCCCTTGCCAAAGAGCTTGATATTCCTGTTTTGGCACTCTCCCAGTTGAACAGAAAATTAGAAGAACGTAGCGATAAACGGCCACAGCTTTCGGATTTGAGAGAATCGGGAGCCCTTGAACAGGATGCTGATGTCGTCGCCTTTATTTACAGAGACGAAATATACCACAAGGATGAAAACAACCCCAATAAAGGAAAAGCAGAATTAATACTTGCCAAACAGCGAAACGGACCTACCGGAATTGCCACGCTGACATTCTTGGATACGTATACCCGATTTGAAAATTACAGCCCGAGAGAATAAATGAAAAAGCTTTTCGGGAACATCCTCGGTCTTAAAGCCAGCCATATCCGTAAGCTTGAAAATCTCTATCGCCGCCGCCTTCCACCCCAATTTCTTATTTCATTCGAACTCGCTCGCGATATCAGTCAGCTGTCCCATGAAATTCGTCGTCAAATAGGCCTTCTCATAAATCGTCAAGGTAAGATAGCCTACGTTATTGTAGGAGATCATCAAAAAATAGTGATTCCGGACACCAGCGATTATCGAGTCGCTCCGGGCCGTCTGAGAGGACTCAGATGCATACACACGCATCTCGACAATGAACCCCTCACAACAGACGATCTCACTGACCTTGCTCTTTTGAGACTCGACATAATGGCTGCAATTACAATGACCGAAACAGGCTATTTTCATAAAGCTCATGTTGGATATATCTTGCCGAAAAGTACTTATGGAAAACCGTTTCAAATCCTAAGTCCTTTAAATCCCCAAGATCTGGATATCGGATGCCTTGACTTGATCCAGTCCCTTGAAACGGAACTTGCTCATGCAACGTCTTTATATGAATCAGACACAGAAAAAGAAAGGGCCCTTCTTGTCAGTGTCACGACAGCGTACCGAAAAATTGCCCTGTCTTCTTTGGAAGAGCTGGAAGATCTGGCCGTATCCGGAGGTATTGATGTTGCGGAAAAGATTCTCCAACTCCGTCGGAATGTAGATTCAAGATTCCTTATGGGTCCGGGGAAACTTCAAGAGCTGATTATTTTGGCCCTTCAAAAAGGCGTAACATTGATTATTTTTGATCAGGAACTAAATCCTTCGCAAATTCGATCGATTACGGACCAAATAGACCTAAAGATTATCGACAGAACACAATTGATACTCGATATTTTTGCTCAGCGGGCCCAAACAAGGGAGGGTAAGCTCCAAGTCGAGCTTGCACAGCTCAAGTATTTACTTCCGCGTCTTATAGCTAAAAATACGGCCATGTCGCGTTTGACCGGAGGAATCGGTGGTCGCGGGCCAGGAGAAACCAAGCTGGAAATTAATCGAAGGCGCGTACGCGATCGAATAAAACGACTGGAAAACGACCTTCTGAGTGTACGAATACAACGTAAACAGCAAAGATCGAAGCGCAGCAAAAAAGGCCTTCCTGTAATATCCATCATCGGGTATACGAATGCCGGGAAATCAACCCTGCTGAATACCCTCACAAAAAGTCATGTGCGGGCTGAAAACCGGCTTTTTGCTACGTTGGATCCATCGAGCAGACGGCTTAAGTTCCCGAAAGATATTGAAGTCATTATTACAGATACTGTCGGATTCATAAAAAATCTTCCAAAGGATCTCATGGTTGCATTCCGTGCAACACTGGAAGAACTCGAAAGTGCGGACCTTTTGCTTCATATCATAGATATCAGCAATCCTCGATTCAAAGACCAGATCAAATCTGTCGAAACAATACTGCTCGATCTTAATTTAGATGATATCCCCCTGATTCGTGTTTTGAACAAAATGGATCTTGTTGATGAAGAAACGGCTCAAGAATTGAGCCGGAATTTTGATGCAACCGCTATCTCAGCGAAGGAAAAATCTAGCTTGATGCCGCTAATTGAAAAAATGAAGGACTCAATACATCGCCACAATGATCATCCAATAGGAATGAATTGAATTTAGGATCATAAATTTCCATTCTTCAATCTATAGCAGTTTGTGATTGACATCGAAAAAAAAAATAATATAAAAGTGTTATTTCTATGGATTTAGAATTTATAAAAAGAATTGGTATCGCGGCCGCTTATAAAGGCGGCGGGGTACTAATGTCTCACTACGGCAAAATATCCAAGATTGACAAAAAAGGTGCCATCGATCTTGTCACAGAAGCCGATACCGAATCTGAAAGGGTTATCATCGAAACCATTCAGAAAGTGTTCACCGATCATACGATCCTGGCTGAAGAAAGCGGATTGAGCACAGGCGATGCGGATCATCGGTGGATTATCGACCCGTTAGACGGCACAACAAATTTTGCGCATCAGATCGGTTTGTTCTCGATTTCTATCGCTTTTTCGCTAAAAGGCGAAACCGTTTTTGGCCTTGTCTTAAATCCGCTGACAAGAGAACTTTTTACCGCTGTCAAAGGTAAAGGAGCATCACTCAATGGCCGACAGATCGCGGTTTCAACGGTGATGACAGTCTCTGAAAGTTTTCTTGTCACCGGGTTTCCGTATAATTTGAGGGACCATTTTAACCCGTTGCTGAAGCGTTTTTCCAAGTGCCTGAAAGCCTCCCAGGGGGTTCGAAGACTCGGTTCAGCGGCAATTGATCTCTGTTTTATCGCCTGTGGACGGTTTGATGGATTTTGGGAACAGAACCTAAAGCCATGGGATACCGCAGCAGGAGAGCTGATTGCCAAAGAGGCAGGTGCCATTGTAACCGACTTTTCAAACAAACCCTTTACAATTTATAAAAATGAAATTCTAGCGACCAACGGAAAAATTCATAAAGAATTGCTTTCATTGCTTGCCATAGAGGATACGGTATGAAAAAGGAGTTAATGAATCAAATATCTATAGATGATCATCTTGGCTGTCTCGGTAACTTTAATATTGAGGATCCATTATGCCAAAAACTTTGTGCTTTAAACCTGCGCTGTGCCATAGATCGCGATAAGAATGCCCGGCTGGAGCTTTTGGAAGATTTAATGTCTTATAACGACA
>Ga0210123_1001617_pt1 | contig 11253 bp, 14 predicted proteins | sample Muzzi_PWB_D2_FD_185535 | JGI IMG/M metagenome (GOLD analysis project Ga0210123, IMG submission 185535) | Wetland microbial communities from San Francisco Bay, California, USA, that impact long-term carbon sequestration - Muzzi_PWB_D2 (SPAdes) | ecosystem: Environmental > Aquatic > Marine >... | reverse complement strand
CGCATATCCGCCGATGTGCTGCACAAACTGCAGGATTGTTTCGCCGACCTGGGCAGGGTGACGGTGTGCCTGTGCCGCGTCGACGGCACACCCATCGCACCGCCGACGTGGGGCAGCCGCTTTTCCGAGATTATTGGCACATCGCCGCGCGGCGCTATGGTGTTCGCAGAAGCCGTGCGCACCTGTGCCAAGGACGTGAATGCCAGGGTCCCCTCGCTCTGCCACGAAGGGATGACGCTTTACGCCGCGCCAATCGATCATGACGGAATTCGGCTCGGAGTGATTGTGGCCGGCACGCGGTCGCCGATCCCGCCACCGCCCGACGCCATTCGTAAGCTGGCGGCTCGGTACGAGACCGATCCCGACGATCTCCTTGCCAGTGTGGGCCAAATCGACCCCTACAGCGGCGGCACGCCGGAGGCCATCCGCCGGTTTGCGGATTTGCTCGCCGATACGATCGCGTCGCTGTACGGACAGGCCGCACACATCGATGCACAATTCGCGAATCTGCGCGCGGTACTCGAACTTTCGGATCTGCTCGCGGGCACCGTCGACCTGCAGCGCATTTTGGACACCACCACGAAGCGAGTGGTCGAGGCCATGTCGGTCAAAGCCAGCATCATCAGGCTTCTCGACAAAGAGACCGGTGAGTTGGTAACAAGATCGGTACACAATCTCTCGGAGGCCTACCTGGAGAAAGGCCCGGTCCTGTTGTCCGACAATATGATCGACCAGGCCGCATTCAGCGGGGAGGCGGTATTCACCGAAGATGTGGCGGAGGATCCTCGCACGCGCTATCCACACGAGGCGCGCACGGCGGGTATTGTCAGCGGCCTCTGCGTGCCCATGGCCTTTCGCGGCGAGACGGTCGGCGTGCTGCGCGCCTACACCGGCAAGCGACATGTGTTCAGCGACACGGAGACTGCGTTGCTGCGATCGTTCGCCTCGCAGGCGGCGTCGGCGATTATCAGCGGCCGGCTCCATCAAGAGCATTTGGAATCCGAGCGCATGCAGCGTCAGATCGAGGCGGCGGGCCATATCCAACGGCGCATGATGCCGGGCGCGCCGCCGCAACGTACCGGACTCGCCTTCGGCTGCGTGTACGACCCCACGTTGCAGGTGGGCGGCGACTTCTATGATTTCATCGAGCTGCAAGACGGCGGATTGGGCATCTGCATCGCCGACGTCGTGGGCAAAGGCATCCCCGCGGCATTGATGATGGCGTCGGTTCGATCCGCGCTGCGGGCGCACGTGAAGTGCGCGGAGACCATTGAAGACCTTATGGCCGAGGTCAATCGCCACATGTGCCGCGATACCCTGGTCAGCGAGTTTGCCACGCTGTTCTTCGGTGTACTTGATTCCACAGGCCGACACTTCACCTACTGCAACGCGGGACATCCGCCGCCGCTGATGCTGCACGGCGGCACGCGCCGTGAACTGAACGCCGGCGGCCTGGTGATCGGCGTCGATGAACATGCGGTCTATCAAACCGAGACGGTCAGTCTAGAGACGGGCGATATCATCGTGATGGTGACCGACGGGGTCACCGAGGCGATGAGCTTCCACGACGAAGAATACGGCCGGAAGCGCCTGATCGCGTCAATTGAGAAACGCCAGTCCCTGGACGCCGGCGCGATGGCCTCGCAGGTCCTCTGGGACGTCCGCCGCTTTGTCGGTCTGGCCGATCAGTCCGATGACATCACCATTGTGGTGTTCAAGGCCGTATAGCTCAGACTCTGGTGCCTCAACAGGCAATTGAGGGTCGTCGTGCCTTGTCACACCTTACGCGATGGGCCCCGGGCGGTCGGGGGTGCCATGCCTCTTGCGAGGCGAAGCCTCACCAGGGGCGCCTACATACCACGAGAGAAAAGATGATTCTGCCAGGCGGAGACCATGGCGCCCAACTGCGAACGATCATCACAACCTGTGGATCACAGGCCCATTTCGCGCATAATCATGTCATGCGGATTTCTGTGATCACGCCCGCGTCGACGGCGGTATGGAACGGCAATCGCGTTACGGCCGAGCGTTGGGCCGGCATGCTGAAGTCGCTGGGGCATGGGGTCCGGGTGGAATACGAACTCTCGGATCCGTCGTGTGACCTGCTGATCGCTTTGCACGCACGAAAGAGTGCCACGGCAATCGGACGATTTGCCGGCGTGCAGCCGGAGAGACCGATCATCGTCGCATTGACCGGCACGGACGTATACGGCGACCTTCATTCGAGCCCGGAGAGTCTGGCCTCGCTGGAGGCGGCCACGCGAATCGTCGTCCTGCAACCGGCCGCCGTCTCGGAACTTCCGGTACGCCTACGTGGTCGCACGTGGGTGATCTACCAATCGGTGTCGCCGCCACGCGAGATTCCGGGGAAGATGGATGGCGTCTTTGAGGTCTGTGTGATCGGCAACCTTCGTAAAGAGAAGGACCCGTTCCGCGCGGCCGAAGCGGCGAAGCTGCTTCCCGCGACGTCGCGCATCCGTATCCTTCATATCGGCGCTGCGCTGGACTCCGGCATGAAGCACCGGGCGCTGCAGGAAACCGAAGCCAGCGATCGATATGAGTGGCTCGGTCCGCTACGGCATGAGGATGCGATGCGCAGGCTTGGCGGCTCGCACGTCATGGCGCTCACGTCGATCATGGAGGGCGGTGCCAACGTTGTGGCAGAAGCCGTAGTGTGCGGCGTGCCGGTCATATCGTCTCGTATCCCAGGCTCGATCGGCCTGCTCGGCGAGGACTACCCCGGCTTCTTCCCGGTTGGCGACACGCAAGCGCTGGCCCAGTCACTATACCGTGCGGAAACTGAGACAACATATTACGAATCGCTCGTAGCCCGCGTAGACCACCTGCGACCCTTGTTTGATCCATCTCTGGAACGTGTGACGTGGCGGCATTTGTTAGAAGATCTGTCAGCCAATTTTGGGTCAACTTGATTATTGGAATCCACACGTATCGACCAGCGGTAGGCAAAATGGTACGTACGACGCCCCGGCAGACACTATGAAGGCAGGGTCCTATCACTACAGCGCAAAGTTACTTCCTTTGCAGGTCCGTATTTGGCCTGTTTCGATGCCCCGTTTTCGTAGTCTCTCGAGCGTTTTCTTTCGATGGCTGGTCTTGGCGGCGGCGTTGTGATGTCGGATGCAACTGATTTGCCATGCGGCATCCGCCAACAAGCGCTGACGGCCCACCCGTCCCAAGGGCCAGGCGCGACACCAGGCGGCCAGGGCATCGCGAATCTGGTTGTGCGTGAGACTCTCGACGGGATACGTAGGGCGATTGTCGCCCTCGCCTCGGTAGGGAAAAAACGCCCGCCTCGACTTCGGCTTGTTCTGCGGCCATCACCTGTTCTCGCATCTTGTTCAAATACAGATGGCTTACCTGGGTGAGCGCCATGTGCCAGTGAATCGATCGCCAACCGCGGACCTCGAAATGATCGAATCCGAGTTCATCCTTTTCTTCTTTGAAGCATTGTTCGATAGGCCAACGAGAGTAGGCCACATACACCAGCCATTCCAGCGGCGCACCAGCCGGTGCGTTCGATACAAAGAACTTCAGATCGTCGGGTTCCTGCGGATTCCGTGCCGCGATCAGCCAATGGGGTCTCGTGGGTAGACCGTCACGCTGCATCCGAAACTCGATCACCTTGACCGCGCGGACCAATGGGCCTTTCTCGCCATCCTTGATGTGTATGGGCATCCATGGCTGGTCGGCAAAAGACGGGGAATGGTTCAACAAGTTCCGCACCTCGCTGGTGCGGGCCGCCGTCTTCGCAAGCCGCGGATAACGCCGTGTTCGACCCTTTTTTCGCATGTCCTGGGGGGTGGCCCGGTAGAGAATCTTCGGCGCCACGGCCCATCCATGGAAGTCGCAGGGTACCTCCGCCACGTAGGTCTGGCCCAGTGCGTCGAGGCCGTCCAGAAACGCATAGCTCTGACCGTAATGCTCGTCACACGTCCAGGCCGACACGCGAATGCCGTTGCGAAGCGCACGTCGGATCTGGGCTAGCGCGATCTGCGGCTTTGAGCGGTGCGTGACGTCATCGGGAATACCGGCTTGCGACCGACGCGCCTTGTCGTTCGCCCAACTCTTGGGAAGGAACAGACCACCGTCGAGCAGCGAATGAAACCGTCCCACCGTGTACCCGAGGTGAACGCTCACCACGCAGTTGTCCACCTTGCCCCTGTTGCCGTTCCATTGACGTTGCACGCAGGCCGTGTGGTCTCCCTTCTTGGGCGATCCCGTTTCGTCGACCGAGCCAATGGCGTACGCGTGCCCGTGATCACGAGCCACGATCTCTTGCACACGATCGATCATCCGCTCCTCGTCCCAGCTGGCCGACCCCAGGAATACCTGCAGACTGCGCGGTACCACGCCCGCCCGAAGTGCGATGGGCTCTGCGCTCTTACGCTGCAGGTCAGAGTTCTGACCCTCGACGTACACCTCCAAATACGACTCCGTATCACACCGCCCAAAGCAATCCGAAAACTCCGCCAGATAGCCCTCAAGCCCACGCCCAACACGCCGAATCTCTGCGACATCCATGTCTCGCTCCTGCCAGAGAACCTAAATCGTTTCCATGACAGAAGTTATCGAAAGGGACCACCTCATTCCTTGAGCTTACTTTGCGCTGTAGTGCTATGCATGTACGGCGAAGGCAGGCCCAACATGTCCTCACGCCCGGGCCCATGGTTCCGCGGCACGAATACCGGGGCACCCGAGCCGGGCGCGAGGCTAGCGAGATTGGATTCGTACTGCCGGAATTTGGCGCTCATTTTGCGGTAGCGGGAATGCACGGAAACGGCTAGGAATTCAGAGCGGATCATGACGACTTCGGAGTACGCTCATGAGTGCAGAAGAGCATTGTCGGGAATATCGGGATGTCCTCAGGCGAGCGCTTACCCACGCCCTCGATTTCTATGAACGCCTCGATCTCACCTCCGTTTGCGCTACTACAGACCGCTCGAGGCTCCGCAAGCGCTTGGCGAAGCCGCTGCCCATAAAGGGGAACCCTTCCGGCGAGGTCATCGACGAACTGGTCGCCGACGTGTCGGACGGATTGAGTCGGAGCGCCGGCGGACGATTCTTCGGCTGGGTCATTGGCGGTTCGGTGCCCGCGGCCGTGGCGGCCGACTGGCTGACCACCTGTTGGGATCAGAACGCTGCGCTTTATTCTTGTAGTCCTGCCGGTGCCGTGGTCGAAGAGGTGTGCGGTGACTGGCTCAAGCAGTTGTTCGGATTGCCGGAAAATGCGGGATTCGCCCTGGTCACCGGTTGCCAGATGGCCCACGTCGCCTGCCTGGCGGCCGCCCGTCACGCATTGTTGATATCACGCGGCTGGGATGTCGAGAAAAAGGGCCTCGCCGGCAGTCGCCCGATTCGGATCGTCACGGGGACGCACAGCCACGGCTCGCTCGAGCGGGCCGCCCGATTGCTGGGGCTGGGCGCCGAGCACATCGTGACGCTACCCACGGACGCGTCGAATCGTCTTGCCGGAGACGTTCTAACTGCCGCGCTGTCGTCACAACCGGACGAGCCCACGATCGTCGTGATGCAGGCCGGCGATATCAACACCGGTGCATTCGATCCGTTTGAGGAGTTGATTCCGAGTGCGCGGAGGGTCGGGGCTTGGGTACACGTCGACGGCGCATTCGGATTGTGGGCGGCCGCGAGCCCTCAATACCGCCATCTGCTACACGGCGTGTCCCTGGCCGACTCTTGGTCCGCGGACGGACACAAATGGCTCAACGTGCCCTACGACTCGGGTTTCGCGTTTGTGGCCAAACCTGAGTCCTTGAAGGGCGCCATGTCGCACCGCGCGGACTATCTGACCCATGACGCCGAAGCACGCGATCAGATCGACTGGACGCCGGAGTGGTCCAGACGGTGCCGCGGCATGGCCACGTACGCGGCCATTCGCCAACTCGGGAGGAACGGCATTGCTGGACTGGTCGAGCGTACGTGTAGATTTGCAGCCGACTTGGTTGCGCGTATCGGCGCTCTCCCATGCGCCGAAGTCCTATGTCAGCCGTCACTCAACCAGGGGCTGATCAGGTTCCTGAATCCTGGGCACGACGCCTCCCAGGAAGATCACGATCGGTTCACCAATGAAGTGATCCAGCGCGTTTGTGAAAGCGGTGAGGCCTTCTTTACGGGAACGACTTGGCGCGGCAAGCGGTGCATGCGCGTGTCCGTGTGCAACTGGATGACAGATGAGGACGATGTGGATCGAAGCGTGGAGGCTGTCAAAGCGTCAGTCGGTCGAGGAGTCTGAACGCTCGATGAACGTGCGTTACCAGGAATCGAGCAACGATGCACAGAGTCATTTCGCCAAGCCGTCGAGAGTGATGGTACAAACTCGAGACGGGATGCCTACCTCTGGTCCCGACATGCGGCTCAGGAACGCCCCGCAATTTCGAGAATGACGACGAGGACGCCGATCTATTCAGACCGCGCGTCCTCGCCGATGTCAGGCCTTGGCGGCATTCAACCGTGTTGGGCTGGCGGGGCAGTCTAGCGGCATTGCAAGTCTTGCGGCCCGTGTTTTGAAGAGTAGGCTATGGTTTTGTAAATCGACCGAATCGTCATCGCACCGAACGGTTTTCTCGACTCAGGCATTGCACGAATAGCGAAAAGGGGCTTCGATCGGATCGTGAGTGTTTGGACAAAGAGAATCGAATTCCGGAGTCGCATTGGGCACGTCGTGGTGGCGTCGGTCGTCGGGTGCATCGTGCAGTTAGTGGAGATCGCAGTGTTCGAGCGTGCCACAGGTGGCACAATCTCCTACACAGCGTCCGGCTGGATGATCATTCCAGCCATGGCGGTGACATATGTCGCGGTTTTCTTGCCAATGCACGTCGCGATGTTCGTATCCTGGCGTCTTCGCCCCGTGGAGGGGCGCCGTACCGAATGGCAATACGGGGCCTTGATTATCGCGGCCACGATCGGAGGGGTCGGCCAATTCTTACTCTTCGTCATTGGGGAGAACCGGTTGTCTGCCGATGGCTTTCTTTCCTTTCCCCTCTGGTTCTGTACATGGCTCGCATCTGTGCCACTTGCCCTATGGGTCCTACGTCTTTTGCGTCCGCATGGACCGGGCCCGGTGCTTCGCAGGAAGAGGCGCGGGCGTCTGCACGCCGGCGATTGCCTCAACTGCGGCTACGATCTCACGCATAATGAACCCGGCGTGTGCCCGGAGTGCGGCGAAACGATCTGGCAAAGCCCATCGCATCCCTGAAGCCGGCAATTCCACATCAGGAGAACCGCGCCCGTCAGGTATCGCCCCGACTGCGATGTGGGGATTCCACAACAGGGATACGCTGGTCAGAACCGAAATGATGCAGTATGACTCTCCGGCGGGCCGTGCGGTGCAGACGTGTGTCGTGCTGCACATCCGCAATCGTGTCAAAAAGGGCCATCACAATGGCGATGGATGTTTCCAGATTTCGTAAGCTCGTCGCGTTGGATGAGGACGATCCGCTAAGTCGGTTTGGACTGGGGCAGGCGCTGTTTCAGGAGGGCACTGACGAAGCGCTGGTGGAGGCGGCGGAACACCTTACCTTCGCAAACGAGAAGAATCCGGACCATCTGGCGACCTATCACATTCTGGGACAAGTCCTGATCAAGTTGGGCCGAAACGACGAAGCGCGTGCCGTCCTGTCGGCCGGTGTAGAGAGAACCGTGGGCCTAACGGAAGGCATGGGCCGTGATCTGGGACCGGCCATGGCGGAACTGTTGCGGACGGTGTAACCGTGGCCAACACTGACCGGTCGAAAGTCGTTGCACCGGATGGTTCACGGCGCCGGGTGCCACGGGCGGCTCGCCCGCCCGTGCGAACGCAGGTAGTGCCACCGTGCCCGAGCCGGTGGCGCGCCTCGGTCCAATTCCGCTATTCTTACCGAACGACTTGCAGCACCGCGCGGTGCGCGTGTCACTGAGGCGACGTTAGGATGAAATGTAACCCTTATCTGCCGGAGATTGTCGGCACGTTTCTTTTCGCCCCGCTCGTGCTGGGGCTGGAGACGTGGCGCCGCTGGGGCGACCTGCTCAATCCCGCGGCGCTCGACGACTGGTTCGTATTCGGGGCCGCGATTGTCGTGGCGATCAAGCTGGCACGTCGTACACCGTCTGCACCGGTGCTTTGGGTGTTCGTGTGCGGTGGCGCGTGGTTCCTCTTCTGCCTCAGCCTGTGGGGCTCGATCTACTGGCATGATCGGCCCGACCCATCCGGCGTTTCGGTGATCGGTGTGATCGCGTTCAAGGTCTTCGGCGTTGCGTTGATCAGTCTGGCGAGCTGGCGGGCGGTGCGCCGCTTTCAATCGACCGGGCCGTACGAGTAGTGCGTTTCATTTTTGGGCTGCGAATCTCATGGCGACCGAACAACCGCCCGACGAATACCAACGGCTTGTCATCGACGAGGTGCGTCCGTCCGGCGAGACCCTGACGATTGTCTACGACGGGCACGTATTCGGCGGGATCGTGCGCTGTCTGCTCGAATCCGTCGAGATCGAGAAGGCTGTGCAGTCCGGCACGGAGATGTTCGTTCGCTACCACACCGAGGAAACCGGCGCACCGGGTCAAATCGCACACATCATCATTCGCCACCCGTCAGTCGAGGGCTGGGCCGAGCTGTACGCGGACGGGATATAGAGCAAGGTCTATTCGGTGGAAGCGCCGGCGGCCTCGTTTTCATGCTACACATCTCCAAGAGCAACTCCCTGAGCGCCCGGCAGGGTGCGCCGATCCGTAGCCCGGGGTGACCGAAGGGAACCCCGGGATGGCGGTGATGATAATCCCCACCAAGCCCCGGCGGGGCGACAGATCGACGGGCTTGATGACGCGTGGGGTAACATCTTCTATGCCCGCACAGCTACCGTGCCATGTTGCATGATAGATGCCATGCCTGTGTCGCCCCTCCCGGGGCTTCTTTGTTCTCGGTGTCCGTTAACCCAGGGCTTGCTTCGCCGCGCCCTGGGCCATGAACGGGTCACCCCTTGCGGGGTTTGGAGCGCCGCGATGTGACCAGTCTGGGCTTGCGGATCGACTGCAATGGAATGGCCGGGGCATGCGGAGAACGCAGCGGCGGCGTAGAATAATCAGGTGTAGAACGACCATGAGGGAGACCCGTCATGAGGATGTTGCAGGCTCGGCCGTGGGTCAGATTTATGTTTGCCATCATCGCGGCATTGCTGATGGCCGAGTTGTATGACGTTGTGCTCTCGTACGTGTTTGCGTTAAGCTGGACAGTGAGCTGGATGCAAAAGAGCGCATTCGAGATTCCCTTTGTCGACGCACAGGGAAACACGGGGACGATCTACCTGTTTTCGTTGTACTCGATGGTGGTTCGGATCCCGCTGATTCTACTCTGCTTCGGTGTATATGCGTTCTTCATGCGACGGACCGGAAATCATGCCGATGGGCATTTGCGTTGCCGGAAGTGCGACTACGACCTGACCGGCAACACATCGGGCGTGTGCCCGGAGTGTGGGGAGATGGTGAAGTGACGGAACGAAGAAAGGGCAGGCCAAATGGTATAAAGAAGGCGCTTCTCATTGGCATGCCCCTTCTCATTGGTTGGTTAATTCCTAGGTTCATCGAACTCGCCGTCAAGGTAAGCGTTGGCGATGTTCTGTTCTACGATGCTGTTGCAGAAGTGGTGCCAGAGACGTTCGCTTGGCCAGGTAGTGTCGTGATGTCGCTTTTTAGCCTTTCGCCCTTCATCGTGCTTTCAATTCTTATGTCTCAAATCATTGGGGGCAAGAAGCCGCGCCGTGTGTGCTACCTGATGTTCTGCAGCGGACTGATCGGCATTCTCGCCTTAATGGTGCCAGCGTACGTCGACTATTGGGCGGCGTTCTATCGGCCAGGGAGAGTTTCGTCCACGGCAGGCCTTATTTTCGTATTCGTACCGATCTACTGCGTCGGGACTCTTTTCGTCGGCATATTCATCGGAAAGCTCATATCGCGGCTCCGATGGTTTCAGAACGCCCAGGACGGCTTTTGCCAAAAGTGCGACTACGACCTGACCGGCAACACGTCGGGTGTTTGTCCGGAATGCGGAGAGGCCGTCGATGGGGTGCGAAGCTGATGCAAAACGCGATCCGCCGGGCTCGCAAGCGTCAAGGTGTGTCGGATGGCGACAAGGTCACGGTCACGGCCGATAACCTGGCGTGGCGTGAGAGCAACCTCCGCCAGGAGCGGAGCGAGCAAGAGGCGGTAAGGGAGCACCTGAAACAGGCGGGGAGCGCGGCGAATGTATAAGAATTCCAGGGCCACAAGAAGAGACCGTCTTGACAACAGGGTGATCTGCGTGTATAATACTGATATGATCCAGAAATCGCGTCATGAGGGACGCGACAGAACCCTAGATTGTGGAGGAAAGGGTAATGAATTCCGGTGGCTGCACGGTTGCCTACACCACGTCGAGACCGTCGGCCGCCATAGTATCAGAGCATTACCGTGTGTACCCACGCGCCACAGATTCGGCTGTGGTCGTGTGGTCGCAGGCTGGCTGCGGGCTAGGTTGTTCTTCCTGCCCTTGACCTGGAGGTAGTTCGACGTGGGGGTCAGATCAGGCAAGAACGCAAGATCAGGGAGTGTTGCGGTGTATATCGTGATCCTGAGCTGGCGTTCCTGCCCTCGACTTCCTGATACAGGAGTCGAGCGGCATGAGCGCGACGAATATCGATCGGGTTGTTAAGGCAGACCACCGGGACGGACGCGACAGGAAGGTACAGGGTCCTGATGTCGCCGCATTCAATGACGGTCTGTGGGAATATGAGCCGGGCTGGTTCAACTCGATGGTTACGTTTCTGCGCGGTCGTGGACCTCGCGACGTGGCCATTGTGCTCGGGCTGCTCGCCCTCTCCTACTGTGCGAAGACTCTTGCGAGTGGATCGGAGTTGGGCACCGGAGCGGTGGTCGGGATCATCGCCGTTGCTGTGTTGTGTGCCCTCATCGTCGCGCTCGCCCTGATTCTGGATTACAAAACTCATGACAAGGACCCCACGGGACCGGACCGCCGTCAAGCGCCTGACACTCGACATGAATCAGGTGATCCATGACCGCATGAAGGCCCTACGAGACGACACGCTTGCCGATAGCCTGACCGAAGTCGTACGTCGGGCGTTGGCGATCTACGAATACCTGTGGCGGAGCAAGAAGGACGGCGGGACGATCTACCTCCAGTTTCCTGATGGCGAACGAGAGCGGCTTGAGCTTCTTTTGGGCGATGCTCCTGTTGCGGGGAACGGGAAA
>Ga0210123_1001612_pt1 | contig 11272 bp, 9 predicted proteins | sample Muzzi_PWB_D2_FD_185535 | JGI IMG/M metagenome (GOLD analysis project Ga0210123, IMG submission 185535) | Wetland microbial communities from San Francisco Bay, California, USA, that impact long-term carbon sequestration - Muzzi_PWB_D2 (SPAdes) | ecosystem: Environmental > Aquatic > Marine >... | reverse complement strand
AGGCTAACCCCCAGGAGGAAACCATGGAAACTCTGTGGATCAGTCTCGGAGCGGCCCTCGCCATCGCGATCCCCGCGATCGCCACGGCCTGGGCCCAATCACGCATCGGCGCCGCGGCGGCGGCCGGCCTGGCGGAAAAGCCGGAGCTCTCCGCCACCGCCATCATCCTGGTGGCGATCCCGGAGACCATGGTGATCCTCGGCTTCGTCGTCGCCATGATGATCCTGCTGCGGGAGACCGGTGGATGAGGACCCCCGGGGCGCCACGGAGCGGCCCGGCACAGCGGAGGGCACCGTGAGCGTCGAGCCGCTGATCCGGGCGCTCGAGCGGGAGGCGCGGGAGGAGATTCGCGACCTCCAGGACCGGGCGCGACGGGAGGCCGACCGGCTGATCGGGGAGGCCTCGGCCGAGGAGGAGGAGCGCCTGGAGCGGACGCTCGCCGAACGGGGAGCCCGGCTTCGAGCCGAAGACGGCGCGCGCCGCGCCGGGGCCCGCCTCGGCGCTCGACGCCGCGTCCTCGAAGCCCGGCGCCGGTGCCTCGACCGGGCCTTCGCCGGCGCTGCCGGGCGGCTGCCGAAGCTCCTCCTGGGACCGGCGCGAGACGATCTCGCAAGGCGCCTCCTCGCCGCCGCTCTCGACTGCGCCGGCGAGCGTCCGGTCGAGATCCGGTGTCCCGGGGCCTTGGAGGAGACCGTCCGGACGCTCCTGGCCGCCCTGCCGGACGCCACCCGGCGGCGGCTGGTGGTCGACGACGCCGTCGGCTCCGGCCTCGTCCTCACGTCCGACGACGGCCGCCTGCACATCGACGCGACCCTCGAAGGGCAGCTCGAAACCCTGCGCACCAGGATCGAGATCGAAGTCGTCCGAACCCTCGATCGGCTCGCGGCAGAGGGCGCGACCGGCCTCTCCGGCGCCGCACCCCCGCGGTCGATCCCGCCGATGGGCCCACCCCCGGAGGAGGCACCGTGAGCGTCGTATGGGCGGGCCTCGCCGCCCGCGCCCGGGGCCTCGGGACCAGGCTCCTGGGCGGCGCCGAGCTGGAGGCCCTGGCGGGGGCCGCGGACCTCCGCGCCGTGACCCAGCGACTCGAGCGCCGGCTCGGGCGCGCCCTGGTGCCCGCGGGTGACGATCCGTTCGCCCTCGAACGGGCCCTCCGGCGGCGGGCGGGCGCCCTCGTCGCGCTCCTCGGCCGCTGGGCGGGCGAGAGGCGGCAGCGCGCCTGCCTCGACGCGGTCTTCGCCGAAGAGGACCGGCGGAGCCTCCGCGGCATCTTCCGGGGCATGGCGGCCGGAGACCCGCCGGAGGCCCGGATCACGGGCGCGTTGCCGACCCCGGCGTTGCCGGAGGCCGCGCTCGTGGAGCTGGCGCGCCAGAGCCGTCCCGGCGCCGTGCGGGCCCTGCTCGCGCTCTGGGGCCATCCGTTCGGGAGGGCAACCGCCGGGGCCGGCTGGGGGCTCGGGCAGCAGGCCCTCCGCGCCGGAGAGGATGCCGAGGGCGAAGCCCCCGGCCCGGATCCGCTCGCCCTGTTCCGGCTCGAGCTCCGGCTCGCCGGCGCGTGGGCCGCCGCGGCCTCGACCGGAGCCCGGGCAGGAGGCGCGGAGCTCCGGCGCTGGGTCGCCCACCGGATCGACCTGGAGAACACGGCGACGGCGTTGGTCGTCTCCTCCCGAAGCCTCGTCGAGACGCGGATCGACGACCTCTTTCTGGCCGGTGGCCGGCACCTGGGAGACGCCCTCTTCGCAACCGCCTGCCGCACCGGGAGCCCGGAGGCGGCCCGGGTGCTCCTCGCCGGGGCGCTCGCGGGCACACCGTGCGGCGTGGCCCTCTCGCGCATGGAAAGGCCCCCGGGGGCCGGGCCCGAGCCGGCCGCCCGCGGACCCGTCCACTTCGAGGACCTCGCCTCCCGGGCCGAGGTGGAAGAGCTCCGGCGCCGCGCCCTGATCGAGCCCCTCTCGGCCGCCCCGGTCCTGCTCTTCGTCGCCCGGCTCCGCGAGGAGCTCCGGGGGCTCCGGCGGGTCGTCTGGGGGAGCGCGCTGGCCCGGCGCCCGGCGAGCTCCGCCGCCGCGGGGAGTGTGCCATGAAGCGGACCGTGCGCGTGCTCTGCCGACCGGGAATCGCCACCGGCTTCCTCCTCGCCGGCCTCGAGCCGGTGATCGCCGGCTCCCCCACCGCCGCCGCCGACCGCCTGGACGAGCTCCTCCGGGAGCCGGACGCCGGCCTGATCCTGGTCGACGACACGCTCCTGGCAAGCCCCGCCGCGGGAGATCCCCGGGCCGAAGGCGACGGTGCGAGCCATCCCGGGGCGGCCCCGGGAGTGCCCATGGTGCTCCGCTTTCCCGGTCCCTCGTGGGTACCGGGAGCCGCCCCGCCGGAGGCCTGGGTGGCCGAGATCCTCCGCCGCGCGGTCGGCTACCGGGTGAGGCTGCGATGAGCCCCCGCCACGACCAGAGGAGCGGCCGGACGGGCGACCGCGCCAGCGCGGAGGAGACGGCCCGTCTGGTGCGCGTCACCGGCGCCCTCGCCGAGGCCCGTCCGCTGGCGAGCGTCTCCCGGTACGAGCTGGTCCGGGTGGGCGAGCAGGGGCTGATGGGCGAGGTGCTCCGCATCGACGGCGACCGGGCGACCCTCCAGATTCACGAGGAGACGGCGGGGCTCGGCCTGGGCGAGCCGGTCCACCCGACCGGCGACTCGCTCACCGTGGAGCTCGGACCGGGCCTCCTCGGCTCCATCCTGGACGGCGTCGGCCGCCGGCTCGAGCTCCTCCAGGAAGCATCGGGACCGTATCTGCGGCCCGGCCTCGCTGCGCCGACCCTCGACCCGGCAAGGCGGTGGGCGTTCGAGCCCTCGGTGGCACCGGGCGCGGAGGTCACGACCGGGGACGTGATCGGCACGGTCTCCGAGGGCGCCGAGAACGGCCGATCGGGGTTCGTGCACCGGATCCTGGTGCCGCCCGGCGTGGGAGGCGCGGGGGGCGCCATCCGCGGGCGGATCGCCCGGATCGGCCCCTGTCGGGCGACGGTTCACGAGCCGGTCGCGGAGCTCGACGACGGCAGGGCGCTCCGCCTCGCCCACACCTGGCCGGTCCGCCGCCCCCGCCCGGTGGGGCGACGCCTGGAATCGGACCGACCCCTGGTCACCGGCCAGCGGGTGCTCGACCTCCTCTTCCCGGTCGCCGAAGGGGGCACGGTGGCGGTGCCGGGCGGCTTCGGTACCGGCAAGACGGTGGTCGAGCAGTCCCTCGCCAAGCACGCCGCGGCCGACGTGGTGGTGTTCGTCGGTTGTGGCGAGCGGGGCAACGAGATCGCCGAGCTGCTCGAGGAGTTCCCGAAGCTCGAGGACCCGCGCACCGGCCGGCCGCTGATGGACCGGAGCGTCCTCGTGGTCAACACCTCGAACATGCCGGTGGTGGCGCGGGAGGCCTCGATCTACCTCGGCATCACCATCGCCGAGTACTTCCGCGACCAGGGGCTCGGCGTGGCGGTGCTGGTCGACAGCCTGTCGCGCTGGGCCGAAGCCCTGCGGGAGATCGGTGGCCGCCTCCAGGAGATGCCGGGCGAGGAGGGCTACCCGACCTACCTGGCGAGCCGCCTGGGCCAGGCCTACGAGCGCGCCGACCGGGTGGAGACCCTGGGCCGGCCCGCCCGCACCGGGGCGCTGACCGTGATGGCCGCGGTCTCGCCGCCGGGCGGCGATTTCTCCGAGCCGGTGACTCAGGCGACGATCCGCCTGGCCGGTGGGCTCTGGGCGCTCGACGCCGAGCTCGCCCGGGAGCGCCACTTCCCCGCCATCGACTGGCAGACCAGCTACTCCCTGTTCGTGGAGGCGACCGCCGACGCCATCACCGACGCCGCCGGCGAGGATTGGGCCGAGCTGCGCCGCCGCTGCCTGGGGCTCCTGCAGGAGGAGTCGGAGCTCCGGGAGATCGCCGCCCTGATCGGGCTCGAAGCGCTCCAGGACCGGGACCGCCTCACCCTGGAGACGGCCGCTATCCTGCGCGAAGAGCTCCTCGCCCAGAACGCCTTCGATCCGGTCGACGCCTTCTGCCCGGTGGCGAAGACCTGCCTCCTGGCGCGCCTGCTGGTCGACCTGCTCGACCGCGGGCGCGCCGCCCTGGACGCCGGTACGGAGCTCGAGACCCTCGACCTGGCGGCGGCGCGGGGGGCGCTCGTCCGGGTCCGTCGCGCGCCGGCGGACGAGCTCGAGACCGAGCGGGACGCCGCGCGGGAGACTCTCCTGCGGGCGGTTCCGGCGACCGCCGCCGAGAGAGAGGACCCGGAGCAAACCCCACCACCGGCCCGAGGGGAGCCGTGACCGACCTCCCCCGCACCTACCGGGGCGCCCGCGCCCTCGCCGGCCCGCTCCTCTTCCTCGAAGGAACCCGCCGGGCCCGGCTCGGCGAGTGGGTGCGTATCGAGGTGGAGGCGGAGGCGGGCGGGCCCCGCCCGGGCCCCTACCGCGGCCAGGTGATCGACGCGGGGCGGGAGCTGACCGTGGTCCAGATCTTCGAGGAGACGGTCGGGCTGGCGCCGTCCCGGGCACGGGTGACGCTCACCGGCACCGCCGCCGCCACCCCGGTGGGCCGCGAGCTCCTCGGGCGGACCCTGAGCGGCGCCGGCCGCCCCCTGGACGGCCTGCCTCCACCGGTCGGCGAGGCGCTCCGGCCGGTCGCCGGCGCGCCGCTCAACCCCCTCGCCCGCGTCTCGCCCCGGGACTCGATCGAGACCGGGATCTCGGCCATCGACGGTCTCAACACCCTGGTCCGGGGGCAGAAGCTCCCGGTCTTCTCGGGGCCGGGGCTGCCCGGCCTGGAGCTCGCGGCGCGCATCGTCCGTGACGCCCGGATCGGCGGCGACACCGGGGACACCGCGCGGTTCGCGGTGATCTTCGTCGGCATGGGGATCACCCACCGGGAGACCCGCCGTTTCCTCGAACGGATCGAGGCCGAACGGGTCCGGGAACGGACGATCCTCTACCTCAACCAGACCGGCGACCCGGTGATCGAGCGCCTGCTCGCGCCGCGGGTCGCCCTGGCAGAGGCCGAGTTCCTGGCCTTCGAGGTGGGACTCGACGTGCTGGTGGTGATGGCCGACGTGACCCACTACGCGGAGGCCCTCCGGGAGCTCGCCGCCGCCCGCGACGAGGTGCCGGGGCGCCGCGGCTATCCGGGCGCCATGTACACCGATCTCGCGAGCCTGTTCGAGCGCGCGGGCATCCTGCGGGACCGGCCCGGATCGCTCACCCAGATCCCGGTGGTGACCATGCCGGACGACGACATCACCCACCCCATCCCCGACCTGACCGGCTACATCACCGAAGGCCAGATCGTCCTCGACCGGGAGCTCCACCGCCGCGGGGTCTTCCCGCCGATCGACGTCCTCCCCTCGCTCTCGCGCCTGATGAAGGCCGGTATCGGAGCGGGCCGGACCGAACCCTGGCACCGAGCCTGGGCCGATCAGCTCTACGCCGCCTACGGCCGTGGACGCCAGGCGCGGACCATGGCCGCCATCGTCGGCGAGGCGGGCCTGCCCGAGGCGGATCGCCGGGCCCTCGCCCTCGCCGCCCGGTTCGAGCGCGACCTGGTCCACCAGGGTGCCGAGCGCCGCACGCTCGGGGAGACGTTCCGGCTTGGCTGGCGACTCCTCGAAACTCTGCCGCGGACCGACCTCCACCGGATCGACGACGGGACCTGGCGGGCGCGGCCCACCACCGGGCGCGGCGGCAAGGGGGAAGCATGAACGGCGGCGCCCCGGGCCCCGTGGGCGCGCGTCCAGCCGCCACGCGCATGAGCCTGCTCAGGACCGGCCGCCGCCTGGAGCGGATCGACCGGGCGGTCGAGGTCCTGCACAGGAAGCGGGAAGCCCTGATCGGCGAGCTTTTCCGCATCGCCCGGCCGGCGACCGAAAGCCGCCGGCGGATCCAGACCGCGGCCGACGCCGCGTACGCCGCCCTGCTCGAGACCCTCGCCCTCCACGGCTCCGCGGGCGCCGCGCCGCTCGGGCGCCCGCCGCGGCGCCTGGAGGTGTCCGTCGACAGCCATCGGGTCTGGGGGCTCGAGGTCGCCCGTCTCACCGACCACCCCCCGACCGGGAGAACACTCGAGGCGCGGGCGACCCCGCCGGGGGCCGCCGGCCCCGCGGCCGTCGCGACCGCGGACCGGTTCGAAGCGCTCGTCGACCTGCTGCTGGACGCGGCACCCCGGGAGCTCCTCCTCCGGCACCTGGGTGGCGAGCTCGCCAGAACGTCGCGCCAGCTCGGGGCCCTGGAGCACCGCCTGGCGCCACGGCTCCGGCACCAGGCGCGGAGCATTCGCCGCTCCCTGGAGGAACGGGAGCGCGAAGAGCACCAGAGACTGCGCCACCTGGCCTCCCGCCGGTCCCACCCGGCTTGACGGCGGGACCTACCCCTTCGGGCGTTGTTGGCCTGGGTCTTTCAGGAGATTCTGGCAGCACTAGAGAACTGTCCGGCGTCCTCGCGACTGCCCAGCGCGAGAGGCGCTTCACCGACACTCCCGGGGGTGAAGAGATGTCTGTGCCAAACGCGCAGGGCAAGCGGCAGAAGCCGAAGCCCTTCCTCTATCCCCAGTATTGCAAGGCTTGTGGCCGCTGCATCGAGGCTTGCCCAAAGGGCGCGATCGAGTACTCGGACGAGATCGATCCGCGCACGGGGCTGCGCCCGGTGGTGGTCAACCTGGACCTGTGCAACGGCTGCGGGCTGTGCTTCGACGCCTGTCCCGAGCCCTGGGGCTTGCTCCGCAAGCCGGAGCCGGAGTTCGACCCGGAGGTGACCGACCCGGAGAAGTACTTCGGTCCACGACCCTCCTCCGCACCGACGCCGACCGGCACCGCCGACCGGCGCCAACCGCTTCCGGCCCTCGAGCCGATGGTCATGAAGGGTGCCCACGCGGCCGCGATCGGCGCCCTGCTCGCCGGCTGCCGCCACTTCTTCGGCTACCCGATCACGCCGTCGACCGAGGGCGCGGAGCTCATGGCCCGCATCCTGCCCCAGCTCCACGGCGAGTTCGTCCAGGCGGTCTCGGAGGTGGCGACGATCAACATGATGTACGGCGCCGGCGGCGCCGGCGTGCGCTGCATGACCTTCACCTCCTCGCCCGGCTTCTCGCTCATGCTGGAGGGGGTCTCCTACATGATCGGCGCCGAGCTGCCGGGGGTGATCGTCAACGTCATGCGCGGCGGCCCGGGCCTCGGCAACATCGGCCCGGAGCAGGCGGACATCAAGCTCGTCTGCCGCGGCCTCGGCCACGGCAACACCCACGCTCCGGTGCTCACCCCGTCGACACCCCAGGAGATGCTCGACTTCACCATGGAGGCGTTCGACCTGGCCTTCCGCTACCGCTCGCCGGTGATCGTCGCGGGCGACGGCTACCTGGGCCAGATGACCGGCCGCGTGACCCTGCCGGACCACATGCTCGAGCCGGGAATCCCGGACTGGGCGGTCTACGGTGACCGCGAGCACCGGGCGAACCTCCACACCTCGATCTATCTGGCGGAGCCCGACCTCGAGCGCCACAACGAGCGGCTCAACGCCAAGTACGACCGGATGATCGCCGAGCTGCAGCGTGCCGAGCTCGACCGCACGGACGACGCGGAGTGGCTGATCATCGCCTGCAACACGCCCTCGCGCATGGCCAAGGGCGCCGTGCGGGCGCTCCGCGACCAGGGAATCAAGGCGGGCCTCTTCCGTCCGCAGACCCTGTGGCCCTTCCCCATCGACCTGCTGGAAGAGCCGGTACGCCGCGCCCGCGGCGTGGTCGTGGTCGAAGCCGGCCCGGGCCAGCTCGAGGACGAGGTACGCCTCGCCCTGGCGCACCGGGGAATCGCCTTCGGCGCCGGGGACGTCGGCCCGCTCCGGTCGGTCCGCCGTCTCGGCGGCGTGCTGCCCCAGCAGGACTCGATCGTGCACGCTGTGGTCGAGCTCCAACGGTCCGTGACCACGGGCCAGGAGGTGAGCCATGTCTGACTCTGGAACCGAGAGCGTCTTCTACCGTACGTTCGATCGCCACAACCACGCCGAGGGGCTGAAGGCCCACTCGACCCACTACTGCCCCGGCTGCGGCCACGGCCTGATCCACAAGTACCTGGCCGAGGCGGTCGACGAGCTCGGCCTCCAGGACCGCACGGTGGCGGTCTCGCCCGTGGGTTGCGCCGTGTTCATGTACTACTACCTCGACGTGGGCAACACCCAGGCGGCCCACGGCCGGGCTCCGGCGGTCGCCATCGGCCACAAGACGGCGAACCCGGACTCGATCGTCATCAGCTACCAGGGCGACGGCGACCTGGCCTCGATCGGCCTCGCCGAGATCATGCAGGCGGCGCAGTTGGGGTTGCCCATCTCGGTGGTCTTCGTCAACAACGCGATCTACGGCATGACCGGCGGCCAGATGGCCCCGACCACGCTGCTGGGCCAGCGCACCACCACCTCCCCCGAGGGCCGCGTCAAGGAGATGGGCGAGCCGCTCAAGATGGCGGAGACGATCGCCCAGCTCGACGGGCCGGTCTACGTGGAGAGGGTGGCGCTCTACGACGCCAAGCAGCGCAAGCGCACCGCCAAGGCGATCAAGAAGGCCATTCAGCTCCAGGCCGAGGGGAAAGGCTTCTCGATGGTCGAGGTGCTCTCCGAGTGCCCGACCCACCTCAAGATGGACCCGGCCGAGGCCGAGACCTGGGTGCGCGACGTCATGACCCAGGTCTTCCCCCTGGGCGTGCTCAAGGACACGGAGCCCGAGCCCTGGTACGCGCCGGAGCCGCCGAGCTTCGATCCCCGCCACGTCGCGCGCTCGATCGGCGGCTCGGTGACCGCGGAGGAGCGGTTCATGGACGAGCCGGCCCTGCCGGACGCCCTCGACTCCCAGGACCTGGCCCTCAAGTTCGCCGGTGCGGGTGGCGACGGCGCCCAGACGATCGCCGCCATGACCTGCAAGGCGGCGATCAACGAGGGGTTCGACTCGACCTACATCCCGAGCTACGGGCCGGAGTCCCGGGGCGGCACCTCGTACGCCGACATCCACGTGGCGACCTCCGAGGTGCTCGACCCGGCGTCGCCCCGCCCGCACGTGCTCATCGCCTTCAACCCCCAGAGCCTCGAGAAGTTCGCGCCGAACGTCCGGCCGGGCGGCATCGTGCTCTACGACGAGACGGTGATCGAGATGATGCCGTCGGTCGAGCCGACGGTGCGGATGCTCGGCGTCCACTTCACCCGCATCGCCGCCGAGCTCGGTGAGACCAGGATCAAGAACATGGTCGCCCTGGGAGCGCTTCAGGCAGCCACCGGCCTCTTCCCCGAAAAGAGCCTGTTCAACGTGCTGCGCAAGGCGCTCAAGGACCCGACGCTCCTCGCGCTCAACGAGAAGGCGTTCGCCAAGGGCCAGCAAGCGGTCCGCGCGCGCGGGTGATTGGATCGCCCCTCGGCTTCCCCGCCCCCCGCACGGGGGGCGGGGAAGCCCGATTCAATCCTCCCGCTCTCCCCCGACCCGACCGCCCTACTCCTCCTCCAGCAACCCCAGATCGACCCCAGCCGCGATCGCCGCCTCCGAAGCCTCTTCGAGCTCGTCGCGGTCGCCCACCTGCCGCGCCGCGATCGCCAGCACCGCCAGCCCCTCCGCACCCCTCACCCGGTCGCGCAACACCTTCTTCCGCAGCAGGTCGTAGGCGCCCTTGGCGTCGCCATGCGCCAGGTCGATGCGGGCCTCGAGCACCCGGATGTTCTCGTCGACCCAGGAGGGGTCCTTGCGTCGAAGCAGGCCACGCGCCTGCTCCACGTGCTCCGCCGCTTCCTCGACCTGCCCCTCTGCCAGAAAGAGCCACGAGAACAGGGCGTGGATCCTTACATCCAGCAACCGTCCCTCCCGCTCCACGTCGTCCTCGTCCCTGTCGTCCCCGGCCGTCACCGCCACGGCGGCGGCCAACGCCTCATCCAAGGCCTCCCGCGCCACCGCCAACTCGCCACTCGCCGTGAGGTCGAGCCCGTGATAGTAAGCCATCCGTTTCGGATGCCGCTGTTCGTTGAAGAAGCGCCCGAACACCTCATGGCCAGAGTCGAAGGAGACCTCGATCGGGCGCAGGGGGATCTCGAACCGGAACTCGGTGAGACCTCCGGTCAACAGGGTGTGCCCCTGGAGGGTTACATTGCCCTTCTCCTCGGCCTCTCGGCGCGCCTTGCGCCCCCCTTCCACGTTCTCCGGATCGTAGACCTTGATCTGGATCGGCACCACCAGACGGGAGTCCTCGACGGCGATCTGTTCCAGCGCCTCGCCCGTCACGTCGCGCCAGCCGCCCGGCCGCTCCACGATCCGGTAACGGTAGTGGTAGGGCGACTGCTGGCGGGCCCGGCCGGTGACCAGCCAGCCATCACCCTCACCCTCGGTGATCTCGTAGTCGTAATAGACCTCGGGCAGACCGGTGCCATAGATGAACTGGCGCACGAACGGCTCGAGGTCGGTACCGGACACGCGCTCGGCCAGGGTGACGAAATCCTCGGTCGAGATCGACCGGAAATCGGCGACCTCGACGATCCTCTCGAGGATGCGCAGGAAGTTCTCCTCGCCGTAGATCCGGGCGATCATGTCCAGCACGACGGCCCCCTTCTTGTACACGATGGCCTCGTAGGCGCCGGCGGCCCGCGACGACACCAGCCGCTCGCCGAGTACCACCGGGCCGACCGATTCGATGGGCCGCCCGTCGTCCGTGGTGGCGAGCAACGCCCGCCTCCAGCCGGAGGTAGGACCACGCCAGGGCCGGTTCTCCATCCGGTTGCGGGCAAAAAGCAGCGCCGAGTAGCTGGCCATCGCTTCGCTGATCCACTGGTCCCGGTAACCCCGCCAGCCGACCACATGCCCCCACCACTGGTGGGCGACCTCGTGGGCCACGACGGTCGTGCGGCTCTCGAAGAGCGAAGAGAGCCATCCCAGGTCCCCCACCATCACGGTCGACAGGGTGATGTACCCGAGCAGCGATTGGGAAAAGGCCCGCGGTGAGGTGACCACGGTCAGGTGGTCAAGCTGGTAGGGGCCGAAGATCTCGCCGTAGTATTCGAGGCTCTGACCGATAGACCTGAGGAGAGAGTCCCGGAACGGCGAGATGATCGGCGCCGACAGATAATCCACGTAGAAGGTCACCTCCACGTCGCCGGCAGGGACGCTGTACTCCTTGAACCGGCCGATCTCGAAGCTGAAACCGAAGGTGGGCCGATCCACTGTCCAGCGACCCCAGCGCTGGGCCCCCTCCTCGCCCTCCTCCAACCGTCGGCCCGCGGCCAC
>Ga0210123_1001611_pt1 | contig 11273 bp, 5 predicted proteins | sample Muzzi_PWB_D2_FD_185535 | JGI IMG/M metagenome (GOLD analysis project Ga0210123, IMG submission 185535) | Wetland microbial communities from San Francisco Bay, California, USA, that impact long-term carbon sequestration - Muzzi_PWB_D2 (SPAdes) | ecosystem: Environmental > Aquatic > Marine >... | reverse complement strand
TGTTCTCCGGCCTGTTCATCGGGCCGACCAGCCAGGCGCCGCGCGTCGACGAGGCCCGCGACGACAACCTCTATGAGCTCGACATCGCCTTCCAGCAGATGCCGGACGGCGAGGTCACCGAACCTTGGCTGGTGGACCGGCTGCTGCGTAATCTGCTGGTCGACGTGACCGGCAACACCCACCGCGCGGAATTCTGCATCGACAAGCTGTACTCACCCGACTCCGCCAGCGGCCGCCTCGGTCTGGTGGAATTCCGCGCCTTCGAGATGCCGCCGCATGCCCGCATGAGCCTGGTGCAGATGCTGCTGCTGCGCACCCTGATCGCGCGCTTCTGGGCCACGCCCTACCACCACCGGCTGGTGCACTGGGGCACGGAACTGCATGACCGTTTCATGCTGCCGCACTATGTCTGGGCCGACATGCGCGACGTGGTCTGTGACCTGCAGCGGTCCGGCTATCAATTCCAACTGGAGTGGCTGGCGCCCTTCGAGGAATTCCGCTTCCCGCACTACGGAACGGTCAGCGTGCAGGACATCCGCCTCGACATCCACGCCGCCCTGGAGCCATGGCACGTGCTGGGCGAAGAGATGAGCAGCCTGGGCACGGCGCGCTTCGTCGACTCCTCGGTGGAGCGCGTGCAGGTCAAGGTCAGCGGCCTGACCGGTGAACGCTACGTGATCGCCTGCAACGGCCGCCGGGTGCCGCTGCGCAATACCGGCACTCACGGCGAATATGTGGCCGGAGTGCGCTTCCGCGCCTGGAATCCCCCATCGGCGCTGCATCCGACCATCGGCATCCACGCGCCGCTGGTGTTCGACATCATCGACACCTGGAACGGCCGCGCCATCGGCGGCTGCACCTATCACGTCGTCCACCCCGGGGGGCGCCACTACGACGTTTTTCCGGTCAACGCCTACGAGGCCGAGTCGCGCCGCATCAGTCGTTTCCGCGGCGACGGCCACACCCCCGGCACCCTCCAGCCGCCTCCCGGCATGGAAGGTCTGCACCGCTGGTTCAGGGCCGATCCCGCCCGCGGGCCGATGTCACCCCCCGCGGAGGAGGTCAATGCGGAGTATCCTTGTACCCTGGACCTGAGATACCGGCCAGGCTGTATCTAACCCGTAACAATATGAGCGCTCCCGACGGCAATCCGGCTCCCTGTCCCGGCTATATTCCGCCGCCGGGCGCCTTTGATGAAATGTGCACCCCGGCAGGGGACGTGCGCCAGCACTGGCGCTATCTCATGGATGCCCTGGCCGCCATGGGCCCGGGAATGCTGAGGCAACGCCAGTCGGATACAGTACGCATGCTGCGCGGCGACGGTGCAACCTACAATGTCTACGGCAGCCCGGACGGACTCAACCGGCCCTGGCATCTGGACCCGGTGCCGCTGCTGATCGGCAGCACCGAATGGGCCGATATCGAGGCCGGACTGGCCCAACGCGCGGAACTCCTAAACCTGATTCTCACCGACCTGTACGGCAGGCGTTCCCTGATCGGCAACCGCCTGCTGCCGGCGGAACTCGTCTTCGGCAACCCCGGCTTCCTGCGCGCCTGCGCGACCACGGACCTGCGCCCGGCGGCACCACTGACCCTGTATGCCGCCGATCTGCTGCGGGGTACGGACGGCGTGATGCGGGTCTTCAACGACCGTACCCAGGCACCCGCGGGTGCCGGGTATGCACTGGAAAACCGCACCGTCATGTCGCGCCTGATCCCCAGCCTGTTCCGGGATTCGCACCCGCACCGCCTGGCCACGTTTTTCCGGCTGCTGCGCTCGGCACTCGCGAACCAGGCACCCGACGGCAGCGAATATCCACGCGTGGTGGTGCTGACCCCGGGACCGCTGAACGAGACCTATTTTGAGCATCTGTACCTGGCCAACTATCTCGACTACACCCTGATCGAGGGCGCCGATCTCACGGTCCGGGACGGCCGCGTCTGGTTGAAGTCCGTCACCGGGATGGAACCGGTGGACGTTATCCTGCGACGCGTCGACGACCTGTTCTGTGACCCCCTGGAGCTGCGGCCGGACTCCCTGCTGGGTGTTGCTGGGTTGCTCGAGGCGGTACGCCGCGGGCGGGTCGCGATTGCCAATCCGCTGGGTTCTGGGGTACTGGAAAGCCCGGGCCTGATGGCCTTCCTGCCGCGGCTGGCGAAACATTTTCTCGGCCAGGAACTGCAGCTCCCCTCGGTCGCGACCTGGTGGTGCGGGCAGCCGGCGGAGCGCGACTACGTCCTGGCCAACCTGCACAAGCTGATGCTGCGCCCGGCCCACCGTAAAAGCAGCGGGCATTCGCTCTTCGGCGGGCTACTGAGCCGGGAGGAACTGGCGATGTGGCGGGAACGAATTCGTGCACAGCCGCAGCAGTTCGTCGGCCAGGAAGCTCTCACACCCTCGGCCGCACCCACGCTGAACAACGGCCTGCTGGAGCCCCGGCCGGCCGTACTGCGCAGCTTCCTGGTCGCCAGCCAGGACAACTACGTGGTCATGCCCGGGGGTCTCACCCGCGTCGGCGCCGCAGCAGACATCCACATCGTCTCCAGCCAGGCCGGAGCCGTCAGCAAGGACACCTGGGTGCTGGCCTCGGAACCCGAGTCGACGGAAACGCTGCTGTCACAGGCGCCGCCGTCCTTGACGCAACCCCGGGAAACCCTACCCGGAGTGGCGGCGGAAAACCTCTTTTGGGCCGCGCGCTACGCCGAGCGCGCCGAGGCCATGATTCGCCTGCTGCGCACCATCCATCTGCGCCGTAACGAGACCCTGCAATCGGGGGACCCTGCTTCCCGTAACACCCTCGATATCCTGTTGCGTGGACTCACCCACATAAGCACGACCTACCCGGGCTTCGTGGGTGATGGCAGTGATGCACGGCTGAAGTCACCCCTGGCCGAAATCATCGACCTCGTGGTGAACCGGAAACGCAGCGGCTCGCTGGCCGCAAACCTGGCGGCCTTCCTGAAGGCCGCCTACGTGGTGATCGACCTGGTTTCCTCGGACACCCGCAGGGTGATCAATGACCTCGGGGATGAACTGGCCGGGCTGGACCGGGTCGCCGGGAATGATGCACAGTTCCTGCAAGACGTACTGGACCGTATCACCACCGCGCTGATGGCTCTCGCCGGCGCCACGGGTGAAAGCATGAGCCGGGAACTCGGCTGGCACTTCCTGCGGCTCGGCAGGCGCATCGAACGCGCCCTGCAACAGCTCGCACTGCTGCGGGCGGTGCTGCCTGTCGGCCAGCCCGCGGAGATCGAGGCCCTTCTGCTGGAGTCGCTGCTGTCGGTTAGCGAATGCCTGACGCTGTACCGACGCCGTTACCGCAACCCGCCGCAACCGGCCGCAGCACTGGACCTGCTGCTGCTCGACGACAGCAACGCCCGCTCGCTCAGTTACCAAGTCAACGATATCCGGCGTCATCTGGATGCCCTGCCGGGGCAGGCAACCCGGCCCTACAAGCCGGAAATGCGCTTGATTCTGGAAGCACGCACCCGGCTCAGCCTGGCGGACGCGGATCGGCTGGCACAGGATTCCGGCGGCCTGCGCGCTGAACTGCAGTCCCTGCTGATCGATCTCGAACAGGCCATAGCCAGCAGCGCGAGCGCGCTGGCCGCAAGCTACTTCATGCACGTCGAAATCCCCCACCAGCTGGTCAATACAGGTTCCGTCACCGCATGAAGTACCGGGTCACGCATCGCACCGAATATCTTTACAGCGGTACCGTAAACCAGTGCCATAACCTGGCACACCTGCACCCGCGTGACAGCAGCCGGCAGCAGTGTGTGCAGCATCAGCTGCGCATCGCCCCCCTGCCGGGCGATTTTGCCGAACACGCCGATTTCTTCGGCAACCACCTGTGCTATTTCTCCATCCAGCAGCCGCACCAGTCCATGACCGTCACCGCGAGCAGTGAGATCGTCCTTCACCTGGAGGCCGGACAATTGCCGCTCTATACCGACGCCCCCTGGGACGAGGTCCGGGAACGCCTGGCGAATGCGCGGACCGCGGAGCTGAATGAACAGCGCCAGTTCACGCTGGACTCACCACTGGCCGCGGCGGATGCCGCGTTGGCGGACTACGCCTCGGCATCCTTTCCCGCGGGCCGCCCGCTGCTCGAGGGCGTCAATGACCTGATGCAACGGGTCCATGCGGATTTCACCTATGACCCTGGTTACACCACCATCTCGACACCGCTAAGCGAGGTGCTGGCCAGCCGTCGCGGTGTCTGCCAGGACTTCGCCCACTTTGCCATCGCCAGTCTGCGCAGCCTGGGTCTGGCGGCACGCTACGTGAGCGGTTACATCGAAACCCTGCCCCTGCCGGGTGAGGTAAAACTGCGCGGGAAGGATGAATCTCATGCCTGGTTCTCGGTATTCCTGCCCGATAACGGCTGGTTGGATTTCGACCCCACCAACAACCAGATCCCTCTGGACCGCCACATTACCACCGCCTGGGGACGGGATTACTCCGACGTCACCCCCCTGAAAGGTGTAATCTATGGTGGTGATCCGGGACATCAGCTACAGGTCGCCGTGGACGTGGAACGCCTCGACGGCGAGTGAGTAACCCAGTCCCGGGCCGTTCGCCGGCAGCTTGCACCAACGAACAATATCCACAACGACAAGCATCTCTTATGCTGTTGGACATTGAGAGTCTACCGGCAGTGGATATCGCCGGAGGGAACATGAACATGCGGGACAAAAGATACGGACAACGTCGCAGCTATGCACCGAAAAGGGAATTCCCCCTGACCGACAGCAATGGCTGTATCGTACCCTTCGACCGCAGCCGGATACCGGACCGGCGGCTGAACAACCTCCAGGTGGTCGAAACCGAGGTCAGAAACTTCCACCTGGGGCGTATATCAAGCTAGTACTCCTTCGACTTGCCGGGTGTGGGCGAATACGATACCCAGGGGAAATCAGCCCAATACCCACTGCGAAAGGTAGTCAGCACCCGGCATCCCAACTCCCCGCCACATCCCCTGGCGTCACATGCGTCCTCAACAGACCTCAGGCATCAGCACCCTGCGGGACCACGTCGTAGAGGATGTCATCGTAGGGATGCCGGTAGAGAGGCATGTTGAGGCGTTTTTCATCCAGGATGTGACCGATGAAGCCGATGGATCGTCCCAGCACGAAAAAGGCATTCAAAGTACCGGACTCGATGAACTGGTCGATTTCGCTCCCGGTGTAGCCCAGACCGCGCCACATGTCCACCATGAGCACCCCCACCGCGCCGTCCACGTTGAGGATGAGGTTGTCCTTTTTCCGGGTGGTCAGCTGCTCCACCTCCCGGGCGTAATCCAGCAGCGGGGTTTCCGGGAAGTGCTCACGGGCATAGCGGGTGATACCCTCGACCCGCAGATCGGGATTGCGCAGCGACTTGATGCGGTGGCCGATGCCGGGAATCAGGCGTCCCTCCCCGGCCATGTAATCGATGAAACGGGCGGCGGACATCCCCTCCGCCTGGCCATGGCGGAACCAGCGTGCGGCACCGTCGATGGCGCCGCCGAAACGCGGACCGATGGTCAGCAGACCACTCACCAACGCGCTGATCAGATCCTTGCCGGCACGCGCGGTGACACGGGCGTTGTGCGCACCGCTTACCGCCGGACCGTGGTCGGCAACCGTTTTGATCACCGTCTCCAGGAACTCACGGGCCCATTGCGGATAGCGCCTCTTGAACCACAGCAGGGTAATGACATCACCGATGCCGAAGCCGGTATCCGGGGTCGCCACCCGGCTGATGGGCAGTCCCGCATAAGTCGCCTCGTCGCCGCGGTCGTCCGAGATGGTGCAGGTGAAATGGGTGCGCTTGCGCACCCGCCCCGCACTCAACGCGGTCTGGCAGTCTTCCGGCAAGGGCGTCACCAGCGGCTCGGCGATCTCCCCGATCACCCCCTCGGCATGCAATTCCCGGTGCAGTGCATTGATGATCTCGGGCAGGTCGTTGAAGCTCTTCGGCACGTGGAAACCGGCTGCTCGCATGGCGGCATTCTTGCTGACGGCGGTCTCCTGGTCGCTGCCTGCGCTGGCACCGGCGTGGCCGAACTGTACACCGGTGGAAAAATGCTCCGCAATGGTCCCGATGCACCAGCCGATGACCGGTTTGCTGATACGGCCGTCGCGGACGGCCTCGATCACACGGTATTCCTCGGTTCCCCCGACTTCACCCAGCAGCAGCAGGTATTTGATCCGGGGATTGCGCTGCATGCGCAGCAGGTGCTCGAGAAAACCGGAGCCGGCGAAGCGGTCGCCGCCGATCGCGACACCCTCGGTGATACCGTCGGAGTTCAGCGCGATAATATGCGCCAGTTCGTTGAACAGCCCGCCGGAACGGGTCACCAGGCCACAGCTGCCGGGCCGTTGCAGCTTGCTGGCCAGAATATTCTCGATCGTGCCCCCGATGTTGGCAGTCTTGAAGGCACCCGGCACGATGGCGCCGACCGTGGCCGGCCCGATGAGTATCTTGCCCAGCCGGCGGGCTTGCAGCTTGAGTGCCCGCGCATGCCGCTCCGGCACACCTTCGGCCGTGATCATGATGGTGCGGATACCCGGCAGTTCCAGCGCCTCCTCGGTGATGCGGCCGGCGCGGCGAAACGAAGCGAAGTTCAGCAGCACGGTGGCCCGCGGGTGGGCGGCCACGGCCTCGTGCTTGGTCCTGTAGACCGGCAACAGCACTTCGCTGGTGCCAAAGAAAAATTTGCCGAAGCGGCTGCCGGCTGTCGCCGAAACGATGGCGGCGACCGAGGGCCGCTCGCGTCCGATGAGTGTATCGTAGTCGAGCATGCGCTGAATGGCCGCCTGGTGATTGTTCCAGAAGATCGCCTGGGTATCGCGATCGAACAACGGTGATCCCGGCGAATCCTCTCCCGCTGGCGCTGATTCGGGACGGCTGGCAGTTTTGGTTGTCCGGCTAGGCACTGAGGGCCATCCTGGCGATATCCGTCATGTGGGTCTCCGGGCCATGGACCTCCACTGGAAGGCCGAGGGCATCGGCCGCCTGCTTGAGGTTGCGCAGGCCCACTTCGTAATTCGGACCGCCGCGGCGCACGTAGATACGCACCCCGACCTGACGCAGCCGCTCCGCGTATTCGTGCAGGGCGCGGATGATGCCGGTGAAGGTCTTGGCGACGTCCGTGAAATTGGCAATGGCGCCACCGATCAACAGGATCTTCTCGCGAGCCTGCGGGTCCGGGCCGCGGGTCATCAGGTCCAGCAGCGTGCAGGTGTACTGATAGGTCTCCTGGGTCGTCGGATTGCCGGAGTACTCTCCATAGTTGGCAAGTTCCCCGGCACCGATCAGATCGGCGATGGTGTCCGCATACACCACCGAGGCACCGCCGCCGGCCACCAGTGTCCAGATGAGACCTTGCGGGTTGAGGACGGTCAGCTTGAGCGAGGCGCCGCTGTTATCGTCGATTGCCTTGATGGCCTTCTCCTCAGGCCCCGGCGCCTTCATGCCGAAGGGCGTCGGGAAATACAGCGGCCCCCAGCGATCTTCCATCATGTGGCCGGCGGTATCGTCCACCTTGGCAACCAGGTCCAGCAGATGCACGTTTTCCCCGGACAACGAGAAAGGATTGACCTCCAGATAGGCGAAATTCAGATCCCGGAAAAATCGATAGAAGTCGCAGGCGAACAGCTCGAAGCGCTCGCGCTCGACGACGGCGGCGGGCACGGCGGCTGCGATCAGTCGCTGCAGCCCCTCGCCGTCGATGTCGACGGGGATCTCCACGACACTGACCCGGTCCCAGTTCGACTCGATGTTGACACCACCGTGGGCACTCAGGGTAAGCACGTCCGCCATGTCGCCCAGCACCGCGGAGATGTAGTACTCAGCGTCACTGGCATGCGCAACGAACGGTTCGACGATGAAGCGGCTGAGCACTCCCTGCTGGCCGCTGAGCAGGGTGGTCGTCTCCCGGCGCCTGGCATCGATCCAGCGCACCGCATCCTCCAGACCGACATCACCCGGTTGTTCGACCTGGTAGTAGACCAGGCCATTGAGCCCGCGCTTGCCGAAGATCATGTCCGGCTTGACCACCAGCGGGCCGTCTACCAGCCAGGTAGTGGCCTCCCCGGCGGCCAGGGCGCGTAACTCCTCGCCGCTGGCCACCGATGCCGCCTTGAAGTCATAACGAAACTGCCCGAAGTAACGGGACCAGTTGCCCTGAAAGATTCCTTTGCCTTCGTATTCGCGTATTGCCCGTTGTGCCATGATGCCGTATTCCCGCGTGTCAGTGTCTACCCATCGGTATCCTATAGGTAGATATATGCACAAATAGTGCCTGTTCGAGCGACTGGGCCTTGGAACATATATCGCGTCTCGTCAGGACGCGCATGGGGAAGTAGTCTCACACCGAGGATTCAGATAGTTAGCGATTGATTAGTCACCACGCGGCACATGATGATGAATCAATTCCAGAGATTTCCGGGGTCCGGTACGCTGGCAATCAGGCTCACGGGTAACACCGGCCGTTGCAGCACGGCCGCACTGTCAATGTGCACAATGAATCATAGTGCACTGATATGGTGAATCACTGGCCATTCAGTGGATCCAATCCAGATTTCCAGCCTGCTGTAATGCGCGTGCAACCCTGCATCCATTGCATGGCGGAGCATGGCCTGAAATATCTCCTTCAGCAGTCGCATAATCCGCCCGCTCGTATGCACGGAAACCCAGACAACGTTTACTGGCTTCCAGACTTCCCGGCTGGATGCTGCACCGGCGCGCCCTCCACCCGACCCAGCCATCGATAGGACATCGGCATGACGATCACCACCAGCGGCACCTGCACCAGCAGGCCGGAGATAATGGCGATCGCCAGTGGTTGCTGCATTGCAGAGCCCTGCCCCAGCGCCAGGGCTAGCGGCAGCAGTGCCAGGATGGCGGCCAGCGTGGTCATGACAATCGGCCGCAGGCGGTTGCCACCCGCCTGGCTCAGTGAGGTCAATCTGTCGTGGCCGCCACGCAGCAGTTCGTGGTATTCGGAAAAATAGAAAATCGACACCTCGGTGACGATGCCCACGATCATGGTCATTCCCATCACGGCCGTGATATTTAGCTCAGTACCCGTTATCCACAGGCCGGTAAATACCGCGGCCATGGCCAGCAGCGGTGATGTCATGATAGCGACCGCCGCCGCAAATTCCTCGTACAGGAACAGCAGCAGCAGGAACACCAGCGCCAGAGCCGCCACGAAAACGGCCAGCAGGCCACGGAACGCAGTCTGCTGTTCCTGGTACAGGCCGCCGAGTTCGTAGTACATGTCCGCCGGCAAAAGCCCGGGTTCTGCCAGGGCCTGCCGCACATCCCGGATGGTCGAGCCCAGGTCACGCCCGCTGATGCGGCCGGTGACCGCAACCATGCGCTTGAGGTTGTCGCGCTTGATCTGCGGCTGACCGGTTTCCACCGACACGCTGGCGATGCGCCTGAGGGGAATACGATGTCCATCCGCTGCACGCAGCCAGATCCGGTCGATGGCATTGATCCGGTCACGTGCCGCGGACGGCACCCAGACACGCACACCCACCAGTTTGATGTTTTCCTGCACCTGGGTGGTGACCAGCCCGGCGAACCAGGCAACGAGCTGCTGTGTGACGAGGTCAGGGTCAATACCCTCCAGCGCGGCCTTGTCGCGATCGACGACGATATTGACTGCATCACCGGCCAGCACGACACCATTATTTATGTCGACTACACCGTCGATGCCGCCGATGGCCCCGGCCACCCGGGGCGCCACCGCGAGCAGTTCTTCGGGCCGGTCACCGTAGAGCTTGATCTCGATCGGCTGCGGCACCGCCGTGAGGTCGCCGATCAGGTCCTCCATGAGCAGCACCATCTCAACCTCCAGGCCGGGCACCTCGTTCTCGATGCGGCCGCGGACGTCGTCCATGACCGCATCGATGGGTGGCCGTGGCAACGGCTTGAGACGCACGAAAAAATCGCCCTCGCTGGCCTCGGTGAGCCCCCCGCCCAGCTGGGCCCCGGTGCGCCGTGAATAAGTCTCTACGGCCGGGTTCGCCTGCAGAATGTCGCCCACCTGCCGCAGCAGGCGGTCGGTCTCCGCCAGCGAGGTGCCGGCGGGTGCGCGGTAGTCCAGGATGAAACCGCCTTCGTCCATGTGCGGCATGAAGCCGGAACCCACCTGCTGGTAGGCGATAAGCCCGACAACCAGCAGCGGCCCGACGCCGGCCAGCAACCACCAAGGCTGTTGCATGAGGCGCTGCATTAATCCGCGATGGGCCTGCAGCAGCCGCCCGAAAACGGGGCCGATGTCCTCCCTTTCCGCATCCCCGGCGCCCAGCAGGTGCTCGGCGAGCAACGGCACCGCCAGCCAGGCCAGCAGGAAGGAGATAAACAGGCTGCTGGCCATGGTCAGCGACAGGGCCTTGAAGAAAGCGCCGGTGACGCCGCTCAGAAATGCCAGCGGCGCGAATATCACGATGGTCGCCGCCGAGGAACCCGCCAGCGGCGGGGTGAATTCGATGGCAGCCTCGCGGATGCTCAGTGCCGAAGTCTGGCCGCGTTTACGCAGGCACCGGATGATGTGCTCGATCATGACGATGGCATCGTCCACGATCAACCCCACGGCGGCTGCCATGCCACCCAATGTCATGATGTTGAAACTCATCTGCAACACGTCCAGCAGCAGCAGGGTGCTGGCCAGTACTGCGGGTACGATGAGGATCGCGACGAGCGTGATCTTCACACTGCGCAAAAAGATCAGTAGCACCACGGCCGCCAGACCCACACCGATCGCAATGGCGTCCCGGACGCTCCTGGCGGACTCGGTGATCAGCTGGCTCTGGTCATACCAGTTGGAGATGGTCACACCGGGGGGCAACTTGTCATGAAAACCTTCCAGACGCTGTTTGACACCTTGTACGATCTGCACGGTATTGCCGCCGGGCTGCTGGTAGATCTGCACCAGCACCGCGGCATGACCGTCGGCGGTAACCCGCAGCCATTGCGGTACCGTGGCGGGGTAGATGCGGGCGATGTCCTCCAGCCGCACCAGACCGCCCGTACCACTTCGTAGAACTGATTCCTCGATCGTTTTCAGTGAACGGATCCGCGTATCGGACAGCATCAGGTAGAGCTTGTAGTGGTCCTCCATCCGACCAATTGCCTGCAGCACGTTGGTAGCGGATAGGGCGGAAGCGATATCGCTGAAGGTCAGGCCATAGGCGTCCAGTTTATCGGGGTCGATTTCGACCCGGTACTCGGCCTCCTCCCCGCCCAGGGTGGTCACCCCCGCGACGCC
>Ga0210123_1001609_pt1 | contig 11279 bp, 10 predicted proteins | sample Muzzi_PWB_D2_FD_185535 | JGI IMG/M metagenome (GOLD analysis project Ga0210123, IMG submission 185535) | Wetland microbial communities from San Francisco Bay, California, USA, that impact long-term carbon sequestration - Muzzi_PWB_D2 (SPAdes) | ecosystem: Environmental > Aquatic > Marine >... | reverse complement strand
GTTCGAGGAGCCTCTCGTGGACGACCTTCAGGGCCACCCGGCTTCCTTCGGGCACCGGCGCCGGCCCCGCGCTCTCCGCGAGGTAGACGGTCCCCATCCCGCCGCTCCCGATCTCGCGGATGATCTGGTACTGGCCGGCGACCTGTCGCAGTCGTTCCACTGATAGCAATCCTAGGCAGGCGTCAGCCGGCCCTCCGCTGGGGAGGGGCCGGCGGGTCCTTCTATCAGACATCCGGAGCCGCGCCAGGGTTGGCGCCGCCCGGCGATTTCGGCCTAGGGTCGTGTGGGGTTCAGAGTGAACCGCTCGATCACGCCGTCCCGATCGAGCGTCCAGACAAACGACCGGACCCCGGGCCGCGCGTCGTAGCGTGCCTCGCGCGTATAGACCACCTGGTCCCCGGCAAACGCGACCCGCTCGGACACCACCTCGACCTCATTTCCTGCCTTGTCGACCAGGGTGGCGAGGAAGCCCGCGAAGTCACCCTCGGAGACGGCTGCGGCAAGGTCCTTGGAGAGATGAGGGTGAAGGGAGTCAGCCATCCCCCAATAGGCCCACCGGGTGTACGTCCGCCCCAACTCCAGGAACGTGGCCGAATCGGCCTGACCTTGCGCGGCGAGGAGGGGAGGGCAGCACAAGGGAATGAGCAGGAGAATGGTGCGCATGAGGTGGCCTCCGGCGAGGAGGTGGTCGGGGTGCGCCAGCGTCAGTGGCGGAGCGAGACCGTTTGGCGCAGAGCCGGATGCATGAATGGATTCCTGGCCGGCGCCGGGTCCGGAAGCGACGCCCCTGCCGCCGGAGTCTGCAGTCGTGCCATCGCGTCCCGAAAGCGGCGGAGGCGCCGGAGGGAATCGAACATCGGGTCCACCCTGGCCGAAAGCAACCCCGGCGTCCGATCGGTGGCACCGCGCTCGAGCCACGCGAGGGCGCTGTCGACCTGTCCGCTCCTGGCGTAGGCCATCGCGACCGGGACGCCGTCTGCATGGCCGTCGGCCGCGGCCTCGGCCAGCCAGCAGGCGTAGCCACGCCACCACGCCTCGAGGGCGGCGGCGCCGTCCTCCCGGCCGGTTTCCAACCGCCCGGCGGGCGTGAGCTCCAGGCGGCCGGCCAGCGCGCGTGCCTGCACCAGAGCCTGATCGTATAACCCCAATCGGTCGTAGGCCAAGAGGAGGCATAACCGGGCCGGCCCGTGCGCCGGGTCCAGCTCGACTGCGCCGTGGCATTCGGCCACGGCGCCGGCGTAGTCGCCCGCGTAGTAGTGAATCATTCCCGCATCGCCACGGATCTCGGCGGAGATCGGGTCGCTCAACGCGGCGTCCCGAATCCGCTCCAACGCCTCCGCGTGGCGGCCCATGTACGAGAGGAGCATGGCATACGACCGGAGCGTCGGGGCGTCCTCCGGGGAGAGGGAGAGGGCCCGCTGGTACGCCAGGTCGGCGCCGCGAAAGTCATGATAAAACGACAAGCGGAGGTTCCCGAGGAGGTGGTACGCTTCCGCCAGAGTGTCGTCGAGTTGGAGGGCTCTCGCGATCGCCTCATTGGCGAGCCGGAGTCCGGCTCGATCCGTCCGACGCTGCTGGAGGTAAACCCTGGCAAGCCCGACGTACGCAGGGGCGTACTGGCTGTCGGCCGCTAGGGCGGCTTCGAAGGATCGCTGGCTCTTTCGGAGGCGGTCACCCGAGCCGTGCTCGAGGAGGTAGCGGCCATTGAGGTAGGCCGAGCGCGCCTCGCCCTCGTCAGCGTGAAGAGCGTGTCTCGGCGGTGTCGGGCGGTCGGGGGCCGGGACCGCCACCGCCGTTACGGTGAGCACCAACAGGAGGATCGCCGATGCGGGTCCGGCCCACCGGGAAAGGCCGCGCGTAATGGCGGACGGCGGGGATCGGAACCGGACCGGGGCGATGAAACGGACGCTCCCGTCCGGGAGCGTCTCGAGGTAGCGCGATGGGGCGGAAAAGTCTCCGAGCGCGGTGCGCACCTGGCCGAGCCAGGCGTCGACCCGGTAGTCGGAGGCCGGGTGCCATCCACCAGACATCCGCCGCTGGATTTCGTTGCGGGTCACGGGCCGGCCTGCCCGCGAGACGAGGAGCGTAAGGAGCGCGGCGCCCTCCCGCTCGAGGACGAGCGGGATCCCGTCACGCGACAGACTCCGGGTCGAGAGATCGAACTCGAACCGGTCGAAACGGGCGTAGCGGGATTGGGGGGTGTATGCGGCGGTCCTGCCTGCGTCCATCGGGGCTCCTCCTTCCATCCCCGACGGAACTCCCGCCTGGAAGATTCAGCCGTCGAACCGTCCTGGCGGGAGGGTGTTGCAGGTTGGGGCGGGCGGTTAGCCGGCCGGCTTCACCGCCACGGGGGCGCTCGTACTGATGTGGGTCCCGTCGCCGAGTTGGCCCCCGTCGTTGGCTCCCCAGCAATACACGACGTCGTCGGTAGCAATTGCGCAGGTATGGGACCCACCGACGGCGATCTCCCGGAAGCGGCGGTCCGTGTCGACCGGCATTGGGTCGGGGGACGGATCGGCGCGGCCCAACTGACCGCTGCTGTTGTGCCCCCAACAGTAGGCCCGTCCCTCCACGTCCAGGGCACACGTATGCAGGTTGCCCGCGGCCAGGGATTGCATGGCGACCGGGAGGGTGATGGCCGTCGGGGTCGCGTTTGGCGCGCCACCGTCGTCGCCCATCTGGCCGAAGGTGTTGTCGCCCCAGCAGTAGATGGTTCCCCCCGTACTGAGGCTGCACGTGTGGTTGCTCCCCGTGACCACGTCCGTCATCGAGGGAATCCCCGAGAGAACGATCGGCGCCCAGGCACACGGCGCGCCGAAGATGCACTCCCCCTCGTCGGTGTCGTAGGTCGCCGTCGGATCCCCGACATATTCCGCGTACCCCCAGCAGAACACCTGTCCGTTCGTCGCCACGCCACAGGTGTGATGCCAGCCGGCGCTGATCTCGGCAAACGGAATGGCGCCCGCCACGGCATTCGGTATGAGGTTGGCAATCGGGTCCGGCCCGGAGGCCGCCGCCGGGTCGCCTCCGCCGCGAACGCCGGAGATCCACGATCCCCAGCATAGCGCCGATTGATCCATCGCGAGGGCGCAGGCATGGCGCCCGCCATTCGTGAGGGCTGAGACGGCGATGGTATCCTCGATCAACGTCGGCGTGGTCCCGTAGGGCCGGCCGACATCGATGCCGAAGTATTCTCCCCAACAATAGGGGTATCCCGATGTGGCAACCCCGCACGCGGAAAGCCCAAGGCCCGCGCGAGCGACCTCGAGACTCTGGAAGCGCACGGTGGTGTTCACCGCCTTGGGAATATCGTTGTCGCCCCCCGGGCCGGCTCCCCAACAGTAGGCCGTGCCGTCGGACCCGAGGGCGCACGTCGATCTCCCTCCGGCGGTAACACTGGCTGCGGTGAAGGGAGGCGGCGCCTCGAGCCCCACCGTGTCACTGCACCCGGACGCCACCATCGCTCCCCCGAGGATGAGGGAGCAGTACCGGATTCTCGAATCGGCCATCATCAAACCCCCGCTCAGCAAATGGTGACAAACGCCGATCGCCTCGGCCAGGCGACCCGATGCATATGTGCCAGGAGGTAGATATGAGAGAGACGAGCGGTTCCCGCAGGGGTCACACAGTTGACCAGCGGGGGTCGATGATGTATATACATTGTATATATGGAGCGACGATGAATACCAGAGTCTCGAAGTGGGGCAACAGCCTCGGGGTTCGTATCCCCAAGGCGATCCTGGCCGATGCCAATCTGTCCGACGGGGACACGGTGGATATCCGCCTCGAGGATGGGCGCATTGTGATCACCCGTGCGCCGGCGGACTATCGACTCGATCAGTTGGTCGCGGGGATCACCGACGAGAACCGCCACGACGAGACCGATTGGGGCCGGAGTGTGGGTGCCGAGACCTGGTAGCGGTCAGGCGCCCGACCGGGGGGACTTGGTCATCGTTCGGGTGGAGCCTCGCGAGCCCGACCGCTCCGCGGAACGCCGGCCCGCGCTGGTGGTCTCGCCGGCGCGCTATAATCTCAAGTCTGGGCTGGCGCTCATGTGCGCCGTGAGCGGCCGGGCCAAGGGCTATCCTTTTGAGGTTGCGCTCCCCGAGGACGGCCCCGTGGCGGGCGTGGTGTTGGCGGACCATCTGCGGAGCGCCGATTGGCGCGCTCGCGAGGCCCGCGTGGTCGGTCGCGCACCGGCGCGCGTCGTGGCGGAGGTGCTGGCCAAGCTCAAACCGCTCTAGCGCCGATCTCGGCCCGGGATTCGGGCAGGTGGCGCTCCCTCGCTTGGCTCCTCGACAGCCGGCCCCCACTGCCCCGGGGAGCCTGCACTTCGGGACCAGCCGCCCGACCATTGTTGGGCGAACGAAACCCATTCCTGGCCCACGTTGGGACGGACTCATTCATGACTTCTCCCCCGATTCAAATCTCCCCTCCTGCGGCCAAGCTCCGCGGCACGTTCGTCGTCAACGGCGAGCGCCACGACATCACCTATCCCGCGAGCAAGACGCTCCTCGAGGTGCTCCGGGAGGAGCTGGCGCTCACCGGCACCAAGCACGGCTGCGAACTCGGCGAGTGTGGCACCTGTACGGTCTTGGTGGACGGCGTGCCGATTCTGTCCTGCCTGGCGCTGGCGGCGGCCCATCAGGGCGTCCCCATCGTGACGGTGGAGGGGATGGCCGACGGGGCCACGCTTCATCCGCTCCAGCAGGCCTTCGTGGAGATGGGGGCGGCGCAGTGTGGCTACTGCACGCCCGGAATCCTCCTCACGGCCCAGACGCTCCTGGAGGAAAACGCCCAGCCGAGCCGGGAGGACATCAAGGAGGCGCTGGCCGGCAACCTCTGCCGCTGCACCGGCTACATCAAGATCTACGAGGCGGTGGAACTGGCCGCGGCGCGGATGCGCGGCGAAGACGCCAAGCCCGCGGAGGAGGCCCTCTATGGCCGGCCCTAGCGGTGGCATGCACGAGTCGCGCGGAGGTCCGCCCGGACACGGCAGTGCGTCCACAGGGGGACGCCGTGTGACCAGGAAGGGCACCGGGGTGTCCTCCCGGACACCCGCTGACGGACTCGTGCAGGGATCCGCCGGCACGGGGGAGCGCGAGCTGCGCGTGATCGGGAAGGCGCTCCCCAAGGTCGATGCCGCGGCCAAGTGCACCGGGCGGACGCTCTACGCCGACGACATTATCCTCCCGCGGATGCTGGCGTGCCGCATCCTCCGGAGCCCGCACCCGCATGCGCGCATCGTGTCGATCGACACCACCAAGGCGGCGGGCCTCCCCGGTGTCCATGCCGTCCTCACCGGCAAGGACCTCCCCAGCCCATTCGGCATCCTCCCGGTGAGCCAGGACGAACACGCCCTCTGCCAGGACCGGGTGCGCTTCATTGGAGACGCGGTGGCGGCGGTGGCGGCGGTGGACGAGGCCACGGCGACCGAGGCGATCGATCTCATCGCGGTAGAGTACGAGCCCCTCCCTCAGATCGCCTCGTTCGATGACGCGTTGGCGACGCCGAGCCCGCAGCTCCACGACTACGCCGACCAAGGGAACATCCACAAGCTGATCCACCTGGAGTTCGGCGAGGTAGATCGGGCCCTGGCGGAGGCGGACCTGATCCAGGAGGACACCGTCTTCTACGAGGGGAACACCCACCTCCCGATGGAGCAGCACGCTGCGGTGGCTGAGTATGGCCGAAACGGTCGACTGACCGTCTGGTCAAGTACCCAGACTCCCCACTATGTCCACCGGGCGCTGGAGACGGTTCTCGAGATCCCCAGGAGTCGGATCCGCGTCGTAGCCATGCCGAATGGCGGTGGTTTTGGCGGCAAGAGCGACCCCTTTGGCCACGAGATCCTAGTCGGCAAGTTCGCCATTCTGACTGGGCGCCCGGTCAAAGTATGCCTCTCCCGGGAGGAGGTCTTCTACTGCCATCGCGGTCGCCACCCGGTCCTCATGCGGGTGCGCACCGGGGTCAAGAAGGACGGGTCGATCGTGGGGATGGACTTCGAGTCCTTCCTCGACGGCGGGGCCTACGGCTCCTACGGCGTGGCCAGTACCTACTACACCGGCGCCCTTCAGACGGTCACCTACCAGGTCCCGGTCTACCGCTTCCGCGGTGCCCGCGCCTTCACCAACAAGGCACCCTGCGGACCCAAGCGCGGCCATGGCACGCCGCAACCGCGCTTTGCCCTCGAGGTGACGCTCGACAAGATCGCCGAGCGGTTGGAGATCGACCCCGCCGACCTCAGGCTCAAGCAGCTCCAGCCGGCCGATTCGGTCACGGCCAACTACCTGAAGATCGGGAGCATGGGTCTCCGCAGCTGCATCGAGAAGGTGGTGGCCGGATCGGGCTGGCGGGAGCGTTTCCGGAAGCTCCCCTACGGTCGCGGGCTGGGCCTGGCCTGCTCGTCCTACATCACCGGCGCCGGTCTCCCGATCTACTGGAACGACATGCCCCATTCGGGCGTCCAGCTCAAGTGCGACCGCGGTGGCGGGGTGACCGTGTTCTGTGGCTCGACGGACATCGGCCAGGGCTCCGATTCGGTCCTGGCCTACGTGGTGGCGGAGGTCCTGGGCGTGGACCCCTTCGCCATCGCGGTGGTGACGGCGGATACGGACCTCACGCCGGTGGACCTGGGGAGCTACTCCTCCCGGGTGACGCTGATGACCGGCCAGGCGGCGATCCAGGCGGCGGAGCGTGTCCGCGCGACCATCGCGGCGGCGGTGGCGGCCAAGCTGGAGGTGCCGGCCGAGCGGCTGGTGTTTGCGGATGGAGGGATCGCGGACGCCAAGGACGTCTCCCGGAGCGTGACATTCGCCGAAGGCGTGGCGCTGGCGGAGTCGGCCGGCGGGACGGTCGGCGCGGTGGGGAGCTACAAACCGGCAAGGAGTCCGGGTCGCTACCGGGGGGCCGGGGTAGGTCCGTCGCCGGCCTACAGCTACTCGGCCTGCGTGGCGGAGGTGGAGGTGGATCCGGAAACGGGAATCGTGACGGTGCCGCACATCTGGATCGGCCATGATGTCGGCCGGTCGATCAACGCCGCCTTGGTCATGGGACAGGTCGAGGGGGGCGTCTACATGGGGTTGGGTGAAGCCCTCATGGAAGAGATGGCCTATCGGGGGAACCGGAACGTGGTCCACAAGTGGCCCTCGCTCCTCGAGTACAAGAGCCCCACGACGCTTGAGATGTGCGACGTCACGACCTACCTCGTGGAGGATCCGGACGCCAACGGACCATTCGGGGCCAAGGAGGCGGGGCAGGGTCCGCTCCTCCCGGTGATGCCGGCGGTAGCCAACGCCATCTATGACGCCGTCGGGGTGCGGATCGACGAAGTGCCGATGAGCGCGCCGAAGGTGCTCAAGGCCCTCAAGGCCAAGGCGCAGGGGAAGGACCCGCGCTTCGGCCCGGACGCCGTGCCCGCGGTCGAGTGGCCGGAGGTCACGTTCGTTCCGACGCCGGCGGAGGGGGGCGACGGGAAGGCCCATCCGCGGCCGGCACCGCGCGGTGCGGCGGCCGGAGCCACCGAGGGAGGGCGCTGAGATGTTGAGACTCCCGTCCCTGGAAGCGCGGTTCCCGGCCTCGGTCGAGGAGGCGGTGTCGCTCAAGGTCGAGCGCGGCGGCGACTCTGCCTACGTCGCCGGTGGGACCGATCTCTACCCGAACATGAAGCGGCGGCAACAGACGCCGTATCGGGTCATCGATGTCCGCGGCATCGCGGACCTCAACCGCCTGGACGTCGGCAAACTCGGGGCGCTGACGATCGGGGCGGGAGTGACGCTCCGGCGGCTGATCCGCGACTTGCAGGTGCGGACCTCGTGGCCGGTGCTGGCGGAGGCGGCTGCCACGATCTCCACGCCGATCCTCCAGAACATGGGAACCGTCGGCGGCAACCTCCTCCTCGACACGCGCTGCAACTACTACGACCAGTCGTACGAATGGCGGAAGGCGATCGACTTCTGCATGAAGAAGGACGGCGCCATCTGCTGGGTGGCTCCGTCGTCGCCCCGGTGCTGGGCGGTCCAGTCGAGCGACCTGGTCCCGGTGATGGTGGCACTCGGTGCCTCGGTGACGCTGGCAGGCCCCGACGGACAGCGGACGATTCCGATCGCCACCCTCTACCAAAACGATGGCATCGACTATCTGACCAAGCGTCCCGACGAGCTCCTCGTGTCCATCGAGGTTCCGGCGCTCGCGCCGGCGCGGGCATCCTACCAGAAACTCCGCCGCCGAGGGTCGTTCGATTTCCCTGTGCTGGGGGTGGCGGCCTGGCTCGATCTGGATGGCGGCGGCGTCGTGCGCGACGCGCGGATCGTCCTCGGCGCGGTGGGGTCGCACCCGATCGTCTCCGAGGACGCGCGCGTGGCGCTCTTGGGCCGGCCGCTCGACGAGGATGCGATGGACCGGGCCGCGCGGGCTGCAGCCAAGCCCGCCAAGCCGCTCGACAACACCGACTTCACGATCGGCTGGCGGAAGGACATGGTCCCGGTATTCGTGCGGCGGGCGCTGGCCGCGGCGGCGGGTCGGTAGGAGTCGCTCCACGAGTGGGAGGCCGTGCGGCCGGTGTCTGGCTCGGCCCCCCGAGCGCCGCGCTCGGACATGCCCGCACCGCGCGCTCTCGCGCGTCGGCGGAGGACGGATACCTTTCGGCAGGTCCGGGTGGATGTAGCCTCCCTTCAGCACTCGATGCGAGAGATTCCTATGACTCGGTTGGGACTTGTACTCATCGGGGCGACGGTGGTCGTCGCCGGACTGGCGGGCTGCCGTGAGCGGCCGGCCGACACGCAGGAGGCATCGTCCGTGGACCTGATCTCGGACGCCTACATCAAGCTGGTATTGGCGGTCGGCCAGCACGATCCCAACTACGTCGACGCGTATTACGGGCCTCCGGCATTCGCCGAGGCCGCCCAGGCGGACACGGTCGCCCTCCTCCGCCTCAAGACGGAGGCCGAGGGGATCCTGCAGCAGCTGAACGCGATCCCGGTCCCGGCGGGCACCAGTGAGCTCCGCCGGCTCCGCCGAAGCTATCTCGGGCATCAACTGGCGTCGCTGGCTGCACGGGTCGATCTCTTGATGGGTGCCAAGCTGTCATTCGACGAGGAGTCGCAGGCGCTGTACAACGCCACCGCTCCCCACCACGACGAGGCCTATTTCCGGGAGGTGCTCCAGCGGATCGATTCGGCGCTTCCGGGGGAGGGGTCCCTGGTGGAGCGGTATGCCGCATTCAAGAAGGACTTCATCATCCCCAAGGATCGGCTCGACACGGTCTTTACCCGTGCCATCGCCGAATGCCGCGACCGGACCGCCCGCTACGTGACGCTCCCCGCCGGGGAGGAATTCACGGTCGAGTACGTCACCGACAAGCCGTGGAGCGGCTACAACTGGTACCAGGGGAATCTCAAGTCCGTTATTCAGGTCAACACCGACCTCCCGATCTACATCGACCGGGCGGTAGACCTGGCGTGCCACGAGGGGTACCCGGGGCACCACGTCTACAACAGCCTCCTGGAGTCCGAGTTGGTCCGCGGCCGCGATTGGACTGAGTTCACCGTCTACGCGCTCTTCAGCCCGCAATCGTTGATTGCGGAAGGGAGCGCCAACTACGGGATCAAGATGGCCTTCCCCGGGGATGAGCGCGCCACGTTCGAGCGCGACGTCCTCTTTCCGCTGGCGGGCCTCGATCCGGCGCGGGCGGAGGCGTACTACCGGGTGCAGGGGCTGGTGGCGGGGCTGGGCTACGCCGGCAACGAAGCGGCGCGGAATTACCTGGATGGGCGGATCTCCAGGGAAGAGGCGGTTCAGTGGCTGATGACCTACGCCCTCATGGACCGCCCGCGCGCGGAGCAGCGCGTCCGCTTTATCGATACGTACCGGAGCTACGTCATCAACTACAACCTCGGCCAGGACCTCGTGCGTGCGTACGTGGAGCGGAAGACGGAGAGCGACACGACGGCGGCGGCCCGCTGGCGTGCATTCGCGGAGCTGTTGGCGTCTCCGCGTCTCCCGGAGGATATCGAGTGACAGGCCGCAACCGCGACCACGACGCCCCAGGAGGACAGACCATGCGATCCATCACCCTCACCCTAATGCTCGGGCTCGCGGCCGTCCTGCCGGCGGCGGTGAGGGCCCAGGCCGTGGATCCCGGCCGGTACCGCATGGTCGACCTGACGCATACGCTCGACTCGACCACCGTCTATTGGCCGACCTCGCCGGTCGGCTTTTCCCTCGACCGGTTGGCCTACGGGGTGACTCCCGGCGGGTGGTTCTACTCGGCCAACGCCTTCGCTACGGCCGAGCACGGCGGCACCCACCTCGACGCCCCGATCCACTTCGACAGCACCGGGTGGACGATGGCGGAGATCCCCGTGACCCAGCTGATCGCGCCGGCTGCCGTGATCGACATCGCCCGGGCGGCGGCGGCGGACGTGGATTATCGGCTGACCGTGGGCGATGTGGAGGCCTACGAGCGGGAGCACGGCCGGATCCGCCCCGGGACGATCGTCCTCCTCCGGACGGGGTGGAGCGCCCGGTGGCCGGACGCCAAGCGATACCTCGGGGATGACACTCCCGGAGACGCGTCCCACCTGCACTTCCCGAGCTACGGTCCGGAGGCGGTGAGGCTGTTGGTGAATGAGCGGCGGGTGGCGGCGCTGGGCGTCGACGTGGCCTCGATCGACATCGGCGCCTCGACTACGTTCATGGTCCATCGTATCGCCGCGGCCAAGAACGTCCCCGGCCTCGAGAACTTGACGAACTTGGATGCCCTCCCGGCGAGCGGGGCGTTGGTCATCGCGCTCCCGGTCAAGTTGGGAGGCGGCTCTGGTGGCCCGGTGCGCGCCGTGGCCCTCGTCCCCCGATGAAGCGGTTGACGCTCATTCGTCACGCCAAGTCGAGTTGGAAGGACCTCTCGCTCCCGGACGAAGAACGGCCGCTCAATCGGCGGGGCAAGCGGGATGCCCCGCTGATGGCCGCCCGCTTTGCCGAGCGACATGACGCCGAGAGCCTGGTGATCGTCAGCAGTCCGGCCATCCGTGCACGGGCGACCGCGCGCGCGTTTGCCGAGGCTACGGGGTACCGTCCGCGGGAGATCCAGATCGAGCCACGGATCTACGAGGCCGACGTGGAGGCGTTGTACGAGGTCGTGGCCGGCTTTCCAGACGAATGGGCGCACGCGGTGGTGGTGGGCCACAACCCCGGGTTCACCGATTTCGTCAATCGAACAACCAAGCATTTCCTGGAGAACCTCCCCACCTGTAGCATCGCCGAACTGCACTACGACATCG
>Ga0210123_1001608_pt1 | contig 11296 bp, 12 predicted proteins | sample Muzzi_PWB_D2_FD_185535 | JGI IMG/M metagenome (GOLD analysis project Ga0210123, IMG submission 185535) | Wetland microbial communities from San Francisco Bay, California, USA, that impact long-term carbon sequestration - Muzzi_PWB_D2 (SPAdes) | ecosystem: Environmental > Aquatic > Marine >... | reverse complement strand
GTACTATCCTGGTCTTGTTCGGCAATGTGGCTGACCCGGCAGACGTTAAAGCGGGGCATCTTGCAATACCTGTTCCAGTGAGTAATGAACAAGTTCCGGTCGCTCGAGCAACAAGCGACCCCGGGATGACGCGGTAGCGCCGGGTAACTGAGGCGAGGCAATGTACCTACAGGACTTCAGAGGGAAGCATTATGAATTTTCCGGATCGTACTACATTTATTTTCCTCATTACGATGCTGTTTGGCTGCATACCAGCTAACGCACAAGGACCACATTCAGCGCAAAACGATCTTCAATTGTCCCCGGAACTAATGGAACTGCTGCGCGCTGAAATGCGAGCACTCCTTACTGGTATTCAATCCCTCGCTACAGGAATTGCGACCGCCGACTGGAAAACTGTGACCGATAAAAGCGCGCAGATAAGAGCAAGCTATATTCTTGATCAGAAACTCACTCCGGCGCAGAGAGAAGAGCTTGGTGCTTCACTGCCCGAACACTTCAAGAGACTGGATTCGGAATTTCACCTCGAGGCCGAGAAGCTTGAAGCGGCAGCCACGAATCATGATGCCCAACTCGTCACTTTCCATTACTACCGTTTGATAGAAACTTGTACAAGCTGTCATGCGGTATACGCGGTATCAAGGTTCCCGGGTTTCAGGTTATCTACAGAGAGCGCTCATCGCCATTAAGTACGTAATATCCCAGGGAAATGACTCTCTCCTGGTCCTGCTCAGTACTGTGGCGGATCCTGCAGCTGTTCAAGCCGGGCATCCTGCAATACCTGCTCCAGCAAGTGATGGACAAGTACCGGCCGGTCGAGTTGCAGTGCCTGTTCGGCCAATGCCTTCATTTGTGTTGTGGATACGTTGCGAATGGCCCATTTCAGGCGTGGTATCGCAGAGGCGCTGATGCTCAGGCCATCGAATCCCATCCCCAGCAGGAGCAGGGCGCAACCCGGGTCATTTGCCATCTCGCCGCAGACCGTGACCGGTATTTCTGCACCTTTGGAGGCATGTGCGATTTGTTGAAGCGCGTGCAGTAGAGCGGGGTGACAGTGGTCCAGTCGCCTGGACACCTGGGGATTATTGCGGTCGGTAGCAAGCAGGTATTGTGCAAGATCATTTGTCCCGACGGAAAGAAAGTCCACGTGTCGGGCCAGCTGTTCTATCTGGTATATTGCTGCGGGTACCTCAATCATAATGCCGACTTTCGGGCGGGTAATTGCAAAACCTTCCTCGACAAGCTGTTGCTCTGCACGATTCAGTAGAACAAGCGCCTGTTCAAGATCGTCCACGTCACTGATCATCGGCAACAGCAAGCGGAGATTCCCGAAGCCGATATCCGCGCGCAGTGCTGCACGCAATTGGGTAAGGAAAATTTCCGGGTGATCGAGTGTGAGTCGAATGCCACGCGATCCGAGTGCCGGGTTTGTTTCGGCAACGTGCAGATAGGAGAGCGGTTTATCCCCGCCTGCATCCAGGGTGCGCAGATTCACGGGGCGTGGCGCGACGGCCTCCAGGACTTGCCGGTAGAGAGTGATTTGTTCCTGTTCGCTGGGGAACCGGTCATAGAGCATGAATGGCAGCTCGGAACGGAACAGCCCGATGCCTGCAGAATCGCTGGCAGCGGCCAGCGACAGATCAGCAGCGAGGCCGGTATTGGTATAAAGGGAAACTTCCACGCCATCCGGAGTCTGTGCTGGAAGGTCGTGCAGTGATGACAACGATTCACCGAGTTCGCGTTCTTCCTCGATGAGCGCGGCAAACGCCTGGCGCAGGGCGGGGTCTGGCCTGAGGTAAATGTGTCCATTGTTGCCGTCGACGACGATCTCCTGGCCGTCCAGCGCGGAAATCGGCAGATCCTCGGTGCCCACAACGGCCGGAAGCCCAAGTGCACGGGCGACAATCGCGGCATGGGAAAGAGAAGATCCCTCTGCCGAGATAACTCCGCATAAACGTCCGGGAGGAACCAGTCCCAGGTCTATCGCGCTGATCCGGCGGCCAATGAGTATGCTGTCCGGTGGGTAATCCTCGAGGCGTGCAGATGTGCCTTGCATGCTCAGCAGTATGCGGGTGCCAAGCTCCCGGACGTCCATGGCGCGTTCACGCAGATACAGGTCGTCCATCAAATCGAAGCGTTGAGCATGGGTCTCGATTGTCTGTCGTAGAGCGCCCGGTGCCCAGTTCCCCAGATGGATACGCTGGACGACGGAATCCATAATTTCCGGGCTATCCAGCATTAACACATAGGCATCGAAAAGCGCGCGATCTGCTGACGAAAGCGTTCCTTCAAGGTCGTCGGTGATTCGGGCAATTTCCGTACGAACTGACGCAACTGCCTGGCGAAAGCGCTGCTCCTCCGTGTGAGGGTCTTCAGGCACACGGTCAGGAACGGCCTGCAGGTCTGCTGCGAACAATACGATGCCTTTCCCGATTCCAATCCCCGGTGCACCCGACAGGCCTTCAAAGCGCCGTTGCTGGTCGGTGCTGGTACGGCACAGCGTGCACACCTCGCCATTGGTCCTGGCATAGGCTATGGCGCTACCCAGTTGGGCGGCCAGGGTAGTCAGAAAGGCTTCATCTGCATCGTCGAAGCGCCGCGCCTTACGCTGCCGTACCAGTAACACACCCTGAACCCGGCGCTTGTGGATAACCGGGACACCGAGAAACCCGTGGTAGCGATCAGTCCCTGACTGTGTCAGAAATTCCTGATCCAGTTCCTCCGGTACCTCTGCCAGGTTTACGGGGCGACTACTGTCCGCCACTTGTCCAATCAATCCCCGGCCAAAGCCGGCCTTTACCTGTCCCACCAGGTCGGCTGACAGGCCGTCTGTAGCAGCGAATACATGGTGGCGTTGTTCGTGATCGGTGAAGTAAACGGTGCACACATCCGCCGCCATGACCTCGCGGGTACGACGCACAATAACACTCAATGCGGTATCCAGATCCGGCGCCGAGTCCACTTCGCGGATGATCCGGGTCAGTGCTTCAAGCCGGTTGCTGCTCCTGGCTTTCTCCGGCTTCATGGCGGGTATACGCGATGCGTGCAAGATAGTTTCATCCATGCCGTAACAATCACCTGAGTCAGGCATTAAAGGTTTGGAGCAGCTATATTCCTGTCAGCCCGGTCGCGGACAGTGCCTAGAACAGGAATACCGCCACCAGCCAGGCATAGCCCGGCTGCAACACCCGGAGCAACGGGACAGAGCAGGCCGTGTAATATCCGAATTCGGTCTGTCCCCGGGTATAGGCAAATATCCACAGGGGTACCAGCAGGACCGCCGTGATACCGGCGAGCAGGAAAAAGGGTCTGAACCCGAGATTAAAAAGCGCTATCCTCGGGACTGCTCTCGACCCGGGATCGTCAATGTTCATCAATGGCAGTGTCATTTCAGCTCAATGCAGGTCCAGACGTTCATGAAGTGATTGCCGTAACGGTATTTTTCTGCCGTGTACCTACGGAAAGAAATACATAAGTAGTATATTATATGCAACAAGTAAATGGAATTCGTAAAATGAGTCCGAATCAATGTCTGGATCCGGAATTTCCACAGTACTTGAAGGTATTCTCGATGACGGGCAGCCGGAGGCCCGATATTATGGGTGGCGACCAACCATGCGTTTAACAACATTTACGGATTACTCGTTACGCGTCCTGATTTATCTTGGTACACGCAGTGACAAACGTGCCCCCGTCGGTGATATTGCGGATGCCTATGGCATTTCCAAACATCATCTGATGAAGGTCATTCTGTTTCTGGCGAGTGAGGGGTATGTGCTGACCACGCGCGGCAAAGGGGGTGGGGTAGAGCTCAGGCTCGATCCGGAGCGTATCCGGATCGGAGACGTGGTGCGTAACTCCGAGGCGGACAGTGTGTTGGTTGAGTGCTTCGCACGCGAAAGCTCCGGCTGCCGCATCGAGCGGCCCTGCCTGTTGCGTGGCGCCTTTGAGAAAGCGGTGCAGGCCTTCTATGCAGTGCTGGATACCTACACCCTTGCCGATCTTCTGGATAACCGGCCTGCGCTTACGCGGGCGCTTCGGGTAGCGTCAGCCGGCAAATAGGCAGAATCCATTCGATTTACGTCCTAGTGTTCACCCTTGGTGCGCAGCAGCCCCGCCAGGCGGTTACCCTGCTTTTGTGGTCCGCCGCGGGGAAATAGACGGTGCAGGTAGCGATTGCTGCCGCGCTCCGGTCCCCAGGTCTTGCGAAAGTGCTTGATAATCTCAAGTACGTTCGCCTGCACTTCATGTTGCTCGTAAAAGTCCCTCAGGTAACGAATGACTTCCCAGATTTCGTCAGTCAGCATCAGCCCCTCCTGTTCGGCCTGCGCACGCACGAATGCCTCGGACCAGTCACTGAGATTGACCAGGTAGCCTTCACTGTCGATTTCGACTTCGTGTTCGTTGACCCTGAGCATATGGGTCTGCATGCCGGGGTAGGCGGTGCTGCCTGTTTCCCTGCCACCGGGCGTGCCGCGCTCGACTACAGTAGCCGACGCTGTCGGGGACAAGAGGGTAATCTCGATGTCTCCATCCAGACGTCCGTGATGCCGGAGTGCGCCGTTAACCACGATCTTGCCGCTGGCAGGCGGGATGTCGAAGGTAGCGATACCTGTGCGATCGGTGGCACCCTGAATCGGATGCTCAGGGTCGGTGTCGAGAAACAGGACAACCGGTGTACGTTTCACCGGTTCATTGGTGTATTTCATTGATACATGTATTCGCAGCATGATGCAGACTCCTGATGCACTATTCGAATGAAACCAGTTTGTATTGGTTATAAACCAGACTTACCTTTCAAACAAGTATATAATATACTTGTAAGAGCTTGTGTTGATAGACAGGCCTTTTGCGAGTAATCAAAGCTTTTGGTAATCGGTGTGATCTGCCTCGGCGTTGTTTTGTGCCACACGACCCTGGTCTGCATTCATTATTCCACTGGGAGCACTCCTGATGGAGCATATATTCCCGGTCCTGACAGGCACGGTTGCCCGGATATGGTCACGCCAAATACAGTAAGACCTCTGAATTGTAGACAAGTGATGCGACCACTGCGCTGGAAATCCAGATATCTGACCGGCATATCGGAGACGGATGTGCGTATCAGTGCGCTGGTAGGTATGTTGAATGAAACGGCCGGCGAGGCGAAGAGGGTGGAGCATTGCCGGGATCTGAATGATTTCTTCGAACAATTTACCAGGCTGACAGAGGATATGCTTATTTACCTCTCCGTCACGACGGGTAAGGGGTTTGATTCAAGCTGCTCGATTCTGGTGTTTAGCTGATCGATTTCCTGACGCAATTCGCTGACAAGCTGTTCCAGATGGTCGATGCGTTCATTTTCGGGCGTTGCAGGTGTGGGATGCGTGCGTATGTCCTCTGCTGTATCGGCAGCCGGTTCATCCCCGCTAAACAGTTGCATGTAACGCAGCTCTCTCTTGCCGGGTTCACGGGAGAGTTTGGCCACAAAGGGGCCATCGTCGCGCGTCATCAGGTGTTCGAGTGTGGTTTGAACCTCATTAACATCGCTGAATTTACAGAGGCGGTTGGTTCGGCTGCGCAGTTCGCCAGGCGTCTGTGGACCGCGCAGCAGCAGAACACAGATGATACCGAGTTCCTGCTCGGAAAATTTCAGCCTGCCGAACTCGCTATTGCAGAACCGGTGCTGGTATTTTACGGTGCGGCTGCCAAAGCCGGACTTGTCCGTCACCAGGTGTTTTTTCATGAGCGTATCGAGCGTGTCCTGAACGCTGGATTCATCCAGCGACAACACCGGTTCGCGGTTGCTCTTCTGGTTGCAGGCATTGGTCAGTGCATTCAATGAAAGCGGGTACTGATCAGGTGTGGTGATGGCCTTTTCGATCAGGCAAGCTATAACACGCGCTTCGTAGGGGGAGAGGGTAATATCCACAGCGAGTTTCCTTCCAGGTTGAGTGTGGCAATAGCGTGAGTGTCCAGATTATAAGCCGAAAAAACAACGGTCAGATCCCAATGGAACAGCGGAGCGTGGCGACGCTGGCCCGCAGGGGCGAATAATCTCTCCGGGCGCATCATTTAAGTAAAAACAGTAAGATACAATACATTTCAGATGTATTCTCTAGATACTGTTCTCCTTTACGGTCTGCATTCATTGTAAATCAACAAGTTGTCATATCGTCCGGATACCTGGTTGGAAACCAGGTGCCCGGTTACCCGGCATGTGCCAACTCCGCCTGATACCCCCGCATGGAATCAGTAATCAGTACTCGTCAGGGGTGGTCGCAGTACCTGTGGTTTGGTTAGCAGTAATTGCACCGTGCCGATCGATTGTTGCCTGAAACCGCCTTCGCAGTAACAGAGGTAGTATTGCCACATGCGTATGAAAGATTCCGTGTATCCGAGTTGCTTTATCTTCTCGATGTTGGCAAAAAAACGCTCACGCCACAGGCGCAGTGTGGTGGCGTAATGCGGGCCGATATCCTCCATGTGGAAGATACGCATATCGGTCTTTCTCGCAATGGCTTCACTCAGTGCTGCAACTGATGGCAGGCAACCGCCCGGGAAAATAAAGCGCTGGATATAGTCGATTGATTTCTTAGCAAGCGCATAGCGTTGATCGGCAATGGTTATGGACTGCAACAGCATCATGCCGTCCTGTTTCAGCAGACCTGCACATTTTTGAAAGTAGGTGTCAAAATAGCGGTGGCCGACTGCTTCGATCATTTCAATCGATACCAGCTTGTCATAGCGGCCTTCAAGGTCCCTGTAATCGTCGAATAGCAGGGTAACCTGGTCATCCAGGCCGGCTTTGTGGATGCGTTGCCGGGCATACTCATGCTGCTCTTTTGAGATTGTGGTTGTGGTGACATGGCAGCCATAACGGGTCGCAGCGTAGAGCGCAAAACCACCCCAGCCGGTGCCGATTTCCAGTACCTGATCCGTTGGCTTGAGTTGCAGTTTCTGGCAAATGCGGTCCAGTTTTGCCTCGGACGCCTCCTGCAGGGTGGCCTTGTCGTGATGAAAAATTCCGCAGGAATACATCATGGTCTTGTCGAGGAACAATTCGAACAGCTCATTGCCGAGGTCGTAGTGCGCCGCTATATTTCGACGGCTGCCTTTCAAGGTGTTGCGCTGCATAATGCGCTGTAATAATTGCAATGGTTTGGTAAACCAGCGCATGCAGAATCCGCTGCCTTCGAGATAGTCGCGGTTGCAGATAAACAACTCGACTACTCCGGTCAGGTCTTCACATGTCCAGTTGCCATCGATGTAGGCCTCGCCGGCGCCGAGCCCGCCATTCACCAGGATGCTGCTGTAAAAATCCCGGTCGTGAACGGTGATGGTAATCGCCCTGGGTAATCGATCATCCATACGGCCAAAAACATGCTGCTCAACGCCGTCATTGAGAATCAGTTCGCCATGTTGCAGCTTCTCAAGTTGTTTCAGCAGAACACGTTTTGCGTAGCCGCAGAGAATACCGGGTTTCTGGTCTTCTACGTCGCGTTTATCAATACACAGTGCAGCGGATTTCATGGCTTTCTCACCGGGTTCGGTGCCTCCAGTTTGTCGGGATGCGGGTAAAACGGAACCTTCTTCAGCCACAGGCGCAGTGCCTGGTAGTGGATGGCCGTCACTATCCTGACGGTCATCAGCGGATAGCGGGCCAACACACCTGCCAGGTTGATTCCGGTGATGGACTGCTCCTGCAGCGACAAGGTTGCATCAAACAGTTGCTCACCCTGCTGATAATTTTTCATATGTACCACGAGCATTTCGGCCGGTGTTTTGAAACGCCAGTCGTAATCAATATTCATATCCATGAAGGGCGAGACGTGAAAGCGCTTGTCCAGCAGGAAGCGTTTGTTTGTGGCGCTGCCCTTGTTGTGTGCATCCGGAAGGATGTAGCAGTATTGCTCGCCCCACGGGGTGTTGTTGACTTCTGCAACGATGACCTCAACCTTCTCACCCGGTTCATCAAAGCAGTAATAGAAGCTGACCGGGTTAAAGCCGTGCCCGAAATAGCGAAGATTGGTCAGCAGCCGTATCGGTCCCTTGAGTGCGATACCGGCTTCTTGCGCCACAAAACGACGCACGGCGCCAGGCAGGTCAAGAGTCTTGTCGCCCAGGTGGTCCTCACGCCGGAAGCGTGCCAGGGCAGGGCGGGTGCTTGACCAGAACCAGTGTTTTTTGAACAGCGTGGGCAGTTCATCCAGGTCCAGGTACAGCATGAACAGGCCGTACTCGAAGGCATGTGGCACTGGCCTGTAGCGCCGGTGTTTAACCTGCCCGACGTAGAGACGACTGTGCATCGTTATACTCCCTGAAATCCTGCAGCGCATTCAGTGCGCTGACCACCCCGTCTTCGTGAAAACCGGATCGCCAGTAGGCGCCGCAGTACCAGGTGCGCCGCTGACCGTTGATTTCCCGGTGACGCTGTTGTGCTGCGATACCTGCCGTGGTGTAGACCGGATGATCGTATTGCATGCGTCTTATGATCTTTCCGGGATCGATGTTACGGGTGTCGTTGAGCGTGACGCAGAAGGTATCGGCGGCCTGTATACCCTGCAGTATGTTCATGTTGTAGGTTACGGAAACCCGCTGGCTATCGTCTTTCCTGCGCAGGTAATTCCATGCGGCCCAGGTGCGCCGCCGCTTCGGCAGCAGCGAGGTGTCGGTGTGCAGTACCACATCATTTTTCTGGTAGGGTATTGCGCCGAGAATGGCCCGTTCCTGTTCGCCGGGGTCGGCAAGCATCTCCAGCGCCTGGTTGCTGTGGGTCGCGATAAACAGCTGGTCGAAGCGTTCGGTCTCGCCGCTTGCCGTTTTTATTACAACATGCGTGGGCAGGCGTTTCACCGAGGCGACGGCCTGGTTGAGTCGAATCCTGTCCTTGAAGGGTGCGATCAGTCTTTTTACATATTCACGCGAGCCGCCCTTGATGACGCGCCATTGCGGCCGTTCCCTGACATTCAACAGGCCGTGGTTGGCAAAAAAGCGCACAAAATAACAGGCCGGGAAGGCCAGCATTTGCTGTGGGTCAGTTGACCAGATGGCTGCACCCATGGGGATGATGTAGTTATCGATAAACAGACGTCCATAGTGGTTTTCATCGAGATAGTTGCCGAGCGAGAGGATCTCGTTATTGCGGTCGATCAATTCGCGTGATTCACGATTGAACCGCAGGATATCCCTGATCATCCCGTGAAATCCCGGCCTGAACAGGTTGCGCCGCTGGGCGAACAACTGGTTCAGGGACGACCCGTTGTATTCGATACCGCTCGTTTCGCAGCGACTGCTGAAACCCATGTTGGTCGGTTGGGAGGCGACGCCGAGTTCGTCGAGCAATGCGATAAAGTTCGGATAGGTCCAGTCATTAAAGACGATAAAGCCGGTATCGATGGCATATGGTTTTCCATCATGGACGATGTCGTGGGTATGGGTGTGTCCACCGACATGCTTGCCGGCTTCGAATACGGTAATTTCATGCTCCTTGCACAGGTGCCAGGCGGCAACATTACCCGCGATTCCTGTACCGATGACTGCAATTTTCATACTCATTCAACTCCGCTTGTTGTTTCGTGCTGTGGAACCGGGCGAATTTTTGCAGTGTCATAGCCCAGGTCGTTAACCAGGTCGATGATGGCGTCGTAATCCTCCTCCGGAACGGAGGGTGTGCGTGCCATGATCCATACATAGTCGCGCCTGTTCCGTCCGATGACCGTCTGCGTGTAGTCTTCGTTCAGGTAGATCACCCGGTAATCCGCCTTGATGGGCCAGATGAACTGCATTCCCCAGATCGCATTGGAGGGGTCGTCACTGACGAAGCCGGTGGGCCTGTAGGTTTTTACCGGGCCGTCGAATGATCCCTGGTTGAATCTGAAGGTGGTCGCAACCTGCTTGTCACTGACCAGTTCGTATGACTCGACGGCGTTGTGCGCATTGCGTTCGATAAAGGTCGGAATATTGGCAACCACATACCAGTCACCCATGAAGCGCTCCAGGTCGACCTTCGCTACGGTACGTATCGGGGTTGACGTGCTGCATGCAGACAGTGTCATGGCCGGGACAATCAGGATGAGGTTTAAAAATGATTTCATCGGGCGATCACTCGATTACGTAGCGAATCAAGCGGCCTTTGTCGGTGGTGGATTGCAAGCCCAGCCACTGATCGCTGCCTGAATACCAGACCTCGATATCAATCCTGTCGGCAGTCAGCCGGTAGCGATTCACCACTACACTGGCATCGCCGACCATGAGCGATTGTTCACCCAGTTCAGCAACGTCAACCTCCAGGTATTCACCCGTTTGCGAATTAAGAAGCCGCTCATGCTGTAAAAATGACTTGTCCCAGTAGGCAAACGTGCTGATGCAGGCGGGGAGGGTGGTGTCTGCCGCACTGCTCGAGAGCCGGAAGCCCGCGTCTGTGACAGATCCATCGACCCTGAACAGGGTGCCATTCTGATCAGTGGTCGACGCGATGCTGTTCAGGCACTGGCTGCTCCAGTGTTCAATATTGTCGTGCCGGTATTTGAACAGGGGGATTTTCAGGAATTCCACGTCGAATCGTGCATGTGTGGTCACTTGTTCGAATTCCCCCGCTTGCGAAATCGAGAAATGGTGATAGCCGACGGGTTTGTCATCCAGGTACACCCTGAATCGCCATTCCTGTTCCACGCCCGCGTCTGCAACTGCGGGAAACACCGCGGCAAAAAAAGACATCAGCACTGTCACAGCAACAACCGCTGGATGCAGACGGCAACTGATCATCGCTGTGCCACCGCTTTGCGTGAATCCCTGGGGATCCCTGGGATGAATGCATTGGTCTGTTCGATGTACTGACGGTAGGCGGGTCGCCGCTCGACAATATCTTTTTCCAGCAATGCCACCCCGGAAACGCGTAACAGCAGGAAAGTCATCAATAGTGGCGACACCATCGACCACCAGCCTCCCGCCGCGACTGCGAACAGGTAAAAGCCCCACCAGACGCAACATTCGCCAAAGTAATTGGGGTGCCTCGTATAGCGCCACAGGCCATGATTCATGACGCGGCCCTGGTTGTCCGGTTTGGCCTTGAAGGCCGCCAGTTGGGCATCGGCGATGCTTTCGTACAGGATGCCGAAAAACACCAGTGTGGCAGCCAGGCCGTCGAACAGGTTCAGTGGCCTGCTGCCGGTGATGGCGGCAAGCAAGGGCAGGGAAATGATCCAGGCAAGGAAACCCTGCAGCAGAAAAACGATGAACAGGCTCTTGATTGCGAAATGGGGTGAATATTTGCGGCGCATGGCCTGGTAACGTGCATCCTCGCCTTTATCCCGGT
>Ga0210123_1001606_pt1 | contig 11318 bp, 14 predicted proteins | sample Muzzi_PWB_D2_FD_185535 | JGI IMG/M metagenome (GOLD analysis project Ga0210123, IMG submission 185535) | Wetland microbial communities from San Francisco Bay, California, USA, that impact long-term carbon sequestration - Muzzi_PWB_D2 (SPAdes) | ecosystem: Environmental > Aquatic > Marine >... | reverse complement strand
CTGCGGATCAACGTCCCAGCGTCGATCTCGATCGTCACCACGACTTCTTCCGGATGCTCCGGGTCGAGCCGAACGTCGATCACCTCGCCGACCCGCACGCCGCTGTAGCGCACCGGCGAGCCGGCCTGCAGGCCGGTGACGGACCCGGTGAACCGGATGTCGTAACGCGCGAACTCGGTATCGAACTGGAATTTGGCGAGCCAGACGACGAAGACCACCAAGCCGACCGTGAGGGCGAGCACGAAGGTGCCGACGAGCAGATAGTTGGCCCGTGTCTCCATCGTATTAGTCCTTAGTCCCCCGATCCGTCCCCTGAAGCGCCCGGTGCCCCGCCTCGACGCGTTCCGCCGTCTGCGCCGCGGCCCGCCCGCGCGGGCCCTTGAAGTAATCCTGTATCCAGGGGCTTTCCTCGCGCATCAGCGACTCGATGGTCCCGACCTTAACACGTTTGTCGATCAAGACGGCAATGCGGTCGCAGATCGCATAGAGGCTGTCGAGGTCGTGCGTCACCATCACGACCGTCAGGCCGAGCGACCGTTGCAGGCGGCCGATCAGGTCGTCGAAAGCCGCGGCACCGATCGGATCGAGCCCGGCCGTCGGCTCGTCGAGAAAGAGAATCTCGGGATCGAGCGCCAGGGCGCGCGCCAATCCGGCGCGCTTGCGCATGCCGCCGGAAAGCTCGGAGGGATATTTGTTGGCGGCTTCGGGCGACAGGCCCACGAGCGAGATCTTGAGATCGGCGATCTCGCGGCGCAGGTCGGGCGGCAATTTGGTGTGCTCCTTGAGCGGCGCTTCGACGTTCTGTCCGACGGTCAGGGAGCTGAACAGGGCGCCGTCCTGGAACAGCACGCCCCAACGCCGCCGCAGGGCGCGCCAGCCGGCATCGTCGAGCTTGCGGATATCCTGGCCGAAGACCTCGATCGTACCGGCTACCGGCCGAATCAGCCCGATGATGCAGCGCATCAGGACGGATTTGCCCGTACCCGATCCGCCGACGATACCGAGAATCTCACCGCGCCGGACGGCAAGGTCGACGCCGTCGTGCACGGTCTGCGGGCCGAAGCGCGTAACCAGGCCGGCGATGCGAATGATCGGTTCCGCGTCTTCCGCCATCGTCGCTCAGATTCCCAGCACCGAGAAGAGAATGGAAAAGCCGGCGTCGAGCACGATCACGAGAAAGATCGATTCGACGACCGAGCGCGTCGTTTGGCGGCCGACCGACTCGGCGCTGCGCGAGACCTTCAATCCCTCATAGCAGCCAACCAGCGCGATGACGAAGGCGAAGATCGGCGCCTTGATGATTCCGGCCCAGAAGGACCAGATCGGGACGGCGTTGTTCAGCTGGCGCACGAACTGGAACAGCGAGATGTCCAGGGTGGCCATCGCCATCACGGCGCCGCCCGCAAGGCCCAGGATGTCGGAATAGAATGCCAGCAGCGGCATGACCAGCATCAGGCCGAGAACCCGCGGGACGACCAGGATCTCGACCGGATCGAGGCCGAGCACCATCATGGCGTCGATCTCCTCGTTGACCTTCATGGTCCCGATCTGCGCGGTATAGGCCGAACCGGAGCGCCCGGCGACGATGATCGCGGTCAGCAGGATGCCCATCTCGCGCAGCACGCCGATCCCGACCAGGTTCACGGTGAAGATCTGCGCTCCGAAACGGGCTAATTGGTCGGCGCCCTGATAGGCCAGCACGACGCCGACCAGGAAGGAGATCAGCCCGACAATGGGCAGCGCGTTGAGGCCGGAGCGCTCCATGTGACTGAACAGGGCGACCGGGCGCAGGCGCCACGGTCTGAACGAGAGGCGCGTCAGGACGATCAAGGTCAGGCCGAGGAAATTGACCAGATCGCGCGCCTCTTTGGCGACCTCGATGGTGGCGCTGCCGAGGCGCAAGACCAAAGCGACGAGCGGATTGTCGGGCTTGGGCGGCGGCGGATAGGGTTGGTCGTGGCGCGCCACGGTCTCGATCAGGCCGGCCGTGATCGTCCCCTTTCCCTCCAGGGCGACCTCCACGCCGGCCTCGCGCAGCCGCTTGATGGTCCGATAGATCAGCCAGGCGCCGGCGGTGTCTATCGCCTCCACCGCAGCGATGTCGAGTCGCGCGCGCCGTGCGCCACCGGGCGAAATCCTGGGCAGAGCCGCAGCGCGGCGGTCGATTCGTGCGGTCGTCCAGGTGCCGTGCAGCGTCACGCTCAGCGAGTCGCCATCGCGGGCGGTCTCGGCGGTCGGTGCGGCGGCCTCGTTCATGCGCTGCGGCCACCCGCGCGACAGTCCGGAGTTGCGGTCCGGCCGGCCATCGGTTTGGTCCCCCGTTAACGCCCAAACTCGGCGCGGACTCTTGTCCGTGCCGAGTCGGGCCGGTACCCACCCTACCCCAGACGGCGCGCCGGGAGTAGCCCGGCTCAGCCCTGCCGCAGATGCTCGACGACGAACCACACGCCGATCGCCACGAACCCCAGCCCGGCGATCAGCTTGATCGGCAGAACGTCGAGGTAGCGCGCGGCCTGATGGCCGACCAGCACGGCCAGCCCGGTCGCTGCGAGCAAGGCCGCCGAGGCCGCGACGAACACCATGGCCGGGTGCAGCGAACGGTCGCTGGCGAACAGCACGGTGGCAAGCTGCGTCTTGTCCCCGAGCTCGGCCAGGAACACGGTCAGGAAAATCGGAATCAGTTTCGGCAGCATTCTGGGCTCCTCAAGGAGTGTGTCGATGGCACGCGCTCGGGCTGCAGCGCGGCGGTGGTGGGGTCAGGCGCCGGTCGCCAGGACGATCTCGGGCTCGTTACGCACCGGGAAGTTGACCGAGGCGGCGATGAAGCAGTCGCCGTGCGCGACAGCGTGCAGGCGCCGGGCCTCCGCTGTATCCGACCCGGCGGCGAGGGTCACCTGCGGGCGCAGCACGACCTCGGTGAAGTGGCCGCCGCCGCCGTCCTGCACCATGGTGCCGCTGGCCGCGTCCCGGTAGGCGACCACTGAGATGCCGGCACGGGCGCAAAGCGCGAGATAGGTCAGGAGATGGCAGGCCGAGAGCGCGGCGACCAGCAGGTCCTCGGGGTTGTGCCGGGCGGAATCGCCGCGAAAGGCCGGGTCGGCGGAGCCTTCGAGCGGCGGCTTGCCGGCGATTTCGATGCGATAGTCACGCGAATAGCTGCGATAGTCCGTGATCGGCCCCTGCGCCGCGCCGGTCCACTGCAGCGTTGCGTGGAACTCATGTGACTTGCTCATCGAGGTCTCCGGTTTTTCCTGTCGTCCCCCAGTAGGCGTATACGCGGCCGAGCTCGTCCGCATGGGCGGCCGCGGCCTGCCGGCCCGAGGGCGGGCCGCGATAGCACCCCAGCTCGCTCAATAGCATGAAATAGCCGCGACCCGGCAGGCTCTCGCCGACCCGGCTGACCGCCAGCGCCGCGAGCAGGGGCCGCCCGGCAGCGTGGTCGGCGCGCAGCAGGTCTTCCAGCGCCAGGGTCAGCCTGTGAATGCGATGCGGCGGCGGCACCTCGATCCGTTGCGCCAAGTCTCGGTAGGTGACGGTCCCGCCGGCACGCGCCACCTCCACAAGTGCCGCGCGCAGCGCCGCTTCCAGCTGCGCCGTGGCCGGTTGCCGGGTTTCAGGCGCCGAGTGCGGCGGCATGGGCGACGAGCACGCCGGCCTGCGCCATCGCGGTGCGGGCATCGGCCAGCGATCCCTCCAGGTCAATCGCCCTGCAGGCGTCCTCGAACAGCACCGCGGCGAAACCTTCTCGACGGGCGTCCTCGGCCGACCAGCGGACGCAGAAATCGGTTGCCAATCCGCTTAGATAGACGCGTGCGAAGCCGCGCGTGCGCAGATAGCCGGTCAGGCCGGTCGGCGTGCGCCGGTCGTTTTCGTAGAAGGCGGAATAGGAATCGATCTCACGGCGAAAGCCCTTGCGCAGGATCAGCTCGGCCCGGTCCGTCGCCAGGCCGGCGTGGAATGCAGCGCCGTGTGAGCCCTGCACGCAATGGTCGGGCCACAGGACTTGCGTGCCGGAGGCGGCCTCGATCGTCTCGAAAGCCCGGCGGCCGGCGTGCGAGGAGGCGAAGGACGAGTGCCCGGCCGGGTGCCAATCCTGGGTCAGGACGACATGGGCGAAATGCGCCAGCAGCCGGTTGATGACCGGTACCACGGCATCGCCGTCCGGCACCGCCAGGGCGCCACCGGGGCAGAAATCATTCTGCACGTCGACGACGACCAGGACGTCTTGCGGTCCGGGATGGAGGCGGTCGGCCAAGTCGGTTTCGTCTCTCAGCTAGCCGGCGGCCTCGAAAGCGAAGGCGGCCATGGACAGGCTGCCATAGGAGAAACCGCGATGTAAAACCCGGCCCTTGGCCCCCGGTCCGCCGGCGCCGAGCGCGAGCGGCAGCGGCAGGAAATGCTCCTCGGTGGGATGCGCCAGCCGTGCCGCGGGCGCGCGCCGACGGTAGTCGCCGATTGCCGCGGCATCGCCGTCGGTGGCGCTCGCGACCAGCCAATCCTCGAAGTCCTGTGCCCAGGCCGGCGTGCCGTGCGGGTCATCGTGCCATTGCCGTAGATTGTGGACCGCCGTCCCGCTGGCCAAAATCAGCACGCCTTCGTCGCGCAGCGGCGCCAGCGCCCGGCCCACGCGAATCTGCTCGGCCGCCGGCACCATTGGCAGCGCAAGCTGGGCGACCGGCACGTCGGCTTCGGGATAGATCAGCATGAGGGGCTCCCAGGCGCCGTGATCGAGGCCGCGCTCGGGGTCCACCCCGGCCGCGATCCCGGCGGAGGAGAGGAGGGCGGCGGCGCGCCGCGCGACCTCCGGTGCCCCCGATGCCGGATAGGAGATTTCGTAAAGTGCCGGGTCGAAGCCGAAGAAATCGTGGATCGTGGCCGGCCGCGCGGCCAGACTCGCCGTTGGCTTTTCGCTCACCCAATGGGCCGAGACACAGAGGATGGCCTTTGGGCGCGGCAGCGCGCGGCCGAGTTCGGCCAGCACGCTGCGCAGTGGAATGTCGTCGAGCACCATGTTCGGTGGGCCATGCGAAACGAAGAGGCTTGGCAGCAGAGGGCCTGACGGGGTGCGGTCGCTCATGTGAGGGATTCTCGAAGGTGTCCTGGCTCGGGGTCGGGGTCAGCTTCGCGCGTTGTCAGGGGGCACGAAATGAAAAAAGTACGGCGTGGTCCTGGTCGGACCACGCCAGTCTAGGGAGGTGCCGCGGCGCGTCTGGGACAAAACGCCGCGGCCGCGGGGACAAACTCAGAAGCCGCCGATGAACGGCGCGGCCAGGATCAGGGCGAAGGGGCTGGCGATCATCAGGCCGGCCATGGCGGCCAGGCAATCCAGCGTGAAGATCGTGCTCTTGTGCCAGGACATGGTTCGCTCCTTGGTTTCTCGAATGGCGGGGCCAGTCGCCCGTCGTCCTTACCTTCGAGATGGGTGGCGATCCGGCCTTCCCAAGTGACCGGCATCACACTGGCTGCATTTGGCCTTGTGGCAGGAGATTCGCGATAGATTGGCAATCAAAATACGGCCACTCGGTGCCGGTTTGGGGGCGGGTCCTCAGTAGGCTGGCAGGAAGGGGGAAATCAGGGTCAGCACGAAGGGCAAGGCAATCGCCATACCCAGGGCCACGGCGACGCAGTCCGCCGTAAAGCGTGCGCTCGAGCGCCACGACATTTCGCTCTCCTCGGCTTTTCCTACCTGGTCTTCCGATCCGGCGACGCCGGCGCGTCTTTCGGCCGCCGGTCATAGAGAACCGGCGGTCCCGCCGCAGTGACGGCCGTCACACAAGACGTCGAATCCCGGCAAAGCGGGCCGGAGAAGGCTCAGCCGCGGGGGTTCGATCCGCCCTCCATCTGCATTTTGTCGAGGAGGTCCTGAAAACCGGCCCGGTTCATGATGTAGAGGCTCCGGCCCTTGCGCCGGATCAGGCCGGAAGGATAGAGCTGGCTCAAGGCCCGAGCCACGGTTTCCCGGGTTGTGCTGACCCGGCTGGCGACTTCGCGCAGTGGCGGCAGCGGATGGATGACCCAGAGCCCGGGCACCGCGGCGTCGGGCTCGGCCATACGCAGCAGCTCGGCGAAGACCCGTTGCGTGGCCGCCAGGGTGCTCAACTCCATGATCCGGATATCGCCGCCGCGAACCATTTTCGCGAGACGCTCGAGGATGCGAAAGGTCACCTCGACACGGCGCTGCAGCAGATCCAGGAAGTCCTTGGCCGACAAGCTGGCCAACAGGCTGGGTTCGGCCGCTACCACGGTCGCCGAACGGGGCTCGCCGTCGATGGCGGAAAGCTCGCCGACGCAGTCGCCGGCGCGCAGAGTCGCAAAGGCGACTTCGCGGCCCGAGAGAGAGAAGTTCACGATATTGACCGCGCCGGAGACGATGAACAGGACCTCGCGCGTATTGCCGCCGCGCTCAATCACCGTCTCGCCGGTCCTGAACTGTCGCCAGCGGCAACGGCTCTCGAGGCGGTGGACTTCCTCCTGGTCCAGCCCCTCGAATAGCCGAATCCCCGAAAGCGTCCGGTTTTCGCCCATCTGCACCCGTTTCCCCTGATAACCATGATAGCACAGCTTCGTTTGATGCCATGCGGGTCGTGCCGGGGCCGGCCAGGGGTCGTGAACATCATGGGCTGGTCACGCCGGGCCCTTGCGGGCTAAATTATGACACTTTTATGACGGCGGCGGTTCCGCAACGACGCTGGGCCCGCCGGGGGTATCCCAACAACGCACGTGGCGCAGAAGCGCCCGAAATAGGGAGGAGAAACATGCGATCATTGAAAACGGTCTTTCCGGGGCTGCTGGCCGCGGCCGCGCTGGTCGGCCTCATGAGCGGGAGCGTTCCGGCGCGCGCGGAGGACTGTCCGCACGGCGATTTGGACAGCCGCTTCTGCGATCGCGACGGCGACTTGGTTGCCGATGCGCCCGCGGACCCGTCCGAGTGGATCGATCCGGACACCCTGATCTTCGCCTATACGCCGGTCGAGGATCCGGCCGTCTATCGCGAGGCTTGGGCCGACTTCCTCGTCCACATGGAGAAAGTTACGGGCAAGAAGGTGACGTTCTTCCCGGTGCAGTCGAACGCGGCGCAGATCGAGGCCATGCGGTCCGGGCGCCTGCACGTCGCCGGCTTCAACACCGGATCGAATCCGCTTGCGGTCAACTGCGCAGGCTTCGTGCCCTTCACCATGATGGCCGGCCTCGACGGCAGCTTCGGCTACGAGATGGAGATCATTACCTATCCGGGTAGCGGCATTGAATCGGTCGAGGACATCAAGGGGCGCACTCTGGCCTTCACCTCGCCGACCTCCAATTCCGGATTCAAGGCGCCCTCGGCCCTGCTGAAGGCTGAGTTCAACATGGTCGCCGACAAGGACTTCTCGACCACGTTCTCGGGCAAGCACGACAACTCGATCCTCGGGGTCGCCAACAAAGACTATGACGCAGCCTCCATCGCCAACAGCATCAAGGCCCGCATGATCAAGCGTAACGTGGTCAAGGAGGAAGACCTCAAGGTGCTCTATAAGTCGCAAACCTTTCCGACCACGGGCTACGGCTACGTCTACAACCTGAAGCCGGAGCTGGCGCAAAAGATCAAGGAGGCCTTCGTCTCCTTCGAGTGGGACGGCACCAGCCTGAAGGAGGAATTCGAGAAGAACGGTGAGGGTCAGTTCATCCCGATCACCTTCAAGGAGCACTGGGACGTCATTCGCAAGATCGACCGGGCGAACGAAGTGTCCTATGCCTGTCAGTAACCGGTTGCGGATCGTGATGCGACGCCCGATGGCGGGGGCCAGGAGACTGGAGCCCGGGGTGCGCCGTGCTGCGCCTTGAACAGCTCGTCAAGCAATACCGGACGGGTGACAAAGCGCTGAAGGGTGTCGACCTCGAGGTGCCGCCCGGTCAGGTTCTGGCCCTGATCGGGCCCTCGGGCGCCGGCAAGAGCACGCTGATCCGCTGCATCAACCGCTTGGTCGAGCCGAGCTCGGGTCGCGTGATCCTCGGTGAAGAGGACATCACGCGGCTTGGCTCGGGCGGCCTGCGCCGTGCGCGCCGGCGCATGGGCATGATCTTTCAAGAGTATGCCCTGGTCGAGCGCCTGACGGTCATGGAGAACGTCCTCTCCGGTCGCCTGGGCTATGTCGGATTTTGGCAGAGCTACTTCCGCCGCTTCCCGCGGGCCGACCTGGCCGAGGCCTTTCGACTGCTCGATCGCGTCGGGCTGCAGGATTTCTACGACAACCGGGCGGACGAGCTGTCGGGCGGGCAGCGCCAACGGGTCGGCATCGCCCGCGCGTTGATTCAACAGCCCGACATCCTGTTGGTCGACGAACCGACCGCCAGCCTCGACCCGAAGACGTCGCGGCAGATCATGCGTCTCATCTGCGAGCTCTGCGACGAGCGGCAGCTGGCGGCGATCATCAACATTCACGACGTGGCGCTGGCGCAGATGTTCGTGCAGCGCATCGTCGGTCTGCGGGTCGGCGAGATCGTTTACGACGGGTCGCCGGACGACCTGACGCCCGATGTCCTGACTGAGATCTACGGCGAGGAGGACTGGACGGCGGTGCGACGCCGGCGCTCGACAGAGACCGATGACGACGTCGCATTGACCGACGAGGAACGCATGGCCGCGATGAGCTGATGGGCGACGCTGCCTTCGACGCCGCGCGCTGGCGTCCGCCACCCCTGATCAAGAATCCGCGGCTGCGCTGGGCGCTCGGGCTCGGCGCTGCACTCTACCTCGCCATTGCCATCGGCGCGCTGGACGTCAATTGGTTGCGGGTCTACGAAGGGCTGGACCGGGGCTTGGCTTTCTTCCTCGCCTTCACCGAGCCGGATTTCTCGCAGCGCTGGAACGACATTCGCGCCGGACTGATCGAGAGCCTGGTGATGACCGTGACTTCGACCGTCATCGGCATCGCCATTTCGGTACCGATCGGGCTGGGCGCGGCGCGCAACATCGCACCGCTGCCGATCTACCTGCTGTGCCGCGGCATCGTTGCGGTGTCGCGCAGCTTCCAGGAAGTGATCATTGCGATTTTCTTCGTGGCGATCTTTGGATTCGGGCCTCTGGCAGGGGTGCTGACCCTGTCGTTTGCGACGATCGGGTTCCTGTCTAAGCTGCTGGCCGAGGACATCGAGGACATCGACCGCGGCCAGGCCGAGGCAGTCCGAGCCACCGGCGCGCGCTGGCTACAGCTCATGAACTACGGCATTCAGCCGCAGGTGATGCCACGCCTGATCGGTTTGTCGCTCTACCGCCTCGATATCAATTTCCGCGAGTCGGCGGTCGTCGGCCTAGTCGGAGCTGGCGGCATCGGCGCGACATTGAACACCGCCTTCGACCGTTACGAGTTCGACACCGCGGCTGCAATCCTGATGACGATCATCGCCATCGTAATGGCGGCGGAGTATCTCTCCGGCCTGATTCGCGCGCGGGTACAGTGATGCCGCTGATCGAACGCAACGGCGCCAAGATCTGGCAGCGTCGCGAGCGCGGCAAGCAGCTTGCCATCTGGTTCGCCTGGCTGTGCGGGACGGCCCTGTTCGTGTACTGCTGGCAAGTCGTCTCGCAGGCGACGACTTGGTTCTTCGTCTGGGACGCGCCGCGCATCGCCGCCGACATCGGCGGCCGCATGGTCCCGCCGCGCTGGTCCTACATCGCGAAGATCTGGGAGCCGTTGTGGGACACGATCAACATCGCGACGCTGGGCACCCTGCTCGCCATCGTCATGGCGGTGCCGGTCGCCTTTCTCGCCGCGCGCAACACGACTCCGAGCCGGACCCTGGTGCGCCCCATCGCCTTGCTCGTCATCGTCTCGTCGCGCTCGATCAACTCGCTGATTTGGGCCCTCCTGCTGGTTTCGATCATCGGCCCAGGCGTGTTGGCCGGGACCATCGCGATCGGCCTGCGGTCGATCGGATTCGTCGCCAAACTGCTGTACGAGGCGATCGAGGAGATCGATCCGGCTCAGGTCGAAGCGATCACGGCGACCGGCGCGCGCAGCGGTCAGGTCATGGCCTATGGCATCGTGCCGCAGATTCTGCCGGCTTTCGCCGGCATCTCGGTGTTCCGCTGGGACATCAACATTCGCGAGTCGACAGTGCTCGGGCTGGTCGGCGCCGGCGGCATCGGGCTCCAGCTCCAGGCCTCGCTCAACGTCCTGGCCTGGCCGCAGGTGACCCTGATCCTGATCGCGATCTTGAGCGCTGTGGTGCTCAGCGAATGGGTCTCGGCCCGGGTGCGCCACGCCATTATCTGACCCCAAAGGGGCCGCTTCTGTGGCCCTTTCGGGCTCCGGCGGGCTGGTCTATGCTCGCGGCCAATCGGCCCGCTGCTGCCCCGCATTTGCGCCGGAGGCGGTGGGTATTCCAGGGAAGAATCCGGAGAACAGGCATGAGCGAGGTCATCCATCACTACATCGACGGGGCCGTCGTCGAGGGCACCAGCGGTCGCTTCGGCGACGTCTATAACCCGGCGCTCGGCGAGGTCGTGCGCAAGGTGGCCTTCGCCGATACCTCCGAGGTGCGCAAGACGATCGGCGCCGCTCGCGCCGCCTTTCCGGGCTGGGCGGCGACCCCGCCGCTGCGCCGTGCGCGCGTCATGTTCCGCCTCAAACAATTGATCGAGGCCAACATCGACGATCTCGGCCGCCTGGTTAGCGAGGAGCACGGCAAGACCGTGCCCGATGCCAAGGGCTCGATCACCCGCGGCGTCGAAGTCGTCGAATTCGCGTGCGGCATCCCGCACCTGCTCAAGGGCGAGTTTACCGAGGACGTCGGGACGGGCGTGGACAGCTTTTCGCTGCGCCAGCCGCTGGGCGTCTGCGCCGGTATCACGCCGTTCAATTTTCCGGCGATGATACCGCTGTGGATGGCGCCCATGGCGATCGCCTGCGGCAACACCTTCGTGCTCAAGCCGTCGGAGAAGGACCCGTCCTTCGCGCTGCGGCTCGCCGCGATGTTCACGGAGGCCGGCCTGCCGGACGGCGTGTTCAACGTGATCCAGGGCGAGAAGGAGGCGGTCAACGCCCTGCTGAGCGACCCGGACGTCGCGGCGATCAGCTTCGTCGGGGCGACCAAGACGGCGGAGTACATCTATCACACTGGCTGCGCCCACAATAAACGCGTGCAGGCCCTGGGCGGTGCCAAGAACCACATGGTCGTCATGCCCGACGCCGACATGGCGCAGGCGACCGACGCCATCATGGGCGCCGCCTATGGCTCGGCCGGCGAGCGTTGCATGGCCATCTCGGTGGCCGTCGCGGTCGGCGATCGGGTGGCGGACGATCTCATCGGGCGGCTGATGCCGCGGGTGCAATCTCTCA
>Ga0210123_1001605_pt1 | contig 11321 bp, 10 predicted proteins | sample Muzzi_PWB_D2_FD_185535 | JGI IMG/M metagenome (GOLD analysis project Ga0210123, IMG submission 185535) | Wetland microbial communities from San Francisco Bay, California, USA, that impact long-term carbon sequestration - Muzzi_PWB_D2 (SPAdes) | ecosystem: Environmental > Aquatic > Marine >... | reverse complement strand
CCGCCACGAATGGAATCCGGTAGCCGTCACTGCCTTCACCGGTTAATGAATGAAGGCGCGCTGTAACAGCTGGACACCGGCGTTTTTTTAACAACGATTGCTTGACAGAAAGGCGTTGATGAAATCAAGGTAACAGCTGATTCTGACACCGAGAAAGAAACAATCATGAAAGCGATTCTGATGACCGCCATCGGCGGGCCCGACGTACTGCAAGCGGCGGACATTCCCGAACCGGCACTCACGACACCCGCACAGATCAAGGTGCAACTCAAAGCCGCCGGCGTGAACCCGGTCGACACCAAGCTGCGCAGCCGCGGCGTGTTCTACCCAGACGCGCTGCCCGCGATCCTCGGCTGCGACGGCGCCGGCGTCGTCACCGAAACCGGCAGCGGCGTCACCCGCTTCAGGCCCGGCGACGAAGTCTGGTTCTGCCACGGCGGTCTCGGCGGCGCACCCGGCAACTACGCCGAATACACGGTGCTTGAACAGGCGGAAGCCGAAATCAAACCGCCATCGCTGAGCTTCGAACAGGCCGCCGCGCTGCCACTGGTGCTGATCACCGCGTGGGAAGCCCTGTTCGATCGCGCCAGGCTGCAAGCCGGCCAGAGCGTGCTGATCCACGCCGGCGCCGGTGGCGTCGGCCACGTCGCTATCCAGCTCGCGAAATCCGCCGGCGCGATAGTCGCGACCACGGTCAGTAACGACGAGAAAGCCGAATACGTGACCGGACTTGGCGCTGACCGCGTGATTCGCTACAGGGATGCCGACTTCGTCGAGGACGTGTTGCAATGGACCGGCGGCGATGGCGTCGACGTCGTGCTCGACTCACTCGGCGGCGAAACCTTCCAGCGCAGCCTGGGCGCCGCGAAAGTCTACGGCCACGTGAACACCCTGCTCGACCCCGGCACCGGCGTCGAATGGAAAGAAGCCCGCAACCGCAACCTGAGCATCAGCTTCACGCTGATGCTGACGCCGATGCTGAAGAACATGACAGTTGCGCGCAAACATCAAAACGAGATACTGAACAGGTGTTCGGCGCTGATCGATGCCGGCCAGCTGGTACCGCTGGTCTCGCAGGCGTTTGCGCTGGAAGATGCGTCGAAGGCGCACGAAATGATTGAACAGGGGCATATGTCCGGAAAGATTGTTCTGAAGTGACCACGGAATTCTTCCGGTGTTTTCGACAACAGGCTGCATACCGGAGGCAGGTCGGTATTCACGGCAATGTTCCGACCAGGCCCGCCCGCTTGTGCCAGATTAAACTTGTTGACTACTGCCAGATACTCTATATACTTTACGCAGCTTGAAAGTAAGCCGTATATTTATGCACACCATTTCGATGTTACATCTGTAGTTCCTCGTCCTGTTTTTCATAAGTTAAAGCAACACATTCCAGCCATACCGGCCTTGTTTAGAGGCTCATTACCACTTGTTACAAAACAGGATTACATTATGTCCAACACTACAACCGGCACCGTAAAATGGTTCAACGAAGCGAAAGGCTTTGGCTTTATCGAACAGCAATCCGGCCCCGACGTTTTCGCCCATTTCAGCGCGATTTCGAGCTCGGGTTTCAAAACGCTTGCTGAAGGTCAGAAAGTGCAGTTCACGATAACCCAGGGCCAGAAAGGTCCCCAGGCCGAGAACATCGTCGCTGTCTGATGACCGGATCGTGAACCGGCCTGCGATGAATGCACCGCAGGTCAGTATCATACGACCCTGAAATGAAAAAACCGGCAGTCCTGGACTGCCGGTTTTTTTATGGCTGCCGGATCGGTTGTCAGTCGACCCGGTCATTCAGCACCTCGAAGTTCTGGTCCGGATCGCTGTCCTCGTAGATGCAGCTGACAGACCCCGGTTGCACCCCTAATCGGACCTGCTGCGCTTGACATCGTTGAACGCCTGAGGCTCACGCGATGAACCCGGGGATGAATGGTGGGTGCTGAGGGACTTGAACCCCCGACATCCGCCGTGTGATGGCGACGCTCTACCAGCTGAGCTAAGCACCCGTTCATGCAGAGCTGCAGTATATACAACTGCACGCCTATGCTCCATAGCGATAGCTGCTCTCGATCTGTTCCAGCGTCAGCACGCCGTACACGCGCGACAGGCCGGGAACGCTCTGGTTGACGACGTAGAGCACCCTGCCGCCCGTGTCGTGGAATCTGTCCCACGCCTGTTCCAGGGTCGCACCGGTGTCGATCGGGTAGGTCTGCAGGCGCTCGCCGGGCAGTTCGAGCAGGTCGATGCTTTGCTGTGGCGAAGATTCCTTATGCGCGCGCAGCAGGTCGACAGCGGCCAGCAGGAACGCCTGCCGGCCCTGCTCGCGCACCAGTATCCACAGCGGGTGTTCCGCCAGGGCGCTGTCGATGTCCGCGACCGCGACAACGCGATCAAGTTCGACGACGCGGCGGTCCATCACGCTGGTGACGCCGATGCGGCGCAGCGACTGCACCAGCGGGTCATTGCGGTACGACAGGCCGCGCGCGCTGAGGATGCCGTGAAACAGCGATTCGCGTTTGCTGAGTCGGCCGCTGACAATGGTCGCGGCGACCACCGCGAGCATCGCCGGCAGCAGGATGCCGGGTTCGCCGGTCAGTTCCAGAATCGCGATCAGGCCCGCCATCGGCGCCATCATCGTGCCCGCCATCATCGCGCCCATGCCGATCAGCACGTACAGGCTGATTTCGTCCGCGCCGTTCACGCCCAGCATCCCGCCGACGCCGCCGAGCACACCGCCGGCGGCCGCGCCGATGAACAGGATCGGGCCGATCACGCCGCCGGGCAGGCCGAGCGCGATTGCGGTCGAAGCGCCCAGCTTCGCCAGCAACAACAACAGCAACAGCAGAATACCGTATTCGCCCAGCAGCATATTGCTGACGGTGTCGTCCCCGATGCCCATGACCTCGGGCACGGCCACGCCGCAGAGGCCGACCAGCAGCCCGGCCAGCATCGGGCGCAGCCATACCGGCAGCCGCTGCGCCTGCACGGTCACGCGCAGATACAGCAAGGTGAAGCCTGCCGAGAGTGTACCGATCAGGACGCCGCAAAGCAGGATGTACGGCAGTTCAGCCAGCGAACCCAGCGAAATCGTCGGCACCAGATACGCGAGGTCGTCGCCGAAAACCGCACGGCTGAGCGCGGTCGCGCTGACCGTCGCCAGAATGACCGGCGCGAATCCAGCGACGGTGTATTCCATCAGCAGCACCTCCATTGCAAATGCCGCGCCGGCCAGCGGTGTGTTGAATGACGCCGCGATGCCGGCCGCCGCGCCGCAGGCCGCGAGGATGCGCAGGCTGTTGTTAGGAAGGTGCAGCGCCTGTGCCGGAAGATTGCTGCTGGCCGCGCCGAGATGCGCGCTCGGACCCTCGCGCCCGACCGACTGCCCCGACACCATCGCGATCGCACCGCCGACGAACTGCACCAGTGCATTCCGCCACGGCAGGCTCCCCTGATGGTGTGCGAGCCGTACGAGCACGTGCAGCACCCCGACGGTATGCGAGTCCTCGCGGGTGATGCGAAACAGGGCACCGATCAGCACACCGCCGGCGACAGCCGATCCCAGACGCCAGACGGCCGGCAGGGCCTCGAAATTCTCGGCGGCATCGAGCGGAAGTATGCCGACCTGCAGGCCGTCGACCAGCAGGCGCAACGCGATGATCGTAATCCCGGCGAGCAGCCCTGCCGCAAGGCCCAGTATCGACAGCGGCAGCATCGCATCGACATGCGCCAGGCGCATGCGGAACTTTTCCAGCCAGAAGCGGGAAACGGAGGTCAGCCTGTTCAGCAGTGTCGGGCGCGGCATGATGATCTTGTGTCGGCGATATTGCCGTCCGAGCGGCTCTCATACGGCAGGCTGTTACCTTACGGTATTTTATTGCCGATAACAGCCTGTTTTGATCATCATCGGGCCGATTCCGGGTGCCAGTAACTTGTTGATAGTTGTATACTATCGCCCCCACTACAGCGACGAGACAAGACGATGCCGTACTCCCCGGAACAGATTCACGAACTGGACGTGCTGATCCGCTATAACCTCGAAACCACGCTTCAGGGTCTGAAGGTGCATCGCTCCGCGAATCCTGAAGTCATCGAGGCGATGAAGCGACTGTACAAGAAAGGCCTGGTTACGGATGTGGATGGCGGCTACCTCACCGATCTGGGTCACAAGGCGGCCGAGCATGCGCAAACCCTGCTGCTGATGCTGGCGCCGGTAACGGAACGGGCGAGTTAAATACTGTATTTGCCACACTGGCGCGGTTTTGCGGCAACAGCCGGACAGCATCACTGAATTAGGCCGCCACCGATCATTTAAGTATCATGCGTTCAACAGAAACGTTCACCCGACGCAACCACATGGACCATAAAACGCTCCTTCTGATTTTGTTGATACCGGCCCTTCCTGTATTGCTGTCCGCCTGCGCGAGCCCTGCGGTGGGCGTATCCGCAGACGCATGGGCGTATAAAGGCTATCCCGGTCCGCGGAAGGATTACAAAGAGCTTTCGAATGTGATTGTCCGTAACCGGTCAACAAGTAATTATATGTTACCTGAAGAGTACGACGACAAAACCGTCTACTACCATCACTGGCTCGATGTGATAGCCGCAATTGACGGCGATGACGGCAGCCGGTACAGCTCATGGAACGGACTCTGGGGGGGCAATACCAGCAGCCTGGGTTATCTGAAAATGTGGATAGAGCCGGGCCGCAAATCGATTGATGCAGTAATCGGCCAGGATGAAATTTCAGAAAGTAAAATTTCGTTCGAATACACATTCGAACCGGGTTATGAATATCGCTTCCATTGTAAACGTCTGTTTGATCATGCGCAGCCGCTTATCAGTCTGGAAGATCACTCCATCTATACTACGGGCTTTTATATAGCGGGCTTCACGATCGACTGTTATTTCAGCAGCAAACCGCACGATGATGCGGACTATGCATCATCACCGCAGCGGGATATTGTTTATCAGAAGACAATGATGAACGATAAAATCCGGATCGAGACCAATACCGCTCCTGACAGCGAATGAACCGGACGAGGATACTGCATCCGGTGCCTGTCCCGGCATCAGTCCCGGAATTAATTGGTGCCCAGGGCCGGGGTCGAACCGGCATGGTGTTGCCACCGAGGGATTTTCATACCAGCTACTGTTTTCACAGCACGCGTTCAGCGCTTTGTGGTCTGGACTTTCTCTTTACCCTATCATGCGAACCGCATGACTTAGGCGGGAGCCGTCAAGTCTCTACACTTTCCTGACACGATTGACTCGTCGGAATTTCTGTAACGAGGATGTCGGGCTTAGCTCGGGATTGCCGCCATCATCACAGGCTGCGGTTTCCCCGAATTTGACTCCATTCACGCCGGGCGTTTCCGTCCCGGGTGCTCAAACATTCAAGTCCCTTGCGTCTACCTATTTCGCCACCTGGGCAAGGTGAACAAGCACGGTATTGTAGTGATTATCGGCACTGAGTGGAAGCGCGCTTGTCGAATGGAGGCGGGACCCGGAGTCGAACCGAGATACACGGATTTGCAATCCGCTGCATAGCCATTCTGCCATCCCGCCGATGCTGTGCTTTTTTATCGCCTGAAACGAAAAAACCCCGCCCCGGAGAATTCTAGGCCGCGAGGTTTCGTCAGGAAATTGGAGCGGGAAACGAGATTCGAACTCGCGACCCCAACCTTGGCAAGGTTGTGCTCTACCAGCTGAGCTATTCCCGCGTTGTCTAAGCAGACCGGTATTCTATCCGCGAATATTGGGGTGTCAAGCTGTTATTGGCCAGGGCACTGATTTTAAAACTATTCGAACTTGCGCCGTGCCGGATTTCGTCGCCCGATTCACGCGGATTTGCGGATCGTGCCCCAGGCCGAACTCAGGTAGGTCACCAGCGAGAACAGCGTCAGGAACGCGGCCCAGACCAGCAGGCCGACACCGAACAGGAAGGTCGGCATGCCCAGAATGTCATGACCGTAGATCAGAAAGCAGATCGCGAACATCTGGCCGACGGTTTTGGCCTTGCCGAAAAACGATACCGCCACCTTGGAGCTGTCACCATAGGTCGCCATCCATTCGCGCAGCGACGAGATGATGATTTCGCGCGAGATGATGATCAGTGTTGAGAAGAACAGCCAGTTGTTATGCGGGTGCTCGACGACCAGCAGCAGCAGCGCGGAAATCACCATCAGCTTGTCCGCCATCGGGTCGAGAAACGCGCCCAGCAACGACTGCTGATCCAGTTTGCGCGCGAGATAGCCGTCGAACCAGTCGGTTACGGACGCGAAAGCGAATATCGATGTCGCCAGCGTGGGCGCCCAGCTGTACGGTATGTAGAAGGCCCAGATGAATACAGGTATCAGTACAATGCGTATCAGAGTCAGGCTGTTCGGGATATTCATTATTCACGCGTCGTGCGGTTATTGTTCGACGTGAAAACGGTCGTAGATCGCCTGCGCCAGTTTTTTATCGATACCGGGTATTCTAGCAAGATCTTCGACGCCCGCGCGGGTAATGCCCTGTAATCCGCCGTAGTGGGTCAGCAGGGTCTGCCGTCGTTTCGGTCCGAGGCCGCTGATATCCTCCAGCGGTGACTGCCTGCGTATTCTCGCGCGGCGAGCGCGATGGCCGCTGATCGCGAAACGGTGGGCCTCGTCGCGTATCTGCAGCACCAGGTGTAATGCCGGCGTGTCGGCATCGAGATGCAGTTCCGGGCGGCCGTCGCTGAACACCAGTTTCTCCAGCCCGGCCTTGCGGCCTTCGCCCTTGGCGACGCCGACCAGCAGCACGGCGTCGATACCGAGTTCGTCGAACACGTCCACCGCCTGGCGCAGCTGGCCCTTGCCGCCGTCGATGAACAGCACATCCGGCAGCCTGGCGTCAGACTGCCGCTCCGCCGTCGCGGTGGCCTGCCCCGCTTTCCGGAAACGGCGCTGCAGCGCCTGTTTCATCGCGGCATAGTCGTCACCGGGGGTGATGTCGCTGATGTTGTAGCGGCGGTAATCGTTCTTGAACGGTCCTTCCTGTGTGAACACCACGCAGGACGCGATCGCCGCTTCGCCCTGGGTGTGGCTGATATCGAAACATTCCAGCCGCTGCGGCATCGTTTCCAGCTGCAGTGCCTCCTGCAGCGCCTCGAATCGCTGCTGCAGACCGGTGCGTGAAACCAGCCGCGTTGCCAGCGCCTGGCGCGCGTTATTCATTGCCATGTCGATCCAGCGTGCGCGCTCGCCTCGCACGCGCCAGCTCAGCGACACCCTGTGCCCGGCCTTGTCATTGAGCGTCTGTCGCAGCAGCCTGCCGTCGGTCGGCTCATCCGACAGGAGTACCTCGGCCGGTATCTCGCGTTCGAGGTAGAACTGCGGAATGAAGGCCGCGAGAATGTCCTCGACCGCCATGGCTTCGGGCAGCGACGGGTAATACGCACGGTTGCCAAGGTTCAGGCCGTTACGAATGTAGAATACCTGCACACAGGCCTGCCCGCCTTCGCCGGCGCAGGCGATCACGTCGATGTCGCCTTTCTCCGCGCTGATGTACTGGCGGTCGGTGATGGATTTGAGGGTCGCAATCTGGTCCCGGTAGATCGCCGCTTTTTCGTAGTTCTGTTTCGAAGCGGCTTTTTCCATGCCGCGGACCAGTTCGACGACGATCTGGCTGCTGCGGCCTTCGAGAAACAGCAGCGCGTGGCGGATATCCTGACGGTAGGCCTGCTCGGATATATAACCGACACAGGGCGCTGTGCAGCGCCTGATCTGGTATTGCAGGCAGGGCCGCGAGCGGTTGCTGAAATAGCTGTCCTCGCACTGGCGGATGCGGAAGGTTTTCTGCAGCAGGTTAATGGTCTCGCGTACCGCGCCGGCGTTCGGGTACGGCCCCAGGTAACGCCCCGGTTTCTTGTGCGCGCCGCGGTGCAGCGATATGCGCGGGTAGGCGTCGCTGTCGGAGATGAAGATGTACGGATAGCTCTTGTCGTCACGCAGCAGCACGTTGTAGCGCGGGCGAAATTCCTTGATCAGGTTGTTTTCGAGCAGCAGCGCTTCGCTCTCGGTGTGCGTGACCGTGACCTCGACGTTCGCGATCTGCGCGACCAGCACCGCGGTCTTCGCCGACAGGCCGGTGTTGCGGAAATAGCTCGACAGGCGTTTCTTCAGGTTTTTCGCCTTGCCGACATACAGCACCTTGCCGCCGGCATCGTACATCCGGTACACGCCCGGCTTGCCGGTGACGGTTTTGAGGAAGGCGCTGGGATCGAAAGTCATTGCGGGATTATATCGAATGAATATTCACCGCACTAAATCATCGGGAATGATTTTGAACAGCCGCAGGCTGGCCCACAGGGCGTAGCGCATGGATGCGCGAAGTAAAGGCGCAAAGCGCGCAAAGGAAGAATCAAGCTAAAACCCAGACATCATGCTAATCAGCACAAGCAAAAAATTTCTCTGCGCCTGCACGAATCAGCTGTTAATTTTTTGTTTTCCTTTGCGCGCTTTGCGCCTTTGCGGTGATTCAATCAATTCCCGAGCCCGTGCAAACACAGCCTCGAACATCGGTGTGGTCAGACGCTTTGTCTGGGTGTTGTAGCGACTGCAGTGATAGGAGTCGATCAATACGCCATTGTCGAGCACATGCTCGTTCGCATGACCAAAGCCATAATCGGCCTGTTTCAGGCCGAGTGCGCTGATCACGGCCTTGTGGGCGATGCCGCCGAGCGCGATGATCACGTGATTCTCGGGCAGCTGCTCCAGTTCGCGGCTCAGCCAGGTGTTGCAGGTATTGATCTCGGACGCAACCGGCTTGTTCTGCGGCGGCAGGCATTTGACCGCGTTGGTGATGCGGCAGTCGATCAGGCGCAGGCCGTCATCCGCGGCCAGCGATTCCGGGGCGCTGGCGAAACCGAACCTGTTCAGGGTGCGGTACAGAATGATGCCGGCATGATCGCCGGTGAATGGCCGGCCGCTGGCGTTGGCGCCGTGCATGCCCGGCGCGAGACCGACGATCACCAGCCTGGCGTTCGCGTCGCCGAATGGCGGAACCGGACGCGCGAAGTAGCCCGGATAGTCGACACGCACACTGGCGAGGAAATCGGACAGTCGCGGACACAATACGCAGTCGGTATTGAATGAAGCCATTATCTGGTGTGTTAGCCCGAAGCGATTATATACAATAAATAACCATTATAACTAATTGTTTTCTATCAGCATATCCTCATCGACAATACCGTGCTTGATCGCCAGACGCAGCATTTCCACATCGGTGGACACCCCCAGCTTTTCGTGAAGTCGCTTGCGGTAGGTGCTGACGGTCTTCGGGCTGAGGTGGTATGCATCGCTGATTTCACTGGTTTTATGGCCCTGCGCGATCATCATCAGGATCTGCAGCTCGCGCGATGACAGATCGTCGATGATGCTGTCCTCGCCCGGCAGCATTGACAGCGCGAGCTGCTGCGCGATGTCCTGGACGATAAAGCTGAGTCCCGCGTTCACCTTGTGGATGGCTTCGATCATTTCACTGACGTTGCTGCCCTTGGTCAGGTATCCCCGGGCGCCGGCCTTCAGCAGTTTTCTTGGCAACGGGCCATTAACGTGTACGGTGATGATGATAATGCCGATATCCGGCCACTGCTTGCTGATCCTGCGGGTGGCCTCGATACCGCCGATTCCCGGCATGTTGACGTCCATCAGGATCACGTCGATCGCTTTGCCGTTGCGGCACATCTCGATCGCCTGCTCGCCGCTGCCCGCCTGCGCAACCACTTCGATACCGTCCTGCGACGCCAGCAGACTGCTGAATCCGTGCCGCACAAGATCGTGATCGTCGACGACCATCACGCGAACCTTTGCAGTCTTGTTACTCATAAATGTCCGTATTGCCTGTTACCGCGTTCCAGTGGCATCTATATTATCAGTGTGATGCGACAACACAAGCGCTAACGGGATCAAACATGACCAGGCGCAGATGTGAACATCAATGCCGATCCTGTTATGCTGAGGTCATGCCGTATTTTCAGCTCGATGACGATGTAATCTACCTGAACCATGCCGCGGTGTCGCCGTGGCCTTCGAGCACGGCGGCCGCGGTCGCCGGGTTCGCGGCGGAAAACGCGCACCGCGGTTCGCAATACTACGAACGCTGGATGCAGGCCGAAGCCGGGCTCAGGCGGAAACTACAGAAACTGATTAATGCCGCATCCAGCGATGAAATCGCGCTGCTGAAAAGCACCTCTGAAGGTTTGTCAAAAATCGCCTGGGGTCTGCGCTGGCAGGCCGGCGAGAACATCGTGATTCCGGCCGGCGAATTCCCCTCCAACCGCGTCGTCTGGGAGTCGCTGTCCAGCCTCGGCGTCAGCACAACGCAGATCGAGATCAACGGCATCGAAAATCCCGAGCAGGCGCTGATCGACGCGTTCGACGAACACACCCGCCTGCTCAGCGTCAGTTCAGTGCAGTATGCAAGCGGCCTGCGGCTCGATCTGGAACAGCTGGGCGCTGCCTGCCGGCAACGCGGCATCCTGTTCTGCGTCGACGCGATCCAGTCCATTGGCGCGCTGCAATTCGACGTGCAGGCCATGCAGGCCGATTTCATCGTCGCCGACGGACACAAATGGATGCTCGGCCCGGAGGGACTGGCGCTGTTCTACTGTCGCCGCGAGCTCATCGACAGCCTGGCATTGAACGAATTCGGCTGGCACATGCTGCAGCACCCGGGCGATTTCGACCGGCCGGACTGGCGGCCCGCGGACGATGCGCGGCGTTTCGAATGCGGCAGCCCGAACATGCTGGCGATCCATGCGCTGAATGCGTCGCTGGACGTGTTGTTCGAGGTCGGCATGCAGCGGGTCGAAGCACAGGTGCTGGAAAATTCGGGCCGCGTGATCGATCAGCTGCTCGAACTAGACGGAATTGAACTGCTCAGCCCCCGGGAGACGCACCGGCGCGCGGGTATCGTCAACTTCAGGCGCCGCGGCGTGGACACCGAATCGTTGTACAGCCATCTGCAGCGCAACGGCGTGGTCTGCGCGCTGCGCGGCGGCGGCGTGCGTTTATCGCCGCATTTTTACACCGAAGATGCAAAAATCAGCACCGCAATCCGGCTCGTAGCATCATTTTCAGCTTAAAACAGAGACTTAGCTAACGGTAACGAACCGGAAATTCGGGTAAATGTCCTAATATGCAGTTAAACTAAAAATACGGTAAGAAAAAGTACAGTTTGAGCATGCTCCCGCGGTTGACGCCCTGGGGAACATACTCATATCAGGAGTTCAGATGCTGAACCCGTTTCGAGCGATTAGAGATTTTTTCTGGCACCGGTTTGTTCACTGGCTGACA
>Ga0210123_1001601_pt1 | contig 11330 bp, 10 predicted proteins | sample Muzzi_PWB_D2_FD_185535 | JGI IMG/M metagenome (GOLD analysis project Ga0210123, IMG submission 185535) | Wetland microbial communities from San Francisco Bay, California, USA, that impact long-term carbon sequestration - Muzzi_PWB_D2 (SPAdes) | ecosystem: Environmental > Aquatic > Marine >... | reverse complement strand
ATGGCCTGAATGGCCGCTTCGTCGCTCGGCGGTGACCCGTAGAAGACGAGCGCCGCGGCGAGGCCGGAGGAGTTGGTGGTGAAGCGGAAGGTCTGGGACCCGCCCCAGCAGAAGCCCATCACCGCGACCTTGCCGCTAGCCGAGGGGATCTCGGAGATGTACTTCTGGACCGCCAGCAGATCGCCGGTGACCTGGTCCGGCTCGAGCTGGTAGAGGGCGTCGCGGGCGGCGTCGGAGGTCTCGAAGTCGGCGGTCCGGCCGTGCTCGGCGTCGAACCCGGAGAGAAGGTCCGGGGCGATGGCCAGGTAGCCGGCCTCGGCCAGGCGGTCCGCCACGGAGCGCACCCAGTCGGTGAGGCCCCGGTTCTCGTGGATCACGATCACCGCGAGGGCCTTCTCCGCGCTCTCCGGGTAGGCGACGAAGGCCCGGACCGTCCGCTCGCCGGCCGGCACGTTCACCCATTCGTGGTGTCGGGGCGAAGCTTCGAGCCGGTCGAGAGCGGCATCCTGGGCGAGCGCGGGGGCCGCAGAGAGCGCGAGGACGAGCGCGAAGCAGAGGACGAGACCGAGGACCGTCGGCTTCATGGTGACCTCCTGGAGGTGGTTTCCCGTAGTCTTTCACGGGAGACGCACGCTCGGCGGGCGAGCCGTGAGAAGCTTGAGCGGGGCTTCGCTCCGGTGCCGGAGCCCAGGTGCCGGACGAGGAGCTCGAAGGCTCCGGTACGTTCCAGGAGTATGAACCTCTCCCAACCCATTACCGTGATCTGCCCGTACTGCGGCGAGAGGGTCGAGATCCTCCTCGAGGTGGACCTGCGGGGCGAGATGGTCCAGGACTGCGAGGTCTGCTGCAACCCCTGGCGCCTCGTGGTGCGCTCGGCAGGGGAAGGGCTGGAGGTCGAGGTCAGCCGGCTCGACGGCTGAGACGGGACAACCACGAAGTGCCCGACCACGAAGTGCCTGGCACCCGGGAGGATGGCTCGCACTTCGGCCGGGACAGGTCCGGGTAGGGTCGTTCGCTTCGCTCAGACTTCGGCCGGCACAGGTCCGGCCGCTTCGATTGCGGATGGATGTTCTGAGATACCTTCCTGGATGAAGTCAGCGATAGCGTCGAGAGTGTGCGGCGGGGAGCTTGGGTGGGGATGCCTCGGGATACGCGTGACGGCGCAATGGCGCGTCGTCAGGGCCTGGTAGGAGGTCATTCTCATGAAGAAGCGGCCGACCCCGTGCCGGCCGATCTCGTCAGTTTGAAGCGGCCGGACCTGCCGGACCTGTGCCGGCCGAAGTGCGAGCGCAGCTCGCGACCTCATCACCCGCATCACCCGAGGACCCGATCCCGCAGCCGATCGGGGAGCGGCGCCACCAGGGCCGCGAGCCAGGCCTCACGCCCGACCAGGTAGCGGGTCTTGGGGCGGCGGGCGGTGAGGGCTCGCTCGATCACCCGGGCGACCCGAACCGGCGGGATGGCGTGGGACGGGCCCCGGCCCTGGCGCCGCTCGAGGCGCTCGATGGTTTCGGCGTAGAGCCGCCGGCGCTCGTCGGGCACCTCGTCCAGGATCCGGGTGGCGCGGTCGAAGGAGCGTTTCCAGATCGGCGTGTCGATGGCCCCGGGCTCGACCACGGAGACCTGGATATCCCAGGGGCGAAGCTCCATCCGGAGAGCGTCGGACATCGCTTCGAGGGCGAACTTCGACGCCGCGTAGGCACCGGTCCACGGGGACGCGACCCGGCCGCTGGCCGAGCTCACGTTGACGATCCGGCCGCGCGCCTCGCGGATCTGCGGCAGGAAGGCGCGGGTCACGGCGTGAACGCCGACCACGTTGACCTCGAGCTGGCGGCGAACGGCCTCGGCCGGGAGGAGCTCCAGCGGCCCGGCGACCACGATGCCGGCGTTGTTGATCAGCCCGGCGAGGCCCTGGGGTGCCGCGGCGCCGACCGTCTCCGCGGCACGGTCGATGGAGCCGGCGTCGGTCACGTCCAGCAAGAGGGCTCGGAGGGTGCCGGCTCGGAGGGTGCCAGGTAACTCGTTGCGGAGGGTGCCAGGCAACTCGTTGGAACGGTTCGCCCTCTCCGAGAGGGCCCGGGCGTCCTCCTCCGAGCGTACGCCGGCGAAGACGGTGAAGCCCCGCTCGGCCAGGTGGAGGGCGGTGGCCTCGCCGATTCCCCTGGAGGCGCCGGTGACGAGGACGGCGTTGCGGTTCGCTGCGGGCATGGGTCGGGGAGAATAGCGCTTTTGCGATCGTTCCGCGTGCCGGCCCCCGCGAGGCGGGCGTGCAGAGAGACCTCTTGATACCTTCAACGGATACTGCCGCACCGAATCAGGAGGCGCGTCGATGCCCGTGGAGACTTCCGTTCGCTGGTCGTTCCTGATGGTCGCTCTGGTCCTCGCGGTGGCCGTCGCGGGTTGCTCAGGCCTTGAGGTTGACGATCGGGCTGCCCAGACTGCGAGCGAGCCCCGGCTCGAGGCGCGGCTCCAGGCCCTGGTCGAGCCAGAGTTTCGCCCGGACTGTCCGGGCGGCGTGGTGCTCGTGGCCCGCCGCGGCGAGGTGCTCTTCCGGCGCGCCTACGGCATGGCCGACATCGAGCTGGGCGTTCCCATGGAGCCGGAGCACGTGCTCGAGATCGCCTCGATCACCAAGCAGTTCACGGCGGTGGCGATCCTCCAACTCGTCGAGCAGGGGCGGCTCGGCCTGGAGGACGACGTCCGGAAGCACCTGCCGGGGTTCGACACCCGGGGCCGCACGATCACCGTCGAGCAAGTGCTGACCCACACGGCGGGGCTGCCGAATCTGGTCGACCGTGCCGACTTCGAGGAGCTGGCCCGGCGGGACCACACGACCGAGGAGCTGCTGGCTCTCACCGCGGGCCAGCCCCTCCACTTCGAGCCAGGGACCGGCTTCCGCTACAGCGACACCGGGTACATCCTGCTCGGCGCGATCATCGAGCGCCTGAGCGGCCTTTCCTACGGCGATTACGTGAAGCGGGAGATCTTTCGACCGCTCGGGATGGAGCGGAGCGTGTACGCCGACGACCGGCGGATCATTCCCGGGCGGGCGCGCGGCTACGTGATCGAGGAGGGCGAGGTCTCGAACGCGCCGTACCTGAGCATGACCGTTCCACACGCGGCCGGGGGCCTCGCCTCGACGGTCGACGACCTGCTCCGCTGGCACCTGGCGCTCCGTGCCGGCTCGGTCCTGTCCCCGGAGCTCCTGGAGCGCGCCTGGTCGCCGCGGACCCTGCCGGACGGCACCGTCTCCGGCTACGGCTTCGGCTGGCAGATCTGCACCCTGGCCGGCCACCGGACCGTCGAGCACGGCGGGTTCATCCCCGGGTTCCTGGCCGCGGCGCTCCAGCTCCCGGACGACGGGCTGGACGTGATCGTGCTCGTCAACAACGGCTCGGACGATCCCGACCCCGGCGCCCTCGCCCGCCGCCTTGGCCGGCTGCTCCTGGCCGGCTCGCCCGATGCGCCGACCCACCGCCTCGCGGCCGAGGAACGCGCGGCGCTGGTGGGGACCTACAGCATCGCCCCGGGGGACCGGCGGGAGATCTTCGAGCAGGGCGGCACGCTCTTCAGCCGGCGCGGCGACCGGCCAGGCGCAGGGCCGGCAAGGCCGCTGGCGGCGCTCTCTGCCACCGAGCTGGCGCTCGCCGACGAACGGTGGCTGGAGGACGGAACCCTCCGGGACGCCCCCTTCGTCTTCCGCTTCGAGCTCGGGCCCGACGGCCGGGCGGTGAGGGTGAGGACGTTCCTGAGATGCGAGCCGGTCGACCGGGCGGAGCGGGTGGAGGAGGTGGGCCAGGCGGGCAGGCTGCCCCGGGGTTGGTTGCGATCCGGATAGCATGATCGCCGTGCTATCATGCTTCCGTGATCGGGTCGTTCCGGGACCGTGGGACGGAGGATCTCTTCGACGGGCGCAACAACAAAGCTGCCCGGAAGGTCCTGCCGAGGAGTCTCTGGAAGTTGGCGGCGAGAAAGCTCGACCAGCTCGACTCCGTGACTCGTTTCGAGGATCTTCAAGTCCCTCCGGGAGACTCCTTGGAGCCGTTGACGGGTGATCGGGCGGGGCAGCACTCGATCCGGATCAACAAGCAGTACCGGATCTGTTTCGAGTGGTCCGACGACGGTCCCGAGCAGGTCGAAGTCACCGACTACCACTGACGCGCGTAGCTGACGCACGAAGAAGGTCGCCATGGTTCGAGTTCCGACGCATCGCCAGCCTACGCACCCGGGAGAGATGCTACTGGAGGAGTTTCTCCGCCCCCTCGGGGTCACCCAGCGGCAGCTCGCCGAGGCCATCCAGGTGCCGTACCAGAGGGTCAACGAGATCGTGAACGGGCGGCGCGGGGTCACGCCGAGCACGGCGCTACGCCTTGCACGGTATCTCGGGACCTCGGTCGATTTCTGGCTCAATCTCCAGCAGCGTTGGGATCTCTACCGGGCGATGCAGCAGGAGAAGAAGGAGCTGCAGAAGATCCGGCCGCTCGAACGCCCGAACGAGCACGCACCGGCGCAGGGGTAGGGCGCCCTCTGGCGCACCGTCTCCTGACAAGCCCCGCCTGCCAGACCGGCGGCAAGCTCCTGCCCGGCCCCACGATAGAATCAGCGGCTCGCCGCCCCCGGGATCGGCACCGCTCCGACCCCGGGGAGACGGCCCTCCCACCCATGCCCAAGACGCGGAAGACCACGCCGGCCATCGAGGTCGAGAACGCCTGGACCCACAACCTGAAAGGGGTCACCTGCCGTGTGCCCCACGGGGCGGTGACGGTGGTGACCGGTCCGTCGGGCGCGGGCAAGTCCTCCCTCGCGTTCGACACGATCTACGCCGAGGGGCAGCGGCGGTTCGTGGAGTCCATGTCCACCTACGTGCAGCAGTTCCTGGAGCAGATGGAGCGCCCGCCGGTGGACGAGCTCCGGAACATCCTGCCGTCGGTGGCCCTCGAGGCGAAGAACGCGATCCGGAACGCCCGCTCCACGGTCGGCACGATCACCGAGGCCAACGACGTGCTCCGCCTCCTCTTCACCCACCTGGGAGAGGTGCTCTGCCCCGAGGGCCACGGGCCGATGCGCCGGTACCAGCCGGAGCAGGTGGCCGAGGCCCTCGATCAAGGCGAGGTGGGGGAGCGGTTCAACCTCCTGGTCCGCCTGCCCCGGCCGAAGAACAGGGCGAACGACGTCCTCCAGGAGCTCATCCGCCAGGGCTTCATGCGGCGGCTGGGGGAGGATGGTCCCAAGCACGGAACGATCGAGCGCATGAAGCCGGGGGCACGCTGGCTCAAGAAGCTCGACCCGCTGCCGCTCGTCCTCGGCAGGTTCACGGCGAAGGGGACCGGCGAGATCTCGCCCCGGCTGGTGGAGACGATCGAGCAGGGCTACAGCCTGGGAGGCGGCCGGCTCGAGGCGCTGGAGGCGGGGGGTGGGAGTGGCGAGGGCGAAGGCGACCACGAGTTACCTGGCACCGCGATATGGTTGCGTATATAATACCGTCATGGCTGGGCCCAGGGTGGTGCTGGACACAAACATCTTGATTGCAGCTTCACGCTCCAGGAGGGGCGCGTCAGCAAAGCTGATTTCTCTCGTGGGGCTCGGCCACTTTGAGGTGGTCGTCTCGGTACCGTTGGTGGTGGAGTACGAGGCCGTGCTGGCACGCGGGCTGAAGGCGGGATCGAGGAAACAGAGGGTCTGGAACGACATTCTGGACTATCTCTGTGCCGTGGGTCGGCGCCAGGAGATCTTCTTCCTCTGGCGACCTCAACTGCGGGATCCCAAGGACGACATGGTTCTCGAGCTTGCCGTCGCAGGGCGGTGCGACGCGATCGTGTCGTACAACAAGAAGGACTTCGGAGACCTGGGCCGCTTCGATCTTCGAGTCCTGACGGCAAAGGAGCTCCTGGAAGAGATCGGAGGATTGGGATGAGCACACTGAGCATCAGGCTTCCATCGTCCCTCCACGACCAGATTCGTGAGCTGGCGAAGAAGGAGGGGATCTCGATCAATCAGTTCATCGCCAGCGCAGCTGGGGAGAAGGTCGCAGCCTGGGCGACGGAGGAGTACCTCGAACAGCGGGCGCGGAGAGCGAGTCGAGAGAAGTTCGAGCAGGCTCTGGCCCAGCTTCCGGACGAAGAGCCGGAGAGCTACGACGCGCTGTAGGAGAAGGGACCTGAGCTGACTGCCCCTACCTCCGGGGAACTTCCTGGAGCCGTCGAAGGGCGAACGTGAAGGCCAGCGCTCGATCCAGACCAAGAAGCAGTACCGACCCCATGCCCGAGCTTCCGGACATCGAGCTCTACCTCCACGCCCTCAGCTCCCGGATCGTCGGCGTGCGGCTGGAGACGGTGCGGCTCCGGAGCCCGTTCCTCGTCCGGTCGTTCGACCCGCCGCTCTCGGCTGCCGAGGGGCGGAGGGTGGTGGGGCTCCGGCGGCTGGGGAAGCGGATCGTCTGGGAGATGGAGCCCTGTTCAGAGGACGAGCCGGAGGAGTCTCCACTCTTCCTCGTCTTCCACCTCATGATCACCGGGCGCTTCCGGTGGCGGGTGCCGAAGGGGGGCGAGCTGGTCAAGGTCCCGGGCAAACACGGCCTCGCAGCGTTCGACTTCCCCCACGGCACGCTTCTGCTGACCGAGATGGGCTCCAAGAAACGGGCGTCGCTCCACGTGGTCCGGGGCGAGGAGGCCCTGGCGGAGCACGATCCCGGCGGGCTGGAGGTTCTGGGGGCCGATCTCGACAGCTTCCGCGGGGCGATCACCGCCGAGAACCGGACGCTCAAGCGCGCCCTCACCGATCCGCGCATCCTCTCCGGCATCGGCAACGCCTACTCGGACGAGATCCTCCACGCCGCCCGGCTCTCGCCGTTCAAGCGGACCGGGGATCTCGATCCCGAGGAGACCGAACGCCTCCTCCAGGCGGCCGTCCACGTGCTCGAAACCTGGACGGCCCGGCTCCGCGAGGAGGCCGGCCACAGCTTCCCCGAGAAGGTCACCGCCTTCCGGGAGGGCTTCGCCGTCCACGGCCGCCCCTCCTCGCCGTGCAAGCCCCACGATAGAATCGGCGGCTCGCCACCCCCGGCCCTCTTCTCGTTCAACATGGCGGTCTCGAGCCGCACGATGCCGTCACTCCGAAGCTCTCAACTCACCGGGCGCTCGAATCGACAGAACCACCAAGTCGCCGGGCTGGTAGGGAGCGAGCGGCTCCCAGCTCTCGTCCTTTCCGAGCACGACGCCGACGTCCGGGACGGTCACCGCCTCCGGGTCGACGCCGCGGAGGACCACCTCCCCGTCGGCGTTCGTCTGGAAGGCCATCTGGTAACCGCTGTAGGTGGCGGCGAGCAGGAAGTCGTTCGGCCCGAGCGTGACGTCGGGATAGCGGAGCTCGATGGGTACGCCCGCGATCGCCTGCCCGTCCTCGTCGACCACGCGGACGGTCAAGGGCCTCGACGGAGCCCGCGGGACCGCGACCTCGTCGAAGCTGGTCAGTGCCGTTCCCTCGAACAGGCTGATGCGTGCGCCCGGGGCGATGGCCACCGCGACCCGGCCGAACAGACAGCGGTCGGAGACGTTCACGAATCCCCGCGACGAGGTCGCTCCCGAGCACTTGGGGTCCAGCCCCGTCACCGGATCGACCACCAACAGGAAGCCGGCCGAGACCGGAGAGCCGTCCGGGAAGACGAGGCGCACACCGCTGGTGGTCTCCTTCTTGGGCCGGAGCGCCACGTCGAGGACGTTCCGCTGTCCCGGGATCACCGGAAACTCCTGCCGGACCGGCTCGTAGTCCGGATGGTGGACGAGCAGGAAGACCGCCTCTCCGCGCTCTCTGGCGAGGAGCCGAGCCCTGCCATTCCCACCCGTCCAGACGTACGAGCCCTCGCTCCCTGTAGGCTCGAACCAGTCCACCTCCCCATGATGGAAGTAGAGCGCCTCGGGGGGCCTCCCGGCGCTCACGATCGCGTCAGCGATCGGTTCGCCGGACTCCTCGTCCGTGACGGAAACCTCCACAGGGGTTCCGTCGCCGAGCTCCAGGTCGAGGTGGCCCGACCCCTGGAGCACCGAGTGCACGGAATAGGGGCGGCAGAAGCCGCTCTCCGTGCAGGCGACGAGTTGGTAGTCACCGTAGAGCCCCAGGAGATCCTCGGGATTCGACGAGTCCTCGAATCCCGGGGGCCTCAAATACACCTCCGGAACGCGACCGAAGTAGCGTAGGCGGTACGTTCCGTCGTCATCCGTCGGAAACCGATGATCCTGCAGGCGTCGGCTGGACTCCGGCATGGCCAGGAGCTCGACCTCGCCCGGGACCGGGTCGCCCTCCAGCAGGATCGAGCCGTGGATTTCCTGTTCGTGCAACAGGCCCGGCTGCACCTGGGGCGGCTGGTCCTGGTCCGGATCGATATACGGCTGGATCGACGTGCCGAGACCGGGAACCACGAAACCGTCGATCCTCCCCTCGAGGTAGAGCAAGCCGTCGTCCACCGCGTCGAGCCGGTACCGGTGGAGACCCGACTGCAAAGCCGGCTTCTGGTCGAGGAGCTGGCACCGGCGGAAGGAGTACGGGTCGAGCGCTCTGGTCAGGCCGCACTGATAGGCCCAGACCTCAGCCCGCTCGTGATGCTGGAGCGGCTGGTAGTCGATGTCGAGGGTCAGGTGCAGGCGCTCCTCCAGGGTCTGCTCGGGGAGCTCTCGGGCGCTCCCCCCCGCGGACTCGATCGAGAGTCGACGGGTTCTGAGTGTTGGGTGACGGAACACCGCGTCGAGGCCTTGTGTGGCCGGAACGTCCAGGAAGAAGGCGCTGACGCGGCTCTTGATCGTCACCTCGGCCGTGGGGCTGAGCGGCCTCGCTCCCCGTCGCTCCAGCCGCACCGAAACCGGTGGCTCGTCCGTCTCGGTGACCACGTCGGGCACGTGGAACGTCACCATGAGCTCCTGGTGGTCACGGTCCGGGGGCGTGGGAGGGGAGACCTCGACGACCTCGTTCTGCACGCATTGTCCCAGGTCATCAATGCCCTGGAGGCCGCGCGCGCCGACGCCGTAGGCGAGGAGCCGTCCGGCGGGTACCCAGAGGCTCTGACGGTCCTTCGGTACCACGGGGTAGACCGCGTCGGAGGTGACCGAGACGACGTCCATCCTCTGGACTCCGGACCACTGCTCCTCCGGGTCGAGGGCGATCCGGCACGCGGGGACGACGGGCCAGTAGATCCCTTTGGGCTGGTCCTGTTTCAGGTCGTTCGGGATCTTGATCGTGCCGGCCACGACACTCACGTAGCCCGGTGCCTCGGCAATCCAGACCCAGCTTCCCGGAGGCACCCGGCCCGCCCGGTTGGCGTCGAGGACGACACTGGGCGTGTACGTTCCCTCGCGGAACAGGAAGACCTTGCCCTCGGGGAGGTAGTCGCTGTGCCCGCCGTCCGCAGTCCAGCTCGAGGAAGGTACGAGGCGGAAGAGGATTGGCACGCCCTCCTCGGCCGCGAACGCGGCCGAGGATACGAAGAGAAGGAGGATCAGCAGCCGTTCGGTGGTGAGTGCTCGGAGGGCGAATCTCAAGACAGTCTCCACTAGAGGCTAGCTCCGCCTCGTCGTGGGCGCCGCGAGGCGGAGCTAGAAGAAGTCGAAGAAGGGGGGAGTGCTACGACTCTCGTCAGGCTTCAGTAGGTCGGGAAGCAGCCGAGAACTCCGCACGTGTCAACTCGACAGCCACCGCTGCTATAGCCGCAGAATGTCAGGTCTCCATCGTAACATTGACATGAAGCTGGACAGGCGTAAGGATAAAGACAACCCGCGGCGGCGATGGCTCCGCCGGAATCCACACCCACGAGGAAGGCTCGCTCCTGGGGCGGCTCAGTTTGGGTGGTGGGGGTTACCTCAGGGGTGGCGGCCGAAGCCGCCGTAAGACTCAAGGTGAGGGCACAGAAGAGAACAACAACCGGGACCGCGCCCACTTTCATCTGGCTCTTCGTCATAATACATCTTCCGTAAGGTTCACTGGTCAACAGATAAGCGTCTCTCCATTGCTGTGAATTCTAGCATGCTTCTTTTTGTTATCAATCTGTGTCTGGCGTTCACTTTGATTGCGCCTTGTTCATTCCGGACCTTCTGCCGCGACAGCGAGTCACTTGGCACCTCGCGCTAGCACAGCGTTGCTTGATCCTGCCGCAACCGAAAGGAGGTCGGTCGATGCTCGCCGTGACCCCCGTCCCCCGGTCGGCCCTGGTGGCCGCTCTCGTCTTCGCGTCCCTGACCGCCGCCTGCGGCGGTCCGGAGGCGGGCGGTGCGGGCGACCAGCCGGACGTCGGGCTCCGGTCCCGGCTCCAGACCCTGGTCGAGCCCGAGTTTCGGCCCGACGGTCCAGGCGGCGTGGTGCTCGTGGCCCGGGACGGAGAGCCCCTCCTGCGGCGCGCATACGGCATGGCCGACCTCGAGCTGGGTGTTCCCATGGAGCCGGAGCACGTGCTCGAGATTGCCTCGATCACCAAGCAGCTCACGGCGGTGGCGATCCTCCAGCTTGTCGAGCAGGGGCGGCTCACACTGGAGGACGACGTCCGGGAGCACGTGCCCGGGTTCGACACCCGGGGCCGCACGATCACCGTCGAGCAGGTACTGACCCACACCGCGGGGTTGCCGAACCTGGTCGACCGTCCCGACTTCGAGGAGCTGGCCCGGCGGGACCACACGGTTGAGGAGCTCCTGGCTCTCACCGCGGGCGGGCGCGCGGCTACGTGATCGAGGACGGCGAGGTCTCGAACGCCCCGTACCTGAGCATGACCGTTCCCCACGCGGCGGGGGGCCTCGCCTCGACGGTGGACGACCTGCTCCGCTGGCACCTGGCTCTGCGTGCCGGCTCGGTCCTGTCCCCTGAGCTTCTGGAGCGTGCCTGGACGCCGCGCACCCTGCCGGACGGCACCGTCCCCGGCTACGGCTTCGGCTGGCAGATCTGCACCCTGGCCGGCCACCGGACCGTCGAGCTCTACCTCCCCACCGCTCCTGCACGACCCCACGATAGAATCAGCGGCTCGCCGCCCCCGGGATCGGCACCGCTCCGACCCCGGGGAGACGGCGCTCCCCACCCATGCCCAAGACGCGGAAGACCACGCCGGCCATCGAGGTCGAGAACGCCTGGACCCACAACCTGAAAGGGGTCACCTGCCGTGTGCCCCACGGGGCGGTGACCGTGGTGACCGGCCCGTCCGGGGCGGGCAAGTCGTCGCTCGCCTTCGACACGGTCTACGCCGAGGGGCAGCGGCGGTTCGTGGAGTCCATGTCCACCTACGTGCAGCAGTTCCTGGAGCAGATGGAGCGCCCGCCGGTGGACGAGCTCCGGAACATCCTGCCGTCGGTGGCCCTCGAGGC
>Ga0210123_1001600_pt1 | contig 11333 bp, 16 predicted proteins | sample Muzzi_PWB_D2_FD_185535 | JGI IMG/M metagenome (GOLD analysis project Ga0210123, IMG submission 185535) | Wetland microbial communities from San Francisco Bay, California, USA, that impact long-term carbon sequestration - Muzzi_PWB_D2 (SPAdes) | ecosystem: Environmental > Aquatic > Marine >... | reverse complement strand
CCACGGGTCGCCCCCCAGTTGGCAAGTCCCTGAAACCAGCACTCCGGCTTAGGTGCGCATAGCCCGAACGGATCACTAAACGCGACCGGATTGTTCCCCGCGTACGCATACAGATTGACCCCGCCCGCGAGGCCGATGGGATCCTGGGTCAGGAACCGCCCCGTGTTGGGATCATACCACCGGTTCCGGAGGTAGACAAACCCGCCGTTCTGGTTGGGCGTAGAGGCCCCGGTGAAGCCTGTCCCGGTGCCGAGGTCGCCCGGGCTCGCCCCGCCGTCATCCCCGGCCCCGAAGGCGTCGGTTGAGTAAAACGTGGCGTTCAGCTCCATGTTGCCGTCGTGCTTCACCGCCGCCACCGTCGATCCCTGCCGGTCGCCAATCAACGCCAGACTCCGGAAGTTATCCCCGGGGGTCTCCCGGATCAGGGCCAACAACGGTTGGTCGACGCCGCCCACCAGGAACCGCTGGCGCACTCCGAACTGACTCGGGCCGTCCACGACGGTCATCGCCACGTCAGCTCCATCATAGACGTAGTACGTCCGACGGCCATCGCTCGGATCCACGTCCGGATACCAGTTGTCGCTCGTGGTACGTTGGCTGATCACCCGCTTCCCGCCTGGGTCGTACCAGTGCCAATTGACGTCGTAGTGACCCACCGAGAGCGTCGGCGTCAACGAGAAGTAGAGCTGCCCGGCGGCAGTGTAGCTCATCTTGTGGACGCTTTGACGGACTGATCCGGCGAGCTGTTCTTCTCCTAGGCGGTTGCCGGCCTGGTCCGTCCAGTACTTGGTATCGTGGCAACTCCCCGGCTGGTCCTTAAAGGCCACCCGATTGTCGGCGCCGTAGCTGTTGTCGCTGGTGCCGTTGCACTGCTCGGAGCCGGCGGTGTAGTAGGTGGGGTTCTCGCTCACCCGGTGGCTTGAGAAGTGGCGGATTGCGGGAATCCGCTACGCTGCGGCGTGAGCCGCCCCCGATTCAAGGGGTAGCGAACACCAGCGCGCGCGACCTAACCGATCGCGCGCGCCGCGGTACTGCATCTCACGACACCGTCTTCGAACCCCGGGCTCGAGTTTCAACAGGGGCTCGTGGCCAGCTCCCTACGCTCCTAACCGCCCGTCCGGCCTACCGCGGCCGCCCGCACGACGCCGCCGAGTCCCCTCCCATTTTCCCCATCCCCTTCCCCGTCCCACACCCAGGCGCCATCACGCCGCTGTGCATGCCGGACATCATCTCCATCTGTTTCCGGTGATGTTCGTCCAGCGTGGCCGCCTGCTCCTTTGTCAGAACAGACTTGAGCCGCTCCATGAACCGCATCCGCGCCGGCATCAGCGCCATCATGGCGCCCTGCATCCGCCCGCGGAACACGGCCATCGAGTCGGCCCCCACCCCGCGCGCCATGGCCGCGCGCATGTCCGCCATCGCTCCCTGCGCCGCAGCCCGGAGGCCGCGGGTCTCCGCCACGAGGGAGTCGCGCCACATCGCGGCGGTCGTCGCCTGCTCCGGGGTGAGGTCGAGCAGTGTCTGGAGCTGAGCCACCGTCGGCCGGAAGTCGGCGTCGTCGAGCGGTGGACCCCCGCCTTGTCCCGTCCCCATGCCCATGCCCTGGGCCACCGCCGGCGTCGCCGCGGCCAGGAGGATGGCCAAAACCGTCAATGCCTTCATGATTGCCTCGTCAATTGGTGAAGTCGCGTGCCGCCTTTCAGCGCGCCACCGCGGAAAAAGTAGCCATCGGTTGCACAAGAAGGCTTGAAGGTCCCGTGAGAATCCCGTATCGAGAGCCGATGGAGGGATTCAGGCGGCCTTCATGACCGATTCAGCGGCCCAGAGCGATGTTGCCCGGTGGTGTGGTGCGTGGGAGACGTGGTTTCGTTGTCGAAGAGACGGAGGTATGGCATGCGACGCATTATCCTCGCGGTCGCCGGCGCCTGGGTCGTTCTGGCGCTGCCCGCGAACGCCCAAGAGGGTCGGCAGGGGAAACCGACTGTGGCCGCCCAGCAGCAGGAACAGCTCCAGCGGATGCAGCAGCTTCAGCACATGGGCCAGCAGGCCGATCAATTGATGGCCCAGATCCGGGAGACCAACCGCTGGATGGAACAGCACCGGGCGCACCAGCAGTTTCAAGCGTTGGGGAAGCAGATGGACCGCACCATGGAGCAGGTGCGTGAGATGACCCGGACGATGGAGCGGATCCACAAGGACCCAGCCTTCATGCAGGACCGGGATCAAGATCGGGACCGGCTCCAGGAGATGGACCGGCTGCGGGACCACCTGCAGCTGATGACCAAGGAGATGGACCAGGCGCACAAGACGCTGCGCCAACTGCTCGACTATAAGTGATCGTGCAGCGTTGCAGGCTCTTGGTGGCACTGTGGGCCGGAGCGGGGGCCGCGTCCCCTGTTGCGGCCCAGGCCGTCCACCTCGAGGGGGCGGTTTCCTATAGCCGGGGAACGTACATCTTCTCGGAGGCGACGGACGCCTGGTCCCTGACGACCGGGCTCGCCGTGACGGTGGCGCCGGTGACGCTCCGGGCCTCGGTCCCCGTCTGGTGGCAGAACAGCACCCTCGTGTCCACCAGCGGGACCGGGATGATTCCTACCGGCGGCTCGTCGGGCGGAGCGGTGGGCCGGGGCGGCGGGTCGGGGATGGGGCGACGCGGTCCCATCGACATCCCGGCGACCGCCTACACCTCTGGGCGGCTGGCGATGGGCGATCCGGTGGTCGGAGTCACTGTCGACGTTCTGTCCCGGCCCTCGGTCGGCCTGTCGCTCGGGCTGTCGGTCAAGGCGCCGGTGACGGACACCAGCGACTTCGGTTCGGGGGCGTGGGACGCAGGCGCCTCGTTCTCCCTCTCCGCCCCCCTCTCCGGCCGAGTGCTCCTCGGGATCGGTGGGTCCTACTGGCGACTCGGCGACCTTCCAACGCTGCGGCTCCAGGACGTCGTCTCGGGGACGCTGTCCGCCAGTTGGCTTGCAGGGGGCGGCTGGGTCGCCGGGGCGACGGGGACCGTCTCGAGCGCGGCGGTGTCCGGCTATGATCCGAGCGGGACGTTCGGCGCCTCCGTCGGCCGCCTCACGGGGTGGGGCATCTGGAGCATCGGCGCCGACGTCGGTTTCACCGAGACCACCCCCGATGTCCGGGCCACCGCGTCGTGGCGGGAGGAGCACCGCCACTATCTGGTTCATCCGCATCGCCCGCGCCCGGAGCGGCTGGGCCTCCGCCGGCGGGAGGCTGCCCGCCTTGAGCATCAGCGGCCGCATAAAGAAGAAGCCTACGATGAAGCCGAGGACCGCCGCCACCGCTCCGATGCTATAGGTTATGCCCGACCCGGTACTGAACCAGGCCGCCTGGAAGTTGACCGACGCCCGCCGTACGAGGTCGACGCCGCTCAGGATCGTGAGGATCGCCGCGATCGGCAGGATCCGCATGAAGCCGCGCTTCTGGACGCCCTGTGCCACTTTGGCGCCGTCAGGTCCGGCCTCGGCGAGCGACGGCATGAGGAACAGGGCCGTAAAGAAGATCGCGCCCACCCAAAAGGCGCCCAGCACGACGTGCAACAGCCGCAGGACCACGAGTCCGGTATCCACACACGCCTCCTTACGGGTTCGCTTCGTCCACGTGCACCGGTTCCGCCTCGCTTCCGAAGTGGCGCGCCAGGCTCCGGAGATATCCGTCCGCCGTTCCGTGTACCCCCATGATCGTGTTGGCGACGAACCGGAAGAACAGGTTGTTAATGTAGCCTGCTTCGGTGATCATCACCCGCGTGCCGCTCTCTTCTTGGGGCGTGAGCTGATAGGTCCACGTACCGCCGAAGGCGGCGTTTTCGTCCGCCAGGATGCGCGTCACGAGGAGAGTGGGCGCCTCTGCCCGCTCCATGACCAGCCCGAGCTCCCCGTTCTTCATGTGGTACCTCCAGGCCTCGCGTCCCTCCGGGCCGTCGATCCGCTCGACCCGCCGGAGACCGTCCCACCACACCGGCTGCCCCTCCACGTTCCGCACGGCTGCCCAGACCGTGTCGATCGGGCGGGGGATCGTGATGGCGCTCCGCGCCACGTGTTCCCGCGGCATGAGCGCTCCGCCTATCAGGATCACCGCAATCAAGAGCACGAGGACGCCAACGACGATCAGGAGAATGCGCATACGATCCCTCAGAGTGTGGCGCCCGGGGCGATCTCCAGAAACTCTATCGGGGCGCCGTTGTGCACGATGAACGCGATGGTGATACCCGGCGCGGGGCTCGTGGGAGGGATGACGACCTCGTGACCCGCCAGAGCGGAGGCGAGGTCGTTGACCTGGAAAGCGACGTGCGGCACCGTCCGAACCAGCCCCGGGAGCGTGCACGACGCGTCAAAGCGCATCCACTCCACACCGAACGGACTCGTCTCGTAGCCGGAAACGTGCATCCCCAGCCCGGGGAGGTGCCGCTCGTCCGGGCGCCGCTCGGTGGTGGGGATGCCGATGTGATGGTAGCGCATGGGCCCCACGAATATGTCGTGGGACCCGTCGCCCGTCGAGACCTGGGTGAGAAGGGCTAGGCCGCGGCCCGCGCCCGGATTCGTCCGAGGGTGGCGAACGCCAGCGCCAAGAGGAAGAGCGAGATCCCGATGCCGCCGTCGCTCCACGCCATGGTCCCGGGGAGGAGGAGAACCAGGAGGAGACCGAGGTCGGTGGCGCCGACCACGCCCAGGTTGAGCCAGTACCCGAGCCGGCGGTTCTTCCAGTTGAGCGTGACCGCCACCAGGGTCACCAGCATCCCGATCCACAGAATGTTGAAGGCGCCCATCCCCATGAACCGCCCGGCCGCCACCGGCACCGGGCTGGCCGCAGGGTCATACGGCGCCGCGCTCGAGATCAGGGCGGTCAGGGCGCCCGGCCCATCGGAGCGGAGGACCGAGAGCTGCACGCCCGCACCCAGAATGTGCACCACGCCCCAGAGTGCATAGAACACGCCGCCTGTCTTGGCGGCCCAGTTGCTCGTCGGCATCGTCACGCCTCCAGGGTCGCGGGCCGCTCGGGGACGGCGCCGGTCTCCACATAGGGGCGAAAGCAACCCTCCAAGAGGAACTTCCATCCTTCCGCCAGGCCCTTCAGGGCCATCTCGGAGAGGGCACCGAACGGCGTGTCGCGAAAGGTCAGCGTGGTGCCCCGTTCGGACTCGGCCAGGGTGAAGGTCGTTACCGAGCGGGCCGGCCCGCCGAACTCGGCCGACATGTCGCCGGCCCACTGCACACGCGTATTCCGCTGGAAGGTGAGCACCTGGCCGAACACGACCCCCTCCCCGTCGCCCCAGTCCTCCCACACCAAGCCGCCCACCTTGGGCTCGAGCCGGAAGCGCTTTGGCGATGTCCCCACGTAGAACTGTTTGGGCCACCACTCGCCGATGTCGTCCACCAACGACCGCCAGACCACCTCCCGCGGCGCCTTAATCGGGACCTCGAGCACGATATCCAAAGTGCTCAATGCTGCTGTCGTCATGCCTTCCTCCTCCGCGGCACGCTCCGCGTGCTGTTTGAGTCGCTCGAGCCGGCCGATCGCCGGCGCTTCGAAAGGCGTCACCCAGCGCCTGTACACGTCGTGGATCGGGACCGGGTTGAGGTGGTTCCAGCGCCTTCGCCCCTCCCGCTGGACCACCACCAGCCCGGCCGCCGTCAGCACACCCAGGTGCTTCATGATCCCGAACCGCGTCTGCGCAAAGCGGTCGGCGATATCTCCCGTGGTCATCGGCCCCCGGCGGAGGAGATCAAGGATCTCCCGCCGAGTGGGGTCGGCCAGGGCGCGCCAGATCGACTCGGCGTCGGCCGGGTCGGGGGCCATGGGGGTAGCGGCAGGCGCGATCCTCATATGTGACTATATAGTCACATATTCTCCCGACGTCAAGGACCCCCGCCTCCCTGGGGGGATCACCGGCGCCCGGGAGGGTCCGGAAACACCGAGCCCCGCTTGGGGAGCGGGGCTCTTGGATCAGGACAGCGCGGAGAGGCGTGTTAGCGGGACAGGAGCTTCCTTCGGAGCACCGCCATCCGCCGCTTGACCGACCCGTCGTAGATTCGGTCTCCGACCCGCACCACGGCCCCGCCGAGGAGGGCCGGCTCGGTCCGATACTGGGTGATCACGTCTTTCTCGAGCATCCGCTCGAGGGCCTCCTGGATGGACTTCATGAGAGCGGTGTTCGGCTCGCGTGCCAGGGTGACGGTGGCCCGCACCCGGTTGAACTGTACGTCCACGAGGCCGAGGTAGGCGGTGGCGATCTCGCGGAACAGCGCCTGCCGCCCGCGCTTCACCACCGCCTGGAGGAAGAGCACGAAATCCCGCGGCGCGCTTCCCTTGAGCGCCTCCCCGAGGAGCGCGGCCTTGGCGGCCTTGGGGACACGGGGCGACATCATCACGGCCTGGATCCGCTCCGACTGTTCCACTGCTGAGGCCACCGCGTCGATCAGGTCGGCGTAGTGCTCATACTCCGTCCCTCGTTTCGCCAGGGCAAACAGGGCCTCGGCGTAGTTGAGGGCGATTGTCTCCGACCTCACCGCCCCTGCTCCAGGGAGACGAGGTATCCTTCGACGATCTTCCGGTCGGCGTCGCTGTCCAGCCGCTCGCCGATCAGCTTGGCCGCCGCGGCCAGCGACAGGTCGACTGCCTCTTTGCGGAGCGCGGCGACGGCGCGGTCGCGCTCGGCGGCGATGTCGCGCCGGGCGCGCTCGAGCATGGCGTCCTGCTCCGCCTTGGTGCGCTCCAGCGCCGCGGCCCGCTCCTGCTCCGCCAGTTGCTTGGCTTCGCCCACCAACTGGTGGGCCTCGGCCCTGGCGTCGGCCAGCAGTTTCCGCTGCTCCTCCAACCGGGCCGAGGCTTCGGCGTTGGCCTGCTCCGCCGACTCCAGTTGGCGCTGGATCGTGCGCTCACGCTCCTCGATGGCCTTCACGATAGAGGGCCACGCGTACTTCTTGAGCAACAGGAAGAACGCCACGAAGACCACCCACGTCCACACGATCAGCGCCAGATTGACGTCGAAGGGCGACGAGGGTCCGGCCGAGTGGCCCTCCTGCGCGGCCGAGAGTAGCATGAGCAATCCAGGCATGGTCGACCTACCCGACGAGCTTGAAGAGGAGAGCGAACACGAGGGCGATGATCGTGGCGCCCTCGAGGAGCACCGCGATTACGATGGAGATTCCACGGATCTCAGTCGCCGCCTCCGGCTGCCGAGCGATCGCCTCGGCGGCGGAGCCCCCGATACGGCCCAGTCCGATACCCGCCCCGATCAGGGCCAAGCCCAACCCGATCCCGGCGCCCAGGAGCGAGTTCAGGTTCTTGGCCGCGACGGGGTCCGTGATCGCGTCCTGCACCGCCAGCAGTAGGTTCGTCATGTTTCAAGTCCTTGTCGTCTTGGGGAGATACGCACGGCTATGGCTGCACCCCCGGCGTGGTGGCCGCGTCTCCCGCGCGACCCCGGCCCCGGTGCTCCGCCAGCGGCCCCGAAAGGCCAGCGGAGTTCCCCGGCCGTTCGGCCGGGTACACAGCGGAACCGCGCTAGGGTGCCTACGCGGTTCCGTAACCACGACTTCGCCTGCCCCCTGTCTCACTCCTCCCCTAGTGCTCGTGCTGCATCATTCCAATGAAGATCGCGGAGAGCAAGGCGAACACGTACGCCTGGAGGAAGGCGACGAACAGCTCCAGGAACATGATCCCGGTTACCAACGCGGCTGTCATGATCCCAATAGCGTAGTTAGTACCGGGGAGATGCCAGAACAGGAAGATGATCCCGAACAGCGCAAGGATGACGAAGTGACCCGCTGTCATGTTCCCGAACAACCGGACGCAGAGCGCGAACGGCTTCACCAGCTTGCCCAGAATCTCGAGCGGAGCCATCGCCAACGACATCGCCACCGCCCCGCCACCACTGAGACCCGGAACCTTCGGGAAGATCGTCCGCAAGTAACCCTTGGGACCAAGCTTCACCAGGCCCGAGATCTCGACCGTGAAGAAGACCAGGATCGCCAGGGCTCCCGTGACCGCCACGTTCCCGCTCGGAGTCGAGCCCCACGGCACGAGCCCCAGCAGATTGCAATAGAGAATAAAGAAGAACAGCGCCAGGATGAGCGGGGCGAACTTGGCGCCATCGTGTCCGATGTTGGCGATGGCGATGTCATTCCGCACCCAGAGGACGAACGCCTCGATCGCGTTGGCAAAGCCGGACGGGGCCCGCTCGCCGGCGCGCTGCGCCTTGAGCTGCCGCCCCGCCAGCCACATGGTGAGAAACACCAAGAGGCCGGCGATGATCATGTAGATGACGTGCTTGGTCGGCGAGAAGTTGAGCGTGAGCCCGCCGATGTGGACATCCTGAAAGTGCGGCAGGTGAATCGTCGCGAGCGGGTACAGGTCGATGGTGTACGCGTCCGCCGTGTGATGGAGGATGATCTCGCCGAGGTCGAGCGCCGGTTCCGCCCCCTGCGCGGCACCGCTGGCCGCCCCAGCTGCGTGCTGGGCGGCTGCCTGGAGGGTGTCTTGGATCTGGGCCGCGTGCTCTTGGATCATCGGACGTATCGAATCTCGGTGAACAGCAACGGGATGACGACCCCGAGGAACGCCAACGCCGTCGGCAGCGGCGGAAAGGTCACCCGGTCCACGGCGATCGCAACGAACACTAACACCACCCCCAGGAGCCGGAGCCCAACCCCGATCAGCCAGCGCCGGACAAAATCCCCGAACGGGGCGTCCAACACTGGCCGGACCAGCCAGAGTGCCGCCAGCTGAATCCCCGTGGCGAGCAGACCGAACACGGCCGCCGGAACCAGCGCCGCATCCCCCCACAGGAACCACAGGACGGCGCCCGCGAGGACCGTCAGGAGAAGCCCCAGCCCCAGGACTCTCATGTTCCCTTCTTCCCGGCGCGGCCCGCCCCCGCCCGGCGCTCGGCTTCCAGCCGCCTGAAGACCGAGACGAAGCTGAGCACGGCGCCGACGATTGTCCCGACGATGGTGAACAGCGGCGTCACCCCGAGCCGCCGGTCCAGCCACAGGCCGATCGCCAGGAAGAGGATGATCCCGCCGGCGAAGGTGAGCCCCAGAGAGACATACTTGTATCCCTCTCCGACTTCCCTCCCCGGGCTCGGTTTGGGCTCCATACGGGGGGTGAATCTACGGGCTTGTGAAAAAAAGAGCAAGCAAAAAGGGACCCGCAGAACAGTTGCCTTTCCGGACTCTGATGGACATATTGGTAACTAGATGGTTACCAATATCTCTAGCCTCGACCGCACCTTCTCGGCCCTCGCCGACCCTACCCGTCGAGCCATCCTCGCCCGGTTGGCCAAGCGCGCCGCCACCGTGGGGGAGCTGGCCGAACCATTCGACATCTCCCGCCCGGCGATCTCCAAGCATCTCCGTGTCCTCGAGGACGCCGGTCTGGTGCGGCGGGCTCGGGACGGCCGCCTGAGCCGCTGCCGTCTCGATGCGGCCCCGATGCGGGCGGCGTCGGAATGGGTCGAGAGCTACCGAGCCTTCTGGGAGGGACGGCTCGAGGCCCTGGTCCGCTACTTCGATGACGACCGGTCCGCCGCGGACGCGGAGCCGGAGCATCCATCTTCATACACGACGCTTGGAGGAAACGACTCATGAGCCCGCAGACCACCACCTCACTCCGCCTGTCCCGTGTCGTCCCCGCCGACCGCGAGCGGGTATTCCGCGCCTGGACGGACCCGACCATCATGAAGAACTGGCTGTGCCCCGAAGGGCTTACCGTGGCGGAGGCGAGCAGCGACCCCACCGTGGGCGGCCGGCTTCGGATCCAGATGCGCACACCGGAAGGGAAGACCCATACCGCCGTCGGTGTGTATCGGAAGGTCGAGCGCCCGACCCGCTTCGTTTGCACCTGGCGGTGGGAAGAGCCCGACGGAGACATCGGCGAGACGCTGCTGACCGTCGAGCTCAAGGCCCTCGGGGACAGCACCGAGGTGACGTTGACCCATGAGGGCTTCCCCTCGGCCGAGGCCACGTCGAGTCACGAGGGTGGCTGGACCAGTATCCTCGAGCGGCTGGAAGCGGCGATGAACGGCTAGTCGCTCGTCGCGGCGCTCAGTCAGGAAGACGGGACGGGCGGTGCCGGGACCGGCATCGCCCGCCCTCCCGCCGTCCGCCCGCCTGAAACTCCCCTCCAAACCGCGGCGTCATGTTCCGATAGCCGTGCTCCCCTCCTGCGCCGCCGGTAGCGTCCGGCCGGGCGTCCCGCTAATCTCCACCAGCCTCCCCCGACACGACGGAACGCGCATGACGGCCACCGAAGCCTCGCCCCCATCTCAGAACGACGTCGAGCGCCTGGCCCAGTTGGCTCGGGCCGTGGGCGATCTCCGGGCGCAGGTACGCCAGCGGATCGTGGGCCAGGAAGAGCCGGTGGATGGCATCCTCACCGCCATCCTCGCGGGGGGCCATGCACTGCTCATCGGCGTGCCGGGCCTGGCCAAGACGCTGATGGTGCAAACGGTGGCGGAGGCCCTGGACCTCACGTTCCATCGGATCCAGTTCACCCCGGATCTGATGCCGAGCGACATCACCGGGACGGAGATCATCGAGGAGGACCACACGACCGGGAAGCGCGCCTTCCGCTTTGTGCGCGGCCCGGTCTTCGCCAATGTCGTCCTGGCGGACGAGATCAACCGCACCCCACCCAAGACGCAGGCCGCGCTCCTCCAGGCGATGCAGGAGCACCAGGTCACGGCGGCGGGCGAGACATACCGCCTCAAGGAACCCTTCTTCGTCTTGGCGACGCAGAACCCGATCGAACAGGAGGGGACCTACCCCCTCCCCGAGGCGCAGCTGGACCGTTTCATGTTCGAACTCCGGGTCGGCTACCCCACCCGTGAGGAAGAAGAGCAGATCGTCGAGCAGACCACCGGCGCGTCGGAGGTGGTCATGCGTCCGGTGCTCGACGCGGCCACCATCGTTTCGCTCCAGGGGCTCGTCCGGCGGATCCCGGTCTCCCAGAGCCTGATCCGTGCCGCGGTGACGCTCGCCCGACTCACGCGACCGAAGGACGAGGAGGCCCCCGCCGTCGTCCGCGAGTACGTCGACTGGGGGGCCGGCCCTCGCGCGTCGCAGTATCTCGTCCTCGGCGCCAAGGCGCGTGCGGCCATCGACGGCCGGCCGATGGCCGACCTAGAAGACGTCACGCACGTGGCGCAGGCGGTGCTCCGCCACCGGGTCGTGACCAATTTCGCCGCGGAGGCGGCGGGTCGGACCAGCGAGGACGTGGTCGCCGAGGTCATCGCGGCCAAGGAGTGGCTCGCGTAGGCGGCCCAGGGACGCCTACGACGGAGGACATAGGACGGCTCGCGCTCGGCCCACCGAGGCGGT
>Ga0210123_1001599_pt1 | contig 11338 bp, 11 predicted proteins | sample Muzzi_PWB_D2_FD_185535 | JGI IMG/M metagenome (GOLD analysis project Ga0210123, IMG submission 185535) | Wetland microbial communities from San Francisco Bay, California, USA, that impact long-term carbon sequestration - Muzzi_PWB_D2 (SPAdes) | ecosystem: Environmental > Aquatic > Marine >... | reverse complement strand
GTTCCTGGCCGGTCTGCTGCCCGGCCTGCTGATGCTGGTGCTGCTGACCGGCTGGAGCATCTATTGCAGCCGCGATTTCGACCTCGTGCGGACGAAATTCAGCTGGCGCAGGCTGGTTGCTGCACTGCGCGAATCGATCTGGGAACTGCCGATGCCGATCGTGCTGATCATCGGAATCTATGCCGGCTATTTCGCGATATCCGAAGCGGCCGCAGTCTCGGTAATGTACGTACTCGTGGTCGAGGTCATCATCCTGCGCGAGGTGCCATGGCGAAAACTGCCGCTGATCATGCGCGAGTCCATGACGCTGGTCGGCGGCGTGCTGGTGATTCTCGGGGTCTCGCTCGCTTCCACCAATTACCTGATCGACACCGAGGTGCCGGCGCGCCTGTTCGAGTTCGTGCGAGCGCACATCGACAGCAGACTGACCTTTCTGATACTGCTGAATATATTCCTGCTCGGGCTGGGCATGATCCTGGATGTGTTCTCGGCGCTGGTGATCCTGGTGCCTTTGCTGCTGCCGATGGCTGTCGGTTACGGCATCCACCCGATCCACCTCGGAATCATTTTTCTCGCCAATATGCAGATCGGTTATTTCACTCCGCCGGTCGGCATGAACCTGTTCATCGCCAGCTACCGCTTCCACAAACCGGTTACGGAGCTGTATCGCTCGACAATACCGTTCATGTTAATTCTGATGATCGCGGTACTGATCATCACTTACTGGCCCGATCTGACGCTGGTTCTTGTCACGCGATAGCCGGCAATCCGTGCGACAGGTTGTGGCGCGCATGGACCCGGGCGGGATGCCGGACTATGCTCTCTATTTACGATTCAAGCGGAAGCGCCGCGTGCTGATCGAGAACAGACAAATCCGATGTCCGTACTGCGGCGAGCTGACCGACATCCAGATCGATACTTCGATTGCGCTGCAGAGCTATATCGAGGATTGCACGGTCTGCTGCCAGCCGATCGAACTTGAAATCAGCGTGATCGACGAGATCATTTCCGTGACTGCGCGAACGGGCAACGAATGACGAGCGTATGCGGAACCGGGCGCTGGACTGGTCCGGCAATTCAGCCGCTCATCCCGGCGACCGTCCGGAACATAAACGGCGATATTTTTGACCCGGGGACGAAATCGGGTTACATTCTGCGTATATCCCGTGCGATTACCTGAATCTGGACGAAGGGCGGCGGCACAGCCTGCCTGCATTTATATGGCTATTCGAACATTCATCTTCTGCGACATCTGCAATCCGCAGGCAATACGAATCCCCGAAGCGCGGCGCAGCATCAGGCGGGAAAATGAAGGACGCCGTATCTTCGACGGTCGCAAGTGGTTCGAAGGTACAATTGAGGATGCAGTCAGCAATTTTGGCTGGCAGTTGACGGACGACGGTGCGCATATCTGCCCATGCTGCCAGCTGATCATAAACAAAAGCAAGGATATTGCCTGATTAGCCGTCCGACGCATCCGGTTGATACAGGAGGACGCAGGCGTTGAAAAGCCCTGGCCATCGGCAGAATCGGACAACATGGGAATGACCCAGCCAGTATGACGACAACGATACCGGGTTAGCGAGGTTTTCATGGGACAAGGTGTGGTAAGGCCGGGATCAGTACCTCTGGTAAAACTCGAAATCGAGTTCCAGCCATCCGGCTCGATCATGCGAGTGCCGCCGAACCTGACGGCGCTGTACGTGCTCTATTCACACGACAGCGAATCACGCCACATGAACGTGCGTTACGTCGGCTATGCAAACAGTCAAAGCGGCGAAGATGCGCGCAGTATGCTGTGGCAGCAGCACAAACTCAACGGCAGAATGTGGTCGCATTTTTCAGTTTATGAATTGTGGGACCATTTCCAGAAAGATGATACCAGGGCGGTAGAAGCCCTTTTTGACCACGTGTATCGCCATGATTCGCATCTGAAGTCCCATCTGGCGAAGAACAAGCGAGTAGAAACCAGGGACAATGTTTTCATCCCGAAAGAGCTGTTCGTTGCTTTTGTCGAGCGTATATCCAGATCCAGTACTGAAATGATCGACTCCCGGCCCGCAGGCCGGGGCCGTGCAGAGCCGACGTTAGAGAATCCGAAGCGGCGCTATTAGGCAACCGGTGGTTGCTCTTTCCAGTATAATGTCCGCGCTTTCCCGCCTCAGCCGGCGTGCGCTTGCCGCATATCCGTGATCCCGTTGCTATCACCGGTGAGGCCACACCGTAATCCCGGCACGATGCATCAATATTGCATGACTGTGCTACCATTTTCTGGAAATGTTACGTACCAGGGGTAGTTGATACCATGAATGTGTGTTTAAAGTTCCTGATGGCAGGCCTGCTTGGCGTTATGGCCGGATGCGCGCTGGATAAACCGCGCCTGCCCGAGCAGCCCGGCGCAGGTGAGAGTTTTGGCCCCAGCGTGCTGATCGATTCCTACAAAATGTCGGTCGGCGACACGGTGCAGGTGAATGTCTGGAAAAATCCGGAACTCTCCATGAGTGAGCCGATCCGGCCGGATGGAAAAATATCCCTGCCACTGATCGGCGATGTCATGGCTGTCGGCTATACACCGGAAGAACTGGCGGCGGATATCGAGCAGAAGTTATCCACCTACGTGAAGACGCCGAACGTGACCGTGATCCTGACGAGCCTGCAGGGGCACGAGTTCCTGTCCAGAATACGCGTGACCGGCGCGGTTGCGAACAACATCTCGATAAGCTACCACCAGGGAATGACTGTGCTGGACGCGGTGCTCGCTGCCGGTAGCGTGGACCTGTTCGCGGACAGCAACAGCACCAAACTGCACCGGCGCACGGCGGGTGGCAGTCAAACCTATGACATCCGGCTCGAAGATATTATGGAAGACGGCGACATGACCACCAACGTGCTGCTTCTGCCCGGCGATATCATCACTGTACCGGAACGTTCTTTCTAGGCTGCCGGTTCACGAATCAGCTTAGCCGGGTACAGCAGGGGTGTATCGAATCCCGAAAACGAACCACGCTCGTGCGGCGTTTGCAGGACTCATGCTCTGCGCTGCCGCCGCGTCGGCGCTGGAAATCGAGCCCGGCATCGGCGCCGGCGTCGAGTTTACCGATAACGCACGGCTGTCGTCGTCCGGTGAGGCTGACGAACTTATCGCGGTCGGTTACGTCGGCGCGAAAATCAGCGAGCACACCGGACCGCTCAGTACCGACGCTACGGCCTCGCTGAGCCATCTTCGCTACACCAGGGACAGCTATCCGGACAGGCGGGATTTCAATCTGGGGGCCACGGCCGGCTGGGAAATGGTGAAGAACCGGTTCGACTGGTTGCTGCAGGACTATTATACGCAGCAGCCTGTAAATGTCGCTGATTCGGTCACACCGGATAATATTCAGGACACCAATATATTCACCTTCGGCGCGAATATTAACATTCCTGTCTCCGGTCTCCACACGATTACATTGCTGCCTGAATACCGGAATTTTTACTACGAAGGACAGACAACGGATAACCAGCAATACTCACTGTCGGCGAGCTGGAATTACCAGATGTATCGGCTGACCAGCGTCGGGTTGAGCGCCAGCCTGCGAACGATAGACTATGATGAACCCGGAATCGCGAATGTCGACTTCAGCAGTATCTACTTCGTGTTCTCGGGCAGGCGCACCCGTTCCGAGTTCAGTACCAATATCGGCGTTACCCGCGTCACCAGGGACAACAGACCGAGTACCGAGGCGTTTGCAGGCAGTCTGGACTGGCTGCTTGATCTGACCAGCCGCTCAAGCCTGAGAACCTACCTCTCGACCGATCTGACCGACAGCGGCAGCGGCGCATTGTATGCGTTTATCGATCCCGGCACCGGCAATCCGGTGTTTGTCCAGGTCGGCAGCGATGTGATTCGCAACAAGGTCTTGACGATCGGTTACAAGCGGCGGGACGGCGCGCTGAATTCAAGTCTGACGGGTGAACTGCGCGAACTGATCTACAGCGAATCGCCCAACGACAGCAGGATCAGGTCCCTGAACGGAGCGTTCAACTATCCACTGACTGCGTTGTTATCCAGTGGCCTTTCCGCGCGATATGTCCGCCTGGAGGAGACTGAAACCGGCCGCACCGACAATGAGTACAGCGTCGGCGCAAATCTGGGCTACTCGCTGTCACGCAAGCTGCGGGCCGTGTTCGATGTTAATTTCAACAACAAGGAAAGTACGGATGCGACACAGCGCTATAATGAATTCAGCGCCTTTTTCAGCCTGGTCTACGGTTATGGCAGCGTCGGACGCCCGGGTCGGGGCGGAGGCTTCTGATGGCCTGCGCGGATGAAACACCGGTTTGTTGCGCCTGCGACCCGGACCGAGACCAAACGCCGCTGACACCGGGTATGCGCGATGAATCCATGCGCGTGCATTGACATGCCGCTGAAGCGCTCTATAATGCACCGGTTCTGGATAGCAGGCGCGTAGCTCAGTTGGTTAGAGCACCACCTTGACATGGTGGGGGTCGGTGGTTCGAATCCACTCGCGCCTACCAGTATTAGCAGCAGGCAGGAACGAGCGGCAGGGGACGCGGTAATACCGAATCTGCACGAGTGGATTCGAACCACCGACATCGTAGATTGGTTCGACAAAATCGCCGGGAGCGACAAATTCATCTGGAATGAATTTGAACAGCGAAGCTGGCCCCGGAGGGGCGAATACCAGGACGGTATTCGTAATTTGAACGCGCGCAACGCGGCCCCGCAGGGGCGCAGGGCAGGAGCCCGGCGCAATCCACTCGCGCCTCGCCATTCAACACTGTTTTAAAGCATGCGGCCCCTCGTACCGGTCGCCACTGGAGAATAACATGCCCATCATCACCCTTCCTGACGGTTCCAGGCGTTCATTTGACAATCCCGTATCCGTGATGGCGGTCGCCGAGGCCATCGGTCCCGGTCTCGCCAGGGCGACGCTGGCCGGCCGCGTTGACGGCAGGCTGGTCGATGCCAGCTTCGTGATTGAAAACGACAGTGACCTCGCGATCATCACCGGCCGTGACGAGGATGCGCTCGAACTGATGCGCCACGACGCGGCGCATATCATGGCACAGGCGGTGCAGGAACTGTATCCGGGCACGCAGGTCACCATCGGTCCCGCGATCGAGCACGGTTTCTATTACGATTTCGCCCGCGACGAGGCGTTCACGCCGGACGACCTGGACAAAATCGAACAGCGCATGCACGACATCGTCAGGCGCGATCTCCCGATCGTGCGCGAGGTCTGGGACCGCGAGCAGGCGAAGCGGGTTTTCGGCGAGATTGGCGAGACGTACAAGGTCGAGATCATCGAGGATATTATTCCGGAAGGCGAGGAAGTGTCGGTGTACCGCCAGGGCGACTGGTTCGACGTCTGCCGCGGGCCGCACCTGCCCAGCACCGGCAAGCTCGGCAACGGCTTCAAGCTGATGAAAGTGGCCGGTGCCTACTGGCGCGGTGATTCGAACAACGTGATGCTGCAGCGCATCTACGGTACCGCGTGGCCGGACAAGAAACAGCTCAAACAGTATCTGCACCGACTCGAAGAGGCGGAGAAGCGCGACCACCGCAAGATCGGCAAGCAGCTCGACCTGTTCCATACCCAGGAAGAGGCGCCGGGCATGGTATTCTGGCACGACAGGGGCTGGTCGGTGTACCTGACGATCGAGGATTATATCCGCGGGAAACTGCGCCGCCACGGCTATCAGGAAATCAATACGCCGCAGATCGTCGACCGTTCGTTGTGGGAGAAATCCGGTCACTGGGGGAAATTCCGCGACGAGATGTTCACCACGTCCTCGGAAAGTCGCGATTTTGCGGTCAAGCCGATGAACTGCCCTTGCCATATCCAGGTGTTCAACCACGGCCTGAAGAGCTATCGCGATTTGCCGAAACGGCTGGCCGAATTCGGTTCCTGCCACCGCAACGAGCCCTCCGGCACGCTTCACGGGCTGATGCGGGTGCGCAATTTCGTGCAGGACGATGCGCATATCTTCTGCACCGAGGCCCAGCTGCAGGACGAGGTATCGGCCTTTATCGACCTGGTTTACGAGGTCTATGCCGATTTCGGCTTCACTGAGATCTCGGTGGCGCTGTCGACGCGTCCGGAACAGCGGGTCGGCGACGATGCGGCATGGGACAAGGCCGAAAAGGCGCTGGAAGTCGCGCTCGACAACAAGGGGCTGGAATGGAAGCTCCAGCCCGGCGAAGGCGCATTCTACGGGCCCAAGATCGAATTCGTGCTGAAAGACTGCCTCGGGCGTCGCTGGCAGTGCGGCACGATGCAGGTCGATTTTTCCATGCCCGGCCGGCTGGACGCGTTCTACATCGCCGAGGACGGCAGCAGGCAGGTGCCGGTGATGCTGCACCGCGCGATCCTGGGATCACTGGAGCGTTTTATCGGCATCCTGATCGAAGAGCACGAGGGCAAGTTCCCGCTGTGGCTGGCTCCGGTGCAGGCGGTATTGCTGAACATCACCGACAAACAGGCCGAATTCGCGAAAAAGCTGCACTCGAGTCTTGCGGAACAGGGATTTAAAGTCGAATTGGACTTGAGAAATGAGAAGATCGGCTTTAAAATTCGCGAGCACACATTACAGCGGGTTCCCTACATGCTGGTCGTCGGCGATCGGGAGCTCGAAACGAATACAGTGGCCGTGCGCACGCGAAGCGGTGATGACCTGGGCTCAATGTCTGTCGAAGACCTTGCCACCCGGTTGCACAGCGAAATCGCGGGCCGCGGTCATGCTGTTTTGGAGGACTAGAAATCGCAGCACCCAAGAAGACGCGTTTAAACGAGGATATCACCAGCCCTGAAGTCAGGGTCATCGACGAGGGCGGCGAACAGGCGGGCGTGATGTCAAGCCGTGATGCGCTTGCCAAGGCGCTGGAAGCCGGTCTGGACCTCGTGGAAGTTTCACCGAACGCAGATCCGCCGGTATGCCGCATCATGGATTTCGGCAAGTTTCGCTTCGAGAGCAGCAAAAAGAACCAGGCTTCGAAGAAGAAACAGAAGCGGACGCAGATCAAGGAAATCAAGTTCAGGCCAAGAACCGAGGTTGGTGATTATCAGGTCAAGCTGCGCAAGCTGCGCACGTTCCTCGAGAACGGTGATAAAACCAAGGTAACCATGCGCTACCGCGGCCGGGAATTCGCCCACCAGGAACTGGGCATGGAGCTGCTGAAGCGCGTTGAGCACGATCTCGAAGATATTGCCAACGTGGAACAGATGCCCAATATGGAAGGCCGGCAGATGGTAATGCTGCTGGGCCCGAAGAAGACCAAGTAAAGAACCAGTTTTGGAGAAGGCATTATGCCGAAGATGAAAACAAATCGTGGCGCTGCCAAGCGATTCAAACGCACCGGATCCGGCGGATTCAAGCGTGCGCAGTCGTTTCGCCGCCATATCCTGACGAAGAAGAGCACCAAGCGCAAACGCCATTTGCGCGACGACGCAACCGTTCACGAAAGCGATGTGAAAATGGTTGCCCGTATGCTGCCATACTGTTAACGCCGGAGGTACTACACCATGCCAAGAGTAAAGAGAGGCGTACAGGCCAGAGCACGTCATAAAAAGGTGCTCGCGAAAGCGAAGGGATACTACGGCGCGCGCAGCCGTGTGTACCGTGTTGCCCACCAGGCGGTGATCAAGGCGGGCCAGTACGCCTACCGTGACCGCAGGGTCAAGAAGCGCACGTTCCGTTCGTTGTGGATAGCGCGTATCAACGCCGCCGCCCGCGAATGCGGTCTGTCCTACAGCCGCCTGATCGATGGCCTGAACAAGGCCGACGTCGAAATCGACCGCAAGCTGCTGGCCGATCTCGCCGTGCACGACAAGAATGCGTTCGGTCACATTGCAGAGAAGGCAAAGCTGGCGCTGGCTGTATAATCTGCGCTGGTCCCGGCCAGTCAGCTATCAATAAAAGGGGAAGCTGGCTTCCCCTTTTTTGTTGAATCTACATTCGTCGAATCAATGGAGCCAAAGTGGACCTGCACGAGTTGACCGCGAGGGCGCAGTCGGAAATCGAGGCGGCGGGCAGGCTGGAAGCCCTCGACCAGATACGCGTTGCCTATCTGGGGAAAAAAGGCGAGCTCACGACCCTGCTGAAGACGCTGGGTTCGTTGCCGCACGAGCAGCGCAAGACCGCGGGGCAGGAGATCAACCTGGCCAAGCAGTCGGTGCAGCAGGCGATCGAAGCGCGCAGGAACGTGCTGGAAAAGTCACAGCTCGAAGCGAAGCTGAGCAGCGAATCCATCGATGTGACCCTGCCTGGCCGGGGCCAGTCGCCGGGAGGACTGCACCCGGTCACACGAACCATGCAGCGTATCGAAGACCTGTTTTCGCAGCTCGGTTTCGCGGTCGAGGAAGGCCCGGAAATCGAGGACGATTACCACAACTTCGGCGCGCTGAACATTCCGGCGCATCACCCGGCGCGGGCGATGCACGACACGTTCTATTTCGACGCAAACACCCTGCTGCGCACCCACACCTCGCCGGTGCAGGTGCGGCATATGGAAAAAGAACCGCCGCCACTGCGCATCATCGCACCGGGCCGGGTCTATCGCTGCGATTCCGACCTGACACACACGCCGATGTTTCACCAGGTCGAAGGCCTGCTGGTCGATGAAAACGTCAGCTTCGCCGACCTGATGGGTACGCTGGCGGATTTCCTGAAACATTTTTTCGAAGTCGATAACCTGCGCACACGATTCAGGCCGTCCTATTTTCCGTTCACGGAGCCGTCGTCCGAAGTCGATATCCAGTGCGTGATGTGCGCCGGCAAGGGCTGCCGTGTGTGCGGCAACAGCGGCTGGATCGAGATACTGGGCTGCGGCATGGTGCACCCGAACGTGTTCGAGTCGGTCGGAATCGACAACGAAAAATACACCGGTTACGCGTTCGGCATGGGTGTCGAACGCCTCGCGTTGCTGCGTTACGGCGTCAACGATCTGCGCCTGTTCTTCGAAAACGACCTGCGGTTTTTGCGGCAGTTCGCTTAATATAACACCGCAAAGGCGCAAAGTACGCAAAGAAAAAACGTACTGATGTAATGATCAATAAATAAACCTGATCACATTCTACCCAGAGCTACAGATTACATAAAACGAATGCACGCGCACAGACAAACAAATCATTTACTTTGCGTCCTTTGCGCCTTTGCGGTTTTAATTTTACCTGGAGCATCCGATGCGCTTTAGCGAGAACTGGCTGCGCACCTGGGTGAACCCGGACATTTCGACCGCGGAGATGTGCGAGCAGCTGACCATGGCCGGGCTCGAAGTGGACGGGGTCGAGCCCGCTGCCGGGGAATTCACCGATGTGGTCGTCGCCCGTGTCGAAGCGGTGGAGAAACACCCGGACGCGGACAAGCTGAGCGTGTGCCGGGTCAGCGATGGCAGCGACATCCTGCAGATCGTGTGCGGCGCCGCAAATGTGCGCGCAGGTTTGATCGTGCCGCTGGCCAGGCTCGGTGCCGTGCTGCCCGGTGATTTCAGAATCAAGCCGGCCAGGCTGCGCGGCGTCGACTCGTCCGGCATGCTGTGTTCCGAAAAGGAGCTCGGGCTGGCGGATTCGGCCGCGGGTCTGATGGAACTGCCGGCGGATGCGCCGCTGGGCGTGAATCTGCGCGATTATCTCGAACTGGATGACTGCTGCATCGAGGTCGATCTGACCCCGAACCGGGGGGATTGCCTGAGCATCGCCGGCATCGCGCGCGAACTGGGTGCGCTGAACCGGTGCGATGTGATCGTGCAGACGCACCCGAGCAGCGACCTGCAGCTCGATGAAACCCTGCTGCCGGTCGAGATACGCGCGCCCGGCGCCTGCAGCCAGTATGCCGGCCGGATCGTCGCTGATATCGACGCACAGGCAGCCACGCCGCCGTGGATGGTCGAACGCCTGCGCCGTTGCGGCATCCGCAGTCTGGGCGCGGTGGTCGATATCACCAATTACGTCATGCTCGAACTGGGGCAGCCGATGCACGCCTTCGATCTGGCGCGGCTGCACGGCCGCATCATCGTGCGCTATGCGGAGCAGGGCGAGACGATCACGCTGCTCGACGGCAAACGCATCGAGCTCGATGACGGCTCGCTGCTTATCGCGGATGAATCGCGTGCGCTGGCGCTGGCGGGGATCATGGGCGGTGAAAACTCGGGTGTCGACGATCAGACACGCGCGATTTTCCTCGAAAGCGCGTTCTTCGCGCCCGAGGTCATCGCCGGCAAGGCCCGTTCTTACGGCCTGCAGACCGATTCGTCGCATCGTTTCGAGCGCGGCGTCGATCCGCAATTGCAGCTTCGCGCGCTCGAGCGCGCGACCGAACTGGTGCAGCAGATCTGCGGCGGCAGCGCCGGGCGGGTCACCCTGATTGAAACCGAATCGCACCCGGCCGTGCGCGCGCCGATCGAATTGCGCGAATCCCGTATCCGCCGCCTGCTGGGCATCAGTCTGCCGGCGGACGAGGTCGTGGATATCCTGCAGCGTCTGGGCATGGAGGTGGAAAGTCTGGGTGATCGCTGGCGGGTAAGGCCGCCGGGCTTCCGCTTCGATGTCGCTATCGAGGCCGATTTGCTCGAAGAGCTCGCGCGCCTGCACGGTTACAACAGGCTGCCGCGCACACAACCCGGCTATCATGCATCGATGCGGCCGATATCCGAGCACGTGCGGCCGCTGGCCCGTCTCGGAAACACGCTGGTCGAGCGCGGCTACCATGAAGCCATCACGTACAGCTTCGTCGATCCCGGATTGCTGTCGGTCGTCGATCCGGAACACCCGGGTGTCGTGCTGGCGAACCCGCTTTCAGCGGAAATGTCCGTGATGCGAACCACGCTGTGGCCCGGGCTGCTGCAGGCGCTCAGGCGCAACCTGAACCGGCAGCATGAGCGTGTCCGGCTGTTCGAATCCGGTCTGTGTTTTCTGCAGGACGCGGACGGTCTGATCCAGGCGGGCCGGATCGCCGGTGCGGTCTGCGGCCCCGTCGATCCGGAACAATGGGCGCGGCCGGTGCGCGAAGTCGATTTTTACGATCTCAAGGCGGATGTCGAGGCATTACTGAACTCGGTCGAGGGCAGGCCCGAGTTTCACGCGCAGGCACATCCGGCGCTTCACCCCGGGCAGAGCGCGAAGGTCACGATCAACGACGAAGCGGTCGGCTGGATCGGCGCGTTGCATCCGCGGATCGTCAGTGAACTCGATCTGGGGCGCAATGTATTCGTGTTCGAGCTGTCACTCGACGCACTGCAGCGTGTCGAGCTGCCGGTATTCCGTCCTCTGTCGCGCTTCCCTGAAGTGCGGCGCGACCTCGCCATCGTGGTCGATCAGGCGGTGACGATGCACCAGAT
>Ga0210123_1001597_pt1 | contig 11352 bp, 9 predicted proteins | sample Muzzi_PWB_D2_FD_185535 | JGI IMG/M metagenome (GOLD analysis project Ga0210123, IMG submission 185535) | Wetland microbial communities from San Francisco Bay, California, USA, that impact long-term carbon sequestration - Muzzi_PWB_D2 (SPAdes) | ecosystem: Environmental > Aquatic > Marine >... | reverse complement strand
AGCCGGGTTTCCAGTACTTCGCTGACATGCAGCTTGCGCGGTTTATCGGGATGGCGGATATTCATGTTCAGCATCTGGTTGAAATCGCAATCGTAAACGTATCCCTCCCAGTCGATGCTGAGCTGGTTCAGGCACATCAGGCCTTGCAGGTTGGCGGCGCTGAAAGAATCTTTGAGTAGAGCCATGTAGGATTCGAATTCGCCTTTCGAAATCAGCGTACTGCCGAAGCGCGCGATCGGCATGTTGGTGATGGTGAACAACCGGTTGAAGCGGATATCGAATTTCTCGGCGAGAAACTGCTTGTAGTCCTGCTCCAGGCTTTGCTGCGGCGGTGGCAGGTAGGGGCCGGTCGGATTATAGACCAGGGTCAGAGTAAGCCCGCTGCCGGGCTTGCCGTAACCGAGGCGGTTGAGTCGTTTGAGCGCCTGCATGCTCTTGTTGTAGACGCCCTTGCCGCGCTGCCCGTCGACATTTTCTTCGACGTAGCAGGGCAGCGAGGCGACGATTTGAACCTCGTTATCGGCGAGAAACTCGTCGGTGCCCTCGTAGCCGGGCTCCAGCAGTATCGTCAGGTTGCAGCGGTCGATGACCGTGATGCCGCGCGCGCGCGCGGCACTCACCAGCTCGCGAAACATCGGGTTCATTTCCGGCGCCCCGCCGGTCAGATCGAGGGTATGCACGCTGGGGGTCTCCAGTACCTCGAGAATATGCTCGATGTTTTCGCGTTGCATCAATTCCTTGCGCGTCGGGCCGGCGGCCACGTGACAGTGCAGGCAGGACTGGTTGCAGAGGTAGCCGAGGTTGACCTGCAATATTTCCAGGGATTTGCGGGTCAGCGGCGGAAAATCGGTGGATTTTAGCAGCGGCCAGGTATCGCGCATGAATTATGGGGGCCCATTGATTGATCCAGCATAGACTCGCAATATAACATAGAGTTCATTATTCGGATGATGCGCCGGGGAGAGCGGGATCAACGCGAGCGACAACGGGGTGGCGTGCGGCGTGGCGTTAGTCGTGACTCATCGGCAGCGGGTATTGTTCGGCAAACGTATCTGCAAATCAACCCGCAGCGAATGGCAATGGCAGCTGCCCGGCGGCTGGATTGCAGCGGGCGAGTCGCCGCGCGAGGCGGCTGCGCGCGAGTTACTCGAGGAGACCGGACTGGTTGTCGGGGAGTTGAATTTTATCGCTCTTACCAGCAACCGGTTTTCGCCTGAGAATCATTCTATCTCCTTGTTTTTTGAGGCAGAATGCGATAACGCCGGAACCCTCGAAACGGCCGAGTCGGGCAAGTGCCTCGGCTGGGAGTGGAAGCACTGGGAAGAGATCAACGAAAACCTGTTTCTACCGCTGCGTCTGATCAAGCAATCCGGATATCGACCATTTTATAAACACCTCGACAGGACCTACGTCTCAATTTAGATTTTTACAGTGTTTATATGGGCTTATAGCCGATAAACTAGAATTAAATTTAACTATACTGCTATAGTTCCCTAGTGCACGATACTAAATAATAAAATCTCTGGATGAAATTAGAGTTCGATATTGCTAGCGATCAGATCGATGGTGCGCGCGACTATCAGGAAGACGCTTACATGGTCAATCAGCTCGGCGAAGCTGACAACGGCGACATATGTTCGCTGATAATTATGGCCGACGGCATGGGGGGGCACGCTGCCGGTAACGTCGCCAGCAATATGGTCGTCGCAACTTTCAACAAAACCTTCCAGGCCAAGTTCCCGACCCCGGATATCGCCGAGGTACTGACCGATGCATTGAATCGCTCCAACGATCAGATCCGTGCCTCGGTCAAGGAGACTCCGGCATTGCGCGGCATGGGTTGTACCATGGTGACCGCTTACGTTCAGGACGATAAGCTTTACTGGGTAAGCGTCGGCGACAGCCATCTTTACCTGGTACGCGATCGCGAGCTGATCAAGCAAAACGCCGATCACAGTTACGGCGCCTACCTCGACATGATGAAAGAGCAGGGCATGGAGGTCGACGAGCAGGCTGGCATGTCGCGCAACATGCTGATGAGCGCGATGACCGGCGAGGAAATCAGCAGTATCGATGTCTCCGAATCACCGGTCAAGCTGCGCGCCGGCGACCGCGTCATCGTGGCCAGCGACGGACTCGACACTCTCGGCGCCGGTGCCATCATCCAGTATTCGTCATGGTCCGCGACCGCCAAGGAATGCGTATACGCGCTGCTCAAGGCCGTCGACGACGCCAACAAGATCAATCAGGACAATACCACCTTGATCGTCATCGACGTCAAGGAGCGCGAGGCGCGCGGCGATATCGCCAGCGCGCCGCCGGCCGAACCGGCCGCGCCGGTATCACGGGTCGCCGATGTCCGGATTCCCGACGAACCCCGGGAGCCGCGCTCCTACAAGTGGCTGGTCTGGCTGATCGTCCTCGGCCTGCTGTGCGGCGGCGGTTACTTTGCCTGGAAAAAAGGCTTTGTCGACGACGCGCTGAAAAAGGGCGAAGTCCTGGTCGAATCCACGACCAAGAAGATCGAGTCCGAACTGGAAAAAGTGCCCGAGCCGGAGCCCGAACCGGTCGCCGAGGCGGAACCCGAGCCGGTGCCGCAACCCGAGCCCGAGCCCGAGCCCAAGCCGACGCCGCAGTATGTCAACAAGGAGAATGTTTTTCGCGACCGTCTCAAGTCCGGTGGATACGGCCCGACGATGATCAAGTTGCCGGGCGGCAGGTACCGCATGGGCGGCGCCTCGGCGATCATCGGCCCCGACGAAACGCCGCGTCACGACGTGACGGTACCCGCGTTCATGGTGTCGGTATACGAAATCACCTTCGCCGAGTACTACCAGTTCGCGCAGGCCACCGGTCGCAAGAAACCCCCCGGCAACGGCCTGGATATCAAGTCCCATCCAGTCGTCGATGTGTCCTGGGACGATGCGCTCGCCTATACCCGTTGGCTGAGCAAGCAAACCGGCAAACGCTACCGGCTGCTGTCCGAGGCCGAGTGGGAGTATGCCGCGCGCGGCGGTACCACAACCTCCTTCTGGTGGGGAACCAAGGCCGGAACCGGCAATGCGCACTGCTTCGACTGCAAGAGCGAATATAACACCAGCAAGCCGGCCAAGGTCGGCACCTACAAGCCGAATCAGTTCGGACTCTACGATACCGCGGGCAACGTCTACGAGTGGGTGCACGACTGTTACCACCGCGATTACAAAGATGCACCCGTCGACGGCTCCGTCTGGGAAGGCGGCGATTGCGAAGTGCGCGTGGTGCGCGGCGGCGCTTATCGCAGCCCGGCGAATTCGATGCGCGTGGAAAATCGCGAAACCTTCAAGAGCGACAAGGGTCAGTACAATGTCGGCATCCGGGTTGCGCGCGACATTTGATCGGGAGCGGTCGCCGGCAGGCGGCTAACGCGCAAACGGGCGATGATCGACTGGCAGGCAATCGAAACCGTTTTACTGGACATGGATGGTACCCTGCTCGATCTTCATTTCGACACCTATTTCTGGCAGGAGCACCTGCCGTTACGCTATGCCGAGATCAAGGGCCTCGACGCGGAACTCGCCAGGCAGCAGATCCGCACGCATATTCGCAGTATCGAAGGCAGTCTGAACTGGTATTCGACCGACTACTGGAGCCAGACCCTGGAAATCGATGTCATCGAACTCAAGCACGAGGTCAGCCACAAGGTCGCGATCCGGCCTTATTGCATCGATTTCCTCGACGCCTTGCGCGCCGCCGGCAAGGACGTGGTGCTGGTCACCAATGCGCACCACGACAGCCTGGCGCTGAAGATGGAAAAGACCCAGCTCGCGGACAAGTTCGACCGCCTGATCACGGTGCACGAATTCGCCCTGCCCAAGGAAGATCCGCAATGCTGGCATGAGGTCCACCTGCGCCATCCCTTCCGCGCCGCAAATACCCTGCTGATCGACGACAACCTGCTGGCGCTGCAGTCCGCGCGCGAGTACGGTATTGCCAGCCTGCTGGCGATTTCCCAACCCGATTCGCGCGGGCCCCGGCTTGAAATCGTGGGCTTCGACGCGATCCACTCGTTCGACGAAATCATGCCGATCGACGAGTTTGACAATGACTGACCAGCCGCTTGTACCATTGACCGGAGGCTGCCTTTGCGGCGGCGTGCGGTACCGCATCGCGGGTCCGCGCAGGGACGTGATCGTTTGCCATTGCGAAAACTGCCGCCGTACTCACGGTCACGCGGCCGCCTATACCTCACTGCTGCATTCCGACCTCGAGCTGTTACGGCAGGAAACCCTCGAGTGGTACCACGACAGTTCCCCCGATACCTGGCGCGGTTTCTGCAGGCGCTGCGGCGGGAGCCTGTTCTGGGACGCCCGCGACGGACGCGGCAAGATGGCGGTCGCGGCGGGAACGCTCGACGACAGCGGCGAGCTCAAGACCATCGGCCATGTTTATGTCTCCGAGGCTGGGCACTACTATCGAATCGACGACGGCTTGCCGCAATTCGAAACCGGCAATGCCGGCGCGCTGGAAGACGACGGCAAAAGTTGACCTCGACGCGGGAATCGGTTAAAAGTTTCGATCCACAACTGATATAGCGCATTGCGCGCTGCGCCGGCCGTTTCGTCACGCGGTCGGCTCCTGCGGGCAAGAGCGCGAGGGGTCGAAGCGCCGTAGTCATGTTAAAGCCAGAAAAGGTCGATCCTTTCAGACGCTCGGTAGGCCATGTCCTGGACATTATCGGTGAGGGCTGGTCGATATTGATTGTTCGCGAGGCCTTTCTCGGTACGCGCCGCTTCGAAGAGTTTCAGGGCAGGCTCGGCATCGCGCGCAACATTCTTACCGCCCGCCTCAAAAATCTGTGCGCCAACAAGATCCTCGATCGCGTTCCCGTCAAGGAAGGCGCCAGGCGTCACGAGTATCTGCTGACCAACAAGGGCAAGGAAATGATGCCGTTGCTGATCGCGCTGACCCAGTGGGGAGACAAGTGGGTATTCGGTCCCGGTAACGAACCGGTGATCTTCCTCGACCGCGAAGATGGCCAGCCGATTTCGCGAGTCCAGGTCTACTCGGCAAAAGGCGAGGTTCTGCGCCCGCGCGACATCATGGTCAAGCCGGGTCCCGGCGCCACGCCGGAGGCTCGCGAACGCATCGAGGAGCTCAACAAGAATGGCCCGGTCACGGCCTGAAAAACCCATCTGCCCGGTCGGGGAACCCAGTTGCGAGTGGCTGGACCTGGTGCGTGAGCTGCGCCAGCAGATCAACGAACTTTCGGCGCTGGTGGCAACCGATGCACTGACCGGGTTATTCAACTTCCGCCATTTCAAGGCCATGCTGCAGACCGAGATGGACCGCTCGAAGCGCAGCGGCATACCGACCAGTCTGGCGATGGTCGACCTCGATCATTTCAAGCGTGTCAACGACAACTATGGCCACGAGATCGGCAATCAGGCGCTACAACACCTGGCGGATATCCTGATGTCGGAGGTCCGAACCACCGATATCGTCTGCCGTTACGGCGGCGAGGAATTCGCGATGATATTCCCGGAAACCCATCTCAATCTCGCGGTCAAGGTGGCCGATCGGATTCGCAATCAGATCGCCAGCCGCCCGCTGATCGTCGAAGACAAGAAAATCGCCATCACCGCCAGCATGGGGATCAGCGTTTACATGAAGACCAGCGTCCTGGATATCGACGATTTCATAGAATCGGTCGACAAGTATCTTTACGAAGCCAAGCAATCGGGGCGTAATTGCATCTGTCACATCGATTACAACGATCTGCGCAAGGTCACCGAGATCGGTTCCGTCGAGCGTGCGATGTTCCTCGGCAAGGATATCTAGACCGACCCGGAACTCCCCAACCTCCGGAAAATCGGGGTCAGATCAAAATTTCCGAGAGTTCTCTAACCCACGCCTTCACCAGTTGGCGAAATCTTTGCCCGCGCAAAGATTTCGTCGCGCTTCATTCGGGAAGGATAGTGCCGGCTCGTCGGTCTTCCCAAAAGCTGCAAGGATCAGCCCTGTGTGACCCCCGGCCGAAGTAGAGGAGGCGTTAAGATGCTTTGCTTTCCTCGAGGGGACAGAGCAGCTGTCGGCACCGACGGCGGCGACAGGGCAATGTCGGCGACAGCTGGCCAGTCCCCAACCTTCCCCGAATTGCGAAACCAAGCGGCGAAGCGCTTCCCGATGTGGGGAAACCGGGGTCGGATCAAAATTTCCGGGAATTCTATAGCTAGAGCCTCCAGCAGTCGGCGAAATCTTTGCCTCTGCAAAGATTTCGTCACGCCTCGATCGAAACCGGGCCGAGCGGGGGAATTTTGCCCTGACCCTCTCGAAACTGACCTTGCCTCAACCGGATCGATGCTCCGAATGCAAGCCCGTTTAAGCGGGCTTGTCGAGGGTATCAGTTATCCGAATAGTCAAATCCCGGACACTGGTTCGGTAACCAGAAAGCACTTCGATTCGACCTGAACGTTCCAGGCCTGGAAGGCTCTTACCCAGGCATCTCAACGCTCGAATCGCACTGGTCCGAAGGCTACTAGGATTCAGAGTTATACCGTTCTATCGATTCGAGTATTTCGCGCTTGGCTTCCTCGGTATCGACCCAGCCGTCTATCTTGACCCACTTGCCGGATTCCAGATCCTTGTAGTGATCGAAAAAGTGCGATATCGAATCGAGCAGTGCCTTCGGCAGGTCGCGCACGCTGTTCATGTGCGTATAGAGATTGGAAAGCCTGTCGATCGGCACCGCGACGATTTTCGAATCCTTGCCGGCCTCGTCGGTCATGCACAGCATGCCGAGCGGCCTGACCCGGATAACCGCACCGCTGATCACGGGTATCGGGGTGACCACCAGCACGTCGACCGGATCGCCGTCCTCGGACAGGGTTTGCGGGACGTAGCCGTAATTGCAGGGATAGTGCATCGCGGTGCCCATGAAGCGGTCGACGAACATGGCGCCGGTCTCCTTGTCGACCTCGTATTTCACGGGGTCGCTGTGCGAGGGTATCTCGATGACGACGTTGACGTCGTTGGGGACGTTATTACCGCTGCTAACCCGGTCCAGAATCATGCTTCGGCTCGCTTAAGTCAGGGGACGCAAAGTATAACCAACAAGTCCGATTTATTCAGCGATCAAACCGCTGCAGGCTGAATTTCAATCCTGTTTATCAAATTTCGAAAGCGGCTAGTTTTTTCTTCACCAGCTCGTTTTTGAGCACCACGTAACGCGGCAAGCCGTTGTCGTCGTAGTCCGGGTAGTCCTCGCCGCGGATCAGCGGGTAGAGGTATTCCCGGCACTTGGCGGTAATGCCGAAGCCATCCTCGCTAATGAACTCGACCGGCATGATTTTCTCGACATTCGCGACGTCGGCGAGCGCCGCGCGGCCGATCTGCCACTGGTAGGGATCGGAAGATACACGCTCGACGGTCGGCATGATCGCGTTTTCACCGGCGAGTGCCATCTCGACACCGGCCCGGCCGAGGGCGTATGCCTGTTCCACGTCGGTGGCCGAGGCCAGGTGGCGCGCGGCGCGCTGCAGGTAATCGGCCACCGCCCAGTGAAACTTGTAACCCAGCGCCTGCTTGACCATTTCGGCGACCACCGGGGCGACGCCGCCGAGTTGTGCGTGCCCGAAAGCGTCGCGGGTGCCCTGCTCGGCGAGAAAACTACCGTCGGCATTGCGCGCGCCTTCCGAGACCACGACCGTGCAGTAGCCGTGCGTCTGCACCTTGTGCTCGACCGCGGCGATGAAACGATCGTGATCGAAATCGATTTCCGGGAACAGCACCAGCACCGGGATACCGTAGTCCTCGATCAGCCCGCCCGCGGCCGCGATCCAGCCGGCGTGCCGGCCCATGACTTCGAGGATGAAAACCTTGGTCGAGGTTTTTGCCATCGAGGCGACATCGAAGGAGGCTTCGAGCGCGGACACCGCGATGTACTTGGCCACCGAACCGAAGCCGGGGCAGTTGTCGGTAATCGGCAAGTCGTTGTCAACGGTCTTCGGCACGTGTATGGCCTGCACCGGAAACCCCATGGTCTCCGACAGCTGCGAGACCTTGAAACAGGTGTCCGCCGAATCGCCGCCGCCGTTGTAGAAAAAATAGCCGATATCGTGCGCGCGGAAGATTTCGATCAGGCGTTCGTACTCGCGCCGGTTCTCTTCCAGGCTCTTGAGTTTGAAGCGGCAGGAGCCGAAGGCACCCGAAGGAGTGTATCTGAGCGCCGCGATATCGGCGTCGCTTTCCTTCGAAGTGTCGATCAATTCCTCGGTCAGCGCGCCGATGATGCCGTTGCGGCCGGCCAGCACATTGCCGATTCGATCGCCGTGCCGGCGGCAGGTTTCGATGACCCCGCAGGCGCTTGCATTGATGACCGAGGTGACGCCGCCGGACTGGGCGTAAAAGGCGTTTTTCTGACTCATGGCTGGTTTCGCGGGCTTTTCATGGGGCTGCCAGAATAGCGCAAAAAATACCGAAAAACAGTTAACCGCGGCAATAAAAAAGGGGTAGCGCAAGCGCTACCCCTCGCCGTTGCGGACTTTCGCTAGCTCGTCAGTAGCGGCGCAATGACCAGGCTGACGATTGCCATCACGTTGATCAGGATATTCATCGCCGGGCCGGAGGTGTCCTTGAAGGGATCGCCAACGGTGTCGCCGACCACCGCGGCCGCGTGGGTAGGGGTGCCCTTGCCGCCGAGGTTGCCTTTCTCGATGAATTTCTTGGCGTTATCCCAGGCACCGCCGGCGTTCGCCATCATCAGCGCCATCAGCACGCAGGAAAGCAGCGCCCCCGACAGCATACCGCCGAGCGCCTCGGCACCGATCACGAAACCGACCAAAGGCGGCGTGGTGACCGCGATGGTGCCGGGAATGATCATTTTCTTCAACGCCGCGGTGGTCGCGATATCGACGCACTGCGCGGTGTCGGGCTCGGCCTTGCCCTCGAGCAGGCCGTCGATCTCGCGGAACTGGCGGCGGATTTCCTTGATCATCTCGAAGGCCGCGTCGCCGACCGCGGTCATCGTGATCGCGGCGATGATGAACGGGATGATTCCGCCGATGAACAGGCCGATGAGGGTTTCCGGATCCCCCAGTTCGAGCGAGAAGCCCGGGATCTTGATCGAGACGGTCTCGATATAGGCGGTGATGATCGCCAGTGCGGCCAGCGCCGCGGCGCCGATCGCAAAGCCCTTGCCGATGGCGGCGGTGGTATTACCGAGTTCGTCCAGCGAATCGGTGATCTTGCGCGTGTCCGCGCCGAGACCGGCCATTTCGGCGATACCGCCGGCGTTGTCCGCGACCGGGCCGTAGGCGTCGATCGCCATGGTGATACCGACCGTGGCCAGCATACCGACCGCGGCGATGCCGACGCCGTAGAGCCCGGCGAATTCGCTCGCCACCCAGATGATGCAGCAGATCGTCAGGATCGGGATCGCGACCGACTGCATGCCGACCGCAAGCCCGCTGATCATCACCGTGGCCGGTCCGGTCTCGCCGGCGGCGGCGATATGTTCGATCGGCTTGCCGGCGGTGTAGTATTCGGTGACCAGGCCGATGATGATGCCGCCGACCGCGCCCGCGAGCACCGCGATCCAGATCCCGTTGGAGAGGCCCAGCATCGAGATCACGAAATAGGCCAGCCCGATGAACAGAATCGACGAGCCCATGGTGCCCATGCGCAGGGCTTTTTCGGGTGACTTTGCCGAATTCATCTTGACGATGAAAATACCGCCGATCGAGCACAGCAGGCCCAGCGAGGCCATCGCCAGCGGCAGGTGCATCATCGCGTCGCGCCCGCCCAGGGCATCGGTATCGATCAGCGCCATGGTCGAGGCGATCGCGATCGAGGCGATCATCGCGCCGCAGTAGGATTCGAAAATATCCGACCCCATGCCGGCGACGTCGCCGACATTGTCGCCGACGTTGTCGGCGATGACCCCGGGATTACGGGGATCGTCCTCGGGGATCCCGGCCTCGATCTTGCCCACCAGGTCCGCGCCGACGTCGGCGCTCTTGGTGTAGATACCGCCGCCGACACGCGAAAACAGCGCGACCACCGAGGCACCCATCGCAAAGCCGTGGATCGAGTGCAGGGATTCCAGGCTGCCGGAGAAAAAGAAGAATGCCAGGCCCAGGCCGAGCAGACCGAGGGAGGCGACCGCGAGACCCATGATCGAGCCGCCGAAGAAGGCCACGGTCAGCGCCGCCGCGGCGCCCTCGTTGTGGGCCGCGGTGGTGGTCCGCATATTGGCCCGCGTGGCCGTATTCATGCCGATGTAACCGGCGGTCCCGGAGGCGACGGCGCCCATCAGGAAACAGATCGCGGTGCCGGCGCCGAGAAAGATATACAGCAATACCAGCAATACGGCGGCAAAAATGGCCAGCATCTTGTATTCGCGTTTCATGAACACCATCGCGCCGAGGTGTATCTGCTCGCCGATTTCGACGACCTTGCCCTCTCCGGCCGGGTATTTCTTGACTGCCGCGTAAACGAATGCCGCCGCGCCGAGCCCGAGCGCGCCGATCACCGGCGGCAACAGATTACTGAAGTCCATAATTTGAGGTCCCCAAGATATTATGTTGGATTATTGGATTTCTTCCCCGATTCGAGGGGGGATTAAAAAAACGCGTGCATGATATAGGTTTTTAACGCCATATTGAAACTTCTTTGTTTTTATTCGGCTCTTTTTGGGCTATTTTTCTGCTATTGTCCCCACATCGAACCATGATCCAAAGCGTGCAAGGTCACCCGTTTCCATGTCGAAGCGCGAGCATCTGAAAGACGATTTCCTCGAACACCGATTGATCAGGCGCCGCCTGGTCCTCTCGGCTGTCGTCATCGTCGCCATGTTGAGCCTCGTCATCGGCAGGCTTTACGTCCTGCAGGTCGTCGAATACGACCATTACGTAACCCTGTCGGACAGCAACCGCATCCGCATCAAGGCCCTGCCGCCGACCCGCGGGCTGATCTACGACCGTCACGGCGTGGTAATGGCGGACAACCTGCCGGCCTATCGGCTCGAAATCGTGCGCGAACAGGTCGACGACCTCGATGAAACCCTCGAAAGGCTCAGGCAATACGTCGAATTCGACGACCAGGACCTGAAGCGCTTCAAACAGGCCTCCCAGCGCCGCCGTCCCTACGAAAGCGTAGCGCTCAAGCTTAATCTGAACGACGAGGAAGTCGCCCGCCTGGCCGTTAACCTGCACCAGTTCGAGGGCGTAGAGATCAATGCCCGGCTGACCCGCAACTATCCGCTCGGCGCGCACGCGGTTCACGCGCTGGGTTACGTCAGCCGCATTGACGAGCGCGATCTGGGCGAAGTCGACGAGGTCGAGTACGCCGGCACCACGCACATCGGCAAACTCG